>FUFK010037786.1_pt1 | contig 112972 bp, 129 predicted proteins | sample 1021851 | NCBI WGS metagenome assembly FUFK01 (sample SAMEA51879418, study PRJEB19060) | metagenome
CTTCCAGTATGCTTCTTTCAACAACTCACGTTCACTACATTTCTTCTTGGCAGTGTTCCCTGTTGTATGCGTATGGTTAACCTCAATGGGTATCTGTACAATGGCATTCAACCTAAACGGATTCAACTTCAACCAATCAGTTGTAGATGTTAACGGAAAAATTATCCCAACATGGGGTGATGTTCTTAACAGAGCAAACCTAGGTATGGAAGTAATGCATGAAAGAAATGCACACAACTTCCCATTAGACTTAGCATCTGCTGAGACTACAGAAGTTGCTTTAACAGCACCTTCAATAGGTTAATAAATACGATTGAGACCTTTCGTGGAATCTCTACAATCGGAACTTACAGGCACCTTCGGGTGCCTTTCTTATAGGTATAAATAACTATGGAACTACCAAAGATCCCAAGCGATCAATTAACTCCTCAATTAAAAAAGATCGTTGGCAATAAAGATTTAGAGTTTGATTCCATTGTTGACCCAATGGATGTCATAGACATAGATTTTAATTCAGACGAATACAGAGAGAGTAGAATTGATATTGGAAAACAAATACTAACAATACGAAATGAGCGACAGAAAAACAGCAAAAAAATTAATAAAACTAGCGAAGAATAATCCACATCTCTATTCACAATCTGATGTGCTGTACGCTAAACTAATTAAAAAGGCATCCAAGAGTGACAGTTCACAAACTGGCACAGTTGACACAAAAAAGAACGTGTGATATAATAAATACCAACATAACGAAGGACTCGAAAGATCGTAACCCTGCGTAATGCAAAGACCCCCATGTCGGGGTGGTCTAACATCCGCAGGATTTTTTTCTGCGAGACACTCTAAAAAACAAATGAATTTTAAATCAACAATAGCTGCAGTAGCAGCAACTCCTCTTCTAGTATCTGGTGCAGCTTTTGCTGGTCCATATGTTAACTTAGAAGCAACAGGTTCATATCCAGACGGATCATATACATCTGGTGGATTAGAAGCAGTAGTTGGTTACGAGGGAGAAACACCTGGTGGTATCGGTTGGTACGTATCTGGTGGTCCTACAGTAACTCACACAGAAGCAACTGATGAGTTCGGTGACGTTGAGTTAATCGGATACCTTGGTGGATCTTATGATAAGTTCTACGGAGAAATCTCTGGTGTAACTGCAGAAGATGACATTGACTGGTCTGCTAAAGCAGGTGTTAAATTTACTTTCTAAAGCGAAGGTTAAATTTCTAAATAACTGGGTGGACAAGTTCCACCCTTTTTCATTTCAATTCTCATGGCATTAAACGACGCATTAATTGGTGTAGAAGTTAACGATAGGAGATCAGGCATGAACTTTGCAGTCTATAGTAAAGAAGGTTGTCCCTATTGTGATAAAATTAAAGAAGTATTCAAAGGAAAGTCTATTTCATACAGGGAATACATTTTAGATCACCACTTCAGTAGAAGAGCATTCTATGATGAGTTTGGAGATGGTGCTACATTCCCACAAGTATTACTAAATGCAGACAAATTAGGTGGTTGTATTGACACTGTTAAATATCTGAGAGAGAATAATATTATTTGATTACAAATGGCAAAACCATTTCTACCCTCACACTATGAGGAACTATGCGAACTAATTGAGTACGCCATTGATCAAGCTTTCGAGCGTGACAAATTTCCATTTAAGTGTTATAATTATTTGAGACAAATTAAAGCAAGTCCTGAGTTCATACAGAGATTTAAAAACTCTACTACTCTCAAGGGAGTTGCCTTAATGGTTTCTGATCTAGATGCATACCTAGTGGATGGTGATAAACAATGCACCGAAGCATACGGTCATCTAGGAACAAAGAAAGCGGAGAAGATAAGAAACTATCTATTTCGTATTCTAAACGATACAAAGGCATATGAATCAAGGTATTCCTAAGACTGTTGCCGACCTTGCCATGATGGGCAGGGGTGGTAATCAACATACAACTATGGGTACTAGTGGTGAACCTGATAGAAACTATCGGTTCCAAGATATGTTCTTTGAAAATGTATACCATGTCAGATCATTAGCATTATCAACTCTAAAGAAAGAGCATGATAATCCTATCAATGATTCTAACCCTAGGTATCCTGGTATCAGATCTAAAGTAGATCCTGTCTTACAACTAAAGATTAAAACTGAGTTGGAGTTAGGGTTACTACTAGAGATCAATCAATTTGAAGCTTGGTATCATCTGACACCAGGTATTCATGGTGAAGGGTTATATCATAATGATACATTCCAGTTATCTGGAATGATATATCTGAATGATAAAAATCCTATTCCAGATGAGTCTGGAACTTACATCGGTAAAAGATTACACGAATCTAAGATGGGTAAACCTTATGCTGATGCTTGTTCTTCACATGATGAGGAAGTTATCACAGCATTTAATACTATCAAGGAAGAGTATAACCGTACTAACTTTGAGACAGTTCATGTCATTCACAATTATTATAATCGTCTGATAGCATATGAAGGTAGAACACCTCATAGAGCAGGATCTTATTTTGGGACTGACTTTGAAGACTCAAGGTTAACATTGACCTTCTTTTACGATACTAAATAAGAATAACTAAGGAGAGTCCTATGGAAATTGCACTTGTAGTATTAACCGTTATTGGTGCTTTTATTCTTGGTATAACCGTTTCGTGGTTAGCAAAAGGTTACGTTGAAGATTACATCGAGAACGCTGCCTATTCTAAATCAGTCACACATCCTGAGATGTTTGATGAAAACGGTGACATGTTACATGATGACCTAATGTATGTTCGCAGAGAAAATCCGTGGGCAGATTACGAGTCTGATGACGATGATGATTAACTAATTATGGCAACACAACAACTTGAAAATAGTAATCCTAGATTACTAATTACTGAGGTCTTACGTAAGGTCTCTAATGCAAAGACTAAAGCAGAAAAAGTAAAACTACTTAGAGAACATAACTCTAATGCTTTACGTCAAGTTTTAATCTGGAACTTTGATGAGAGTGTAATCTCCATGATTCCCGAAGGCGAAGTTCCTTACACACCTAACGATGCACCTGCAGGGACAGATCATACTCGTTTAGAAACTGAGTACAGAGGTCTCTTTAGATTTGTAAAAGGTGGACAAGATTCTCTTAAGAGAACAAAGAGAGAACAAATGTTCATACAACTCATAGAAGGGTTGTCTGCACAGGAGGCAGAATTAATCTGTCTTGTAAAAGATGGTAAGCTTACATCAAAGTATAAGCGTATCACTAAGGCAGTAATCCAAGAAGCATTTCCACAAATTATCTGGGGTAATCGTTCATGAGTATCACTGTTCTTAAGAAAGACTGCAAGGTGGAAGATGCAAACGATACCACCCTTCCTTATACTGCATACTTAGTAGAGTATAAGAAAGACGGTGAGTCTCATTATGATATTGCTATGTCTTCAAAGGCAGTAGATTTGTTTGATCATTACTATGATGCATTCAAGAAAGACTTTGTGACATTCAAACAGGCAGAAGGTAGAGTCGCACCTAACCTTTGGAAGAACCCTGCAGACCAAGCAAAGAAATCTAAGAAAGGGAGAGGTAGACAATGACAGTGTACTTTAATCCCAAGCAAGAAACTAAGGAAGAAAAAGAAAAAAGAGAAAGTTATGAAGCGGTAGGTAGTATTGCTAACTTCTTTCTTAAACCTCTTATCCTATGGCAGTGTTGGAACTGGGTAATACCTGGTCTCTTTGGACTACCTCCTTTAGGATACCTTAGTTCATTAGCACTCTATGTAATCTCTAGAATTTTATTTGACAGAAATGAAAGTAAGTATCATCAGTAATACACCAGACGCAGAACAACAAATTGGATACATTGCTAGAGTATCTAACCCTAACAATCAAGACAACCCTAAAGTATCAGGACTATTAAAGTATTGTATCAAGCATCAGCATTGGTCAATCTTTGAGCAAGCACACATGACTCTAGAGATAGAGACAACTCGTGCTATTGCTGCACAGATACTGAGACATAGGTCGTTTACTTTCCAAGAGTTTAGTCAACGGTATGCTGATAGTAGCTTACTTGGTGATACTATTCCTTTACCAGATTTAAGAAGACAAGACGTAACTAATCGTCAGAAGTCTATTGATGATCTTGATCCTCATCTAAGACAGAAGTATGAGATCTGGATGCAACATAATTTTGCGGAGACAATGAATGTATATAAACAAATGCTTGAAGATGGTATCGCTAAAGAATGTGCAAGAATGATACTACCTATGGCAGTTCCTACTCGTATCTACATGACAGGAACTATCCGTTCTTGGATGCACTACATAGAACTAAGAACAGGACATGGTACTCAGAAAGAACACATGGAAATAGCAGAAGAATGTAAGAAAATTTTTGTCGAACAATATCCTATTATCTCGGAGGCAATGGAGTGGTAGAATTTTCAAAAGAATTAAAATTAGGAACTAAGAAGTCACACTCAGCAGCAGAGAACACTAAGTTTGTTGGTGCTTTTCTTCGTGGTGTATTGAATCCAGAAGAGTATCGTAACTTACTTGCTCAGTTTTATTATGTGTATAGCACAATGGAGACTGCTATCAGAGGATCTAATGATGAGAGAGTTAAACAAGTATACTATCCAGAGTTAGAACGTGTAGCATCTTTAGAAAAAGATTTAGAATATTATTATGGTCCTTATTGGAAGGATGAAATCTATATGACTGAAGCATGTAACACATACACCTATAGAATTAAAGAGATTGCTGAACAAGATCCTTATCTACTAGTAGCACATCATTATACTAGGTACATTGGAGACCTATCTGGTGGACAGATACTAAAGAACATTGCAAAGAAAGCATTGAACCCACCTGTAGGAAAAGGATTAGACTTCTATGACTTCCCTTCAATAGATGATGCAAAGGAATGGAAAACAATATATCGTTTCCGTTTAGATAGAATGGGGTTCACAGAATCAGAAAAGAATGCTATAATAGCAGAAGCAAATTATGCTTTTAGATTAAACATGTATTTGTTTGATGAGATAGGGATCAACGATCCTTATCCTTTACTCACATCTATCAAAGGACTATTCAAAGTCCTTATCGGAGGTAAATAAATGCCCATCTACCCTGTAATAAATAATAAAACAGGTGAAAAGAAAGAACTCAACCTGACTATTGCAAACTATGAACAATGGCGAAAGGACAATCCCGATTGGGATAGAAATTGGAATGAGGGTTGTGCATCAGAGATGTATGGTAATCCTAAGATGAGTGATGGATTCAAAGAAGTCATGTCTAAAGTACAATCAGCACATCCCCTAGCAAATCTATCTCGTTATACCTAATGCCTAAAGCAAGAAAAGGAACTAACGCACCTAAGACTTTTCCTAATGGAATGACTGCGAAACAAATGAAACGCAAGAAACCTATAGACAAAACTTATATGTCAGACATCAAACCTCTGACAGATAATCAGAAAGCTGTGTTCAAGTCTTACAGTGAGGGAAAGAATATCTTACTGCATGGGGCTGCAGGAACTGGTAAGACTTTTATTACATTATATCTTGCCTTGCAGGAAGTCCTTGACGACACCTCACCCTATGATAAAATAGTAATCGTAAGATCATTGGTTCCTACTAGAGAAATTGGTTTCCTACCTGGTGACCATGAGGATAAATCCTATCTCTATCAAATACCATACAAAAATATGGTAAGGTATATGTTTAGTATGCCTGATGACAATTCATTTGAAATGCTCTACGATAATCTTAGGGCACAGGACACTATAGATTTCTGGTCTACAAGTTTTATCAGAGGTGTTACTCTTGATAATACTATCGTAATAGTAGACGAGTTCAGTAACTTAAACTTCCATGAACTTGACTCTATGATCACTCGTATAGGTGAGGACTCTAAGATTATGTTCTGCGGTGACGTTGCACAAACTGATCTCACACGAGAGAGAGAAACCTCTGGCATCTCAGACTTTATTAAAATCTTACAGGCAATGGACAAAGACTTTACCTGTGTTGAGTTTGGTATAGATGATATTGTTCGCTCTGGATTAGTTAGATCTTATCTAATAGCAAAATATAATTTAGGATTTTAAATGAATTTTAATTTCGTTGATGTACCCCTTGACTTACAGGACTGCGATCCTGTTAACAAAGATGGTGTTAGGTTTTATAAAATTCCTGATGCTGATAAATATTATCCAAGTGTAACCTCAATCACGTCGTATAAGAACGCTCAATTTTTTAAAGAGTGGAGAAATAGAATAGGTGAAGACGAGGCGAATCGAATCACTGCAAGGACTACACAACGAGGGACTGCGTTCCATAGCATCACCGAAGATTATATCAATGGTGAATTAAATCTTGACAAATACTTGGAAAATAATCCATTGTCTGTTAGAATGTTTCAGTCCGCTAAATCAGAACTCAATCGAATCGACAACATACATTGTTTAGAAACCTTCCTTTACAGTCATTATCTTGGACTCGCAGGTCGTGTCGATTGTATCGCTGAGTTCGACGGTGAGTTAGCAGTGATAGATTTTAAGACTTCGACTAAATCAAAACAAGAAGATCATATTGAACATTACTTTGTTCAAGAGACTGCATACGCAGCGATGTTCTTAGAACGTGCAGGTATTGAGGTAAAGAAAATTGTCACACTCATCGCAACAGAAGAAGGATCTACTCAAGTATTTCAGAAGTACAATCTTGATGACTATTTACAACTACTCAAATCATACATTGAGGACTTTGTTAGGGGAAAAACCAATGCCTAAAGAAGCATTAGAAGATACCTTTCTAACCCCTGTTAAGTTCTCTCAAGAGATTGAGAGACTAGTAAAGAATAGTAATGGTTTGATCACATACATCGAAGCAGTAGTTGCCTATTGTCAAGAGAAAGAAATCGAACTAGAAACTGTTCCAAAACTATTATCCAAACCTCTTAAAGAACGTTTGAAGCATGAAGCACAACGTTTAAATTATATGAAACCAACTAGCAAAGGAGTGTTACCTTTATGAGTGAGTTTTTTAAATCAGATCAGGTACAACAACAATTACAGGACATCTTTAACACATATCAAGAGGTTGCTATCCATACAGGTAGACTAGGACTGATGTCTAAGTCAGAAAAGATAGAACATATAGAAGACTGTGAAGATCTGATAGAAAAACAAAAATTATTTTACACTAGGTTATGTTTGTCTGCACAGACAGATAATGAGGCAGCAGACATGAAGACTAGAGTCAATGCAATGTGTGAAGCATTTGGATTTAAAGATCTAGCAGATTGCATGGACAACATGGTCAAGACGTTAGCAGATGCTAAAGAAAAAGAACTTGACAAGCCCTAAATAGTACGCTACGATCATACAGTAGTATCAATACATTCAATACGGAGAATACGATTATGTCTTTTGCTTCTTTAAAGAAGGCTAGTTCTGGCAATTCACTTGCGAGACTAACACAAGAGATAGAAAAACTCAACCAACCTACACAAACAGGTGCGGATGAGAGACTATGGAAACCCGAACTAGATAAGTCTGGTAATGGTTTCGCAGTCATAAGATTCCTTCCTGCTCCCGATGGAGAGGACATGCCTTGGGCAAAGATATGGAGTCATGCGTTTAAGGGACCTCAAGGTCAATGGTATATCGAGAACAGTTTAACTACTATCGGTAAAGATGATCCTGTTGGAGAACTTAATCGTGAACTCTGGAACAGTGGAAAAGAGTCAGACAAAGCAATCGCTAGAGCACAGAAGAGAAAACTCTCTTACTACTCTAACATCTATGTTGTGTCAGACCCTGCACACCCAGAGAACGAAGGAAAGGTTTTCTTATATAAGTATGGTAAGAAGATCTTTGATAAATTAGTCGAAGCAATGCAACCTGCATTTGCAGATGAAACACCTATCGACCCATTCAATTTCTGGAAGGGTGCTGACTTTAAACTTAAGATCAGAAAGGTAGATGGTTATTGGAACTATGACAAGTCAGAGTTCGCTGCACCTGCAACGCTAGGTGGATTTGATGATGAGCAACTAGAAGAAATCTGGAAGAAAGGTTACTCTCTTGCTGAGTTTGAAGATTCTAAAAACTTTAAGTCATATGATGCACTTAAAGCACGTTTAGATCTAGTCCTTAAGTCACAGGCAAGGGTCGCACCTTCGCTTGATGAGTCTCTTGAGGACGAGACAGAAGGTAGAGGTACACCAAGAGATTGGGGTGCTGAAGTAACTGAGTTCAGACAGAAGAGTGCAGTTGCTGCACCTGCTGCTGAAGAAACAGATACGTTATCCTACTTTCAATCCTTAGCGGAAGAGGACTAATTATAAACTGGCACAAGGGGAGTTTACATCACTCCCCTTTCTGCTATAATAAAAGCATACTTAAAGGAGACTAATGAAACTTGCACTCGCTGCTGTTTTACTACTTAACCCACTTGCTGTCCTTGCAGATGATTATCAAGCAGGATACTCGACAACAAGAACTTGTTTTAAAACAGAATACAGAGAAGAATATGTACCAGGTACTCTCGACAGTCCTGGTTTCGTTAAATCATGGAACGAGACAGTAGAAGTTCCATGTCAGGAGAACCCTGTAGCAAACGCACCTGTATATCGTAGACACGTTACAGTATACAATGAGGTAGATGAGAATGACTGTTCAGATGGAGCAGCAATCGGTGCACTCTTAGGTGGTGGACTTGCAGGTTATGGATCACAAGGTAAAGGCAGGTGGTGGGCAATCCCTGCAGGTATCATTGGTGGTAGTGTGATAGGATGCTCTCTTGACGGAGGCTAATATGTCACGCTTCCCTTTCTCAGACGTAGGTAGAATAGATATACCTGCGTTTGGTTCATTCTATACTAAGAAAGAAGTAGACAAACTTGTACAGAAAGCAGTAGCAGATGCTATTGCTGAAGCACAAAGAATTGATGAAGAATCTATGCGTAAGCATAACAGAGATGCTACAGTTATCTCTATGATTCTAGGGTTTACAGCACTCGCACTATTCGTAGATGGTTTGCTAAGATTATTAGGTATCATTCCTCCATTCATGGAGATTGATATCGACATCTTGGATAAGGTTATTGATGAGGTTGAAAGAGATCTCCTCGATAAACTACAAGTCCCAGTTAAAACATTATTCAACAGATGATTGACGTTATTGATGATCTCTTTGATGAAAGATACTTACATAATTTCTTTCCCATTGTGACTGACAAAATCCCTCTGACCGCAGGTAACACTGCAAATCGAGAGGGTTTTCCTTACGGTGATACATCAACCCATAGGTTATTTGGAAGTCAAATATTTCAAAGAGAAAACTTGAATAGAACTACAGTCTTGAGTCCTTACGCTCAAGATTTCTTTGATATGTTTGAAGCAATTCAATCAAGAATGAAGAAAGATTTTTACTTGTATTATATTTCTCTTAATTGTCAGCATCAATTTTGTGAAGGAAGTTTTCACACTGATGGAGACTCTGATCAAAGAACTATTATGGTTATGTTAAACCCTACTTGGAAACAAGATTGGGGTGGAGAATTTGAAATCCAAGATCCATTTGCCGAGGGTACTAGAATCTATCAGTATAAACCTGGTAGAGTAATAGTATTCCCATCCCATCTAAAGCACAGGGGACATGCTCCAAAACAAGAGTATGGATATAGATATACTGTGGTCTTTAGAGTTAAATAATTACAAATTGTTATGACTATCCTTGCAATACTTGTTATCATTATGATCTTATTGTTAATGTTAAATTACTATAATCCGCATCACTAATGGCACTTGTTCCCATCTTATTTTTATTATCAATAGCAGTCTTGTTCATCATGGCATTGAACTTGATGTATAGAAATTTGACTAGCATTAATTCTATGTTAAACAATCCTGTTGAAGTAAAGAGAAGACACCCAGAGATGACTGAAGTGAAGACTGGTGATGAATTACTTGTTGTGAAATTCAAACCAGAGGTTGACGCAGAGGGAACAGTTGACCTACAATTTACACCAGACCGTGCGTTAGAAGATCGGATGCTAAACAAAGCGTTAGAAAATAGAATCGCTGAGTTAGAAGATGAAGATGATGATGACGACGGTGACATACCCGCACGTTTAACACCACTAAGATAATGGGAACAGAAATGTTAGCTATCAGAGACTTGTTACTCTCTTGTCCTCCTGTTTATACACTACCAGGTACTTGGACTAAATGTAACGCAATTATTCCACACTATAATGCTGATCCCAATTTTACATTCGGGATTTCAATAGCAGTTATTACTATACTGTTAGCAGCGTTTGGTATATACAAAGGGTTCTTTGGTAACAAAGGACTAGCAGACCCTTGGGACGATCACGATGATTAATTTACTAATCTATGTAATGTCATTTGCAAACTTTGCATTNTATCCTCTAGTGATAGGTACAATTATTGCTGTGATTATTGAACAGATACTAAGACAAGTAGGAAATGCATACGATCCTGTAGCAGTTGCTAAGGTTGATGTTGCAATGCGTGTAAGGAAATATCTTTACAGACAGGCATGGACTTTCAATCTAATATGGTTCGGTGCTTATTTTATCTTAATCTTTTTCGTGAAACCAGGACAGTCTGCAATGCCTGATATGATCTGGGATGGAAGGTAGTTAAATAATACTAATCACATGTATTAGTTTATGTTATCTACCCAATATCGTCTTCGTTTGGAAGGCATTTGCAAAGACATTGCATCAGGAACCGAAGTAAGTATAGAAGATATGATATGGGCACAGAAATTAGCGAAAGTAAATACATCAGCAAGAGGTATGCTGAGTCAAGCAAGAAGATTAGCAACAGATGAAGATGGATCTTGTCTTAAATTTTTAGACATCGGAGATTCAGATCCAAAAAAGCATAAGAAAGGTTTTAATGGTGCAGATGATATAGCAGACTGGTTTAAGAATGACAGATCAGATGACTGGAGACAACGTGACTAAGGGTTACGATTTATTTGGAGACCACGGTAGAAACTTACCTACACCACATGGTAGTGGTGCGAGACCTATGTATGGTGACATGGGNAAGTCATGTAGACCNGATCCAAATCGTAAGATTGAATACCCTCATGTCGTTGCTCTGTTTACTCTTGACTCACATAACACAAGTTATTTTTTCAAGAGAGAAGACGGTACATATTATTGGTTACACGTTCGTAAAGGAAAGGATGATGTGTATGTAGATGCAGATGAATTGCAGTTAGATCTTCTAGGTAACGATCCAATTCTAAGCACTGAATACATTATGAAATCCATCTTTTAATTCCCCTATACCCGAAAAAAAATTCGCCAGAATTTTTCGCGTGTAGGGTTTTTTAGTATCCTCCTCCGTATCCTCCTGATGATCCAGAAGATGAGGATCCAGAACTACTACTGCTACTACTACTTGAACTAGAACTACTTGAACTAGAAGAACTAGAAGTTGAACTGGAAGAAGTTGTAGTTGAAGTTGTTGATGATTCTGTAGCAGTTGCGGTTCCCGCTACTGTAGTATTACTTGTACCAGCGTCTGGTGTTACTGATGTTACTGGAGCAGTAGTTTCTGTTGTAGTCTGTGCGGCTCCTACCTGGACTGTGGCACTACCAGGTCCGTTATCATATGATGTAACATAACCTATACCCTCATCTCTAGACTTACTAGCAGCAGAAATACCTGCAGTATTAAGGAAACGAGATGACATATTTAATGAACTCTTCTTATTACCTTTCTGATCTAGTTCTGAGTGAGGTTCATAAGCAATTACATCTTCAAACTCTGCTAGTATTAGTTCTATTACAGGTGGTGTAGGTAATTTTATGATACGTTTCTGTTCATTTAGATAGTCTTCATACTCATAGTTTGTCACTGGATAGATTGATTGAGTTTCTCCTAGTGTAGTACCGTCTGGTAATACAGTTCTCCATGTGTCATTAACTTGTATACCTTGCTCTAAGAATGTCTCTCCATTAAATTCTGCTCTGACTGTCTCGTAATGATGAACAGCATCTGGATTATTATACTTTCTTCTTGTATATTCTTGTAGATCATTGATGTTTTTTGGCCACTGTTCATATACATCAGTAATATTATTAACCATTAAGATCATCCAGTCTAAGAATGGATCATTAAAAAATGCTAGTGCTACATTAGCAGGAGACTCATCTTCTCCTACCTCATATGCTTCGAGTAAAGTTACATACTGATCTAAGTCTGCTCTAGTCTTTGCTCTTCGGAATATATTTTTGACAAGGCGATACTTGAAGTCCTCATCATCTTTGATGCCTTCACCTACATATACATTTGGGAGATAAGAAAAGAATGCCATTAGTAACCTGCTGCAACGTCTTGCTGTGTGAGTAACCTAGTCTCTGTGAATGTTATAGTCATAACTATCGCAGGGACATCAGTAGTTTCTTCTGTTGGATTTTTAAGTGCTACGTATTGATTGTCTGGTGTATAGTTTACATTGATACCTGTACAAACAGAAGGATAAATTTTAAACATTAGATCTCTTCGTTGTGAAGGTTCAAGTTTACCAAGATCACTAACGTTAGTTCCGAAACGAACAAACCTTAACTGATATCTATCTGGAACCTCGAAGAATCTATTTTGATATGCGTATCCAGAATCACCACTGAAAGCATCTGTCTTAAACCAGTCCTGATCGAAGGTCATTTTATCTCTTTCTTTATCCTTACCATACGCTGAGAACTTCTTGTTCTTGTTGATAAATTTCTTATTGTAATCACCTGCTGCTATCTTAGGGACTGAACCTATCTTAATATAATCTATGATACTTTTAATTTCTTGTGACTCTCTAGCATTTCGTGCTAAGAATTTAAAAGCAAAGTTATGAGTTCTAAAACTCATACCTTGGAATATCTGTTCACTATATGGGTTGAATATCTTACCACTCTGTAGTGATTGTATAGTATTAATATCTAACTGACCTTGTAAACCTATGAACTGGTTGAATCCATTGATCATAGAAAGGATAGCACCAGTAGAGAACTCAGGTAGTGCAGCAGCTGCAGCATCTTGTAATGTTCCTGCCATTGCAGTAAAGTCTTTACCATCACCTAGTAGTCCCATTGCTGCAACACCAGACACACCAACGTCTGCTCTCCTATATGCAGGTGCATATTGTGTAGTAATTTGTGGAGGTATAGCAATGTAACACCTGTCAGGGTGTGCAATTATAGTTTGTTGATTACCTGGTGTACGCCTGTCATAGAAAGCAGGGACTGATTGGTCATCGTACTTATATCTCTCACGTCTTATCATCAAATAATCAGTAGCATCTGTAGGCATATCAGCTGCCTTACCACCAGATTGTGATCTTGTAGCGGGTAATCTATATGGATATCTGTAAACAGCCAACTTTCTACCTAAATAGTCTTTGATACATGTATTATTTATGAGGTATCAAGGAAAATACCGTCCTACCTTTCCACGAAAGTACAAAGGTGATTATCATAACATTATTTATAGGTCTTCGTGGGAGTATAAGTTCATGGTTTGGTGTGATAGGTCATCTTCTGTTACTGAATGGGGTAGTGAAGAGATAGTTATTCCATACATCTCTCCTGCTGATGGTCGTCGGCACAGATACTTTCCTGATTTCTATGTAAAAATAGGACGCAAGAAGTATATGGTTGAGGTTAAACCTCTAAGACAGACTAAACAACCTAAGAAACAAAAGAGACAAACTAAAGCATATATCACAGAGGTTGTTACCTATGCTATTAATCAAGCAAAGTGGGAAGCAGCTAAAGAATATTGTAAAGATCGTGGATGGGAGTTCATGTTAATCACAGAAAAGGAGCTTAAAGTATAATGTTTGGTAAATTAATATCATCAGTTACTTCAAACTTATTCAACTCAATAGGTCCTGCATTTGATCAGACACTGCAAGATTATGCTGCAGCATTTAACTCCAAGTATAATTTGTTTGGAGGATCAGTTCCTAATCAACAAGATGCTAGAGATAGTTCTTTCCAAGAGTTCCTTGCGTTCTCTAGAAAACTACAGAACAATCCTAGTTACACTAACATGTACTCGGTGCATTTTCTTACACCCTCCATGTTTGGTAGTCAACCAGGTTGGTCTTTAAGTAATAATGATGAGGCATTCTTATTAGATTACTATTGTGATAGTGTAAGTTTACCTAGTAAACAGATGGCGACTGGACAATTAGTTACAATGGGTTCACCGCACAGATATATTACTGGTACTAACTTCAGTCAAGTAAGTATGACATTCAAGGTTCCAGCTAACCATAAGACAAGAACACTTTTTGAAAGATGGATGGCATTCACAAGGAATGATGCAGATCAGTATGTAGATTTCTATGATAATTATTGTGCACCTGTAGTAAGGATATTCAAATGGGAGAGAGGAGGAGGAAATATACTTAGTATTTTTGATAAAGATAGGTGGGCATCATACGTAAAGAAATGTGGAACTGGACAGGGATGGCTTGGAATGCCACAACGAAATCGTATCGTTGCTATGTGGGAACTGAGACAGGTGTTCCCATTTAATCTAGGTTCAACTCAGTTGAATAACATGGAGTCAAGAGTTAATACACTGACTGTAGGATTTTATTTTGAACGATATAGATACTATGTTCCATCGTATACCGACTGGGGAACTCATGAAGCACATATTCCTGGTGATCATCAACACGATCCTAGAAAGGCATCTGTTAGAACAGTAAAGGATAGATCTAAGTGGATCACATATAACTTCTAGAACCTCCCTAAATAATTGTACTGAATTGAAATTATTATGGCATTACCGACCTTAGTAACCCCAAAATTTAAAATGAAACTACCGTCTGACGGTAGAGTTGTAAATTATAGACCATTCCTTGTCAAGGAAGAGAAAGTTCTATTAATTGCTACTGAAACTGGCAACCAAGATAGTATTGTGAATGCTATCAAAGATATCATTGCAGCTTGCACTGATATTAAAGACGTAGAAGCACTACCAACATTTGATATTGAATTTGTATTCTTACAGATCAGAACCAAGTCTGTTGGTGAGAGTGTAGATGTAGGTGTGACCTGCCCTGATGATAATGAAACACAGGTAGAAGTTAAGATCCCTCTTGATTCTATCAAAGTTAAGAAGACTAAAGGTCATAGCAGAGAGATTAAGATATCAGATGAGATCTTAATTACTATGGACTACCCAAGTCTTGATACATTTGTTAAAGCAAACTTCGTTAATGACGGACAAGATGTAGATCAAATCTTTGAGATGGCAGCAAGTTGTGTGAAGAGTGTCACCACACCAGAAGAAGTACATGACTGTAAGAACATGCCTCATAAAGAAGTGTTAGAATTTTTAGACTCAATGAGTTCAGCTCAGTTTAAAGATGTTCAACAATTCTTTGAGACAATGCCTAAGTTAACTCACACACTCAAGGTTACTAACCCAAACACTAAAGTAGTGAGCGACGTTACACTAGAAGGTCTAGCATCTTTTTTCGGATAGCCCTTCTCCATAATACACTGAGACAGTATTATGATACTAACTTTGCATTAATACATCATCATAAATGGCATATAGAACACATTGAAAACCTTATGCCTTGGGAGAAGGAAATCTATGTCACAATGTTAATCGACTTCTTAAGAGAAGAAGAGAAACGAATGAAGGATCAACAAGCAGCTCAACAAGCAAGTGGCTAACCCAAAAATAGACCCTTACAAATTAGTTAATCCTAGCGGAAGTGGTAAGAAGACTCTTGCTTCTAACGGTCCTAGGACTAATCTTTTAGCGGTCAATCGTCTTGGGAAGACTGTCAATAGTATTGGTGTTGTAGTAAAAGATCTTCATGAGATATCTCTTGCATCTATCAAAGTTGATAAGATGAGGGAGGTAACTGAGCGTCGTAGATTACAACGTGAAAGGGATCAAAGAAATGAGGACGAGTTTGAAAGACAGAATGCCTTAAAGGGGAAAGGTATTGGTAAGATAAAGAAATCACAGATAAAGAAACCAAAGGAGAGTGCTCTTGTAAGTTTTGGTAAGGCACTCTTTGGTGGTGTACAGGGACTATTACTATCTGCAATGCAATTTGTTGCAGGTCTTGTAAATCTACTTGCTATAAAAGGTCTCCTAACATGGATGTCAGATGCAGGAGAGATAAAAAAGATAGCAGTCTTCTTAAAGAAATTAAGTTTTGTAGTCAAGAAGTTATATGGATTTGCAAAGGGTAGTGTAACTAAAATACTAGATGGATTCTCTGCATTAGTTGATGGTAACAATAGTTTTTGGGGTAGGTTAAAAGGTTTAGGAACATTACTACTAGGGATAGTAGGACTACAAGCATTGTTAAATCCATTTGGATTGATGGATTCTATCCTTCGTATGTTGAATCTGGATTTTTATAATCCAAACAGACGATCTAAGACTAACAATAAGAACACATCTAATAGTAATAGTAGAGTCAACAGTAGAGTCAAGGATTTTAGTAAGAAAGTAAAGACAGGTAACAATCCTATCTTTAAAAAGTTTGGTAAGAATGGTGAGAGAGTATATCGTGACGCACTTAAGAACGGATTAAGTAGAGAGCAAGCACTTAAAAGAGTACAAAGATTAGCAAATAAAAATCCATCTGCATTTAAGCCGCCACCTAAGACATCAGGTCTCTCACCTACTACTGCACCTAAAGGTAAAATCTTAAGCAAAGGATTGAACAGAGGGTTTGGTCGTGGTGCTTTAAAGTTTCTTGGAAAAAATAATGTAAAACTTCTTAGTAATGCATTTAAAAATACCTTTGGTAGAATACCTATCTTTGGTTCACTTTTAACAGCCGTATTTTCTATACTAAATGGTGATCCTTGGGACAAAGTAATATTTAAAACACTGGGTTCAGCTGTCGGTGGAGCATTAGGTACATTCATACCAGTACCAGGTATAGGATCACTCATAGGTATGATGGGTGGTGAATATGTTGGTGAGTTATTATACATTGGATTCAAAGGTGGTGGCTGGAAGGCAGCAGGTCAGAAGTTAAAAGATGACATGATGGGTCTGTTCAGACAGTTCACTAAGATGTTGAGTTGGATAAAGAGTGGATGGACAAGATTCTATAAAGGTATTCCTAAGTTTAAGATACCAGACTTCCCTAAAGATCCTCCTAAATGGATCCCTAAGTTAACACCATTTAGAAATAAGATCTGGGCAGGTGCTAAGGTAGCCATGAAGGCTATGCTTGGTCCGTTTGGCATGATGATGGGTAAAGAAATACCCAACGTCTTCTGGATGGCAAACCTTACTGGTAACACATTCCCATTACTACACAAATCATTCTTCCCAGAAGCAGGAGATGCAGGACAAGGTAAGGTTGAAACTGGTAAGAAAATGGATGGTGTTGCAGGTGATGGCACTGATGGTGAAGGTAATCTTGCTGGTACATCAGGAACTACTACTGGTTCGGAAGCTGAGGGTGATAGTAGAGGAGTTCCTATAAAGAATAGACGCGGTAGAATAATTGGTTATAAAAAAGATGGTGTAACAACTCCTATTGGACAGGTCAATGCAATACAAAAGAAAAATATAAATCCTTTCCTTGACTATAAATTTACTCCTTTCGTTCCAGAAAGTGAATACAAAGGTGTAGAAACAGACAACGAAAGGTATGGTGATACATTCCCAGAAGGATCATTTAGTATCACTCCTAAAAAGAAGAAGAAAGAATATGTAAGTCCATATGAAAGAAAGCATGGTAAGAAACATAACCCATTAGAGGGTATAGATTTTGGATCTTCCTATAAGACAAAACCTTTTGTACCTGAGGAAGAATATAAAGGTGTAGAGTCAGACAACGAAAGATATGGAGACACAATGCCAGAGGGTGCCTTTGGTATTGGATCTAAGAAGACAGATACAGCAAAGAAGAAAAAGGCTTGGTGGAATCCATTTGGTTTTGAAACTGGTGGTAAATTATTAAGAAGGTTACCTCGACTAAACTCCAAGCAGTTCTTCTTTGGTAAGATATTCCGAGGCATCACAAAGGCTGTTAGTGGTGTAGTTAAAGGTGTTACTAACGTTGTAAAAAGTGTAGTTAGTTCACCTATAGGTTCAATTCTAGGAGCAGTTGTTCCAATAGTATTTCCTCCTGCTGCACCATTTATAGGTGCTGTTCGTGCTATAGGTGCTGCTGCATCTGGTGATATATTTGGTGCAATTACTGGTGGTATCGGTGCTCTAGGTGGTATGTTCCCTGGTACTTTTGGTGGTGTGGCAGACAAGTTTGGTAACTTCATGTCTAATAATCCATTTGGTAAAGCATTAGGTGGGTTTATGCAGGGAGGTATTCAAGGAGCATTAGGTGGATTGATGGGCGGTCTTGGATCAATACTACCAGAAGGTGTATCAGGAATGCTTAATAAGTTCGGTGGGTTCATGAAAAAGTTCCCAGCCGTAGGTGGACTCATTGGTATGATACCTGGTGTTGCTAACGTACCAGGTTTGTCTCAGTTATTTGGTTTAGATTCCTTTGGTCCTCATGGTTTCTCACCAATGGGATTGATAGGTAACATTGCAGACAGTATGGGATTTGGTGGACTGTTTAGAACTATCACAGGTATGATGGGAGGTGGTGGAGCTGGTGGACTCATCAACGGTCTAAGAAATATGGCAGCTGAATTAGGTGTCAAACCAGAGGTGCTTGGTATCATGTCACAAACTGCAAAGTCTATGAGTAATAAGAAAGGTGGTATGTCAAGAGAGTATGCTATGCAGTCATCACTTGAGTTCATACCAGTTCCTATGTTACTAGAGAAGTTGGTAGAGATTCAAACACCTGTTCCTATACCTAGGATGGTACCTGTTCCAATGCCACAACAAACTGCTACAGCATAATAAATATACATATGGCGATATCTAAAGACACCAAAATAAATGTTTATAAGTTAATCTCTCCAAATATTGCGAAGGGTGCTGCGGCTGGTGCTGCCGATAAAGCATCAGCATCTTATCAGATGAAGAGTATTGAAGCATATAATAATCTTGGAGCATGTATTAATTCTATTGGTGGTGTTGTTGCTGATATAAAAAAGATAGAACTAAAAAGATTACAAGACGAAAAGAAAAGACTAAGAGATACATTTGATCCCAAGTATACTAAGATAGAGAAACCTAAGTTCGTATCATTTGTTAATGAGTTTGTAGGTAGGAACGCACCTAATTTCTTGAAAGGTTTACTACAAATTCTTAGTGGGTTTATTAAACTAGCAATAATAAAACCTGCGTTAGAATGGTTGTCGGATAAAAGGAACCAACAAAAGATAGTCAATGCTATTGAAGCAATTTACAAAGCGTTTAAATGGATCAGTAATTTTATACAGAAACGGATCGGAGGAATAGTTGACGGGTTGTATGATCTCTTACGGGATGATGCTACATGGTGGGAACGACTAACTGGATTTGCTAGGTCATTTGTAAACTTAGGGGCTATCTTTGTAGGAATAAGATGGTTAACTAATCCTGTTAAGTTGATTAAAGATGTTAGGTTTGTACTAACAACATTCTATAGATCATTAACTAGATTTTCTAAAGGATTAAAAACAAGAGGAAGATTTCCTGGTGGTTGGAAAGGTAAAGCATTAGGTGCAACCATTGCAGTTGGCACAACTCTCTGGGGTGCTAATAAGATCAAACAGATGGGTGCTGATGATGAAGCCGATGAAGAGATGTCAACAGGTGGTTACCGTCAGGCACCACTAAAAAAAGTATTACCTGGTTTTGCTACTGGTGGTTGGATCTCTGGTCCTGACTCAGGTTATCCTGTGTCTACAAGTCCTGGTGGTGGTAGTCCTGAGTTTATCGGTCATGGAACTGAGTATGTAGCGAAGAAAAATACTGGTGAGAGTTTTGTTATACCATTTAATAACTTTGCTACACGACAATTACCTGGTCTTACTGAAGCAAACTTAATCCAAGCAAAGCAGCTTGGGTTTGACATGCCACGACTTAGTGACAAACAATTCTTCTTAGGTAAGATGTTTAGCGGTATCAAATCTGGTATCGGTAATATGTTTAAGAACACTAGTCTTGGAGGGACTAGTGGCATAGGACCTGTAGCAAACGGATCATCCTATGGTGCGATGCTAAAAGGAGCATCAATGGGCATAGACTATAAGAATGGTCGTGCGACAATGGGATCTGTCTTAAAGTCCCCACTCCTTACAAACGTAATAGGTAATGTATTTGGTGGTAAAGCAGGTAATATTGCAGGTACATTACAGACTGTCTTTGGTGGTGGAGGTAGTGGTGAAGGTGGCAAGGCAACCTTTGGAGACATCCTCAAAGGTGGTATTAATATAGCAAGTCAGTTCATGAAACCAGGTAGCAAAGCAGCTAACTGGATGAGTACTCTCGGTGGTCTTGGCATGACAATGTTCGGACCAGGCACTGAGGGAATGACCTTCGGTCAAAGACTTGGACATCTTGGTAGAGATTTCCTTGGCAAGATGGCAAACAATATGGGTGGTCCTCTTGGTAATATCATGGGAACCATGATGGGTGCAGATGGTGGAGGAATGAACCAAGCATTAGGTAATGTTCTCGGTGCATCTGTAGGTGGAGGAGGAGCTGGTGGTCAAGGTGTAGATCAAAAACTTGTAGGTGGTGGACAACAGGCAGTAGTAGAGGCAGGTCGTGGATTCTTGAACCAAGGATACACAGTTTATAATCATAAAAACTTTAAGAATAATAGATGGAGAAAAGGACCTCCTAATAGATCAGGATACGATCCATCTGGTAAACAAAGAAGAGGTAGAGGTGGTTTATATTCTAAGAACCTAGCATTTGATGTCAGTTGGCACGGTAAAGGTGATAAGACATCTAAGTTACAGATGGTTGCTGATCAAGCGTACGGTAATAGAAGAGGATTAAAATTAACTTCTATCATTGGTAACAAGTGGGGTAAATGGATCTTTGGTCGTGATAAGAAGGCACCAGGTTCTCATGGTGTAAGAAATAAGATCCAGTTTGGTTTCGGTGACAATCAGGTTGCAGGGTCAGGCAACATTGGTATGAGTGGAAGTGACCTAGAGCAAATGAAGACTGTCATAGCTCAGGCATCTGGTGGTGATCCAAAACAGATGGCAATTATGGCTAGATCCATAATGAATCAGGCAGGTGTAATTGATCAAGGAGCAGGTGCTAACTTCGGTGGTGCACAAACTATGGGTGATATCCTTAGTAAGATTCAAGGTTCATTCAACCCAGACGCTCAACTATCACCTTCTCTATCTAATAAAGCATCAGCAGCGATCTTTAAATCAAGTGATACTAACTGGATGACCTCTATGTTAGGAGGAGCAGGATACTCTGAGCCTCAAACAATGGCACTGTTGAACTCTACAACGTTTAAGAACACTGGAATATACAATAAGGGTGACGACTCATCACAAATAAAATTTGGAGAGACTGTCTTTAGTACTGAGGGTAATAAGTTCTTCAATGATTACATGAAGAACACTGATTTAGGTGTAGCAAATGGGGAGAACCCAATGTTCCCTAGCACAAAGGAAACTTCTACTAAAGCATATCAAAAGAATAAAAGAGGTAGTGCTTTCCAATCTAGCACTAACTATGGTGGTGGTCAGACTGGTGCATCATCAGGTAATGCATCATCAGGTAGTATATTAGGCACACCCTCTGGTGGACAACAGAAACAGGGTAATAATCAATCTCAAGAAAGACAAGAAGCGTATGCTCTTAAGAAGGTATATAGTGATAGATCATACGCAAGAGAGCAGATCACAGAGAGAACAAGGAGACTTGTTGCTGAAACTATGGCTGCTGTTGAAGCACATAACGCATCAGTAAGAGCAAACGTTGCAGCTGCAGCATCCGCAGTTGAAAGGTTGAAGTCAGGTGGTGGAGGAATGCGAGGTCTAATGGGTTCCAAGGCAGCATTAAATGCTGCCAACTTACAAAGTAATTTCAGTGTCGCTAAGTTTGCCTAATCATGCCAATTAGTAGAAGTAATGTAGGAGAAATTGAATATCGTTTAAGTCTGTATAGAGATGGAGAACGTCTATCAAATTCAGAGGGTGCTTTTAACTTGTACAATTTCTGTAGAGGATTTGAAATTCGTGAGAGAATTGATAGGTCTACTATAGAAGCACAGTTTGTCTTTGAGGATGCTGCAGGTATCATCAACATGATGACAGGACATGAGGAATTGAAACTACAAATCACATCCTCTATTGTTGACAGGACATATAACTTTAGAATATACTGTGTTCACTCACGTTCTAGGACTAACAATTCTAATGATGCATTCCTAGTGGAGGCATGTTCTACAGAGTTTATAACTAACGAGTCTGTTAGTGTCTTTGGTCAATCAGAAGTAATATTCCAAAATCCAGAAGCAAGTTTTATAGTAGAGAAACTATTAAAGGAAAGAAGATATCTCAACACCTCAAAGAAGGTATTTACTGAGGATACTATTAATAATCAAAAGTTTACTGCACCTAACTGGAGACCTATGGATACAATCTATTGGTTGGCACAGAGGAGTGTACGAAAGTCTAGAAAGGGTGGAGTATTACAAAATGGATTCTTATTCTATGAGAATGCTTTAGGTTATCATTTTAGATCCGTTGATGGTTTGATTGATGATATTAATGATCAGACATTTGATAAGCAGACTAATAAAATTACAGGTAAACCAAGATGCTACAAGTATCACTACAGTCCTAAGAAAGTTGATAACACTGGTGCTGATGCCTTTACTATCTCTGGTATTACATTCCCAAGAGAGAAGCATCTCTTAGAACTGATGAGGGATGGTAGTTTCTCTGGTTTCTCAGTTGGATTTGATCCTGTAACTCTAGGGTCATCTAAGATGGGTTCTAGTACAGAGTTGACTACAGATGATCCTCACTATGAATTAGATGAGACATGGGATAAGATGTCACACTTAGATGGTAAGAAAACTGTAAACCCATTGACTCAACTAGATCCATCAGTGCATAAGATGGTGTCGAAACCGAGAAGAATTAGGTATTCATTTTTACCAAATCAAACATTCGATCCTAAGTTTATAAACAATCCTCAAGCAAACTATCAAGAGTTGATAGACTTACAGGCATATCAGTTCATGAGACTGGAGTCATTAAAAAATATACAGTTAAAGATTACAATACCTGGTAACCTAGACTTGTATGCAGGTGGTGGAATAGATGTCATCATACCTGCTAACTTTAAATCTGGTAGACAAACACCATTAGACAGGAAATATAGTGGTAGATATTTGATATCGTCAGTGACTCATAACACAACAGGTACAGTTCTCTACACCGAGCTAGACTTACTTAAGGACTCTGTGTTAAGATAAATAATAGTATAGTAACGGAGTTATCTATGATTGAAACCGAATTTAAAGGTATCGGAGAAAATCCTCAAGCGAAGAGAACTCACGACCTTGACCATGAAGTCTACCTTGATCCTAAAGATGGTAAGGAGCATATTAATCATGGTATGTTAGAGTATACGAAGTCTGAACTAGAAAGTGTTCATGCAGACTATGCAAACTATCATAAAGATGATGTGATAGATCCTAATGAAGGAAGGATTAATGATTGGCACACTAGACATGAAGACAAGCATCTAGAAATTTACTGTGACAATCATCCAGACGCATTTGAGTGTCGTGTTTACGACGACTAGTTCTTTAGTTTGTAATGATTTTTGATGAATATCTGTTAGGACATTGGACTAATAGGTCACAAGCACAATCTAATCCCCATAAAGTTGCCCAGACAGAGGTGATCTGGGCAAAGGAAGGAGATTGGTATACCTCTTTGAATTTTTACAGAGTAGATGGTCCTCACAAACCATATCGTAATAAGAAACACAAGATAGAAATAGTATCAGATAATTATGTCATCATGCAGAACTATAGACTAGATGGTTCTCGACATGAAGAATGTGATATGCATTTTAGATTTGAATCTGAACATTGGAGTGGAAAATTAGACAGCGATAAATGTCGAGGAGAGAAGGGGTACAGGGTTGTGTCAGAAATATATCTCTACGGAGAAAAGTTATTGTCAAGAGACAAGGGATTGAATCAACAGGGCAAGATGGTATGGGGTAGCGAAGAAATGTATAAGTTCGTCCGTATATAATTCGACCTTTGATTCCCATATAAGTCGAAAAAAAATTCGCCAAATTTTTTCGCGTGTAAGGTTTTTTATATTACAAAAAACTGAAGAAAACCTTAAGACACTCGCGTTTGTGTGTATTTCAAGATAAAATAGAAAAGTAAATCAAATTAATGACATGAGTGGAGACACAGGAATGCATGAGCAACCCTTAAAGTTTTACTCCGATCACATGTCTGACGCTAAAAGAATCATTATCGAAAAAACCTATTCTTATCAGAATCAGACTGTGGCTAATTCGGAATTATCCGATGAAGAGTGGATTGAGATGGTTGCCCTAAAACAAGCAATTAGCGAAAACCCCGCATCTGTACATCCTGATAAAATGGAGTATTATACAGAATTGGTGGTAAAATCTGATGTGATGTATCAGACTAAGCCTTGGAGGAAGGGAGGAGCGTTACAGGAATAAATAACTAAAAAACTGCTTAAAAATGAAGCTAGTTGACGGTATACAGAACGAGAATACATCAGGGTTTGTCGGAAAGGACGGTTTCTTTTGGTGGGTTGGTGAAGTTGAGGATAACGAAGATCCGATGGAATTGGGTCGTGTAAAAGTTCGTGTTCTTGGTTATTACACCAATCTACAAGGAGCAACCATTGCAGACCTTCCAACTAGTGCTTTACCTTGGGCAACGGTATTACAACATACCTCTCAGGCAGGTAATGATGGACAAGGAGAATCTACAGGACAGTTGCAAACTGGTGCTATTGTCATGGGTTTCTTTATGGATGGTGAAACTGCTCAAATGCCAATAGTTATTGGTGTTATGAGAGTCAAGAAATCTGAAGATACACGTAAAACACAGTCACTTGCCTTTACAGACCAAATTCCTGAGTTTGGAACAGCACCTAATTCATCTGCTGTTCATCCTGCAGAGAAAAACACTAATAAACCAATACAACCATTAAGACAGAGTACACATAATAGTGTTGCATATCCTGGTCAAACTACTACAGAATCAGGTGGTGATGGATCACCAAAAAACATAGGTATTGATATTCACGGTAGTTCATATAATCCAATAAAACCATTAGACCCTACAATGCCATTTCCTACTGCTAACGGTGTAGGAGGTGCTTGGAAGAGTTTAGAGTATAAAATGTCTTATCTAGTAGAGGATTTAGCACATACTACCTCTAGTTTGGTAAAAATTACAGATGGCAAGTATTTGGACATAGTTGTCGGTAAATATGTAAAAACAGAAGATTTAACAGTAAAAATAGATAATTTCTTGACAGTTATATACTCTCAAGTCATTTCTGCTATGAGACAAGCAACATCTACGTTAGCAACTAGTTTGCAGGTAGAAGCGTTACAGTCAGATGCTACTGGAATACCATTTGCATCATATAACTCAATACACGAAGCAGCAGAGACTATATTAAAGTCATTATGTCTAATAGACGCTAATATTGATACTTACAAGAAAGAACCATTAGATGTAGTCACAAATTACATTTCTGTATGTTTAGGTAACATGCAGACAAAAGAAGAATTAGTAAAACATACAGTTGACGCTGTTATTAAGAGTATAGTTGATGAATCTACTAAAATTGTTAAAAATTTGAGTGATGTAGTAACTACTGTAAAAGATAAGGTAAAAACTACTAATGGATACAATATTATAACTGAGTGGGAGAAAGGAAGTGGTATATTTGAGTTAAGATCAGATTTATTCAGTCAAACTAGTACAAACCTAACTGGTTTAATGAAAATCTTACTAAAGTTCCGTTCTAGTGATTGTAATAGAGTTGCTAGTGGAAAAGACCTAATTGGTTGGTTCCCTCTATTTGGTTGCACTCGTTTAACAGGAAAAGACTTAGATAGTATCAATACAATAAGAGGAGATGACTTATTTGGATCTATGTTTAAGGAAGCTGATCCAAACATGACATCTGCTAAAAGTCATATCAGTGGTGGTTATGATTTGCATCTAGGAACGCCAGGTCGTAAAGCGGACATTAGCAAGAAAGCAAATGGCACAACTCATACTTCTATAACCTTTAATAATGCTCATCTTTATGAAAAGAAAATAAGAGATGAATTAAGAAAGGCAGTTGATTATGAATCTCTATCAGATGAAGTTATAGAGGCAAAAGTCTCTGAATATGTTAATGAATCCACTAATCAAGAAGGTGATACTGGTTCTTTAGTGGCAGATCATATATCATATGCAGGAGTACTAACTCAAGAAGTTCATGGCGATGACTGTAAAATCGTAAATAAAGATTATGTTCGTAATATTGAAGGTGATTATCTACTAAAAATAACTGGTAATTGTCATATTGAAGTAGGAGGAGGATTTTACTTAGGTGCAGAGGGAGGAACACATAAACATGCTCTTAGATTTGGATCTGACGTTGATATGAATGTTGTAGGATCTAAATTTGAACTACAAGGGACAGAATGTAAGTTAGGATCAATGTCTACTAAGATTACTGGTAGTATATTTGAGAACTCTTCTTATCAGCAGACTATGAGTGGTATGGAGATTACTATGTCAGCAGAAAACTCTATAGAAATGGTGACACCTCATATACTTCAGTTAATCAATATAGAACAAAGCGAGACACCTAAAAAAGTCACAGGTATTAGGACAGTTATCAATGGTGGATATGAGACCATAATCAACCCAGTAGTACTAGAAAACTGGAAAGTGAACCTTTCTTCTACCGCTAGCTTGTATAACAATACCATTACCAACGGTAGATTCAGCATCGTTACGCCAAACTCAACCAATCAAAATACTGTCACAGGCAACTTGACCCTAGAGTAGTTCTTGTGCTAGTATAGATATATCAAAGGAGTAACAATGTTTGAAGATCTCAACGAAATTTATCTAGCACATGTTTTCGTAAACATTGCAAAGAGACAAATCAAGATCATCTCTGAAGATGGTTATGAGGACACAGTTACTTGGAAATTCGATGCCGAAGGTGCCGAAGGTTTCGCAGACACTACAACTGCGATGATTGAATCACTTGATAAAGAAATGTTGACTGTTTTCTAATGACTGACTTTCAAGAAATAACTGAAGAGGAAGCGGTAGACCAACTACCCTTCCTTTTAACAATGTGTGAGAGGAATAGAACTGTTTGGAAGATCAAACGGAAAGATGGTTCTGTAGCAATTCTTTCTCCTGTAAAACAATCAGGTCCTCCAGTAGACCCAGAGGTTCTATCAGTTGTTGAAGAATTTCGTAAGAGTATGGTTCTAGAACAACAATGATTGATGTTATTGATGATTTTTTTGAAGAGAGTGTACATCAACGATTGTATAACTTTTGCTTGAGAGCAAGTTATCGTTATGGTGAATGTGATGCATATGGTTTACCACCAGTAGGTATGGTTTCGGATATTCTACCTAACGGACATAAAAGTCCATATGATTTATTTGAAGAGTCTATAGAAAGAGAATTTAATATTTGCGATTTACCTTATAGGATGTACATTAATTTGTTTGCACCTAATGAGCAACCATTTTGGCACTCAGATGGTCAAACTGGATATACATTTTTATATTATCCTAACTTAGAGTGGAATGAAAACGATTTAGGAGAAACACAGTTTCTTATTGATGGTGAAATTAAGGGTATTCTTCCTAAACCTAATAGAATGCTTGGATTTGATGCTGATTTACTTCATAGAGCAACTACATTTAGAGATAAACATCGCTTTACTATTGCTATCAAGTACTCATGACTGAAAAATTCTTTATAGAACCTTTGTTCTCTAATTTTATTGCGTCTGATATATTAGATGTTGATTGTGATAAAATTGTAGAGTATATCAAGACTGTAGAACCAGGTTTACCACTTAACTTAAATGAACCTGCTATACATGATGTTATAGATGAAGTTCATAACTCTATTCCTGAGTTTATGAAGATATATGGTTTAGGATTGGAGTCAAGACCAAGAGTTACTACATGTTGGGCAAACAGAAATAATGCTTCTGAACCTTTAAAACCTCATCTTCATGGCACACATTGGATTAGTGCTGTATTTTATCCAGAAGCAGATGAAGAGTCACCAGACTTAGTATTAAAAAATCCAATTACAAATGTGATGGAATATGCAGTTCCATATCAATATCATGAACACGCAACTTTATATAATTCTGGAAGGATAAAAATATCACCTAAAAAAGGACTTTTAGTATATTTTCCTAGTTGGATAGAACATTGGGTAGATCCAGAGTGTCCTTCTACCAGTAATAGGTATAGTTTAGCGTTTAATATAACGTTAAATCACATATCTAAAGAGTATATTGAACACATATATCACCCTAACAATCAGTTAGGTGAAATGTTTAGTATAGTTAACAAAGAAAGGGATCGTACCCCTTATAAATAAAACCGTAGCCAATAGTGTAATTATTCGTGGGAACCAAGAAGATTTCTCAGTTGGAAACGATTTCAGATAGCAATATATCTGGAGAAGCAATTCTTCCTATTGTTGTTTCTGATCCGTTGATTCCTAATAGAAAAGCAAAAGTTAATCAATTATTCAGAGGTCTAGCACAAGGTAGCAAAGAGGCACCTGGTCTAGCTTTTGACTTAGACAGAGATAGTGGACTATATCAATCAGCATATAACCAAATAGGTATTGCCTTTGGTGATGGTGGTTTGTATATGACACGTCTTGATAACGGTAATAGTAGTACATCATTATATGTTACTGCTATTGATGATACTGCAAACAATACTGATATAGTTTTCGCACCGAAAGGAACGGGATCTGTAAAAGTAACGGGTCAGTTTTTGATGTCTGATGAACAGTTTTTGTTAGAAGATGCTCAAGGTCCCAAAATTAGATTTGAAGCAGGTAATGTAGGAACTGGTAGTAATACTAGAATTATGACATTACCAGAGATAACAGCAGGTAATGGAACTACTCTTGTAGGTGCAGACACTACACAAACACTGACTAACAAAACTCTTCTTATTGATGAAGATAACTTTGTTATCATTGATGGTGCAGAGGAAGCAATATTCCAGATTAACTGGCCGACTACATCAGGAACTCGTAGATCTTATTTTCTACCAGATGCAGGATCTGTAACAACTACCGCAGAACCTACTGCTACATCATCTACACTATTAGATACAAAGACAGAACAAATTGTTCTATCAAAAACACTAGTAAGTCCTAAAATCTCAAACTCAGCTGAGACTGGTTCAGCAACAGCTCAGTTTAACGCAGGTGCGTTAACAGCAGATAGGACAATCACATTACCAGACCAAAGTTTAGAATTAGTTGGAACTGAAGCATCTCAGACTCTTAAGAACAAGATTCATGAAGATATAATTATTGCAGATTCAACTGATAATACTAGAAGGGTTACATTCTTTCTTGATAACTTAAACACTCTGACTAATGCTCAGATGAAGTTCCCAGATACATCACTCCTAAATACTGGTGCGGGTAACCCATTATTCAGTACTATTGTTACTGAATTTGCTACACAAGTCTTACAAAATAAGACCTATTATCGTCCAGTCTTAAAAGACGAAGCAACCGCTACAGGAACTGTTACTTTCAGAACTGATAACATCACTGCTGCAAGAACAATTAAATTCCCTGATGCTGATGCTACACTTCTTTCAACTGAGAACGTTACCTTAGACGACGTTGCATTTGGTGCAGGTTTAGCAGCATCACATTTAACTGGTCGAACAAGATTACAACAATACTTCTACGCAGGATTCTAATTAACAATGGCAACTCAAGGACTACTTGCACAACTTAAACCGACAGCTAACACGGATACAATTCTTTATGAAGGTCCTGTTGACAGTTCTGCAAGCACTCAATTAACAATAGCAAATGATGGTACTGGTTCAGCATATGATGTTGCCATTAAAGACTATTGTCAAAAAGTAACTTTAGATGCATCGACATATAAGTTACATAAAGGTGACATACTCACTCATTATCAAGTCGATTTAAACGTAGCATCACCATTATCGGTAACTGCTAATATTGCAGCAGGGACTCAGTTTATTTCAGCAGATAAAGAAAAGCATTTAAAGTTTGAATCATATCTAGTTCCTTCCTTAACTACAATATTTGTAAAGGTATTTTCAATTAGACAGGTAACACTTGAATCTACAGCAGGTGGATTTGCTGTTGGTGATACTATTACTAAAGGAACAGCACCTAATGATACAACTGCTACTGTTTATGACGTATTTGATGATGTTGGAAACAACTTGATGATTCTTCAAATAGGTCCATCAACTATAAATGGAACAGGAACTGAATTTGCAGACGGTGATTCAGTATCAGTAGGAACTAACGGTGCAGGTACAGTCTCAACTGGTGGTGTAGGAACTGCTAATAATGAATTTGTATTTTCTACTACAACTGCAGGTGGAATTTATAAGATGTATGTCAATGAAGCAATAGAGGTATTTACTGATAGAACTTATAGATTTGATATTGGTGACTCTACTATGAGTGGTAGAGATTTTAAATTATCAGTTGAGGCAAACGGAGAATGGGGACCTGATGGAACTGCAGGAAACTTAGATGATGGAACTGAATATACCACTGGTAAAACTTCTGGTGGTAGTGCAGGTGATGGTGCTAATGGTTATGTTCAATATGACTTCAGTGCTAACTCAAACGCAACTGCAGCATACTATTATTATGATGGTGGCACAGGAAACGCAGCTAACTCCAACTACGGTGGTTCAGACAGAGTTTTACAGACTAGCACAAACTTCACATATACTGGTTTTTGGGCATATGATGTTCACGGAACATGGACAGCTACTGACACATTCACTGTTGGTGGATCTACCTATACTGTAGATGGCACAACACCTGGTGCTTATGGTTATGTTCGTGATTACACTGGATCAGTTCTTAAGTTTATAAAAGGTGTAGGATCACCTGATATTACAACTTCTGATACATTTTATGATGTACCAGCTCTTGCAGGTGGTGCTCGTTCACTTATGAGTGTCAACTCTATTGATGTAGATTCAAATGCAGTTGAAGCATCACATTATATTACTCAAGGTGCTACTAATGGTAATAATGAAGTAGATAGGATCACTTCATTAGTCATAGGACCTGGTGAGACAGTTGTTGTTAAATCAGTAACTGCTAATAATGTATTTAATTTGATAGGATTCGAGGATTCAACAACCAGTTTCCCAACTCAAACTTACACTGCTGACTCTGAAGGTGGCGGTGGCGGTGCACCATAATAAATAACTAAAAGGCGAATAGTTAAATGTCCCTAACGAGATTAAAGAATATTATTACGTCCAGAACTGGACGTATAATCTACGTAAACCCTGACGATTTTGACGCATCTGATGCTATTGATAATAGGGGTAATTCAGCGTTGCGTCCTTTCAAATCACTTCAAAGGGCATTTTTAGAGGTAGCAAGATTTTCATATAGAGTTGGTCTTAGTAATGACGAGTTTGATGCTTTTAGTATCATGCTATATCCTGCTGAGTATGTGATTGATAATAGACCAGGCGAAGTATTATATACTAACGTTGCACCTATTGATGAGAACTCAAACCTAGATTTAACTTCACCTAATAACGTTCTTTATAAATTTAATTCCACTGAAGGTGGTATTATAGTTCCCAGAGGTTGTTCTGTTGTTGGAACTGACCTTCGTCGTACAAAAATTATTCCAAAATATGTTCCATACCCTACTATCTACGCTGCGAAAGGTATTAACACCGAAGATCAAATCCCCCCAAGAACTGCAATCTTCAAAGTTACTGGTGGTACTTATTTCTGGCAATTCTCTTTCTTCGACGGTGCTGAAGAGGGTGTATACTTCAAACCTGATTCCACTGAAACACTAGCACCTAAGTTTTCACATCACAGACTTACATGTTTTGAGTTTGCTGATGGTCTTAATACTTTATCAAGTCTTATATCTAATGGAACTGTTCCTAATGCTGACTACTCAGCTGTTCCTAACATCTTAGAAAGAACAGACTTAGACATATACTATCAAAAAGTATCAAAAGCATTCGCAACAATTCCCGATACATCAGGTGATCCAAGTGCAGACCAAATACAGGCAAGAGTTGAGGAAAACAGAATCGTTGGTCCTATTTCTGATGAATATAGGGTATTACAGATTACAAGAAATGGTAACACTGCAACTGCTGTTACTGTTGACGAGTTTGATAACCCAAGAAATCACGGATTCTCTGTTGGTGTAAACATTAACGTTAGTGGTGTAACTGGTTCAACAGGTCCTCAGTCAGAAGTTGACGCAAGTTTATATAATGGATCATTTACTGTTACATCTGCATCTGGAAACGTATTTACGTATCAGATGTCAAGTGAACCAACTGGTAACGCAGTAGGTACAAACATTGGAGTTAAGACTGAGATTGATACAGTTGACTCTGCATCTCCATACGCATTTAACCTATCACTAAGATCAGTGTGGGGTATGAACGGTATGCATGCAAACGGTGCTAAAGCAACTGGTTTCAAATCAATGGTTGTGGCACAGTTTACTGGACTGTCACTACAAAAAGATGATAGAGCATTTGTAAGATATAATAGTTCNACTGGTAATTATGATGTAGCAACAGCAGGTGATGGTGCACACTTAGATGGATATGCTGAGTACAGAAAAGGATGGGGACATAGACATATTGTTGCATCAGATGACGCATTTATACAGGCGGTTTCTGTGTTCGCTGTGGGATACTTTGCACACTTTACATGTGAGCGTGGTGCTGACATGTCAATTACTAACAGTAACAGTAACTTTGGTAATACAGCATTAAGAGCAGCAGGATTTAAGAAGAAATCATTCTCTAAAGATAAGTCAGGTGCATTAACACATGTTATACCACCTAAAGCACTGAATGTTATTTCTACAACTGCAACTGGTAGTAATGGTTCTAATACTATTACACTAGCTAATGATGGTAGTGTTAATGGTATTATTGANGGTATGCTCGTTTCTGGAACGGGAATTGGAGAAGGTGCATTAGTTGGTGCTGTTAATACTAATACTAGAGTTATCACACTTGATACTGTCAATACAGCAGACTTAGCAAACCAAAACGTTATATTTGGAGAAGAGACATCTGTTAACTGGGTTAACATTGATATTCCAAGAACAAAAGCAATTAACTCTTCACTAGCAGGACAAGGTGGAACTCCAGGTACTAGACTATACTTGTATGGTTATACTGTTGAACAATCACCACCAACAACAAGAGTTCAAGGATATACAATCGGTGCTAGACAGGATGGAAGTGGTAATACAGCAGTAGCAGATAAAATTAACTGTTTACTTGTAGCATCAGGAGCAACAGAAGCAAGTGTTCATTATGCATCTATATCACCTTATGGACCTACTGTTTCTGGTGTATCAGCAGGAGAACCTGGATCACCGATCCAGTATGATGCAAACTTATATACTATTAATGGTGTAGCAGGTCAACCAGGTGGTTGGTATCTATCTGTTGACTCAGTAAATAATACCATTTACACTACATTATCAGTTAACACGATCTATAATACTGTTAACTTTACACCAACTACATTCTTAAAGAGGATCCCTGATCCAAGAAACCTTGCTGACAGAACATATCGTGTAAGATATGTAATTGATAAGGATAAGACTAATCCACTACCTAGAGACCCTATCTCTGGTTATGTTATGCAACCATTGAATAGTGACACAACATCATATAAGTTAGACAAATGTTTCTATCTTTATGATATAAATGTTATTCAAGAATTTGAAAGAGGTGTTGCAGATGGTATCTATTATTTGACTCTCTTGTGTGCATCTATCGCACCAAGTACATCTAACTTTAATGATAGATTCTTCTCTCAAAACGTTAATGAAGTTTATCCTACATTTGACAGAGATAATCCACTTGCAGACCCAGATGCTGCTGTATCCATTGCTGATAACGTTACTATTGGATTAGTTAATGCTACAGATGGAGCAACTCCACCAAATATGGATCCTCAAAGATCTATTACTAAAGAATGCACAGAGTTCTTGCTTACAGATACAGGTTGGACACAACCAGGTACTACACCTAACTATGACTCAGTTAACAAGAGACTATCTAATATTGAGTTAACTGCACGTGCAGGTGATGAAGAAACTCGAAAGATTAATATAAGGGAGAATAATGATGGAACAGTCGCACCAATCAACGTTGAGTTTAGACGACACTCAATCCTTAGATCAGGTAACCATACGTTTGAATACCTCGGTTTCGGTCCAGGTAACTACTCCACAGCATTCCCTCAGACACAGGTCGAGACTCTTACACAGAACCAAGTTAGATTCTCACAGTCAATTAAGGAAGAAGGAGGAGTCAGTTTCTACTCTGGTCTTAACTCCAACGGTGACCTATTCATCGGTAACCAAGTTATCAACCCAGTTACAGGTCAGATAACTAATGAAGATATTGCACAGTTAAACGTTATTGGTGAAGAGAACACAACTATTGAAACGTTCTCTGAATTGGTGTTAACTGATAAACTAACAGTTATTGGTGGTGCATCAAACCAGTTAGAATCTATCTTTGCAGGTCCTGTTACCTTCCAGAAACAAGTAACATCACAGGATAATATTTCATCAAGAAAACTATCATACTATAACCAAGATGGTACTGTTATTAAACAGACACTACTTGCACCAGAAAATCAAGCAGGAAATGCACCTGATTTATCTGCTATTACAAACTACAATACACCTGCAGATGGTGACTTAGTTTATAATATCAACTGGAATCCTGGTAAATCACTTGGTTGGATCTACTTTAATCAAGGATGGAAAGAGTTTGGTCTTACAAATACAAAAGATATTAATATAGAGGAATATAGTGGTAACACTGTTCTTGGTTTAGGAACTGCACCTAACCAATACTATAGAGTCAAAGCACTTGGTAATATATTAATTGATGGTGACTTAGTTGTTACTGGTAACGGTGGTGTTGGTTCTGATAAGTATATTACCAGAACATATACTGGTGATGGTGTTACATTAACATTCGCACTGACAGTTTACACACCAGGTCCTAATGGTCCTATTCAGCACAGTGCTAGCTCAGTACTTGTATACTTAAATGGTGTAGCACAAATTGGTGGCACTAATTATACAGTTGATAGTAATGGTGCTAACGTTGTATTTGGATCAGGGGATGCACCTTTAGCGACTGATACAGTTCATATTGTTGAATTACCTATCTAAATAAATAACAGGGGTTGGAGTTGTAACCTATGGCAATCACACGGATTAGCGGAAACCAAATAGCAGATACTACAGAGGCAGTTATTACTACTCTTAGTTTTCTGAATACTAATAGTGTATTTCGTTTACCAACTGGAACTGAAGCACAGAGACCGTCAGGTGTCTCTATCGGAACTATGCGTTTTAATACTACTGCTGATAGTGCAGAAGTATATGCAAATGACGATGGATCTGGAAATGCAGGATGGATCGAAGTTGGTGCGGGTGGTGCTGTTGTAGGTGATAAAGGACAGATCAGATGTAATAATGATACGATTGAAGAGAATTTAGATCTTGATCCTACGATAGGTAATGAATTTAAGATTGGTTATATGGCAGGTGATGTCACAGTGGGTAATGGTTATACCCTAACCATTGGTTCTGGGGCTACCCTATATATGATAGGTTCTGATCCTTACACCTAAATAGTTTTATAAATCGGATAGAAAATGAGTACACTACGAGTTGCTGCTATTAAAGATTTGACAGGGAATACTGGTTTCGTTCTGTCAGCCACTACAGTGCAGACCAATAATACATTGGTGATACCAGGAACCCTACAGATTGATGGTTCTATCACAGGATCAACAAATAGTATTTTGCCCTCACACTCAGGTCAAAGTGGTAAGATGTTATATACCAATGGGACAAGTCCTTATTGGGATAACCCACCATCTGCAGATAATATCTCAAGTATGAGTGTATTTACATCATCAGGTACATGGAATAGACCTGCAGATGTTAAGTATATCAAAGTTCAAGTTATCGGTGGCGGTGGAGCTGGTGGTGGACATGGAGAAGGTGGAGGAGCAGGTGGATATTCAGAGGAAGTTATTAACGTAGAAAGTATAAGTTCAGTATATTGCACAGTATCAGGAGAATCAAACGGAACATATTATAGAGGTGGAGCAGGTAATGGAGGTTCATCTTCATTCGGTTCTTACCTATCAGCATCAGGTGGATATGGTGCTAATAGAAATCACCAACATTGTGGTGGTTTAGGAGGAGTAGGTTCTGGAGGAAACTTAAACATATATGGTGGTGGAGGAGACTCTCATCATGGTCGTTCATCAGTTGGTGGTGGAGGATTCTGGGGTGGTGCTGTAGCAGGTGGACATCCTCAAGGTGGAAACTTCAGTCACAATCACCAGTCACACTCAGCACCTGGCTCAGGTGGTAGTGGTGGTTACTTTAACTCACACAGAGGGTCTAATGGTAGACCTGGCATGATCGTTATTACACACTTTAAATAAATGAGTAGTTTAAAAGTACTAAACATATATGATGTCTCAGGAAACTGTGGTCTAACTAGAAGTGGTTCTCAATGGACTATTACTAGAAATGATGGTGGTGACAGGAAATTAACTGTCAGTACTTTACAAATAGATGGTAGTGTTACTGGTAATCAAACAGCAAGATTCCTACCGTCACAGTCTGGTAATGCAGGTAAGGTTTTAAAATCTAATGGAAGTTCTCCTTATTGGGAAACATTCTTAGGACCTCAAGGTAACTTAACCAGTATGAGTGTGTTCACATCAGGTGGCACATGGTCACGTCCATCAGGAGTTCGTTATGCTCACGTCCAAGTTATTGGAGGTGGAGGAGGTGGCGGTGGTCACGGTGAAGGTGGAGGAGCAGGTGGGTACTCCGAAGAAATTATTAATGTAGAAGGTGTTTCAACAGTATCAGTAAGCGTATCAGGAGAAGCAGGTGGAACATATTATCGAGGAGGTGCTGGCAATGGGGGATCCAGTTCGTTCGGAAGTTATCTCTCAGCTTCTGGTGGTTATGGTGCCAACAGAAATCACCAACACAATGGTGGTCTTGGAGGCGTTGGATCGGGGGGTAATCTGAATATCTATGGTGGTGGTGGAGACCAACATCATGATGGTGGATCATCAAATGCTAACTCTGGAAGAGGATTCTGGGGTGCTTGTGTAGCAGGTGGTCACCCTCAAGGAGGAAACTTCAGTCATAATCATCAAAGTCATTCACCACCAGGTTCGGGTGGAAATGGTGGATACTTCAACGGTCATAGGGGTTCTAATGGAAGACCTGGCTTAGTTGTTGTAACTCATTACTTATAAATAACAACGAGGTATTATTCAGACAAATGAAAAAAGTTTTAGTATCTATTGAAGGAAGAGCAATGCAGATTGTTGATCCTGGTCAAGAGTTTGAAATTTACAATGGTCCAGATGCTAAGTTTGTCTGGGTTGATGTAGATAACGATAACATAACTCTAGATTGGACTCTAGAGTGGTCACCTGCCCAAGGTAAAATGATATGGATTGAGAGAAGTGGAAGTTATACTGATCCAGGTATGGCAAGGCAGGTTGCGTATGGAGAGGTGGGCGAACAATTAGACATGCTCTATCGAGACATTGCAGCAGGTAAAAGTTTAGATGCAAGTGATGCAGAGTGGTATCAGCATATTAAGAATATCAAATCCACTTATGTTAAACCAGTTGCTAAATCAGTACCAGCAACACCAACAGAATTAAAATCTTATTCGGAAACAGAAGAACCAGGTGCAGACAAGTTCCCTAAAATGTCTTATGCAGAGTTACCTGCATGGAAGAGATATGAAGGGTGGACAGATCCAAATGCATAGTGTATAATATATACTAGTAAAGTTATATTATGAAGGTTAATAAAATTTGCATCGTAGGAGGTGGCACCGCAGGTTGGATGACTGCAGCCACCTTTTCGCATCTAAATCCTGATAAAGAAATAACATTAATAGAATCACCTAACGTTCCTACTATAGGTGTAGGTGAATCTACTACTCAATTTATTTCAGAGTGGTTAAAACTACTTGAAATAAAAGATGAAGATTGGATGAGAGAATGTGATGCTACTTACAAGTATAGTGTCAGGTTTGAAAATTTTTCTGCAACAGAGGGAGCATTTCACTTTCCTTTTATAAACATAATAGAAACTCCATCATTAGATATATCTAATTGGTTCATACATAAAACATTAACAGATTGTCCTGTAGATACATTTGCAAAGTTCTATTGCCCTCACTATAAATCTATTGTAGAGAATAGAATTATTCAACAGGATATTGATTTCTATAATCATAGAGTTCATAGAGGATTTCATATAGACGCAGCAAAGTTTGCTAATTGGTTGAGAATTAATAGGTGTAGAAAAGTTAATCATATTATTAAACATGTAGATAAAAGTATTCTCAATGAAGATTATGATTTGTTTGTAGATTGTACAGGATTTAAGAGTTTATTATCAGATGCGTATGACTATGAGAACTGGGATAAGTTTGATAAAGAATTACCTAACGATAGAGCATGGACAGTAAGACTACCTTATACAAATAAATGTGAACAACAAAGAGTTTATACTAATTGCACTGGTATGGACAACGGATGGGTATGGAATGTTCCATTAAGAAGTCGTATTGGAACAGGATATAATTTCTCATCTAAATTTGTGAGTGATGAAGATGCACTAGAAGAATTTAAAAAACATTTAGGTTATCCAAAAGAAACTCTATCAGATTACAGATTAATTAAATTTAGAACTGGACTATCAGATAAACCTTGGAGAGGCAAAGTATTATCAATAGGATTAAGTGGTGGATTTATTGAACCATTAGAGAGTAATAGTTTATTGAGTGTACATAACTGGTTAATTGAAGCATCTAAGGTGCTAACCCTACCAGTAATTAGAAAAGCAGACATCAATTTCTTTAATACATATGTTAGAGATAGTTTTATTGGTTTTAAAGATTTTGTAGCGTTACATTATCATCTTTCTACAAGAGAAGATACACCATACTGGAAATATCTTACTCAAGAACATGAATCAATACCATACACCAAACTTCCTGTAGAAAACTGGACAATGGGCAACTTATATGGAGGTGCTTTTATTTGTGCAGGGCATAACTATCATCCTTTTGATAAAGTTATGCTAGAATTATTAGAGAAGGATGGTAAATTTAATGAACAGGGATATTTCTCTGTTGCCAACTGGAACCATTTTGATGAATTACAAGAATCTTTTCCCTTTGCAGTAGATTATTATGAAAGTAACTGAACCAGACCACGTTATAGAATTTGAAAACTTCGATCCTTACAAAGGTAAGATTGAAAGTGTAGTTATTGTTGGCGGTGGGTCATCAGGATGGATGACAGCAGCAGCATTATCAAAGTTATGCCCTCATTTAGAGATTGCTTTAGTTGAATCACCAGATATTAAAACTATTGGTGTGGGTGAATCAACTTTAGGACATTTCAATCAGTACTTAGAACTGTTAGAATTAGAGGATGAAGATTGGATGCCTCATTGTGATGCAACATATAAAAATGGCATACAATTTACTAACTTTAGAGAAGGAAAGGAAGAGGTATTTCAATATCCATTTTATTCAAATTATGATTTTACTTTTGCTAACGCAGGACTTAACACATGGGGTCACCTAGCATCACATTATCCAGAAGAATTTCCCCCAGAATCGTTTGCAGAATTTTATTGTGCTAATACTTTTTTATGTAATGAGAATAAACAAACTAGAAATCGTGATGGTGTAACTAGAGATTTTGATTTTAGAAGACATACTGCATATCATTTAGATGCAACAAAGTTTGGTATCTATCTTAGAGATCATATTTGTATTCCTAATGGTGTTCAACATATTAAGGGAGAGATAACTGGATACCAGACAATGTATGAAAGACCTAATGATCAAACCATTAGTTATATCATCATGGATGGTGTTAATGCACTACAGGCAGATTTATATATTGACTGTACAGGATTTAAGTCAAAATTATTAGGAGAATATCAGGGAATACCTTTTTATCTTTGTGATAATAAACTTGCAAATGATAGTGCATGGGCAGCACGTATTCCTTATCTTGAAGAAACAAGAGAAAAAGAAATGCGTAATGTAACTGATTGTTGGGCTATGCCTAATGGTTGGACATGGGACATACCACTATGGAATAGAATTGGTAAAGGATATGTTTACTCAAGTAGATTTTGTCGTAAGGAGCAAGCAAGAAAAGATTTCGTAGAACATCTTAGATATAAAGTTGGTAAGAAGAGAGCAGATGAAGCAGAGTTATTTCATATTGATATAAAGCATGGAAGGAGAGAAAGAGCATGGGTTAATAATGTAGTAGGTATAGGATTATCATACGGATTTGTAGAACCATTAGAGTCTACTGGTCTGTTAACAACACATGAGAATATACTTAGACTAGTATCAGTTTTAAATCAAAGGGATGGATATGTAACAAGAACAGAGAAAGAAGGATTTAACTGGATATGTAATTACACAGTTGATAACTTTATTGATTTTGTTGCAATGCATTATGCGTTCTCTATGAGAACTGATACACCATATTGGAGGTGGTGTACACAACAAAACTTCTATAATCCAGAGCAAGTAACACAGAATGTTCCTATGCATCAAAGTATAGAACAGTTCATGTCATCAACCTATGGTGAAGGATGGCATGTAAATATGAATGGAATACCATTTATAGCTGCAGGTCATGGAATAAGATCTACATCGTACTTAAAGAGATCTCTATACCAATTAAAAGAAAACATGGTATCAGAAGATGAACTACCAGATGTTAGAAGAAAGTATTTACAATGGAAAGATTACTTCAGTAAATACGTTGCACAATTACCCTCACATTATGAGTTCTTGAGAGATGAAATTTACAAATCCGTTTAGAAAAAAATCTTGGATCAGGTTTTATTCGTTAGAACCTGCTGTTACTGATCTCTATCCAATTAAACCTGCTAGTAATCATAAAAGATCATGGGTTCAAGGTGAGAGAAAGAAATCAAAATGCCCAGTATCAGGTTTAATATCAACTGCTAATTGTCCTGGCATTAAAAATTTAATGTCATCAGGTTATATTGTACCTGCACCTGCTGATTTTAAAATAACAACTAATGGTGATGGCATCTCAGTAAATTGGGAAGCACCTTGGTTATTTAAAATGGGTGGTAATAAAAGATCATATATTGGTAAGCATGATGAAACACAAGTTGAACCATTATTAGACGACCCTAGTAAATCATTAAAGACAGTAGTAAAGATAGAAACTCCTTGGAGAGTTAAAGCTAGTGATGATATTGTATTACTACAGTTACCAGTCAACTATAATAATGAGAAAAGATTTACAGCAGCAACTGGTTTATTAGACCCAAGATACGGTCATGTAATACACGCACAATTATTTTGGCATGTATTAGAAGGTGAAACTCATGTCAAAGCAGGAACTCCATTGATACAATATATTCCAATGCATAGAAAATACTTGCAAAATAGTAATTTTGAGACTATAATAGACTCTGCAGGTGATGTAGAGTGGCAGATGGAAGAATCTTTCGAGTATGCTAATCAATCACAATTTATTGCAGAGGACACTGTACAGAACCGTCTAAATAGAGTGATGACAGTATTCAACAAGTATCGTAACAAAGGTTTTAAACTATGAGCGAAATTCAATTTTCTGGTTTACCAGGTGATAAGGTGCAAAACCCTGCACCTGCTATTGACCCTAAAACAGGCATACCTTTTGCAGATCATAAACCAGATGATTCACCAAAACATTTGGCAGAATTTAAAATGGAAAGTATTGATGACTTAATCAATAACTTTAATGGTCAGTATAACAAAGCACATGAAAAGGTGGAGAAACTAGAAGAGGATTTTAAAGACACTAAATTAAATCCTTATGGTGTAACACAAATTGACTTCAGTAAGAGACAAGAACTCAAGGAGCATATGTCTCGACTAGAAGGTGCTATCAATGGATTAAAAATAGCAAAGGAAACATTCTTTTTAGATGATGTCAAGGTAAGAAATCCTGGACAGAAGTATGAAGAGTTAACATGATAATCGCTGAAGATTATTCTGGCGAAGGATTACATTTATGGCATCCTTATGTTTTTAAATATGAGTTTGATTTTAGTGATATACTACCAAAGATCAGACCAACATACGAAGCAGCTTTGAATCATTGGGCAGCAAAGACAGATCAAACTAAAGTAGAAACTATACCTAACTCTACTACATCAAGAGTAGGTAGATATGAGTACACATTAGAACCTCATAATCAAGAATGTATGCAACCATTTAATAATTGGTTAGGATCAAGAATTAGTTGGGTATGGGATCAATTTGGTTATCTAGGAGCAGAAAGTGAGATCAGTCAATCATGGTTTAATAGACATGAGAAGGGAGGACAAACTAAAGAACATACACATAATTGTATTGAATTAGTTGTAGCATCTTACTTACAAAATGATGGAGAAGGTCAAGGTAATATAGAAATAAAAGACCCATTAGAATATCATAAGACAGGTTATCCTTATGATGCAGAGAAAGAAGTATGGAAAGAAATTAAATGCCCTACTAATACAGTTTTAATATTTCCTGGTTGGGTTAATCATAGAAGTCAAGTAAATAAAGTTGGTGGTGAGAGGATGGTGATGACATATAATATTAATGCTAGACTATTCAAATGTGATGTTTATGAAAACAGATTTGTTTTACCGAACACTCTTAATGCAGCATGAGTTTCCTGATCTGATAAAGATCAAGAAACCAACTGATTGGAATGTAGAGTATATAAAATTAACTGACGATATAGGATATTATGTCGCTGATGACCCTTTTGAAGATGGGTCATTTGACTTGTACAAATCATTAGCAGCAACATTTCCTATAATGACTGACACTAATAAAACTAATTGTAGGGATGCAAACCCATTTGCAACTATACATCTACCACACTGGTGTTGTATTGAAATTTTTAGATTAATGAGAGGATATTTTAGGACATGGTTTGGTAACGCAGAGGTAGAACAATTACATTTAACAGAGTGGGGTAATCTATATTTTAAAGAGGAAAGTTTCCCTTGGGATTATTTTAGATTACCTCATGTAGATGGTGCTAAAGGATTAGTTTCTAATTTATGGTTTACAACTAACCCTGACTCAGGAACTAAGATATACAAATATCATGGTAATTTATTTAAAGGTCAAGATGATAAACTATACTATGATTTCATGGTAGATCAAGAGCATCCATTGTTCAATGAAGTCAAAGAGTTGTGTACTCACATGAAGAGATTAGATGGATGGAAAAATTTATCTGATGATGAAGAGAGACACTATGGTTTTGAGTGTGTTGGAATAGCACCTTGTAAAGAAGGAACTATGACATTATATGATACAGAAATATCACATACACCTTACATAGAGGACTCATGTGATTTTAGATGGTCACACGCATATTGTATTCAATGAAAGCATTTACACTTCATAAACAAGAAGATAATCTCAATGATTTTATTTTTGAGTCAACAATAACAGACAAGAATGTATGTAATTATCTCATAGATCAATATCATATGATGGAGCATCATCAAGGTAGAGTCAGTAGGGATGATACAGAAAATTTTGTCAATACTAATATGAAGGTAGCAGAACAAAGTTTTGTTGAACCAGATCATGCATCATACCAGACAATATATGAGTGTATAGATAAGACAATTAAATCATTACCATACGGATTAACCATACCGTATGATATGACATCAACAGAATATTCTATCAGAAGGTATCCGAAAGGAGAAGGACATTTTGGAACTCATGTTGACACTATGAGTAAAGTAACGTATAATAGAATACTTGCCTTTATACTATATCTCAATGATGTTGAAGAGGGTGGTGAGACTGAATTTATTACTCTTAACAGATTAGTGAAACCAGAAACAGGGAAAGTATTATGTTTTCCTTGTAATTTTATGTTCCCTCATAAAGGCAACATCCCTATTTCAAACGACAAGTACATTGTAACTGCATTTGTGTATCCTCAATGGTAAATAACGATTACAAATTATATGAAATTGACCCTATTCATTGTGATATAGATCATGATAAATTAGTTCAATATGTCGATATGTCAAAGGCAAAGTTTGAACATTTATTTGATGATAAAACACATGATACTGGTTTCTATTATCTCTATAATTTTTTTAGTATAGCATCATGTAATAAGGACACATACAATTTATATCTTGCTATTGTAAAATGTATTAAAGATTATTTTGAAGTAAATAATATACCAAAAGATAATGTATGGATGCAGATGTGGATGAACATACATGATAAAGATCAAGTATTAAAATCTCATTCACATGATTTCCCTTATCATGGTTATTTCTCATTAACACCTCAAAAGACTGATACTGTATTTCAAGATAAGATTAATGGAAAGGAATTATATAGAATAAAGAATAGTCCATATCAAGTTTATATTGGTGTTGGTAGCAGACCTCATTATGTTGATGTATTAGAAGATTATACAGATAAAAGAATTACATTTGGATTTGATATACAAACCAATGAATTAGTTACTGGTAACTTTAGTTTTATACCAATAGTATTATGATTAATCTCGATTTATATTTCCCTACACCAGTATGGTGGACAGATACTAATCTCAATAATGAATATCTAAAAGATATAGTATATAATAAAAAATCTGATAATCCAGAAGGAAGAGAGGTTAGTAATTATGGTGGATGGCAGTCAAATGTATTTCCCTCAACTCATGTACCACCATTATGTGAAGTAGCAATTCAAATAGCAGATCAAGTTAAACAAGACATGGGATTAAATCCATATACTGCATTTGATGTAGATAATTTATGGTGCAATATTAATAATCAAGGTAACTCAAATCAAATACATATACATCATGGTTCATTCTTATCAGGTGTATATTATGTTCAAGCAAATGAGAATAGTGGCGATCTTATTTTTTATAAAGATTTTGATAAACAATACATGAAAACTACTGATACAGAAATAATAAATCATACACCATTAACAGGTGATGTAGTTAGATATAAACCTAAAACTGGTAGGATGTTTGTATTTCCTGGTTGGTTACCTCACTCAGTTGATACCTGTATAGATAATACAGACAGAGTATCCATTGCTTTCAACATACAAATTAGAAAATGATTCAAACTATTGAAAATATTATTCCAGAATCTCATCAAGATTTCCTTTTAAGTAAGGTAACTGATTTAAGTTTTGATTGGCATTTTATGCCTGATGTAACTTACGTTGAAGAGGGAGAAGGACATAACACACCAGGATTTGCTCACGTTCTAGTCAATGGACAGAAGAGATCAGGTCAGGAAGATATGTTCATGGCTCCACTCAATGAATATTTGTATAGAACAAATCAAAAGTTAGGTGCATTACATAGAATGAGATTAGGATGTTTGCTGGCTAATTGTGACCAAGAACATAACAATAAGCATATTGATTTTAACTTTGAACATAAAGTAGGACTGTACTATTTGAATGATAGTGATGGTGATACGTTGGTATGGGATGATGACATAGTAACAAAAGTATCACCTAAGAAGGGAAGGTTTTTTGTATTTGATGGAAAGTTTCCTCATGCAAGTTCATGCCCTAAAGAACATACAACTAGGATTGTTCTAACATATAATTTTTCCACAAGATGAGACTACCTTTAACAGTAGTAGATAACTTTTTTGAGACACCAACACTTGTAAGAAACTTTGCATTACAGCAAGAGTTTTTTAAAGGTGATAGAGGTAATTGGCCAGGTATTCGCACTAAGTTTTTAGATGAATTAGATATAAATTTTTTCAATACATTTCATGATAAACTATTAAATTATATACCTAGAAATTATAAAGGATTTCAACATTTAGAAGCAACATTTCAGTTAATAGATGAGACATATAAAAGAGGATGGGTTCATAATGATGACCCTAAGTGGAATGTAGCAGGGATTGTATATTTAAACAACGATAAACCTAAACAAGATTGTGGAACTACATTTTATGATGATAGAGATACATCAAATGATGGAGACCATAGTAAAGAATATTGTGATGATGTAAATGATAATATAGGACAGAATGAAGATGTAAGAGATAAAGTCAATTCAAGATGGGTACCTAGTATGCTTGCAGAAAATAGATGGAATCGTTGTGTTATATCTGACTCAACTAGATGGCATAGTGCAGGTAGATTCTTTGGACATAATAAAGAGACATCTCGATTGACTCTAGTATTTTTTGGGAGAGTGATATGAATGATATTATAGTTGTAGATGATTTCATAACAAAAGATTATGCAGATCACATAGAACAAATAGTTAATGAAAAAGATTTCCCATTACATTTTAGAAAAGGAATTGTAACTAACGAAGATGAACATGAAGGCAATGTAGATGGGTTCATTCATATGTTATATGAAGTTCAAAAACCTGTATCACCTAGATTTCCATTAATATATCCTATGGTATTAAGTATTACTGAAGCAACTGGTATTAAATGGAATGTATTAGAAAGACTAAGATTTAATTTCATGCTAGGTAATAAGCAGTCTAAACTATTACATCATGCACCACATACTGACAATTACACACCACATTGGTCAGCAATATATTATGTTCATGATTGTGATGGTGATACATTTTTCTTTGACCAAAAACTAACAGAGTTTACAGAAGAAGAATCATATAGAATAACAAATGAAAACAAGTGGACAATTAAACAAAGAGTATCACCTAAGAAAGGCAGACTAGTCATGTTTGATGGTGTAAGGTTTCATGCTAGTTCATTCACTACAACTAATCCATTTAGATGTGTACTCAATATGAATTTCTCATGATAAACGTAGTCAAACAAGTCATTAATAAACAAACGTGCGAGGTGTTATGTAATAGTATGGAACTCATGAGAGTGAGTATGGGCAACCCACCAGACCCAACTATCAATAATGCATTTGGATATTATTCACCAGTATTCTTAGAGAGTTTATTGTTATGGATGCAACCAGAAATAGAAAAGAAAACTGGTAAGAAATTACATCCAACATACTCATACGGTAGGATATATGGACATGGATCAGAGTTAGAGAGACATACAGATCGACCAAGTGGAGAGTATGGTGTAACGTGCTGTTTAGAAAAGCAATGTAATTTCCCTATATTCTTTGAGCGTGAAGGACATACTATAGAAATAGAATTGGATGTGGGTGATATATGCATATACAAAGGCATAGACTATCCCCATTGGAGAGAACCATATCAAGGTACAAGACACATACAAGTATTTCTCATGTATGTTGATAGATCAGGTTTGTATCAGGATTACAAGTGGGATAAAAGATCGAGTTTGTGCCAACCACCAAACTGACCACTCAATGTTGCAATAAAAAAAATATGTGATAGAATATATGAGTCCACATATACTATTATGCCCTCATTTATTCTAACTGCCACAGACCAAGATGGCACAGTAACAACCAAAACATTTGACTCAGAATTTCTAGGGGATACCGTAGAGAAAGTAGAGGATTTTCTACATGGAGTTGGATTTTGTTTTGAAGAACTCACTTGTAAGTTTAGTGATGACAATATCATCCCTAACATCAAGACAGGAGAACCAGAAACCATTTATCGTGACAACATTCGTGACAATGTTGATATTGGTATCGAATAACACAGCATACTCGACTTAACAGTCGTATTATGCTACTATATAAAATGTAGTTCAAAGTTAAATTCATTTAAACATGGGCAAAACTTTTAGACGAGGCGGTAGTGAGTACGGTAACAACAGTTATGGTAAATCACTCAGAGACAAACGTGCTAAAGGAAGTAAACGTTATTCTAAAGAGGATTCTTATGGCAAAAAAGTCGAAAGAAAATACGAATACAAAGAAAAACGAGACCTTAGATGAAGATGATTTTGATGATGGACTAGACTATGATGACATGAGTTATGGACTCATGGACATAGATTATACCACTCAAGATTAATGGCATCAAAAGATCAAAATTCTATTGAGCATGGCGAAGATGAAAACGTCAAGTTCAATCGGGGACTCGATTTGTTTATTGAGTCCCTACTTAAACCAGACCCGCATTTGCGTGGATGTGCTTATAATCAAGGGTGTTTCAATGAATTAATTGAAATTCGTGATAACATTATAGAGTACAGTAAAACACTCAGGAAATGATCGGGTTAAATTCAGCAATTCTAACTACTGAACAAAAATTGATTGTGAAAGACTCATTAGTAATGTATGTTTGTTCCCTACAAAAACAATATTTTAGGGATAAAACTATTTCGTCTAAAGAATATCATGATAGAATGAAACAAGTTGATGAAATTGCAAACAACTTACATTTAAAGGAACTATACAAACATGGATGAACCGACTGACTTGTATCAAGACATGGAAAAACTCAATATGCTATATGAAGAACTCATGTGGGATAATGACGATATTCTAGATTTCGTTCCTGACTATAAAAACAACTGTATTATAGTCAGAAATAAAACACAGGAAGGTATCCGTTCAAAACATGGGAAAGATATGGATTCATTATGAAATATCATTTGTATGATACTGACGAAAGACATCAAGGATGTTTCAACTCTATTGAAGAGTTGAGAAATTTTTTATGTGATCGTAAGTATGCTATGAATTGTGATAAAGACATAGGTAGTACATTTGATTATATCAAACATATAAAATGGTATTTTGAAATAGAAGAATGATTAAACACTTTAATCCTAAGTGGTATTTTCAAGATAGACTCACAGAAATAGATCAGCAAAAGATAGAAGATATGTTTGCTGACATCTATAATGATGGGGATGGTTTTGGCATACCTAAAGATTGGCAGAGATTATGTAGAGTAACATCTACAGATAGAAAGAGTGACGGAAATCCTATTTGGGAAGATTTCCTCAACATACTAACACCATACCAAAATAAGTTTCTTAGTGAGATAGAAACATATTGGGAGACAGAGTTAGTATGCGATAACGTATGGGTTAACAAATATACAGAGGGAGATTTTCAAGAGGTTCATAACCATTGTCATCCTGATTATAATATTGCTATGGTTTATTTTCATAGGTGTGATGGGTCACAGTTTCATTTCTTTGATTCATCATGGACAGAATATAGATCAAGCGGATTAGATTATATCATGAATGTACCAGGTGATGAAGTGACACAGTTAGAGATAGAGCAAGGAGATATTATTATGTTTCCAACTAACTATCCTCATTTTGTATCACCTAACATGAGAGAGGAACTAAGGATAACATTTGCAGGTAATTTTAAGATGCAGAGAAAAGCTATGACACTTGGAGAAGTGACCATATAAGTGACATACTAGCAATAGTATGTTATACTAGTATCATAGTTAAAGAGATCAATGAAACTCAGACCTCAAATCGAACTCAACAAAACATATACTTATACTTGTGATGCTACATTTGGCACACTATCACAGGAGAAAGTAAATAAGTTATTTACAGATGGTAGAAGAGCATCAGGATTTCTTGAGATTCAATTAGAAGAGTGGTTTCCTAATCTTACATTTGAAGATGGTAAGGGATATGACCACGTTGACACAGATGGAGTCAAGTATGATGCAAAATGTTTTACCAGAGGTGGAGCAAAATTTTGCCCAAGTGGTATGTTAGGTATGGGTAGAAAGGTTGATGAGAAAGAGTTATGGGAACACGCAGAGAATATGATTTACATATTTACAGATGTAGTAGAGTTTCCAAAAGTTCAAGTTAGATTTGTAAAAGGTTCTGACTTGACACAATATACAAAAGGTTCAATTCCATTCAAAGATAGAAATGTTTTATTTGGGTGATTGCATAGAAGGTATGCAGAAACTAGATGATAAATCAGTTGATGCTATAGTTACTTCTCCACCATACAATTTGAATATCAAATACAGTAAGTATAATGATACTAAACCACTAGACCAGTATCTATCGTGGTTAGGTGATGTATTTGCAGAGTGTAAACGTGTACTTAAAGATGAAGGTCATCTATTTGTTAACATGGGATATTCTAATATTAATCCTACTGTAGGTATAGATGTATGCTGTAAATTAAGAGATAATTATATCTTACAGAATCATATTACATGGGTTAAAAGTATTCATACTGATAAGACACATGGACATTTTAAACCTATCAATAGTAAAAGATTCTTATGCCCTACATGGGAGCATCTATTTCATTTTACAAAAGATGGTAAGGTAGAAATTGATAGACTTGCAGTTGGTGTTAAGTATGAATACTATGAAGCAAATATCAGAGGTAATAATACTAAGGACAATAAACCTAACCTTAGAGACAAAGGTAATACATGGTTCATACCTTATGAGACTAGACAAAGTAAACTAGAGAAAGGTAACCACCCCGCTATTTTTCCAGTTAAGTTAGTAGAAGATTGTTTACTATTAACTGGTATCAGTAATGGTATTGTACTTGACCCATTTATGGGAACTGGAACTACAGCAGTAGCATCAGTTAACTTAGGATGGGATTATATTGGTTATGATATTGACCCAGAGTATGTTAAGTATTCTAAACAAAGAGTAGAAGGTGGGTTGAAAAGTTTATTAAGATGATATATAATAATGAACAAAGCAATTTTAGTGGAGACACACCAGTCGAGCAAGATTGCAAAACGTATAACAACGGAGAAAAGACATGACACCATTAGAGGTGGGAGTATGGTATAGTTTACCAGGTATTCCAAACGTAGTCATTAGTTTACAGAAAACTAGTGATTTTTTAGCGTACCCAGAGTGGATAACTCAACGCAATACAAAACAAAGAGCAACTAAGAAAAGTGTAATAGATCACTTAAGGAAATTATTTCCTACACATCATATAGTTGGATTAGGTAAGTTAACTAAAGATGATGAGTGGGAAGATGGCACAAAATATAGTGCAGGTACTATTTGGAGACTTGATGCTAACACTAGATCATATCTTTGGCAGACAGGGAAAACAGATAGAACACCCGAAAATGTATTATGTGTAATGTATCTTGAAGATACTTTAATAAAACTAAGGAGAACATACTGGACATTTGATAATCCTACAGCAGCAGAGGTCGCAGCAGAAGTTGTAACAGGATGTCAGAAGTCACTAGGTATGAACTTGAAAACTAAGAAGTTTCAAGAAGGACAATATGTCACAGCATTATCATACTTATGTCAATATGATGACCCAGATAATTATGGTGTCAAGGGATTATGGACAGAGACAAATGACGATACTATAACTCAGAGTGAGTATCGTAGAACTAAAATGCAAAATGCTATCATGCAATATAAAGATGAAATTATTGCAGTTGATAACCTATTAAATCAAACTGGTATCAATAAGCATTTCGATCAAACGTTCATCACATCATTATTTCTACTTCACACTAGGAGAGGAACATTTCATGATAATATAGAACTTATGATGAAACTAATTAATGAGAAAGTAGAGGATGAGTATGGGGATGTTGTTCCAATCTCAATGTCAACAAAAGGAAGATTAAATGCTACTGGATGGATACAGAGAGAGAACAAACAACCCGCATTTGGTGGAACTGTTTACATACCTGATAGAGGTAAGATGGATGGATTTGCTCAGGGAGTGCCATTTTTTACATACTGGTTAGACATAGCAGTAGAGGAAGGATTAAAGCACAAACAGAATCAAGGAGCAAAAATAGGATACCAAAAATGGTTTCAAGAATTTCTTGCTAGACCAAGATTCAAACAAATGAAAGAACAAGTACTAACTACTGGTATCTTAAACTACTAGACAAAAAACCTATTTTATACTATACTAAGTTATGAGAAAATTCTTTAGTCCAAAAGGACAAATCAGACTCATCAAAAAAGCACTCAAATCTGATACTTACTACACTAGCGAAGAGTTGATTAAATTAAAAACATCACTCAGAAAACTAGAGAAGGAAGTAGAGGATGAGAGACATTTCCAAAATGGAGGATTTGGTTATGACATTTAATGTCTATGAAATTATCGAGGACAAGAAAACTAAAGTCCAAGAGGAAGAAGAAGAGTGGGTATCTGAAATTATTGGTTCAGAGGATGATGAACTAAAACGACTAATACAGGAGTTTTAAATGAACAGGTATCAAGTATGGTTACAACGTGATAATGGTATTCCAAAAACTGTTATTGTTGATGATTGTTATTATGAAGATGAAGCAAGACTATTAGCAGAATCACAGTATGGATTACCAGTATCAAAAGTATTGTATCAAGGCAAATCAAATACAGGTCAATATCAACATGACTTAGAACCCCCATATCCAGACTATAATAAAAATATATTCAGAAATGGTATATTTGATTTACAGGTTATTGGCACACTTGGAGGATTACTATTATTGTTTGTTTTTATACAATACTGGTACTTATTTGTTGGTGCTATAATAATTGCAACTGTATATGGTATCGTAAAAGACGAAAACTAAAATAGGCATAAATTCTTGTTACTTTTTACATTAAATTAATGATCTCATTTCTAAATAATAATGTAGAACTAAGGAGTAACAAGATGCACTAAATCTCATATATTATGAGACTATGTAAACATTACTAGGAGGTTTGTATGACCAACAATTTGTCTTTCAATCAAATGGCACATTGGAAACATGATGTTAATTATAATTCTCAACAGAATAAAATAGACGAGTACTTTGAATGTCTAATTGATTGCAAAGATAATGATAGAATGTGTAAAACATATTGCACAGAACTACTGAATTAGAGGGAATCAACCGAATATCTACAGAGGGTTGCATAACCCTCTTTTTTATTGTATAATATTAAATGATATTATATTTAATATGAATAACATAGGTTTAGAAGTTGTATTCTGGACAGTATTAACAATTTATCTTTTAACAAAGTTGGGAGTATTTAAAAAATGAAACTAACTCAAGAGATTATCGACCAGATACAGGAAGCAATGCTACACACCAAAAAGGATGGTAGTATTAATTGGAAAGATGATGATGAACTTGTAGTACAATTAGCAGGGACATTTGCTAACGATAGATTTATTGTAATTAAGAATAAAACTAAAGACCCAGTTATTAGTGCTGAACCTCATCCATATTTTGATTATGAGAAGAAAGTATTTACAAAAGATGGTAGAGAAGAGTATATGAAGGAACAAAAAGAGTTAGCAACTAAAAGATTACATAATGATATAAAGAAATCACAATGATAGACACAATCTTATATGGAGACTGTCGTGAAACACTTAAGAATCTAACAAATCTAAGTGTTCAAACGTGTGTTACATCCCCCCCATATTACGGTCTTAGGGACTATGGTGGAGAAGAAAAGCAATTAGGACAAGAAAATAGTCCAAAAGANTATATTGACAACTTAGTCAATGTATTCAGAATAATAAAAGATAAATTATCTGATGATGGAACTCTATGGGTTAACTTAGGAGATAGTTATTATAATTATAGACCAGGTAAAGGTCAATCATATCCTAAACAGTCAGTATCTAAAACTAAACAAGATTTACCAGATAAATGTAATAAACGTGGTAACAAATTAGATGGATTAAAAGAGAAAGATTTAATTGGCATCCCTTGGATGTTTGCATTTGCAATGCGTGATGATGGATGGTATTTAAGGCAGGATATTATATGGCATAAACCTAATCCAATGCCAGAATCAGTTAAGGATAGATGCACTAAATCTCATGAGCATATATTCTTATTCTCTAAAAACAAAAAGTATTATTATGACAATGAAGCAATCAAAGAACCAGTCAAGCAAGACTGGGGAACAAGAGACCGCACAAAAGGTAAGTACCATAATATTGGTAGTGGGTTATCTCCTCATAGTGGTTTATCCAAGTCTTATGACAGGAAAAATAAACGTGATGTTTGGTCAGTAACAAATAAACCATATAAGGGAAGTCACTTTGCAGTATTTCCACCTGACTTAATTGAACCTTGCATATTAGCAGGGAGTAGAGAAGGAGATTTAATACTTGACCCATTCATAGGTAGTGGAACTACAGCAATGGTATCTAAGAAACATAATAGACATTATATTGGATGTGAGTTGCATGAAGAGTATCAGGAACTAATACAACAGAGAGTGCCAGATCAGAAAGTGGTACAAAATGGACTGACAGAACTTATTGATACACTATAATAAAGACATCAAGGTTAATGCTTACATTCACAAGTGCTAAGGGATACCTTTAACCTTGATTTTCCTATGTCGTTTGACTTTTTCTAATTGACACAACTACAACCTAAACCAACTCGCAAGAGAAGGACACGCACTACTTCAAAAATAAATAAAACAAAACCTACCACACAAAAAATGGAAGTAGTCATTACAGAGGATACAAGAGAGAACAAACTTGATACGTTTAGTATTATTATTTTACCATTTCTCTATCTTGAAGCATTTGTAAAACTTATCTTGCAAGTCAAGTGACACTCACATAACTGACTACCCCTCTTAACAGAGGGGTTTTTTTATGCTATACTACATTTATTGATATTATATTTAATGACCATTTCTTTGAGACCACATCAAAAAACTTGTTTAAATGCAATGTGGAAGAATGATAAAGGACAGATCATAGTGCCTACTGGCGGTGGTAAAACTTATATTATGATCGCTGATTTTATGAAGGAATTACAAGTAAGAAAAGCACATACTACAGTTGTAGTAGCACCTCGCATATTACTTGCAAATCAATTATGTTCTGATTTCTTTGAACATAACCTAGACAATAATCATAATCTTTCAATTCAATGTATGCATGTACATAGTGGTGAGACTGGACATTATTCGACAACAAAAGCAAAAGATATTATGATGTGGCATCTAATGTCTAATGTTAATGAAGCGAGAATTATATTTACAACTTATCACTCACTACACAGAATAGTTGAGAGTAATATTCCAGTTGATACAATATATTTTGATGAAGCACATAACTCAACTGGTAAGAACTTCTTTAATGCAGTTAAAACAATATCAAAACGTATTGATAATAATTGTGGTAGTGCATACTTCTTTACAGCAACACCGAGATATGGTAGAGGTAAGTCAGAAGAGAGAGGTATGCAAAATTCTGATGTGTATGGACATGAGATAGCAAAAGTAAGTGCTAAAGAGTTAATTGACAATGGTATTATATTACCACCTATGATAGTTCCCTTTGATTCTAACTTGAATAGAAATAAAGTTAATGCTCATGAAGTTGATGCTAGTAACCTTAAATCTATTCTTACTGATACAATAGAGGATGATTCTAAAGTATTAGTATCAGCACCAAGTACTAGAGTCTTAATGAATATGCTATCAAGGACAGATATACTAGAGTGGTTTAAGGAAAATGGATTTGATGTATTACATATTACATCTAAGTATGGTGCAGTCATCAATGGTAAGAAAGTAGGTAGAGATCAATTCTTTGATACTCTCAATGAGTGGGGACATACCGATAGAAAGTTTGTTGTTTTTCATTACAGTATATTATCTGAAGGTATCAACGTAGCAGGATTAACTCATACAGTATTACTACGCAACTTGCCTGTTATTGAAATGGCACAGACTATTGGTAGAGTAATAAGGATACATCCTGATGATCGTAAATCAGTTGCTGATGGTATTATACCAGTAGCACAATATTCTTTATATCGCAAGTCCTATGGTAACGTAACAGTTCCCCTATGTGGTAAGCATGGACAGAAAATTGCTGACAGACTCAATAATGTAGTCAATCAAATATTTGTAGAGGGAAATCCACCAATAGCGTGGGCATCATAGGACAGTTCAACAAAGTGGCACACAGTACTACCATTATGGTATCAAATGCAGTATTATAATAATATCAACAGCAAAAGCAACATGATTCATTCACTTCACTTTGGCAGAGTATTCTGGTTAAACCTTGATAATGAACTCATGTCAGCACCTTGGTTGAAGGATGGCACAGTTTTAGATGGCACATTTGGAACTGAAGATCAATCTGATTATGTTAGTGAGTGGACTGATCTCGAAGGTTTAAATCTTGAGAGATTACTAGACATTCATAAAGACTTGATTATCGCATCACTAGGAGATCAAAAATGAATTACGATCAAGACATTCAAATTAATGTCACATTTGATGAAAAGTATCAATTTGATAAACTCTATGATATACTAAGAGATATGGATTTTCCACTCACTAGTAAACAGCATAGTGTATTTGAAAAAATCTTATTAGGAAACAACTAATGAAAACAGCAGTATTTCAAGTAAGACTTGAAGCAACACCCGAAGCAGAAATCAATCCGTTTCACTTAGCAGAAGAGATACAGGCATATCTCAATGCTCATGTATGTTCAGTNAATGAGACTACNGATACATTCGAGGATGTTAGAGTAATTGGATACAAATTTGATTACGATAACTTTATTCCTACTCAATTCGATTACGAGATTTAAAATGAACATTCCAACTTACGATTTCCCCCATTCACCAATATTAATTATTGGATTCTTTGGTATATTAACAGCACTTACAGTACTATTTGTTGCTAATAGATCATACTTTGATAGTCCATTCAATGCTGATAAAAAATGAGAGCAACAGTAACATTTGAAATATCAGAAGAAGAAATTGAATTATTTAAGGATAATCTTAATTTCTATACTGATGAAGTTGACCTTAATGGTAACAGTTGTTCAGAAGAGAGAGCAATTAATCACTTGCTAGGATGTATCAGAAATGAGAACATACGCAATATCCAATACTTAAATAAACCAATTCGCCCAGTTCACATTTATTTCAATGACTAAAAAAGTTTATCACGTTAAGTGCTATGAGACAGTAAACTTTACTGTATCAATCGAAGCAGAATCCGAAGAGGAAGCAAGAGAACTTGCACATGAAGATATTAACTCACATGAAGTTATTGCAGAGTCAACAACCGACTGGGATATTGAAGAAGTCATACTTGAGTCAGAGGAGTGGTATAATCAACCCGACCCAGTTGGACTAGAGTCAGTTACGGATGCTGATTATAACTCAGAAGGTGAGTTAAAAGATCAAGCATAGGACAGTACTACTAGTGGCACATTGTTTTACCATTATGGTATTATTCACAGTATTATAATAATATACAAATTCAATTAAAGATCATGAGAACTTTAAAACTTGATGAAAAGCAGAATGAAACACTTGAAGCAATGCTTAAGTATTTCTATGAAATCAAAATCAATCCAAAATATGAAAAAGGATTTATGGCATTGTGGGATAACTTCCAAGATCAGGGAGAGTAATTATGCCAATTATTAAGTTAACAATCGAAGAGCATCAATCACTCACTCGATTTTTAAATCATCCTAAAGCAATGAAATATAGGAGTGATTTATACGATACAGATACTTTTGATTCAATGGAAGATAAAGTATTTGATGCAGTAAACAATTTAACAGTAGAGGATTTTTAAATGGATTTAAAACTATCAGATAAAGAGTTTAACATACTAAAAGAGTTTTATGTTGAGCGATTAGTTGATAATATGTCAACAAAAGATTTAGTACAATATGTAAGTGATGACCTAACAAAATGGGTGGATTCATTAACATATAATGAAGCAATAATTGAATTTCAAGAATACTGGGATGAGTATTTTACTGACACTATTGAAGAAGTAAGGGAGTGCATCAATGAGTAATATTGAAAACAAGTATTCAGATTATGACTGTTACAAAAAAGAGGAAGATTTAAACAGAAAACATAATCTAACATTAACTGAAGGTCAAATTTCAACTATCCTATACACAATGGAAGGATATATGCAGGGAAGTGATGATGCAGAAGATAGCGACTTTCATAAGGATGTTGATTCTATATTTGAAGTATTAGAAACAACTATTGATAAGTTTTATGATAAACTTGCTAAACTTAAAGCATCAAAACCAAAACCAGAGTGGGACTAAACAATGAAAACATTATTAGAAGAGATACATGACATTATCGAAGAAGGTGATAATGGAACATCACATGATATAGTTGATATAATGTTCAACTTGTTAGATGTTAACCAACTTAATCAATTACAAGACATTGTTATTAATCAAATAAAATGACTATTAAAGAAGAACTATTCGATCAAATCGAAGAATTAAATACAAGTCTAAGAGAATTAACTGATTATGAATTAGTTGACTGTAGAAATGCTCTCATCAATAGAACTAACATATTAATGGGACTATTGGATGAGTTAGAGGACAGTTAATTATGTGTCACAATGTACCACGCATAGGTTACAAAATACCTTATAATAAGAGTATTCAAACATCATTAAACAAAATGGACACAAGAAAAGGATTATCAATCGAAGTTTCCAACAGTCAGTATGATTTCTTATATGAAGTCTTAATGGAAGCATACTCAAATGATGTAGCAGAGCAAAAAGGATGGGATGTTCAAACATTCGATAATCTTATTGATAACGTATGCAATGCTAAAGTGACCTACCTATCCAACTCAGTTAGAGGAGTGTAGGTCATGAGCAATAAAACATTTAGAATTGAAGAAAAATTTGTAGGTTATGCAGAAATAACCATTGAAGCAGAAACAGAAGAGGAAGCACTTGCACTCTACAATCGTGGACAATATCCCGATAGTGCATACGTCAGGGATGATATGTTCTATGACTTTGAATTTCAACAAATATCAGAGGTATATGAAAAATGAAAACTATTAAATTAACTGATAAACAATTCCAGGAACTTCACACCTATATTATTGACACTTGCGAAAATATTATGGATAGATCGCTAGAGTGGGCAGATTCAGATTTGAGTAATGAAATAATTGATGATAATGAAATAGTATTTACACTTAGATCAATTTTAGATGGAGTATCAAAATGAAAACATACGATAAGAAAACAAGTGTTTTTGTTAACCTATCTCGACTATATGAAGATAGCGAAAATATGATGTTTTATGACATACTTGACCATATAGTAGAAATTTGTAATGATAAACAATTAGATAGCATTTTAAACACTATACAAGAGAATTACAACAAGTGATGTACCAGTTCAACAAAGTGGCACAATACCTATTGTGTTTTTCTATAATTTCGATTATTATTAGTTCATAGTTAATTAATCAAGTTTATGACTAACCAAAAACGTTACGAATCATTCCTTAGATGGGAAGCAATGATCGCTAGACAACAGGCAAGAAAAGCAGGAAAGTCAGTTGATGAACTTTACAATTTACAGAATCGTTCAGAGTGGTTCGATTCCAACTTTAAACTTATTAAATAGGAGTCTTTTATTATGATGCAATACTTTATAGAAATCCCAAACACACCAATTAGAGAACCAGTAAGCGGTTTTTGTTATGATATATTATATGATATGGCACAACAGTATGGTCATGCAGAATTAGTATGGTATGCCAATAATGGAACTAGGATGATACAGGGAGTATATACAGACAAAGATTAAAAAGTCAACCAGTAGTGTGACGGTAATAGTACTGTCACACAATTTTACCATACTGGTATTATTACCTTTATAATAATAGTAATTAAACAAACAAAATGACCTCACTTCAAATTGTAAACACTTTAAGACAGATCAATGAATTTGTTGATTATGTAGATTCATTTTATGGAACTAATGACCCATTATACCCATTATACTTAAATGGAGTAGCATTAACTAAAGAACACATACGTCACGCTACTATCGTATATTTGGATAGATGCAATAATGATGATTTTGAAAATTGCACTTGGGGTGATGGTGATTCACTTGATAGAGAAAGAGTGAGAGATATTCTAACAGATAGATTTGGATATGGCGAGAGCAAATTTTATAGAAGTGTGACAGTTTAATTACTGTCATACTATTCTACACAATAGTCAAAAATTACACTATACTTAGTATATACAAATCAAAGGAGCATTTTTAAATGACTACTACACTTCCAAACATTAACACTTCACTAAGAGTTAGAGAATGGACAGAGCAACTTTGCAGAAGTCTAGAGGATAATTACAGAAATTATAAAGTCAGGATGCTAACTAGCAATTCAATCAGATTTTCAAAACCTAACGATAGCGTATTAGGTCAGAGACAAGACTTATCTGATTATGCTATTCAGCAATTAAAAGAGATAAATGACGGAGTTGAAGGTAGTTTAATGAAGTTTAGAATGATAGAAGGCAAAAAGTACTTCAAAGTTGTAAATCAGGAATTTCGTAACGGTAGTTGGTCAGACAGTTCAGTAAATTGTTTTGTTAACAAATTAACTGGCGAAGTGCATAAAGCAGCAAGTTGGAAGTCCCCAGTTAAGGGAGCAAGATTTGACATGAGAATTATAAGACACAGAGAATTAATGCATAACCCAGATTTTACTGACTGGGCAGGTGGTTATCTTTATCTAAGATAACCCAATTCTCCAGGAATTTATTATGTTTATTGTTACTAAAATCGAAGTTTACGAAAAACTTGACGAGGACATTCAGTTTAAAATTGATAATGGTCTCGGTCTATGGTCATCTAAAGATCATCAAATTGGGGAAGATATAAGAAAATATATGTTACCTTATACTCTCAAAAGAGTAGTATATGAAAATAACAAACCGCACATTTTAACATCATTCAAATAAAATGACAACTAAAAAACCATTTAAGAAAAAAACTGAATACTTCACAGTTAACTTTGAAAGTAAGACCGACTACAACAAAGTTATCAAACATTTAAAACTAGAGGGACTAACCTTAGATTATTACCTATTAGAATTTGATTTGGAAGGGGTGCTAGGACAGTCTAATTAGTGTCACATAGTACTGGTATTTGTTACCAGTATGCACTATAATAAGAGTAATCAAACAAAAGGAGTATTTCAAAATGCCACTAACAGCAGTTGTTTCAAAAAAGAACTACAAGACAGTTAAAATTGACACATATCAGAAATTGCTACTTAATGCTATTGATACCTATGGGAGTGGCGACTGGAAGAATAATATGTCAATTCACCATAAGCACGATCAGAGTATGTTCAGCAATATTTTAATCGGTTCTCAAGTTGTTGCTAAGGTAGTTTATGATGTTGCTCATGATGATCTTTCTATGGATGACTATACAGATATTCATATTAATAAAACAAAATTCGCTCAGGTTAGTTATATCGCATTTGTAAATGATGTTGACCAGTTTAGAGACTCTCATCAAATCGTTAGATACAGAAATATGCTCAGTAAATTTTACACAGTTATACAAGTAGCAAATAAGTGCATCAAATACTAGTAACAGTATGACAGTACGATTAGTGGCACATTAACCCACTAATCGACTGTAAAATACACTATAATTAAGATAACAAAACAAAAGGAGCATTTCAAAATGTTATTCACACATGAGACAAAAGAATTTGGAACTATCCATACTCAAGCAATGATTAACTCTTTTATTCCCTTTGAAGTCATCATGAGAGAGACTACAGAAGGCGGTGATGCATTATCTGACTTTGAAGGATATGACCCTAGTATGGGTGCATCATGTCAAGAGTTAACAGACATTTGTGATGACATTTATGACACATTACTATTACACGCTCTTAAAACATATCCAGACAAAGCAATTAGAGGTATTAAAACAAAATGAGTTGCCTACAGAATGAAATCATCCTCGAAAATCTATTCGAGGAGGTTCAAACCGAATTTCCAGACTTATCCGAGGATGAGCAAATTAAAAAAACTTACGAACTATTCGAGGACTTAATTCAATGAACAAAATAGAAGGATTCACACCAAATCGTACAGAATACGATTTAATCTATTCAGCATTTAGACATTTTAGATGCTTAATGACTGATGAGCAAGAGGTCATGAGCGAGCAGATACTAGATAAACTTTTTTATCCTAGTTTTGATAATTTGACTCAAAATGACCTATAAACCAGTATGGTATGACTCTACCAAACAAAAAGAGTCTTTTTACAAAAAGTTCCAGGAAATCCAAATCGGGGACTATGTAAGGTATTATAAGGAGTATGGTCAAATCATACTACGTTTTGATGATACCGAACAAGTTTATCTAACTAACGATAAACACTATATGCTTCCAATTAACTGGAAAAAAACTAAAATCATTGCTAAATTTTAAAATGACTCAACTTGAATTTCTAACCGAAGTATTAAGCGATTATTGCTATAATGAGCAATTACCGTTTATGTCAGCATCCGATATACTTCACACATATAAAGCAACTCTTTCAGTATCTCAACGAGAGTGGTTAAGAAATTATATCATAGTATGGGATATTATACAAGAGAATGATAGTCTTGTGGATATGCCCGCCCGATTTTTTGGTATAGATAATATAATGGTCTAATCCCCCATTCTAGTATAATTTCCGAAAAATGTCAACCCATTTTCAATTAATTCCTTGGTGCGAAGTAGTCCACGCTATTGAAGTAATAAGGCATGAAGAATTAACAAAACCAACTATGACGTATAAGCAATTAATCGAAGAGTTAAAAAAACTTACTGATGAGCAACTTAATAATGAAGTAGTCATATATGATAAGGATTGCGAGGATTCAATAAAAGCAGACTCGCACATAATCATCAAAAATGGACAGGTTTACATAGGTATTTAATTATGAGTGATGATCTTTTAAAACGATACAATTTCATGAAAGGAGAATTAATCGAAGTTAAAAACGATATAGGGAGGATTAACTTTATAAGTGATGAGTACATTACCATAACAACAAAGCACGAAGATAATCAAAATTTCAAAAGTGGATACAAACAGACTAATGTAGTAGTAAGTAAGGCATATTGGAAAGAAATAAAATTCATTACTAGAGAGGAATTAATCAGGGTAACCCATGAGTAAGGACAGTAATAAAGAAAATAAACTGATTCTAAAAAGGACATCCGCAGGTATGATAATATACTGTTTTATAGTATGTAAAGAGATCATCATAGGGTTATGGGAGATAGTCAGAAATAAGAAATATTATAGGAGGGATATAGAGAAATAAATCAATATCCGTATAATTTACTGATAATAATAAATATCAAAATAAATCTATTAGTGTTTATCTTATCGTTATTAATATGCGATCTTAATACGGTCTTAGCATACATCCTACCGACTTGCAAGGAATATCACAGAATCGTCACAAACTTGACAGGCACAGAGATTTATGAGATAATAAGGCATTGCCAACAGTATGCCCAGTTGCCTATGATAGTTCCAGGAAAGTATAAAACACTTGCCGAGAAATTTCCCCTTATCAGTAATGAGCAGACTATAGAATTATGTCAGTTTTTACTTGATACGGAACAGGTTACGGAGAGGTATAAAAAGACAGTAACCAGACTATTAGAGGAGGGATTTTTGTACCACGTGCCAATCACATAAGTGGCACAGTAGAGGGTGCACACAGGTAACCATATACTATAATAGATGTATACCAAACAAAGGAGCATTTCAAAATGAATCTTACACCAATCGCATCTAACATGACTGAGGTAGAGACAAAAACTCACCGTATTCTTTTCAGTTATAGAACACCAGTTGCAGCATTTGAATTTGGTAGAGGTTACATCAAAACAGAGCAATTTTGGTCAGTAACTACTAGCAGACACATAAACAAGTGGGGTGCTAAGGAAGGCGAAGAGGTTCCACAGGAGTACTTAAACAACCTAGTCTAATTGACACACAGGTAAAAAACGATTATAATAGGGTTACTCACACTAACCCTATTTTTTTATGCTTTAATATTTGACAGTTATTATGAAACGATAATCATTTTCATTTAGCCCTTATGGCAGTTATGGGGGTTATCTTTGGATGGTGGGTGGCCGATATATTAAAAAAGATAGAGACCCTAACCTACAAAGGTTCCCAAACGCATGTTAAATATTAATCGAAAATAAAAAAATCCCCAGTATAAAAATTTTCCCAGAGGTAAAAAATGAACCCACAAGATGATCGTGTATGGTGCATAGAGCAACTTATAAGGAAAGAAGGTTTCCTAGACAATCGAATGTATGAGTGTGCACAACAATGTGCTATATCTGGTAGACCTGAGACTAAGGAAGAACTATATACATCATGGGAGTTATGGAAGAGTACACATCCAGACAATAATCCCTACAATCAGAGAAATAAACTATGAGCACAAGATTCACTACGAGGTTAGACGAAGACGATTACGGTGACCTTATACTTACGATACCGTATGAAGTATGTGAAGAACTCGGATGGAATACTGACTCTGAACTAGTGTATGATGCAGTAGATGGTAAATTTACACTGAAAAAATTAGATGACTAAATAGCCGTGAGGCATTTCTGAACTTATTATGACATTTTTTAAAGGACAAGTAAAAAGATTCTTCACTACAGGTAAGTGGGCATTGAAGTTAATCTTCATTGTAGTGCTTGCAGAATTAACCTTTGTTGGTGGTGCTCTTATTGGTCTTGCTGGTCCTCTTGATGAGAATGATAGCAATAACATCAAACATATCTTGTCGTTAGTTGCTACAAAGTCCTTTGCATTATATGCAGCAGAGAAAGGTAATAATGATCCTTATAAAAAACTGAAAGAGGAATCGTAACCCTCCACCCCTCGCGATCCACATTATGCCGAGAATATTTGAATTATTTCCTACTCCCCTATTTGAAAGCGGGATTACTCCGAGGGAAGAGTGGGTGCGTTTCGCTGTCGATGAACCCTATGGGCGAAGTCCCGAAGATCCGAACTCGATTTCGTGTGATAGGAACGTATTAGATCTACTGCCTGACTTAAAAGAAGAGATTACAAACGCTTGTAAGGTATATGCTCACGAGTACTTGGGTGTCATGGAGCATAATGATGTCTATATTAGTCGTTCATGGTGTGTAAAGCATAAGAAAGGTGACTGGGCGGGTCTACATGCTCATATAAACTCGATATGGAGTGGAATATATTACCTTAAGTGTGATGATAGGAGTGGTTCTGTAGTATTTGAGAAAGGTTGGAACTATAATAATTGCTTTACTAGTACATTACAACCAGATCACTTCCAAAATCATCTAAATCAGGATGCATTTTCGTTTACTCCTGTAGATGGCACTCTATTAATCTTCCCTTCTCAGCTTCAACACCGTGTATTACGTAGCGAAAGTGACAGTTTACGATATTGTATAGCGTTCGATGTTTTCATTTCTGGTAAAACAGGTTATAATGGTGGAAATGGTATAGAACTATGATTAAAGAATGCTCTAAGTGTAGTGCTCGTTGGTTAGATGGGCAATTATACTGGGCTGATGGCAAGATGGGATGTCCGCATGACCTTGCAGGACTCGTTTGTAACCTTCCTGACCTTAAAGAGGAGGGTATTTGTATTAATCCATGCAAAGGATCCACAAGTGGCATGACTTGGCAACATAGAAATATTATGCTAGACTATTGGGATATATAAAATAAAAACTATGGTCAACTTACGAGAGAAAATTCTGAGAGCACAAATCAATTACTATCAGGGTTTGATCTGTAAACATCAGCAGAATGTAGAAATTTACCTCAATCAACCTGTAGGTATAGGTGAGCATCCTGATGTCATGGGAGCGATTGATCAAGAGATCAATTCGATTGCTCAAAACCATGAGAAGATTGACATTATTAATCACTACTTCTTAAATGCCTAAGTACGAACTCGAAGGAGCATATGATGAACACTGGATGGAACAATGGAAGTTCAACCAGACTGTTAACAAAGCTTTGGAGCAGATAGTAAATAGACTCACAGAATTAGAGAAAAAGGTCTCAGAACAGCCTACAAGTGACAAAACTTTCTATAAACCGTATGGTTATGACGATTATTTGTCATTATATGACTCTTTAGACGCTATTTTTAAGCGTTTGGACGATTTAGAGGGCAAAAAACGCACTTTTGGTAAAATTTAACACTATTTTTATGAAAAAACCTAAAAAAACACGTCAAGGAAGCAGTATTTGCACAAAATACTCTGCATCTTCACGGAATGGTAAAAAGAAGAAATATCGTGGTCAAGGCAAATGATGGATGAAGTTGAAGAGTCTTGGAGTGAATCTAGACTCAACAAACCGAAGAAATATCCAATGCCTTTATGGTTGACTGATGAAGAATTTGACAAAATGGTGGAGTCATTATGGATTCGTAGGAAGTCTGATACATTATGTAATGCATTATATAATAGAATGAGTGCAATAAAAGGTATACAACCTCGATAAATAATAATTAGTTAGATTATGAATCGTGACTTATAGAGCACTTCCTGACGGATTGTACATTTCGACCTCACCTGTGGCAGGTCAAGGAGTATTTACTAGTAAATCCCTTCCAGTTGGCACAGAATTAGGTATGAGTCACATAATTATCGCAGATGAGATCATTAGAACTCCTTTAGGAGGGTTTATTAACCATAGTGACACTCCAAATTGCGAGAAATTATGTCCAAGAGTCGAAAAAATGTATAATTTGACTAAGACGCACTATAAATCAATAAAGAAATATTATGTAAAGGTAATAAGACCTATTGCTGAAGGTGAAGAATTATTCTTGAGTTACACTTTCTATAAGGTATAATGGCAATTAAAGAGGTAAGAGGTACAAAAGACAACCTCTCTCGTGGTTTCAAAGACATAGGTGTAGGTTTTCTATTAAATGCCTTCACTAAGGATGCTGCTGTGGTAAAAAATGAGAATGCCATTAAACAATCAATCAAAAATTTAGTACTTACACAGAAGGGGGAAAAGTTGTTCCAACCTGAGATAGGTTCTGGTGTGTATGAATTGCTCTTTGAACCAATGGATCCGTTTACAGCAGATTCTATTAGGGATGAGATAATAAATACTCTAGGACAGTATGAACCTAGAATTACCATTCAAGGTGTTAGGGTTATGCCTAACGAAGAAACTAATCAATTTGATGTAACGGTTGAGTATAGAATTGTAGGTCAACCTATTGTGGAAACAGTCAATTTCATCTTGCAGAGACCTGAGTAATGCAACCAAATAATTTAACAGCATTAGATTTTGGTGATATCAAAGCCTCAATCAAATCATATCTAAGAACTAGACCTGAGTTTACCGATTATGACTTTGAAGGTGCTGCTCTGTCATATCTTATAGACACTTTAGCATATAATACCTATTATACATCATTCAACGCTAATATGGCAATGAATGAGGCATTCCTACCGTCTGCTACAGTAAGAGATAACGTTGTTAATATAGCAAAACTACTAAACTATGTTCCTACCTCTATAGTTGCTTCTAGAGCGACTGTATCGTTCACTATTCAGTGTCAACAAACAAGTGATGCATTTCCTAGTACAGTTACCTTGAAGAAAGGTTCTATATTACAGGGTGGATCATATATGTGGAATATCATGGCAGATACTACACAATCTGTCGATCCTACTACTGGAGTTGCAACATTTAGTAACATAGTTGTCAAACAAGGAACTATTCTTAACTTTTCATACACTGTTAATACCTTTGCTTCTCAAGTTTACAAGATTCCTTCAGAGAACTGTGATATTTCTACTTTATCAGTGCAAGTAAGAGCATCAGAGACATCCACAACTTCTGACTTATATAATAGAGTAGACACTATAAGTAATCTTTCTGCTACATCTCGTGTATTCTTCATCCATGAAGGTGAGGATATGCGTTATGAGATAAAGTTTGGAGATGATAGTATTGGTAGAGCATTAAGTGATGGTGAGGTTGTTACTCTAGAATACCTTGTTACTGACGGTGAAGTTGCTAATGATGTTAATATATTCAATTTTATTGGTAGATTAGAAGATAGTCTAGGTAGAACTTATACTGGATCACATGTAACTATGACTTTAGATGAGAAGTCTGGTTATGGTGAGAGTGCTGAATCTATAGAATCTATCAAATATAACGCTCCGAGGTACTATTCCTCTCAATATAGAGCAGTTACTGCACAAGATTATGCAATCATCACTAAAAAAGTGTATGATAACGCACATTCCGTAGTTGCATATGGTGGAGATTCACTAAATCCCCCAATTTACGGTAAAGTTTACATTGCTATTAAGACAAAGACAGGATCTTTGCTCAATGATCAGACTAAAAAGAGTATTGCTGCGGATTTACGCGGTTATGCGATGGCATCTATTGATCCTGTGGTCATTGATCCCGAAAATGTATACATTTATCCGAAAGTATTCGTTCAGTATGACACAGGTTGCGGAAGTGATACATCAACTATCAAAACAAATGTATCTCAAGCAATAGAAGACTGGGCAACACAGACTGAGATTAATAACTTCAACTCTACATTTAGATCATCTCAATTTGAGAAGGCAATTACTTTAGCAGACAAGTGTGTTAGTGACGTATCACTACAAACTACAATACTACGATACATACGACCTACTACCAATCAAACTAATACTTACACAATCTCAACTGGTTCTGCACTCTATAATAGTGCTCCATCTAAAGATGGCGGTGACGGAAGTAATCCTAAAGAACCTATTCTACTCTCTGGATCTTTTAGAACAGCAGATAGACCTGGTGTTGATCAACAATTTGAAGATGACGGATACGGAAATCTAAGAACCTACTACAATACAGGAACAAGAAAAATTTATACTAACAATGCTGCAGGTACATGTAACTATGATACAGGTGAAATCGCTTTTGGTCCTGTATCAATTATTGGTGCGGGTGCAAATATTGCAACAGCAGGTATAAATGTTACTAATAATACAACAGGTGCGGGTTCTGTAACTGATTCTACTCTACTTCCAGTAGATTTACAAATTCCAGTTCAATTCATTCCTGCTAACTCAAATAGTATTCCTGCTTCTACTCCAGGCACAATTATTAACATTGTGTTGCCAGAAATAACTGTAGCACCTGTAGGAACAGCACCACCTCCAACTATCCCACTAAATAGTTTGACACCAAGAGTTTTTGACCAAACACCATCAACTATTGAAGTATCAACAACAAGTACAACCAACCTAACCACCGCCTCTTACTAGAGTAGATGACGAATATTAACAAGGTATCACAAGCGGTTGTCTCACAGACACCAGATTTCGTAGAGTCAGATTATCCCCTCTTCAACCGATTTCTTGAGTACTATTATGCTTCTCAGGAAAAAACAGGTCTTGGTCAGAATATTTTAAACAATTTTCTAGGATATCTTGACATTGATAAACTAGACATCAGTATTTTAGATGGTTCTACGAAAGTTAGAGAAGGAATTACTGCTACTAGTGATAAGATTGTTGTAGAGAGTGTAGATAGTTTCCTAGAGAAGAATGGAACAATATTAGTAGATAATGAAGTAATATTCTATGAGACCACCACACCTGCTCCTAACATTGCACTAACACCTGGTATTAACTATGATCAGGTAAAATTAAAGTGGTCTGAACTAGCAAGTCCTTTAACTAGTTTTGATGGTACTACATCAAGATTCCCATTACTATCACAATCTAATCCTGTAGGACCTCCATCTGCACAACACATGATTGTAAGGGTGTATGGTGATTGGTTACTTCCTAATGTTGATTATACTGTTGATGGTGATCATATTGTATTCACTAATCCTCCAAGAGCGAGAGTTGTAGCAGATGACGCAGCATATACTTACATTACTTACTTAAATGGTTTTACTGAGAACGATATTGTTGCTATGGACAATATCTCTGGTGCATTTGGTGAGAATAAGAGACAGTTTACTATTACACGGAACGGAGTAAGATATGAACCTACTGTAGATGAATATGTTATTGCAATCTATGATAACAAGTTGATGATTCCTAAAATTGACTTTTTCATTGATGGTGATCAGTTTATATTCAAAGAAGCTCCATTAAACGGAAGAATACTTAATTTCTACGCTATTGAAGCACCTATACCTTCATTTGGTAAGGATGCTGTTGGATATGCTCAAATTAGTGATGCGGGTACTCTTACTGGAATTAGTGTTAATAATTCAGGTACTCAATATAGATTCCAATATCCTCCTCAAGTTTCTATTAATTCTGAAACTGGAACAGGTGCATCTGCAACTGCTCTTGTAAATGGTGTTAAAACTCTTTCTCTATTGAATGGTGGTTTTGGATATAGTGAAACTAACCCTCCAGTAGTTCAAGTTGAATCTCCAACATTAGATGGTTCTCAGCAAGCAACTTTAAAGGCAACTGTTACTAATGGTGCTGTATCTGGTCTTGAGGTGGTCAATTCTGGGTCAGGGTATACATTTACCCCTAGAATCACTTTCAGACAGCCAGGAGGTTGTACACTAGGCACAGGACAGATCTTAAATGGATCTATCAGTATGGTTCCTCCAATTACCTATGGTGGTTTTGGATATACCACTGCTCCTCATGTTTATGTTGATGAACCTACAGGTGAATCACCTATTAGAGCAAATATTAAAGCACATTTAGTTGACGGTGCTGTATCACAACTTGAAATCTTAAATGCGGGACAAGGATACACTACTACACCTAGAATAGCGATTGTTGATCCAGTTGGTGCACAAGTTTTAGAAACTGTTGTTGATACTGACGGAAGAGTTACTTCTATTGAACTTTTAGACGGTGGTAGCGGTTATGAAGATATACCTTCCGTTTATATTGTTGATAACAGAATAGATGATAGAGGAACATTCATTGGTGGAACTGGTGCTAAAGCGGTAGCATCTATTTTCAATGGTAGAATTACTGATATTAACGTTACTGAGTTTGGAAGAGGATATAGTCAGACTACTCCTCCTGTTGTTGTAATTCAAGCACCTCCCGAAGCGGAAGCATCTGCAACTATAGGTGTTAACGAGGTTACTGGTTTTAATATTAACCAAAGTGGAACAGGATATACAAAAGCACAGTTTGTTGGATGTGCTAGAGCTGCAAGTGCTATTACTGCATACACTCAGACTGGTAATGCTGTATTTACTAATGAAACTACTGCTAGTGCACATAGTATAGATGCTCCTGTTAAGTGTCTTGACGCTCTATTTGTTAAAAGATTACTTGACAAGTACACGGAACAGTTCTTACCAGATGTTCCCGCATTAGACTACAATACAATCGACGTAAGGACTGCAATCAAGACTATTAAAGACTTTTACAGTTGTAAAGGAACTTCTTATAGTATTGCATACCTTTTCAAACTTCTTTACGGTGAGCAAGTCAATATATCATATCCTAAAGATCAAATCATTAAACCATCAGCTGCAACATGGTCTATTGATACAATTCTCCGTGCAACTATAGTAAGTGGTGATCCTGCTAATATTAGAGATGGTCTTTTAACTCAAGATGCTGATATTGCTGATGAAAACATCAGACAAGCAAGTGCACTCGTAGAAAACTTTATTTCAATTAAAACATCAGAAGTTGAGATATATGAATTAATTCTGTCAGAAGAAACTATTGATGGAACTTTTGTTGTTCCTTATAAGACAAAACTAGCAGAACCTCTTGATCAAACAGAAGGTATTATAACTGTTGACTCTACAATCGGTTGGCCAGAAAGAAACGGTGAGTTTTTAATTGGTAGTTCATCTGATGTTGCAGAACTAATTCAATACAAGGAAAAATCACTAAACCAGTTCATTGAGTGTACTAGATCAGTAAATGGTGTAGTTGAGGACTGGGATTCTGCTACTGAAGTAAAATCTAACTTTAAAGTCTATGTTAACAAAGGAACTGCTCAAGAAGTAGTCATGAACGTTGTTGGTATCGTTGATGCTCAACAAACTACTCTTACTGACACTGGTTCTTACTACTTACCTGGTGATAAACTAGCAATTTCTAAGTTAGGTGGAACCGACATCAGTTCAGAACTTACAACTTGGTTGTATAACGTTAAAAAGTTAATTTCAGTTACTGGAATTACATTTGGTGGTATTAATGATCAAGCTGCTACTGTAACCTGTGCAAACCCACACGGTCTACTAGTTGGAGATCAGGTTACCATCTATGGTGCTAACCCAATCATCTATAATGGAACATTCTTAGTTACATCAAGAGATTCACCTACTGTATTCCAATATCAACTTCCTCAACCAGGTGGAGTTATACCTCAAGGTAATATTCTTGTTTCTATTGACCTTAATAAAGGTAAATCAGCAAGTGAACAGATTCTAACTGCTATTGGTTCGTACACCACTAACGTTCAGAATACATTCTTCAATGATGATTACGTTTACGTTGCTTCTACAGGTATTCCTAACTATGAGATAGGTCCTTTTCCTGGTTCTGCGTTATTACCTGGCAACCAAAGAAAATTAAACAGATTCCCAAGAACTGCTCAAACTATATCTACAAAGAACTTAATTAATCCTGGTCCTGTTGGAACTTGGGTTAATGGTGTTTCTATATGGTCATACAAGTCAGCTTTCTTCAAAACATTTGGTGCTGTAACTGATATTTCTATTACTAACGTTGGTCAAGACTATGACGCTGCATCTCCTCCTAATATTACTATTGCAGGTGGTGGAGGATCAGGTGCAACAGGTTCTGTTGTTGTTAACGGTTCTCTTAGTGAAGTAGAAGTTCTTACAGGTGGATCTGGTTATACATCCTCACCATTGGTCTCTATAGTTGGTGGAGGTGGTTCTGGTGCTGCTGCAACTGCTATTATCACTAAAGGTGTTGTTTCACGTATTCTAATCAATTCTGGAGGAACAGGATATACTTCACAACCTTCAATTACTATTGTTGGAGGTGGTGGAACTGGTGCAACTGCAACTGCAAACGTCAGAGGTCCTATTCAATCTATTGCTGTAACAAGTGGTGGTAATTCATATACATCAAATCCTGATGTGACATTGAGTTCTGGATCAGGTGCTGTTGCTCAAGCAATTGTACAGAATGGTCGTATTATATCAATCGCTATCATTTCTGCAGGATCTGGTTATACAACTGCTCCTATAGTAAGTATTCAAGGTGATGGTTTTGGTGCTGTTGCAAGAGCAGGTATTGATATTGATGGAGAAAACGCAGGTAGAGTAACAAGTGTTGAGATTCTCAACAGAGGTATTGGATATATTCAAGGAACTACACTTATTAACTTGACTTCTGTTGGTCAAGGTGCATTATTTACAGCAAATGTATTCCAGTGGACATATAACTTACAAGCAACTAGTTCATTAGATGCTGCAAAGGGTGGAGTATTTGAAGGATATAATAATCAGTATGGTGGTGAATATGCTCACTTATCAAACCCACAGAGACTAAGATATGTTCTTGGTGATAATTTACAAGAACCAACTGTAGGAAACGTAGTTGAACAGGCAGAACAGTTAAATCACTCTCCTATTGTTGGATGGGCATTTGATGGTAACCCAATATACGGTCCTTACGGTTATGCTGATCCTACAGATCAGGCATCTGCTATCAATAGATTAAACACTTCATATCGTCTTAAAACAGAACTCGTATATGATCCAGTTACTAATCCTTATCCTGCTAGAATTGCAGGTCCTCTACTTAATGATGAGGCAGCAGGTAACTTTGTAGAAGATTATGAGTATGTGTTTGGTTTAGGTGATCTTGATCAGTACAATGGTCGTTTCTGTAAGACACCTGAGTTTCCTGGTGGTAGATATTGTTACTTCGTTACTATTGACACTACTGAACAAGGTAATCCAGTATTCCCTTATGTTTTAGGTCCTAGTTTCAACTCAGTTGTTGATACTTGGAACTTAAGTGATGGTGCAACACAACAGAATATTCCTACAGGTGTTGTTAGATATCGTGATCCATATGAGAACGTTGATATTGACGTTGAGAGGGCACCAAATGCCTCTACAAACGCTCTAACTACTGAAGACGGTGAATTACTCCTATTTGAGGTAGAAGACGAGAATAGGGACGCTGTGATCTCTCAGGATGAATTAGATGATCCAGATCAAATCTTTGAAGAATCTCCTCTACAGTTATTTGATTACTTCCCTAAAGTTAAGTTTGACTCTAAGGTTGATATTGAAGTTGAGACAATTACTAAGTTTGAGGATGCTTCTGTAACTGGATTTACAGTAGAGAATCCTGGTGCATCTTATCAGGTTAATGACCGTTTAGTATTTGATAACACAGATACTGATGGTACAGGTGTTTCTGCACGTGTTTCACATATTCAAGGTGAACCAGTATCTACATATGGTTTTGAGAGTATTGGTGGTCTCAACTATGGTGTTTTAAAAACTCAAAATCCACACAATTTGACAGTAGGAGATAATGTTGTAGTTGACTACACACCTATAATGAACAACACTAACAAAACTTTTGTTGTTAAACAGATTAAAGGTGTTGAAGAGATTGTTATTGATCAGCAGGGTTCTGGATATAATAGCGAATTACCTCCTACAATAATTCTTGATGGAGATGGAACTGGTGCTGCATTAGAAGCGGTTGTATCTTCTGTAGGATCTATTTCTTCAGTTAATGTAACTAACTCTGGTCAAAATTATACTACAAACCCAAGAGTTATACTATCACACCCACAAATATACAAAAAAGCAGATTATTATATTTCTAAGATTGAAAGTAATGATTATGTTAAGGTTAATGATGTATTTGTAAATGATGCTAAGGAAATATACATTTGTGGTAAAACTAAAGATCAATTTGGATATACTATAGCATTTGTATCAAAACTATCTGCTACTGGTGTTAAAGACTGGGAAAAGACAATTAAGAGTACTGATGGTCAACAAGAAGTAGAATTTGAGAGAATATTAGTAGACGGTATGGATGTTTATTGTGTTGGTCATAATAGACCTAACTCAAACATTCTAGAAGCATATAACCCTGATGTTGTTCTTTGCAAGTATACACAGGCAGCTAACGGATTAAGTGCTAGTTTACAGTATCAGAAAGCATATGCAGGTATATCTGGTTCTACTCGTTCTGATAATGTTAGTGCTATTGCAAAATATTCAGATACTAGATTTGTTATTGGTGGACATACTAATACAAACTCTGGTAATCCATTTGATGCTTATATTGCTGTTGTAGATACACTTGGTAACTTTGCTGTTAAGAGAAAGATTACCTCTGTAAATGTTTCTGAAAAAATTACAGATTTACTTGTAAATGGAACTGACATATACTATACATTTGAAATTGCTACAAGTCCTAATGCATCATCAGTTGATACAGGTATTGGTAAAGCAAATGTAGGTACTAGTGCAATTAGTCTTCTATGGAATAAGCAATTAACTAATACCTTGTATTCCTTTATGGATACAAGTCTTACAATAGATGAGTTTAGTGAACTTTATATTACTGCTACAACTAGACTTAAGGCAGATAATACAACTAAAGATGGATTCTGGGTTGGTAAATTCAATGTTGATGGTGATACTCTTTGGAATTATCGTTATGGAGTTCTTGGTGGATACAGTATTAATGTTGCTAAGAGAAGTCATATTGATATATTTGGTGATCTTAACATTGCAATTAACAAGTATCAGAATACAGACGGTGAATTAACTGTTGACGTAGTTAAACTTGGATACAATGGTATTATTAAGAGTCATACTAATAATAAGTTTGATGTTAATAACATTGAAGGATTGACTGCACATACATTATTCCCTGACAGTTCTGGTGATGTTCATGTATATGGTCAAACTTCTTGGAATAGAAATGAGTTATTACTACCATTTACAAGTGGTGAAACTACAGATACTACAGGTCATTACACTCCAACATTCATAGGTGAGGGTAATTCATTAAAATTTGATAGTACTAATGGATATGCACAGATACTAGGAAAAGATACTGTTACTCCTACTACATGGGTAAATTCAGCAATACAAGTTAATGGTTCTGATTTAGGAACTAAACTGACTAACAACTGGACTATTGAGTTCATGTTGTATAAAGATGCTGTTGGTAATAACAATACACATAATCAAACACAACAAACATTAATAGCAATCGGTGATGCTACCTTGAGTACAGGTGGTCTATGGTTGTATTATGATATTTCTAGTGGAGAATTACAATTAGTTGTTACTGCAAATGGAACAGCACTTAACTCTGCATCTGGTGCTCTTCAATCTGCAGTTACTACAATGTTTGCCGATAATACTTGGCAATTCATTTCACTGACTAAATCTGCAGGTCAATACACTGCATACGTCAATGGTATACAAGTTCTTCAAGGAACTATTGATAATACTGCATTCCAGAATCAAAACCTATACATTGGTAATATTCCTGGTAGAAGTGGAACAACAGGTCAATTCCGTTCTAATGAGCAAGGTCAATATCATGTAGATAATCTTCGTATTAGAAACAGAGCAGTTACTCCTACAGTTCCTAATGATGTAACTAACTATCCTATTGCAGGTGAATTTAACGAAGGATATAACTGGCAAGATACATCATGGTTCTCTACTTACACAAACAAGTATGATTACATTGATTATGTCGGTTGGGGTCTTAAGATTGATAAAAATGCTGATGCAGCAAGATTAGGTACACAAACAGCACAAACTAATACACAGATTGGATTCACTAGAACTGCCATAGCAGTTGTGGAGGGAGGAGAACTAACTGTTAATAATACAGGATTTGCTTTAGCAGAGGCAGGATTCCAGAACTTAGACTTTGATGATGCTGATACATCAATGTCTCAGGATTCTAGCACATTGACATATCTTCAAGATGTTTGGAGTTCTAGAACTGCTACTGTTCCTTCACCAGGTTCTCAGAAATTAAGAGTTACTGCTAATGTTAAGGACAGATACTACTTTAAGGTTACACCTACAGTCAAGATTGATAATATTCAAGAACTTACTCTTAACCAAGAGTTTAGATTTACCACAGGAACAAAATTAAGACTTAACAATGATGCAGGAGTATTCCAAAATAGTGGATATATTATTAGACAAGATGTTACTAATAGAAAGATATATCTTGCAGTTAATAATAATGCTTGGTCTGATAATCTCAATGCAGGTTATATTGTTACAGAACAGTTTAATGAGCAAAGCACTTATGGAATTGTAGGACCTATACCTAATGATATTAATGAACTTACATTTACATTTGCACAATTAAACAATACTACACCAGGTGTATTTGATATTGATCTTAACAATTTCAATCATCCAGAGGGCGGTACAAACAATATGGATGAATTGACTAGATTCAAACCATATACTGATGATGATTACTCTATTAGAATTGATGAAGTTTCTGGTGGTTCACCTTATATTGTCGGATCTGTTATTAATATTGACTCTGGTGATATTAGTTACAATGCTGAATATACAACTGCACAAATTCAAAATCTAACTGGTGTTCTTAAGATTACTCTAATAGCAACTCTTAGAAGAATTATACAAGCAACTGCAGTTGCTAATAGTGATGAAGTTTATATTGTTACTGGAAGCAGTCACTACCTCTCTGAGGGTGAGATGGTTAATATTGATGGTAACCCATCACAAACTTACAATAGTCTTGTATATGATGAATATGATGGTGCTTTCCCAGTTCATACTGTTGTAAGTCCTGTTGAATTTACTTACAAATTACCTAATGCTGCTCTAACATCACCAGCTACAAACTCAGGTCAAGTTAATATTTACGTTAAATCTCCTGTTCTTAAGATGTATTATGGACATCAATATCTGTTTGATGTCAGTCATTCTTCAATGGCAGGTGGTAACTTATCATTCTCTAAAGATAATCTCTACAAACTAGAATACTCATTTAACTCTATTGAAAGAGTAGGTACACCTGGTATTACTGGTCAAGGTGTTCCTAATCCTACTGTTAAGTTAAAAGTTGATACTGATATTGTTACTAACATTTCTTACTACTTTGACCCATCTAGAACAGGTGATGATTCTCCTGTTATCAAATCTAGTTACTTAGATGTTGTCAATTCTCCTTACGTAGGAAACTTTACTATTAGTTCTATATCTGGTGCAACTATTACTCGTGGTGCTGATACATTCAAATTCCCACTTGCTAATGAACCAGAAGGAAATGCTGACGTTATCAATACATCTTATAGCACAAGTTCATTAAAGGCAGTTGGTTCTATCAGTGATATACGTATTGTTAATCCTGGTGGTTTCTATACTAGATTACCTGTTGTCACAACAATTCAATCATCTAGACAGATTGAGAGAGTTCAAATTGATGCACCAGGTACTGAATATGCTGTAGGTGTTTATAATAGTGTTCCTATTGCAGGTGATGGAGAAGGTGGATTTGTTTCTATTACTGTTGCTGATGGAACTGATGATGAGGGTGTAACAATTCCTGGTCAAATACAAGAAGTTGTAGTTACATCACCAGGTAAAGGATATACTACCGCAAGTATTGATGTTGAATCTATATCAGGTATTCTTGGACCAGGTTTAACAGGTTCTGGTGTTGATCTGAATGTTGTCATACCTCCTGCAGGAACTGGTGCTTCTATCTTTACTAAAGGAACTAAAGTTGGTAAGATTAAGAAATTACAGAACAATAACTTTGGATATGATTATCCTCATGACTATACTTTACGTCCTGAGATTTCATTCCCAATTAACGCACAGTTAACATCCACAAGTATACTTGATAGTATTACAGTTACAGATCCAGGTTCTGGATATTCACAAGCACCTGCTGTTGTTATTACAGGTGGTGGTGGATCAAATGCGACTGCTGAAGCATCTATTAAGAATGGTCGTTTAGATGATGTTATTGTTAAAGATCCTGGCTCAGGTTATTCATCTGCTCCTACTGTATCTTTAAGATCATCCTTTAACTATGTTGTTAACCTTGACTTAGGATTACTACAGTTTGCTTTCCCACATGGTATTCAAAATGGTGCTGAAGTTTCTCTAACTGTTACTGATACTGGAGATGGTGCTGACTTCCCATTAGCAGCAGGTGCTATTGGTCGTTTGAACTCTACTAACACATATTATGCTATTGCAGGTACTGCTAATTCTCTAGAAGAAAACCAGTTAAAGATTGCTATTACTGCTGCTAACGCTGCATTAGGTGACTCTATTCAGTTTGTTAACGCAGGAACTGGTCGTCAAACAATATTAACTGAATCATTTGGTGGTGCTGCTGAAGCAAACGTTGTTACTTCTACATTCTTAGAAGGTGAACTTGTATATCAAGGTGATACATTAGAAACTGCAACTGCACAAGGTTATGTTTCTACTAACCAAGGTTGGCAGGTAGGACCTAGAGTTATTAAGATTGTTGATTATACTGGTGAATTTAATGCTAACGAAAGAATAACAGGTGTTATTTCTAAATCATCTGGTATCATTAGTGATCTTAAGATTGCTCGTGGTGTTCTTGAAATTGGTTCTATCACTAAAACAACAGGTCAATTTATTGATGATATTGGTAAACCATCTGAAATTATTCAGAAGATTCAAGATAGTTACTATTATCAAGACTTCTCATATGCTGTTAAGTCTGCTGTTTCTATCGGAGAGTGGAAAGAGATATTACTTAAGAACGTTCACCCTGCATCATTTAAAGTATTTGGTGAGTTAAATCTATCTGATTATGGTCAAATTCCTAACAAGGAAACTGATTTCCAGATTACTAAGTCTGTTGAATTAGCAAGAGAAGCGATTGTACCTAATATTCAAAGTTTCTCTCTAGTTGAACCAGTATACTCACAGTTCAATAATTCAGAAGTATTATTCAGACAGAAGAGATTAACATCTTCAGAAAACATTTTAACATCTGTTGTACAAAGACTTGATGATATATCCAATTTATTTGATGGTGTTAAGACTCAGTTCCCATTATCAGTTAATGGTGAAAACGTAGTTGCTAATGCTAATCAGTTAATGATCATCTTAAATGGTGTTGCTCAAACTCCTGAGACATCATTCTCAATTCTAGGTGATTCTATTGTATTCAGTCAACCACCACAACCACCTGCTAGTGTTAAGTATGTAAACGTTACTATTGATGAGATTGATATATTTGAACTAACATTTACTAATATTAGTGGTATCTTCCCACTTATAGGTAACTCAATGGGTGGACAGACATCTGGAACTAGATTTACTGTCACAAGTGTTGTTGGTAATGCTATTAGAGGATTCTTTACAGAAGGAACAGCATTTATTGCAGGTGAATTGGTAAGTAACTCTGCTACTGGATTTATTGCTAATTATGATGCTGTATCATCTATTTCTAATCTTGGATTATTTGTATTTGGTGAGCAAGTAACTAACCTTACTGGACAAACTGCTAAAGTTGAAGCAATCAACTTGGCAGGTGGTGCAGAAGATCCACTTGGTCAACTTCGTTATGGTGTAGGACCTTCAACTGCTGCTATTGAAGTAGTTGCAGATAAAGCACAATCTACTGATCCTGATACTCCACCTCCTAGTGGAACATTTGTTGTTGGTGGTAATTATCAAGTTGGTTCTGAAATTGTAAATGTCACTCAAATTACTGAGAATAATGATTCTACTATATTAGAGGTAACTAGAGGACAATTAGGTACTACTGCAGCAACACAGGCAGAAGATGGTCCTGTATATTCAACTGTAGTTAATGTTAATGACAAATTAACTTTAAGTAAGACTACTGGAACTTACCAGTCTACACCTGGTTTATTTGACCTTGAACTTAATGATGTTATTATTGGTGCTCAGTCTAATGTAGTTGCAAGATTGACTGCTACATCTACATATCAAGATCCTGCTACTCAAGAGTTTATTGGACAGGTTAATATTTCAGAGGGATCTTCATTCTTTGGTCTATTATTCAACAGAGTTACATCTATTACATATCCAAATATTGTTTTAGATGACATTTCAATATCAACAATTAGTGTCGTTGATTTTGAAACATTTACTACTGATATTGACTCTCAATTCCCTGCTAACGAATTTATTAGTCAAATTGTAATTCCTTATGATAACGCATCAGGTGCATTATCTGTAGGTGAGATGATTAGAAATTACAAACTAGATTATGGTAATAATGTAGGTACATTTACTGCAGGTGAGTCTGGTAAGTCTAGAAAACTAACATTTAAAGAGAAGCAAGGAACTGGTTTATTCTCTGTAGGTCAAACAGTTAGAACTAGAGATACTAAGGCAGAAGTTATTGGATTTGACTTTGCAGGTAATACAATATATCTTGGTAAAATTGGTAGATCACTAAGAGGTGGTGCTGATTATCATCAGTTTAACTTCTCTAACGCTGCTCAATTAGATACTGCACAGAAGAAATTTGGAGAATCATCATTACTACTTGATGCTGCAACAAATGACTATATTCAAATTCCTGCATCATCTGAATTTACTCGTGGTACAGGTGATTATACTATTGAGTTCCAAGTTCGTTTAGATGCAACATCATTAGTAGATACTAAAACTCTACTTGATATGAGAACAAGTGCTACTGAAGTTGCACTTAGAATTTACTTACAGGCAGCACAAGTTAGAGTTAATGTTAATGGATCAGATATAGCAACATCTGGTGGAAATGCTTTAAACAATGATGTTTGGTATCATCTTGTAATTCAGAGAACTGGAACTTCTCTTAAGATTTACTCTAATGGAGTTGAGATAGGAACTGGAACTGATAGTAGTAACTATACACTAGACAGACCTATAAGAATTGGATCTGATTTATCTGGTCTTAACAGTATGACTGGTCATATTGACGAGTTTAGATATTCTGTTGTTTCACGTTATGCTACAGCACCATTCAATGCTCCTAGTGGAATATTCCAAGGTGATGCTGATACAAAGGTACTATGTCACTTTGATGGTGCTGATGGTCAAACTTCTACTGAAGATTGGTCTGGTGGTGAATCATTTACTAAGACTGAATACATTAATAATGATGCTATCTTAAAGACACATCAAGCATCTAACGCTGCACCTGCAGGATTTACTACTAAGAGTCACAGATATCTTAACGCTGCAGATTTAATGTTAATGAACAAGGAATACCTTGCTCAAGAAACAGTTTATATTATGAAAGAAGTATTCCCTGCTCATAGCGTTAAGGGAAGCGAAGTTGACTGTGAAGATGATGTAAGAGATGTTATTGATTCTCTTGTAGATGACTTACGTAATGGTAGTAACCATCATATGTGGAAAGCATCTTCATACTATGTCAATAGAGAAGTAAATCCAATTCAAATTGTAAACGTAGAAGATGATGTCTCTATGACAGTCTTTGTTTATAAGATTTTAGATAAACTTGCTAAGTATATTGTTAATAATGTTCCTTGGAGTACTCAAGGTGATCATGGTTTAATTCAGAAATATGATACTTCTATTACATTTGATGGTTATACATCTCAGACATTAACTAAGTTTACTCCAACTGCAATCGACTATCATCCATCAATGGGTGACATGGAGATAACAGCTGCAAGTCATGGACTCGCGGCCCCTAGAACTATTACAGCAACAGACTCAGGATACACTGCTACCACTGGTGTTTTGACGATTGAATCTGTTGGGCACAACTTAGAAACTGGAGACAGAATTAAGTTTGAACCTAATTCTATTACCATGACTTGTACTTGTGATGGTAATGTAGTATCACAGAGTTATCCTCGAACAGATGATCCAGCAAACCAAGGTTGGTTAGAAGTAGCGAAGATTGATAATGATAACTTTAGTGTAAATGTTGGAACATCTCCTACAGTAAATTATACTGCAACATCTGCAGATTATGATTCTAATACTGGTTTCTTAACTATGGACATTGGTGACAATGATCTAAGACCAGGTAGTAAGTATACTGTTTCTAACGCTGTATATAATCCTACTACTGGTGTAATGACAGTCAGTGTTGGTAATGATCAATATGATGTTCATGATGCTGATTATAGTCCTACAAGTGGTGATTTAGAAATCTATACTGGAACACATAACTTAAAGACTGGACAAAGAGTTAAGATTGCTAATGATGGTATTACATTTAGATGTTCTCAAGATGACTATGCAACAGATCATGCATATCCAAGAGCAACCGATCCTGCACGTGATACAGCATTAGAAGTTACTCATGTAACTGATACATCATTTACTGTAAACGTTGGTAAGTCTCCTATCGTTACTTACGATGTTTCTAATGCAACATTCAATCCCAACAATGGTGATATGGAGTTGACTATTGGAAATCATAGTTTGGCACAAGGTACTTCTATTAGAATAGCAACTCAAAGTATTGGATTTACATGCACATATGGTGCAGGTGTTCATTACTATCCAAGACCTCTAATTGATGAGCATGTTCCTAGCGATGCAGCATATAATCCAACAACAGGTGTAGTAACATTTACTGTTGCTCAAGGACATGGAATGAAGAATGGTGATAAGGTTAAGATCCCTGATTATGCACTTTCATTTACATGTGATAAAGATAATAATGTAACTACTCACAGATATCCTAGACCTTATGATCCTGTTAGTGATAGATGGATTGAAATAAGTAATGTTCAAACAACATCATTTGATGTTCAAGTATTAGATACTGCTCCATCTACAAATACATCTACTCATACTTTTGTAAGTTTTGCAGGTGTAATTCAACAGAAACGTGATAAGTCATTTGAACAGTCTATTGAAATAACTGGAACAACTCCAACAACTATTACTATTAATGTTGGTATTTCAAGTAATACAACAACTCATACATATTCAACTTCTAAAGCAGGTGCTGTAATTACTGGTGGTAATTATAAGCATAAGTTCAGATCTGCACTTGACAATGCTATTACAGTTGAGCATGGATTATATGTTGGTGATAGAGTCATGTTTGATAGAGACTCACTAACATTTACATGTCTCGAAGATAGTAATGCTACTGAGCACACATATCCAAGAATTACAGATCCTTACTATAATAAGTGGTTACCTATTTCTAATGTAACTCATACATCATTTGATGTTCAAGTACTAAGTTCTACACCTTCTACTAACCAAACTGCTCATACATTTGTTCGTTCTAAAGTTAATGGTTTAACAAGATCTGGTGAGACACTAAAACTTGCTAAAGATGCATTATCATTTACATGCTCACAAGATAATGATGCTACTGTTCATTCTTATCCTAGAGTTGATGATAGTGTTTATAATACTGCTATTCCAATTTGGAGTAATGGTAGCACTAGAATGACTGCTCAAAGTGCAACTTATAACACTGCAGAAGGATTATTAATTATTACTATATTAAATCATGGTTTAACAGTTGGAACTGAACTAAGATTAGAGAATAACTCATTAGTCTTTACATGTTCTAAGGATGGTAATAAGACTGAGCATTCTTATCCTAGACCTAAAGATCCATTTGCTGCTAGATGGTTAAGAATTAAGGCAGTTACAGATCATACATTTACATTATTTGTTGGTGCTGCGAGTCCTACAGGTCAATATGCTCATACATTTGTACGAGCTATTAAGGATGGTATTGTAAAACGTGATAACACTGTTACCATAAACGTTGGTGCAACTCCAACTAAGGCGTATACTCCATCAGCTGCAACTTATAATGCTGGTACTGGTGCTTTAGAATTAAATATTGGAAATCATAGTTATCCTGCTCCAACACAACATACACCAACAGATGTAGCATATAATCCTGTTAGTGGTGTAATGACTTTGACTATTGCAGGTCATAACTTCTCTAATGGTGAGAAAATTAAGATTGATGATAATGGTATTACATTAAGTTGTCCTTATGGTGGTGCGACTGGATCTGCTGCACAGAAAACTTATCCACGTCCAACTGATCCAGTTAGCAACAAATGGATTCCAATATTCAACGTAACTACAGATACTTTTGATGTTCAAGTATTAGATAAGGTTCCATCAACTAACGTTGATACACATACCTTTGTAAGTGCAGTTAATAACTGTGTTAAGAAAGCAAATTACACTGTTAAACTTGCTCCTGATTCATTAGTAATGACTTGTGATATGGATAGTAATGCTACTAAGCATCTATATCCTAGATCTAATGTTGCTCAACATACTGCAAGCACAGGAACTACTTACAATCCAGTATCAGGTGTACTTAAAGTTTCTATTCCAACTGAATCATTTACTGCAAGTGCTGCAAACTATAATGTAACAACAGGTGATTGTGTATTAACAATATCTCAGAATGCAGGATCTTATAATGTTACTGGTGCAACTTATGCACCTACAACTGGTGTTCTAGTTCTTACAATCGGAACTCATAGTTTAACAACTAGCGATAGAATTAAGATTACTCCAGAATCACTTAAGTTTACTTGTGATTACAACAACGATAATAATGAAACAATTCATGCTTATCCTAGAGCATCAGGTGCTTATAATTCAACAAATTCAAAAGCAGACTATGCATATGATACATGGTTAGATATTACTGCTGTAAGTCCTAACACTATCACTGTTAATGTTAACGGTGGACAGGGTGCTATTACTGATATTAGTAACCATACATTTGTTGGTGCACTTGATGGTGCAGTTCAAGTTGGTCACGGTATCGTACCTGGCAACAAAGTTAAACTTGCTCCTAACTCACTAACATTTACTTGCACATTAGATGGTAACACTGCACAGAAATCTTATCCTAGATCAACAGGTGCTAATACTTCTAGTGGTGCTGACTATGCTTACGATAAGTGGCTCAGAGTTATGGCAGTTGGTGAAAATACAATTACTGTTAACTTGAATGGTGGTCAAGGTGCTATCTCAGATACATCAGCACATACATTCGTTTCTGCAACTACAGATGGTATTACTCTTGGACATGGTATGGTTGCAGGTACACCAATCAAGATTAAAGATAATTCAATTAAGTTTAGATGTGGATTTGATAATTATGAAACTCTACATCCATATCCAAGACCTAGTGATCCTGCAAGTGATAAGTGGTTGTTTATCAGTAATGTAGATGATAGTAGTTTTGAGGTTAACGTTCTACAAGGAACAACTCCTACAAATACTACAACTCATACCTATGCAGGTTCTGATGATTTAGGTATCATTCAAGGAGATCCACTTGTTGCCCAAGCAATTCCTATTGATTCAGTTACAAGTAATACTATTACTATCAATGCTTTAGATGGATATACACCTTCATTTACACCAAATCATACATTAGACAGTATATCTACAAATCAATTTACACCAACTAATGCTGTATACAACGGTGAAACTGGTGTAATGACAATTACAGTAGCAACTACTCTATTCCAACCATCAATGATTGCTTATAATGCAATTACTGGTGAAATGCAAATGACTATAGGTTCTCATAGTCTATCAATAGGACAAGAGATATTAATTGCACCTAATTCACTAACATTTACTTGTGATTATAATGGAGATGGAAACACTACAAACAAAACTTATCCTAGAGCATCAGGTGCTGCAACTCCTAGCGGTGCTGACTTTGCATACAACAATCATTTACAAATTACCGATACAACAGCAACTTCGATCACTGTTAACGTAAATGGTGGTGGAGGATCAATTACTGATACAACAAGTCATCAGTTTGTTTCTGCTACAGCAGGTGCAATCAGTGTAGGTCATGGTATACAAAATGGTGAGAAAATTAAGATTGCTGATGGTGGAATAACATTCACTTGCACTCATGATAGCAATGCTACAAATCATCCTTATCCTCGTGCAACTGACCCTGCTAGTGGTAGATGGTTAGACGTTATGAACGTCACCAATACAACATTCGATGTTCAAGTACTTGACGAAATTCCTTCAACAAATACTACAGCACATACATTTGTTTCTGCTACAACTAATGCTATTACAAGAGCAATAGTTTCAACTGGTGGTAATTACAAACATAAGTTTGTATCTGGTCTTACAAATGGTGTTAGAACAGGTGGAGATTATACTCATACATTCGTTTCTGCAACTGCAAACGGTATTCATGTTGCAGGTGACTGTGTATACATTGATGATAACTCACTAAGATTTACTTGTTCTCAAGATAATCATCTAACACAACATGATTATCCAAGATCAACTGATCCTGCAAGTCATCAGGTAATGGAAGTTAAGACTGTAGATAATGATAGATTTGTTATTAACGTTGGTAAGTCACCACAAGATAAGCGTTATGATCACTTATTTGTTAGTGGAGATGCTAATTCTATTACTAAGTCTAAGTACCTCGTTACAAATTGTTCTGATGTTTATACAACTACAAACAACTTAATTTCTATACTAACAGATACAATAGAACAGGCTGCTTTAGCATCTCCTGTAGATCATCTTGCAACTGTTACTGATCTAAATCCAGTACAAGAATTTATTGGTGGTAGAGTTCATTCATATCTTGAAGTTCCATTTAAGATCACTTATGAAGATGATGCTAGTGAATTAATATACACAGATAGAATTGATGTATTCAGTCGTTACAGATTCCGTGATGCTGCTGAATTAATTCGTCAGAATCGTGGTGCTATTGTAGATAAAGCATCATTTGATATGTTGCAGCGTTATCCAGATCTTAATCAGGATATGCCTAGAAACCAGAATGGTGCATCCACAGATGGAACTGAACGTTGTAAGACTGACTTAGGATTGGTTGTTGATGGTCTTGCTAATGATGTAGAAAATGGTGGTAATAAAAACGTTGTTACTGCTGCAGGATTCTATATCGGTGCTAATAATGAAATACAACATATTAGATTACAATTACCACAATCTATCTACGTTCACGAACGTTTAATATACTACTTAAAGCAAGCAATAGATGGAACTCTAACAACTGATAATACAGAAAATCTCATTGTTGGAGACTGGGGTATTACAAATAATGACTTTACAACATCGTACGATGTATATGATGCTGCATATACTCCTTCAACTGGTGATTTAACATTAACTCTTGCTTCAAATACTGGATCTTATAGTGTTAGTGGTGCTGTTTATAACCCAACAACAGGTGATTTAACACTTACAATCGGAACTCATACATTAACAACTAATGATAAAGTTGGAATTGCTGAGGAGTCATTAGTCTTTACTTGTGATTACAATGGAAATGGTAATCAAACTCAAAAGAGATATCCTAGATCATTTGGTGCTAACACTACAAATGGTGCTGACTATGCATATAATCAGTTCCTTGATATCACAGCAGTAAATCAATCTGGTGGAACAATCACTGTTAACGTCAATGGTGGTCAAGGTGCAATTACAGATACAACAACTCATAACTTTGTTGTTACTCCATCTGCCACAAATGCAGTTACTGTTGGTCATGGATTTAGTGTAGGTGATAGTTTACAGATCAATAACGAAGCATTAACATTTACATGTTCAATGGATGGAAATGTTTCTAATAAAACATATCCTCGTGCAACTGATCCTGCATATGGTAAGGCACTTACAATTAATTCTAGAACTGCAACAACTGTAACTGTAAATGTAGGACCTAGTCCGTTAGTTAGGTACACACCAACAATGGCAACATACACTGCCTCAACTGGTGTAATGGTTCTTACTATTGGTAACCATAACTTACAAGTTGGTCAACCAATTAAGATTAGTGGAGGTGCATTGAAGTTTACATGCTCAATGGATCAAAATGAATCTATTAAATCATATCCAAGAACTACAGATCCATTCTACGACAAACCTATTGATATTACTGCAACTACAGCAGATACTATTCAGATAAACGTTGGTCAAAGTCCTATTGTAATGCACAATGTTTCTAATGCTACTTACGATCCTAATACAGGTGTAATGGTATTAACAATCGGTATAAACCACGGATTAACTGCTAATACTAGCATTAAACTTGCTACTGAATCATTAGTCTTTACTTGCACATTAGATGGTAATACAGTTCAGAAATCTTATCCTCGTGCTACAACTGCTAACACAGGAACAGGTGCTGACTATGCATATGATACTGCAATCAATATTGATTCTGTAGATCAAAATGCAGGAACAATTACTATCAATGTAAATGGTGGACAAGGTGCTATTTCTGATACATCAGCACATACATTTGTTTCTGCTAATTCTGGTGCTGTAAGATCTGGTGGAGATTATGTTCATACATTCCATTCAGCAGATACTGAATCTGTAATAGCAGGTGGAGATTATACTCATGTATGGGCAGGTGGTACTGCTACAGATGCAATCTTTACTGTTGGTGATTGTGCAGATGTTAAGACTAACATTGAATCATTAATAGAAACTGTTAATGATATTATTGCACCTACTGGAAAGGATTATGATGTTGCAGGTAATAGACTTTACTTTAACAGAGAACTTATTGCAGAAGATGTAACATCTAATATGTTAACTGGATTTACATATCAAGCAGGTCCTACAACATACTTTGCATTCCAATTCGGAGGATCTAATTTAGAAGCAACCGAGTTCCAAGCTGATGTAGAGTTCCTTGTTAAGTCATTAATATCCGATTTACAGACTGGTGGTAATAGTAGTTCTATCAGAGCACTTGAAGAAACATATCTCAACGCAGATGGAACACTTCATAGAATTGAAGATATGGTTATGGCAACTGTCTATGGTATGGAAGTACTTAAGGAAGTTGGTCGTGAAGTAATTAGAAATAATGTATATAACTCATTTGAGAGTCAACCATTTGGTGCATATTCAACACCATCAGGTAAAGCTGCTTATAGAGATGGTGAAGAAACAGTTGATATTGATCAGGTTGTTGGAGATTGGAATAATCTTCTTGATCATGTAATTGAGTTCTTCTCACCTGGCAAGAAGATTGCTAGAAGTGGTATGAAGCAAATTCTTTATAATGCAAACTACTATAAGAATGAATTAAACAATCTTGTTAATACTCAGTTTGGAACTGGATCATGGGTATACAATGATTTTGTTGATCAGTTACTTGGAAATATGATCCAAGACTCTATTACAACTGACGTAGATCATGTTATAGATGCTTACAGACTTACTGTTGACAATGTGAGTGGTGAGTTTAAGGTTGATGAGGTTGTTACAGCAGCAGGTGGTGGATATGCTAAGATTCTTGAATGGGATAGTAAAGATAGACATCTTTATATTGGATCATTCTTAGAAGGTACAATCTCTGGTGGTGAAACAATTACAGGTCAAACAGCAGGTGCAGCAACCATTATTACTGGTGGTGTTAGCAAGAAATTTGATTGGTATACACATCCTGCAAACGTTGAGATTCTTAGAAATGCAAGGTTAATTAGTTCTAGTGTTCAAGATCAATTAATAGGTCAAAACGTTGGATATAATTTCCCAGAAGATTTGACTGGAGGCGGTAATGTTCTTACTAATGTAACAATATCAACAGACGTAACTGCTGCTCCTGATAATGCAGTTACTGCTGATAAGATTGTAGCAACATCAACTGTAGGTACTCATATATTACATAACAATTACAGTTTGAATGCGTTTGAAACATTTGACTCTGGTAACGTCACCTTTGATACTAGTGGAGAAACATTTGATACTGGACAAGTAGGTACAGCAGAAAGTCAGCAGTTTACATACTCCATATTCTTGAAGCAAGGTGAATATACTAAGGCACGTTTCCAAGTATCTCTAGATGAAGATACTCCTCAGAGACAGCAAGCATTCTATGATATTGATTTAACAAATGGAACTACAGGTAGTATATTCCAACCTCAAGGTGGTTTACAGATAGATGCATCTGGTGTTATACCTTATGGTGGAGGATGGTATAGAGCATTTATTACAGTTACATGTTCATTCGGTTTCCAACAACTCCGTCAAATGGTTCAAATTAAAAATGCTACTGGTCAAACTAGTTTTGGTGGTAATGGAACTGATGGTTTATTTGCATGGGGACAGAAATTAACTAAGGGATTAATTGATCCTTATGCTGCTACATCTGGTGAAGTATTCTATGCTGATACAGAATACAACATTAAGACATATACTATCAATAAATTAGAAGGATGGATATATGATGCATTGAAGGATCAGTTAATTAATCCTTCTCCTGAGTCAGGATTCGTACCTTACTTTAGTGATGCTGATGCAGCAAATTATCATCCAGATTCAATTCATAGATTAGTAAGATATAGTTTAGATATTATCCGTAATCAATTATTGAATAGCACTTACTACACTGATATTATTGTTCAAAATGGTATAGTAAGTCCAACTAAAGATTATGGAACATTTGATATTCCTGTTGGATTAGCAGGTGGTCTAAACAATGCTGATTACTTATATGGTCTATCATCTGGTTCATACGCTGAACTAGAGAAAGTAACCATGAATGAAGGTGAAGTTGTTCAGATTTATCAGAGATTCCGTATTGATGGTAATATTGTTGATGGTCCTTTCTTCATGAATGAAGTAGTTGAGAAACAAGGTGATAACACAGTTACTGGTGTTGTATATGGATTCTTTGAAGATGATAACTTTAAGTATCTTGATGTTGCTGTAACTGGTGGAACATTCTCAGTATTAGATTATGTTGTTGGTGCAACTAACACAACAACTGCTCAGATCAATGCTATTGAAGATAGAATACAGATTACTGATCTTCTAGGAGAATTTACAGATAATATTCCATTCAAAGGATATGACACAGGTGAAACTGCAATCCCAACTGGATTCTTAAAAGCACAAGCTGCTGTTACAGATAATAGTGGTGGTAAATTAACTGTTGATACTGAAACACTCATAGGTACATTTGAAACCACTGCTACAATATTCCCAGAACAATCTAAATTATTCCTTGATGTTGCCAGATATGATGGATTAGATACCTTAATAGGTTACAGAATATCATCTGCAGGACATACAAGAATTGGTATNTCAATTCAAAATAACAAGAACGTATTTACAGTTGGTAATAGACTTAATAAGATTACTAATGGTGTTATTGATCCTAATAACTATGGTATTATTACAGAACTTGATCTTGACAATAACGTCATATACTACATTCTTGCAGCAGGTAATATTACTAATGGTGATCAAGTTGGTGACTTTGGACCTGCACCAGATCCACTCAATCCATTAGGACACGCAGTAATTAATACTAAGTTAGATGTTGCAGGTGCTGCTACTGGATTGATTCAAGATATCAAAGAGGTTGGTGTTAATAAGAGATTCTATCTAACAGATGTTCGTGGAACATTTAGTGGTAGAGATGGAATCTTCAGTAAAGATGGTTACAAGGCAGCGATCATAACTAAGACTGATCTTAAGGGACGTGTAGAACGTGCATTTAGAGGATTTGATGGAGTTCAAACTAACTTTAAGTTAACTATTGAGAATGGAACTAAGTACTTCCCTGATCCTGCAGGACATATGTTGATCTTTATCAATGGTGTTCTACAACCACCAGGTTCAGCAAATGCTTATACAGCATTCTCAGATAACATCCAGTTTACTGAAGCACCTGATCTTGGAGCATCATTTACAGGATTCTATGTTGGTAAACTAAGACAATTAGATGATATATCATTTGAGTTTGATTCATTACGTCAGTCATTCAACTTGAAACGTGACGATGTGTTCTACTCATTGACACTGACTGATGGTGTTCAATCTTCTACAATCTTACCAGAAAATAATATCATTGTTTCACTCAATGGTGTTATACAGGAACCAGGCGTTGGTTTTGAATTGGTTGGTTCTAGAATTATATTCTCTGAAATTCCTCGTGTTGGATCAACCTTCGTTGCCTTCTCCTACGTTGGTTCTGAAGCGGACGTAGACGCTGCTGAGGTTGTACCTCCAATCGAAGTTGATGACTTTATTGATATACAAGGTGAGACTGAAGATAGACAGGTTGCTGTTATCGAATCTTCTAACTCCTTGATTACATTCGACTATCTTGGATCTGTATTTGGACAGAATGCAAAAGCATCTGCCACACTAACATCTGGAACTATTGATAGGGTTCAAGTTACAGCAGGTGGATCTGGTTACACAACTAGACCAAATGTAAGGGTTGACTCTATATCTGGATTTGATGGAAACATTCGTGCACTCGTCGGGGTTGCAGGTGTTGAAGTCAGTAACGTTGGTTCTGGATATCAAAACCCTGTAGTTTCTGTTGAAACTGTAGTCCCCGATGACTGGACTCCTCCTGACTTAAGTCTATACGGAGAAGAACCAGTTGACCCCGAAACCCCATAAATAACTAAAAAATAGCGAACAATGGCTAAACAAGTAATCGGTCTTGGATCTGCTGCTAATGATAACACAGGTGATACTCTTCGTGCAGGTGGTGATAAGGTTAACGACAATTTCAGTGAAGTTTATACTGCTTTAGGTAATGGAACAGACCTAACGATAACTCTTGCCAATCCTGGCGTTAATCAGGTGTTACGTTATAATGGATCTACTTTTACTCCTTCAGATTATAGTACTCTGACTTCTTCATTAGATGTAAATGGTAATACAATAATTTCTACATCAAACGGTAATATCCCTATTGCTCCAAATGGAACTGGTAATGTTACCATTGCTGCAGGTGGTGTAACTAATACTTTTAATGGAACTACTGGTAATGTTGATTTCCCAACTTCTATTGCATATAAGAATGAGTATACAGCAATAGGATCAGCACCTTCTGCCTCATCATATACAGGTTATTTCTTTACAGTTGATGGNGATGATAATCCATATGTAAATATCAATATTACTGCAGGTGGTGTTGGAGATACAAGAGCAAAAATTTTAACAGAGTACTCTAGTCTTGGACAAGTTGGAGATGTAGATACAACAACAAATGCTCCTACTAATGGACAATTATTAAAGTGGAATACATCAGATGGTAAATGGGCACCTGCTGATGATCTAGCTGGTGCAGGATCTCAAAATTTATGGGAATCTATTGTTGCCGATACAGGAACAGCAACTGCTGATTCTGCAACTGATTCATTAACAATAGCAGGTGGAACTGATATAGGAACTAGCATAACTGGTGATACAGTAACTATCAATTATACTGGAACTCCTGTAACTTCATTTGCTGCATTGACTGATACAGACCTTTCTGGAATAGTAAAGGGTGACTCAGTTTATTGGAATAATACTGATTGGGTTGTAGCTAGAAGTCCTGTTATTTGGTGGAACTTAAACTCTGTTGGTGGATCTGATTATACTTTCTCTGGTCCTGGTTTTACTGGTGCTGTGAATGACCCAACTCTTTATGTTTATAGAGGGTTTACTTATATCTTTGATAACTCAGTTCAAGGTGGTGCTCATCCATTTAGGATTCAAAGCACACAGGGTTTAACTGGAACTCCATATACTGCAGGTCAGTCAGGTAGTGGATCTAATATTTTATATTGGACAGTTCCGTTGGATGCTCCTGCGGTTTTATATTATCAGTGTACACTTCATTCTGCCATGCAAGGCACAATTAACGTAGCGGTATAGTAAATGACAAGAACAGTTCCTGGTTCTGGTGCCGTCATTGAACCAATATTTGATGAGATTTTTGGAGTTCGTGCGGTAGAAGTTTTAGATGGTGGTAGTGGATACACAACATCCGATCCCCCTCGTCTTACTATAACTGGTTGTGGAACTCCAGATGTAGAAGCATTGTTGTATCCAATTATTGATGATGAGTCAGGAAGAATTATACACGTTAGAGTTCTTAGTAGAGGTAGAGGATATGATCCATTAAGATTACAGATCATTCCAGAACAAGAAACTCCTAATGTTGTAACGTCATTTGATATAAAAAGAATATTTCAATCACATCCTAATAGTCCTACTACAGCAGCATTTACAGATGATAGACTCAGAATAGTATCTGATAATCATCCTAAACCATCTCAACATTTCTTGACTGAAAGAGAACCAGGTGGTTCTGATACAATAGTTGATAGATCCTTTGATCAGACTTTTATCTATAGAGGTGGTAAAGATGTTCCTCATCCAGACGCTGCTAATAGACAATATCAAGGTGATAAAGCCATGGGTATCATGGCAAATGGTGTTTTACTTCATACACCTGAGTGGGGACAAGATGGAAATCCACCACCAGGATTTACTATTGATGCTGTAAAATATCCTTACATAAAAAATAATAACGCTTATGATGCTGTACTAGATAATCAAGTTTATTACTATAAGACAAATAGACTTATAAACGAATGGAATTTAGATAATGGTGTATTTGATTGGGGTAGAATAAGACAGTTTGTTTGGCAAGTTAAAACAGAACATGATAATGTTTTAATAGACTTAGCGAGTTTAGATCAGACTATAGGTTCAGTTGAAATAGGTAGAGTTGTTGATTGTATTACTTCTACTGCAAAAGGTGAAGTAGCAAAAATTGTTAAAGATAATTTAGGTAATCCTACAAAAATATATTTAAGAAATCTTACTGGTGTTCCTTTCCAAGAAAATGATGTATGTTTAGGTGCTAATGGATTCCAGTTTAGAGTATCAGGTATTCCTAGAACATTTGAAACTGGTATATTCTATATTGAGTTTGGAGAAGAAGCACATGAATTTGGTCCTTTCTCACCTGGCACATTTTATTTTGCTCCAGAAGGAATCAAAGTTCAAAGAAATTATTTAATTATTTGGGATCAAAGTCATCCATCTAACGGTGGACAAGGTGGAATGCCACACCCAATGAGATTCAGTACAACTGCTGATGGAACTCTTAATGGTGGAACTTTATATTATAACAGCACTGGTGTTACACAAGCACCTGCTGCTGATTACGAGGATGAATATAAAGCATTATTCTTAATGAATGCTGATGAGAATAATAGAATTTATTATCATTGTGCATTTCATCGTTATATGTCTGGATATCTTGGTGATGAAGGTTACATGGAACTTGCACCAGATGTAGATCCTGACCCAATGGTTAATACTTATTATTTTAAAGAGTATTATCAAAGTAATGCAAATGATCCTAATACCATTGATTATAGTAGACATCCTGATGGACACTCTAAAATATTGGGTATGTCTTTTGATGGATATCCCATCTATGGTCCTTGGGGTTATAATTCAACTGGAGCTACTGCTAGAGAAGTCTCAGGATATAGATTAAAAACAACTGCTGAGTTACCAGGTAATCGTCCTGATGTTAATACAGTTTCTACTGTAACATATGCTGTAACTGTATCAAACGGAAAATTTCAATTTGATGGAAGTAGACCTTCATTTTTAACATTAGAAAGAGGTAAGACATATATCTTTAATCAAAATGATGCATCAAACAATAGTAATCATATATTTGTCGGTACATCTGATGATGGATGGCATGTAGGTGCACCTCCTATTATTGGAGATACATCATATCTTTTACCAGGCACTCATGTAACTTACTGGATTGATGGTGCTCAAACTACTTACAATACTTACATCTCTGCTTTTAATACTGCAACAACAAGAGAAACTAGATTCCATGTTCCTGTTGATGCACCTATAGCATTATATTTGTTTGGATACTCTGTAGCAGATACAGGAATAAGATGTGTTATTGAGGGTTATGTACTTGGTGATTTAACTGAAGATTATATACATGATTCAAGTGTTGGAAGTCTTGATGCTTATAATGGTAAATTTGGTCCTACTCCAGAATATCCTAACGGAACCTATGCATATTATATGACAGAAGATAGTTCTTCTGTTCCTACGTATCCTTACGCTATAGGTAATAGATTTTATGGAACTCCATTATTTGAAGGTGATGATGTTCCTGCACAAGTAGATACATTCCCTGCAGGTGCTGCAGGTGATGTTGTTCTAAACGCTAGTGGACAAATAGCATACATTAGAATGACAAAGTTTGGTGATAATTATTTTGGTCCTGCACAAGCAAAAATATTAGGTGGAGAAGGAACTGGTGCATTGGCAAGTCCTATTGTACAAACAGTTACTGGTTTATCATTATTAAATTCTGGTAGAGAGTATGCTACACCTCCAACACTTATATTTGAAGGAGGTGGAGGTGGTGTTGGTGCTGAAGGTGCTGCTGAAATTGATACCTTCGGTAAAGTTACTTCTATTAATATTGTTGATGAAGGTGAGTTCTATCAGGAACCTCCTTATGTGTTAATTACAGGTGGTGGAGGTATTGGTGCTAAAGCGGTTGCTAGAATTGATCAGGGTGTAATTGTAGGAATTGATGTTACAGATTCTGGTTCTGGATATATCAATCCACCAAATATTGTATTTACTAAACTTGTTAATTTAAAACGTAAGACAAGAGCAAGACAGTCTTATAACTCTCAAGCAATTTACTTAACTGGTCTCGTAAAAGATTTAGCTGCATCAGATACAGAAATATTTGTTGATACTACTACAGGTTTTCCTGGTTCTGGAGAACTGATTGTAAACACTGAAACGATTACTTATACTGGTAAATCAACTGGTAAGTTCTTTGGTTTGACAAGAGGTGTAAACTTTAACTATGACCAGAGAATTATATTAGATGCAACTCAGAACAACCAACAGGATATATCAACATACCAGTTTAATGTTGGTGATAGAGTTATTCGTAGAATTGATAATGCAAATAATAAAGTTGCAAAGGTATATGACTGGAATCCTCAAACTAGAGAACTATTAGTAACATTTGAAGTTGATGAATTAGCATTCATTGATGGTGGTATTCCATCAACTTTAGATGCTATTGTACAGTTTGATGCAGGTGTTGCTGCTAGTGCAAGTAATGCTTTTGATCCTCATCAAATTACTTTTGCTGCAAATGAAGATATTATAACTTTGACTGATCCTATAGGTAGAATTTTAGATACTAAATTTATTGATGTTGCAGAAAATGCAGGAGCTGGTGATGGTATTCCAGATTTATTTAATACAGGTACTGATTATGAAAACCAGATATCACTAGATGGTGGTATTTACAATTCATTATATGGTATTGAAGAAACTCAAGGTGGAACTAATACTACTCTATTTGCGGTTGCTGATCAGGTCAAAGATGGTTCTATACCATTTAAGTATGCAACTGTAGAAACTGCAGGAACACTAACTGATGGTGTAGATCATTCTGCAAGATTAAATGTATATGTAGATCTAAATCAGGGTAATGGACAAAATTATGTTGTCAATGATCTAGTGACAGGTGATATATCTGGTGTAAGAGGAACTGTTCTTGGATGGGATCCTACTACTGGATTACTAGAAGTTGGTAATGTAACTCCATTTAATACTGGTAATATCAATATAGGTATTGCAGGTTACTTCTATGAGTTCTCTGCTAGAGAAACAGTGATTGATTTCATTGTTCAAAATCCAGGTACTAACTATACTGCACCTCCTACGGTGACAGTAGAAAACATTGGTGATATACAAGCAACAGCAAATGTCAACATGACTGCTGCAGGTGACCAAGTTGCTTCACTAACAATCACAAATGGTGGTTATGGTATTGCACAAAATATTGATGAAAGTTTTGTAACACATCCGACAGTTACATTTACTAATAATGCTAGTGATAGCACAGGATCTGGTGCTGTTGCTCAAGCAGTTCTTGGTGGAGAACGCATTGCAGGTAATACTGGTGCGAGTTATAGGATCAAGAGAATTGAATATCAAGCACAACTCCAGTCTAAGGAGTAGTCGGAATCCGCATAAATAAACAGGAGGACAATAGTCTTAGAAAATGGCAGCTCTATTAACTGATCAATTTAGAATTTTTTCAGCACAAAAATTTATTAAGGCTCTTGAAGGTCCCGTTGCAACTCAAAGTGATGATGATGCAGGGGCTACGAGGGACAGGTTATATCTTTTCATAGGTAGACCACAAAGTTGGGATAATGAAAACTCACCACCACAGGCAGTGGATTCATTTGCCGAATTTTCTGGTGCATATGATGATATGGTTTCAATGAAGCGTGTGCTGGCTTCCGATACTGTGCAGGTTGTTCGTAGAATTGACTGGGTTTCCCCAGAACAAACTACTGGTGGATTAGGTTTTACCTATGACATGTATCGTCACGACTATTCTCCAAGTAAAACTGCTGCCTCTGGTGCTACTAAATTATATGATTCTGATTTTTACGTTGTAAACTCTCAGTATCAAGTATATAAGTGCATCTATAATGGAACTTCACCCTCAGATCCAAATGGAAAACCTTCTACAGTTGAACCTACAGGTACTTCTACTTCAATTATCACTACTGGTGATTCTTATCGTTGGAAATACATGTATACCATCCCAGTAGCATCGGTTCTTAAGTTCTTCTCGAACGATTATATGCCTGTATTCACAAATGCTGCTGTAAAAACAAACGCAGTTGCAGGTGAAATTGATACTGTTGTTATCAATGCTGCAGGTTCTGGTTATAACAATGGAACTTATGATAACGTTGCTATTAATGGTGATGGAACTGGTGGTCGTGTTTCACTGGTTGTAGATGGTGGTAAAATTATTTCTGCTACTGTTACATCTGGAGGAACAGGATATACCTTTGGTAAAATCTCTGTTGATAACGTTACTGGTATTGGAACAGGAACTGGTGCTCAAGTGGATGTCATAATTCCACCACCAGGCGGTCACGGTGCTGATTCTGTTGTAGAACTTGGTGCGTTCCGAGTTATGATTAACGCTAAACTTTCATATGATGAAGGTGCAGGTGACTTCCCAGTTGACAACGACTATCGTCGTATTGGTTTAATAACAAACCCTTTAAAATATGGAACCGAGGAATTAATTTCAGACTTGACTGTATCTGCTACTAAGGCAGTTATATTCTCACCTACATTCCAAGGTAACTACGTTCCTGATGAAATTATTACACAAACAAGAGTTGTTGGAGGATCTAACGTTACTGCTCGTGCTCGTGTTATTTCATGGAATGCAACTACAAAACTATTAAAGTACTATCAGAACGCTGTAGATGGTATCTTCCCAGAAGTTACAGGAACACAGAATGAATTTGATGGTTCAAACGTGATTAATGGTGCTACATCTGGTGCTGCAGGGCAACCCGATGTTAACTTCCCCGCCATCCCAAACTCTTCTTCTAGAACAATTAACAATACTGAGTATGACTTAGGTATGAAGTTTAACAATGGTTATGCTAAACCCGAAGTTTCCTCAAGTAGCGGTGACGTTGTTTACATAGATAATAGAAGATCCATCAGTCGTGCAAACGACCAAGTAGAAGATATTAAAATCGTAATCGAGTTCTAATGGCACAAAATACTAATCTAAACGTAACACCGTATTACGACGACTTTGATAAAGCAAAGAATTTTTATCGAGTATTATTTCGTCCTGGTTTTCCAATACAGGCAAGAGAACTAACACAGTCTCAATCAATTCTACAAAATCAGATTGAGAATATGGGAACCCATCTATTTAAAGATGGTTCTATGGTTATACCTGGTCAAGTTGGTTATGACTTGAATGTAGATGCCATAATGGTTCAAGAGTCTTTCTTAGGTGCAGACGTAGAGAGTTATAGAAATCAGATTACAGGAAAAATTATTACAGGTTTGACATCAGGTGTTAAAGCAAAAGTGCTTTATAGTATTTCATCGGCTGATTCTGATAAAGGATATATTACACTGTATATTAAGTACATTGAATCAGGTGGAGAAGATAATAATCAAACTACATTTACTAATAATGAACAGTTAATTACAGATACAGAAATAACTTTTGGAACCACTCTTATTGAAGTAGGATCACCATTTGCACAATTACTACCTACAGCAGCAACACAAGTTGGATCTGTAGCATATGTGCAGGAAGGTGTTTACTTTATTAGAGGTTTCTTTGTAGACGTTCCTTATCAGTACATTCTCCTTGATCAATATGGAAGTAACCCCAAATACAGAATCGGACTTGAGATCCTTGAATCAATCATCACCCCAGAAGATGACTTATCACTCAATGATAACGCTGCAGGAACATCTAATTATGCTGCTCCTGGTTCTCACAGGTTCAGAATAACAACTAACCTTGTCAAAAAATTACTTACAGACGAGGCAGATAAAGACTTTATTGAATTACTACGTATCAATGGTAATAAAATTGAGAAATTAGTTGATCGTAGTGCATATGATGAACTAGAAAAATCTCTTGCAACTAGAACTTACGAAGAATCTGGTGACTATGTTGTTAGTGATTTCCAAATTAATATGAGAGAGAACCTAAATGATGGGTTCAATAATGGTGTTTATGAATCAGGTGATACAACTGCTCAAGGTAATAGTGCTGCAGAAAGCATGTATGCTATTGAGTTTGGTCCTGGTACTGCATATGTTAGAGGATATAGACTTAAAACTTTATCTCCAACATATGTTGACTTAGATAAACCAAGAGATACAGAAGCTGCTCAGAACACAATTATACCATTTACATTAGGTAACTACTCTAAGATTCAAAATCTATATGGATTTGTTAATACAGCAGGTTCTACTATTGGTAATGCATATCAGACAGTAGAATTACATGATAGATTTACAGCAACACCAGGTGATGCTGTTGGTAATTTAATTGGATATGCACGTGTAGCATCTCTAGAATTTTTACAAGATCCTGATAGTAATTTTGGTGATGCTGATGACAAATATAATATGCATTTGTTTGATGTTCAAATGTTTACTGTATTACATTTGGCAAGTGCACAAACAATTAGTACTGGTGCTGCTGATCAAAGAGGAACTTTAGTTGTTGGTAAATCATCAGGTGCAAGAGGATATCTAATTGATAACGTTGCTTCTGCTACTCACTTAAATCTTTATCAAGTTGAAGGAAACTTCCAGAAAGGTGAGATGGTAACTGTAGATGGTTTGAACTTAGATACTATCACTAACATGCACCAATATGCGTATTCAGATACTAGACAGGTTCTTGCTAGAGATGAAAATACACAAGCTGTTGAATTTACTGCAGATATTATATTAGAAGATCTTAAGTTTGTTCAAGGTGCTACATTCACTTATGATGCTACAAGTAGTAATGAAAAAATTACTGGTTTAAATTCAAACTTTGCTGCTGATTTAAGACCTGGCGATAGATTATATTTCTCTGAAACAAAATATGTTGATGTAGATTTTGTTGATCCTACAGACTTAGCATCATCTAATAATTCAACAATCTTTAATTACTCTACTCAAGTAGTAAACGTTACACCTGGTGCAGGTGCTGCAGGTCCTACTGGAGGAACTTATAATACAATCCTACGTTATAGAGCAAAACTTTGGGAAACAGAGAAGGCAACACTTCTTAAGCAAATGCCTAAACCATATGTTAAGAGCATCTCTGATGAATCTATGGTTGTTAGAAGAACTTTTGATAACCAAACTGTTGCTGCAAACGCTATATCAATTACTCTACCTGAGAATGAACAGTTCCAAGCAATTACAAACTCTGCATATTCATTCACAGTTATGGGTAGTACATCATCTGCATATCCTGTAGGTGCACAAATTCCTATTGACACTGTAAATACTGGTGCTATTGGTTATACAACATTTACATCTGCTGATAGAACTACAATTCAGATAACAAACTTAGATGTAACAGGTGATGCAGGTGCAATTACATCTGTTAAAGTTACAGCATCTGTTTCTAAAAACGTTACTGCTAAGAAAACAAAATCACCTTATAACATGTTTGTATTGAAGGTGAATCAAACTGTTTCTAATTTAGATAAGCAAAATTATGGTCTTACATATTCTGGAGTATACGGAACTAGAATTGAAGATGTAGATCTATCATTAGGTATAACAGACGTATTTAATATACATGCTGTATATGAGTCACTAGATGACGCTGATCCTGTTCTTCCATCTATTACTTTAGTTGAACCAACATTCTTTGAAACTAAGAGTATTGTTACAGGTAAAACATCTGGTGCGAGAGCAAGAGTTGTTGACTTTAACTCAAGTACTTTAAAACTATCCATAGTTTATTTGAGTGGACAATTCATATCTGGTGAAACAGTTGATGGATTTAATAGTAGTAATATTGCTATTCAAGGTATTATTAATGACTCTGTAGGATCTATTGTTGCAGGATCTAAAGTTATTACAGATCGTTATGAATTAGAAACTGGTCAAACAGGATTTATCTATGGTATATCTAAACTTGTAAGAAAGAAAGGTGTTGCAAAACCAATTAGAAAACTAAAAATTGTTTTAGATTACTATTCTCACGCTGCAACTGGAGATTACTTTGCAGGTCAATCATATTTGGATACTCCATATGCAGAGGTTCCTTATTATCAAGAAAAATTCCTACCTGATTTCTTAGACTTTAGACCAGGTGTTAAAAACTTATTTACAGGAACTGGAACAGTTGCATCTCCTGCATATGTTAATGCTGCTACACTAGACTTCAAGCATAGAACATTCCCAACTGCAGGTAGTCCTGCTGCTACATTGTTTGATGTACCTAAAGTCAATAGTGATTTCAGATGTGACTTTGATTGGTATCTTCCTAGAGTTGATAAGTTATACTTACTACCTACTGGAGAGTTCCAAGTTGTTAAAGGTAAGTCAGAACAAAGACCTTCTCCTCCAGACGATCTACAAGATGGTATGTTACTAGCAACATTGCTACACGCACCATATGGTTTTGATCCTTCATCTGATGTTGTTATACAGAAATCTGATAATAGACGTTACACAATGCGTGACATTGGTAAGATAGAAAAACGTCTTGATCAAGTTGAATACTATACATCTCTTAATATGTTAGAGAGTGATACATTCAACGTTGAAATTACTGATGCATCTGGTAAGAATCGTTTAAAGAATGGATTTATTGTAGATGATTTTACAGATCATTCTAAGTCAAGTACAACTAACCCAGATTTTGCTGCTGCATTAAGTTACTCTGATGGAACAGCACAACCTTCACACTATACTACAAATACAGCATTATTAATAAATGAGTCTTTATCTCAAGGTTATAGAAAAACAGGACCTCTGATTACATTACCATATGAAGAAATACCATTAATTACACAATCATATGCATCTCGTGTTGAGAACGTTAACCCATTCAACGTATTTACATACATTGGACGTATTGACCTAACACCTGCTAGTGATGACTGGGTAGATACAAATCGTCTTCCTGTTAATGTCATTGACGTTGAAGGTGATTTTGAAGCAACTAGCAGATCTATGAATGTAGATCAATCTGGTTTTGCTCCTATTCAATGGGGTTCATGGAATACTAACTGGAGTGGAGAATCTGCAGGTGCATGGAGTAGATGGAGAGAACATACATTTGCTAACTTTGTTCGTGGTAGAGGTCGTCGTGTTATGGGATCAAGAACCATTACGACTACAACTAACCAGACTAGAAGAGGTATTAGAAGTAGAGTAGTTCCCAGAATTGATCGTCAATCTATGGGTGATAGAACTGTATCTTCAACTTCTATTCCTTGGATACGTTCTAGAAATATTGATGTAACTGTTGCTAGAATGAAACCAAGAACTACATTCTATTCATTCTTTGATGGAACTAAGATTGGTGATTATATGATGCCAAAAGTTCTTGAAGTTATTAAAGATCCTTCTACAGATAGTAGAACAAACTCAACACCATTTGTGATTGGTGAAACAGTTAGAGGTCTAACAAGTGGTGCTAGATTTAGAGTTTCTGCACCTAACGACTTCTTTACATGGAATCCATATGATGATACTGATATGCCTTCATCATATTCTTCAACTACAAACTTTATTAATGTTGATACAGACTCTCTTGCTGCACAGGCAGTTGGACAATATTACGGTAATATTCAAGTAGGTGAAGTACTAGTTGGAACATCAGGTGCACGAGCAGTTGTGCGTGATCGTAGATTAATGACTGATAGATTAGGACAATGGAAAGGTTCACTATTCATTCCTCCTCCTCAAATTAGTACAAATCCACGTTGGCAAACTGGTAGTAGATTATTAAGGTTAACAACACATCCAGAAGATGCTAGAACTGGTGGAGCAGTTGCTTCTGCTGCACAAACAGAATACGCTGCAAAAGGAACTTTAAATACATTACAAGAAAACGTTCTTGCTATTAGAAACGCAGACATTGTTCAAGATACAGTAACACAAGATAGAACAGTACAAACAACTAGAACTGAGACACGTCAGGTTGGTTGGTGGGATCCACTTGCTCAATCATTCTTGGTTGATGAAGAAGGTGGTGTATTCTTAACTTCTGTTGATGTTTACTTTAACTCTAAAGATGGCAACATTCCTATCTCAATGCAGATTAGAACAATGTCAAATGGTTATCCAACAACATCTATTCTTCCTTTCTCTGATGTTACAGTAACTCCTGATACTATTCAGACATCTGAAACTGGTGCTATAGCAACTAAGTTTACGTTCCAAGCACCTGTTTATATTCCACAGTCTATTGAGCATTGCTTTGTTCTATTCTCAGACTCTAATGAATATCAGGTTTGGATTTCTAGAATGGGTGAATTAGATATTACTGGAGACAGAACTATATCTGAGCAACCATATGCAGGTGTGTTATTCAAATCACAAAACGCATCTACTTGGACTGCTGACCAGTATGAAGATCTTAAATTTGTTATTTACAAAGCGGTATTCGATACTAATACTGTAAGTCAATTAACGTTGAACAATGCTCCTCTAGACTTAGGTAATGGTGGTAAGATTGTATTGAGAACTGATCCAGTACAAACATATCAACCAGAGTTACAACTAGTAATGAATGCTGTAAACAGTGTTTTACCTTATACAGTTGGTGCTCGTGTGTATCAGAAAACAACTCTTGCACAAGGAACAATTAAGGAAGTTACAGACAGTAATGCAGGTGTTCTTCTAACTATCAATGATATATCAGGAACATGGCAAGCAGGTTCATCAACTGGTGGAACAATTATTAATAGATTAGTATCTTCCAAGACTACTGCTACTATGACAGTAAGTAGTGCATCTGGTGACTTTACAGTTGGAGAAACTATTACAGGTAACAGTGCTTCTGCTCCAACTGCAGAGGTTGTTAGTTGGACAGATAATGGTGGAGGAAATGGATCGTTAACACTTAAGTATGTGTCAACAACCTTTACTACAACTACAGAACAAATTAGTGGTGGAACATCTGGTAAAACTGCTACTGTTGCAAGTATCAGTTATGCAGGTGATAACGTATCTTCTGGAACTGTTCAAGATGCTTTCCCAAGTAGCACACCAACATACACAACATCACAAAGAAGAGTAACAGTACAACATTCACATCATGGTATGCATGATACTGATAACAATGTTGTTATTGAGGGTGTTAAATCTGAAGTATCACCAACATACTTGACATCATCTATATCTGATTCAGATACAACTATACAAGTTAATGATGCTACTGCGTTCCACACTGTTATTAATGGTGCAAACGTAGGTTCTCTAAACTTAGGTTATATTAAGATTGAAGATGAGATCATGTCTTACACAGGAATTAGTGGAACTGGTAAAACTATTACTATTAATGAAAGAGGATTAGCAGGAACTACTGCTGTAAGTCACGCTGATGAAACAGATGTAGAATGCTATAACTTAGATGGTATTCCTCTAATTGAAATTAATAAAACTCATAATAATATTATGAATCCTACCTTAGATAGTTACGATCTTGCAACTTCATCTATTGCTAGGTTGGGTATTAGGTCAGGTGATAACCATGTTATTGCATCACAAAATATTCAGTATGAGATCATTTCTCCTCAGATTCAGAGAATGACTCTACCTAAGACACAGATTACTGCAAGAGTTAACACTATTACAGGTACATCTATTAATGATGGAAATGCATTATCACAAAATTCATTCAGTAATACTGGTGAGTTCTATGATGTAAACCTAGGTGAGGACAACTACTTTGTTGCTCCACAGTTGATATGTTCTGCTATCAATGAGTCTGCTGAATTAAGTGGTGCCAAGTCATTTAGACTTGACTTAACAATGTTCAGTGAAATGGATAACGTAACTCCTGTTGTTGATACTGACAGAATGTCTATCACTACAATCAGTAATAGAATCAATGCTCCTAGTGATACTAGCACCGCTACATTACCAGTTGGTGATGAACATAACGGTGTTTATATTACTAAGGTTGCTGATCTAACTAATCCATCATCCTCTATTAAATTAATGTTTGCGGGTTATCGTCCATCTAACACTCACATTAAACCTCTATATAGAGTATTACCCTCTGGATCTACTGATCCAATCGAAAGTTTAGGATGGCAGTATTTTGATACTCAAGATGCTAAGATTCCAGATACTACTGAGGAAGTAGAATTTTTCGATTATGAGTATGAAGTCACTGGTTTAGACTTCTCACAATATCAAATTAAGATAGTGTTCGTATCTCCAAACCAAGCATACTCACCAGTCATTAGAGATCTAAGAGCAATCGCCCTTGCTGTATAATGAAAATCCCGATTAAAGACGGAGAGAAAAGACTCGAAGGATGGTACAAGGATGATAGAACTGGAGCAATCCAGTGTTCTGACAAAGCGAAGTATGAACAATACATGAAGCAATATAGAGCAGAACAAAAGAAAGAACTTGATTTAGCCACTTTACAAAATGATGTTTCTGGTCTAAAATCAGAGTTAGATGAGATTAAATCTCTTCTGTTAACGTTAACAAAACAATCCTGATTATGGAAAAAATAGGTCAAGACCAAATGTTGTCTCAATTTAAAGAGAGATATACAGGTCTGATAAATGAAAATCAGCAACTCGCTGAAAAAATTAAACAAAATGAAGTGCAAGCACTGAAGCTTCAAGGTGCTATCGAAGCATTGGAGTACTACAATCCTCCCGAAGAGACTCCAGAATCACCCCCAGAAATACCTGCGGATGATATAGCTGATGAGTCTCCTGGTTTAACTGATTAATGATTTTTTAAGGGGGACACAAGTTCCCCTTTTTTAGTGACATAAATAACTTGGAAGCATGTTCTCATAAGGTTGTCCTAAAATAAAATGGCAAATAGAATACAATTAAGAAGGGGTGGTGCTCAGGAATGGGCAAACGCAAACCCTACTCTTGCTCAAGGTGAATTGGGTATTGAGTTAGATACTGGTCGATTTAAGATAGGTGATGGTGTATCAGCATGGAATACCTTGCGATATGAAAGACCTGTTGAATCTATATCTAACACTGCAAACACTCTTGTACAAAGGGATGCTGATGGTAATTTTGCTGCAGGTGTTATAACTGCAACGTTGATTGGTAACGCTTCTACTGCTGCAAGACTTTCATCAACTAGACAGATAACTTTATCTGACGACCTAAGTGCTACAGGAACATTTGACGGATCACAAAACTTAAACCTTGCTGCAGAACTTTCTTTAGTTTCAACACTCCCTCATTATGATGGAACAGCTTCTTCATCTGGAACTTATAACAAAGTAACTGTTGACGCAAAAGGTAGAATTACTGCTGCACAAGACTTTACTACAAGTAACAATGGAACCCTTGCTGATTACGGTCTAGATGGGACTGTAGAGGGTGCTTCTGCTCAACCTTATGATTTAGACCTAGTTGCTGTTGCAGGTCTTACAACGACTGGTATTATCGCTAGAACTAGTGGTGGTGCTATGTCAACCAGAACCGTTACTGGAACTTCGGGAAAGATACAAATACAAAATGGTGCAGGTGTAAACGGTAACCCAACAATTAATTTAATTACTACAACTGTAGTACCTGGCGATTATAATACAGAGTCTTTGACATCTGTAAGTGCTGTAGGAAGTAATAGCGAACCATTTGGAACTGAGACTGTAAACGCAGTTAAGTTTACNGTTGACGAAGATGGTAGATTACAGTCAGCTACTAATGTTCCTATTGCAACTGCTACTGAAGGTAGTAAGTATGGTGCATTCAATGGTGCTAGTAATTATGAAAGAGAAGCTATAATTGAAACAGGAGGTAAGGTATATCAAGCAATTCAATATATTAATTCTGGAGGAGTTGCACCAACACATACAGATTCATCTGATACTAATGGTTGGAGATACCTCGCTGCTGCTGCAGTAGAACAAAAAGGATTAGCATCATTTGCTCAAGAAGATTTTGACGTAGATTCAAATGGTCACGTTTCTATTGCTGCAGTAGGAGTTGATAATTGGCAACTACAGAATAATAGAATAGGTTTTGCAGATGGTAATACAGTAGAGAATTTTGAATTAGATCAAGAATTAACTGCAACAACTGGTTATAGAGGATTTAACTATCTTAATTATGTTAAGGTAAACAATACTTCTGGTAGTCTATTATTTGGTGCAAACAATACAGGAGATAGTGGAAACGGAGAAGTTGATATTAATGTAAGAACTGTATTCAGTGATCCTGATTTCATGTTCGATGGTGCAGGTACACAACAGATTGATAAAACTGGTGATGGTGATTTCAACATAGAACTCACACAAAACACTGCAGTAGATAGAAACCTAACTGTATCTTCTACTAACGCAGGTTCTGGAACTAGCACATTAACATTATCTGCAGAAGATGTAGTAGATATTGATGCCACTGCTGCAACTGGAAAGGTACATATAGAAACAATGAGATTCCAAGCAGACCATATTGGTGCTGTTGGAGACATTTTAATTGACCCTAATGACGACAGAGATGTTAGTGGTCTAGTAACAATTAGAGGAAACTTACAGGTAGATGGAACGACTACAACAGTTAATTCAACAGTCACAACGTTGGATGATCCAATCATTACTCTTGGCGGTGACACTGCTCCTGCTAGTGATGATGGTAAGGATAGGGGAGTTGAGTTCAGATATTATGATACTCAAGCAAGACTTGGATTCTTCGGTTACGACGATTCGTATGCAGATCTCGGAGGACACTCAGGGGGATTCCGTTTTCTATATGATGCCACAAATACTGGAGAGGTATTTGGAGGAACAGATGCAGGGGTCATTGCAGGAAATCTAAAACTTACAACTAATACTAATTCAACATCTAATACTACAGGAGATTTGGTAGTAGCAGGTGGTGTAGGTATAGGTGATGATGTTAATATTGGTGGTTCAGTAGATATTGATACTAACTTCAGAACTCATGGTACATCTAGGTTCGATGATGAAGTAGTTATTCAAGGTGCTTCTAAGAACTTCATTATGAAGAACGGAAGTGGAACTGCAAAAATTACTGCAGGATCTACAACTGGTAATATTACTATGGAAGGCATCCTTGCTGTTACAGGCAACGTAGATGTAAACACTGACAAGTTTAATATAACAGCATCCTCTGGTAATACTGCTATTGCAGGTACTCTAGTAGTAAGTGATGCAACTACTATAAAGGCAGACAATAAGTTCTTCAAGATTCAAACTGCTGCAGCTGCAGATAAATTTACAGTTGATACAGACAACGGTAATACAGTTATATCTGGTGAGTTGAATGTTAACTCAGCTGTTGATCTTGATACAACATTAAACGTAGATGGTGGTGCTACATTCCAAGACAATGTAACTATCAATGCTGATAATAAGATGTTTAAGATCCAGACAAATGGATCTGTTGATAAGTTTACAGTAGATAGTGATAATGGTAATACGGTTATTGCAGGTCAGTTAAATGTAAACTCAGCTGTTGATTTAGATAGCACTTTAAATGTTGATAACGCTTCTACATTCCAACACAATGTAACTATCAATGCTGACAATAAGATGTTCAAGATACAGAACAACTCAAACAGCGATAAGTTTACAGTAGATACTGACAACGGAAATACAACTATACAAGGAACCGTCGATATTGTTGGTAACACAACTCTCACAAATAACTTTACAGTTAATGGTTCTCAAACAACTATTGGTAATGCTAGTAGCGATGTTCTAACTGTTAATGCAGACGCAACATTTACAGATGATCTCACAGTAAATGCAACCGTTGACTTTGATTCAACTCTAAATGTTGATGGTCAAGCAACTTTCCAAGACAATATTATCTTGAACGCTAATAATAAAATGTTCAAGATACAGACTAATAGTTCTGTAGATAAATTTACAGTTGATTCTGATAATGGTAATACAGATATACAAGGAACATTAACAGTACAAGGTCAAACTAGTATTATTGATTCACTTGTAATCAATGCTTCTAATGAAAACTTCTTAATTCAGAATGGTTCTGGTGTTAATAAGTTTACAGTTGATACAGACAATGGTAATACTAACATTGTTGGAACAATAACTGTTGGAAGTGCATCACAAATTAATTCTACTCTTGGTGTTACTGGAGTTACAAGTCTAACAAATGCTGCAGACCAAACACTTACAGGAACTTATGGTGCAGATGGTGGTGTAAGAATTAGCGGTGGTGTTGGAATTACTAAGAGACTTGCTGTAGGATCTGATGCGAGAGTATATGGTAATACCACATTATCTGGAACTGTAGATATTGATAATAATACTGATGTATCTGGTAAGTTTAATATTAGTAATACTCAGGATGCCACAAGTTTTGCAGATAATTCTGTAGCATTTACTAATGATGGTGGTGCAAGAATTACTAAGAACACTTACATTGGTGGTGATCTTGTTGTTTATGACAACACTAACACAAGAGCTGCATTTACTGTTACTAATTTAACAGGAGATGGCGAGTTCCATAATGATCTTACAGTTGGAGGTAACTTAATAGTCAATGGAGCAACAACTACTGTCAACAGCACGGTCACAACTCTCGATGACCCTGTTATTACTTTGGGTGGTGACACAGCACCAGTCTCTAACGATGCTAAGGATCGTGGTGTTGAGTTCCGTTACTACGACGGCTCTGCTAAAGTTGGGTACTTCGGATTAGATAGATCATCCTTAGAATTTGCATTCTTAACAGACGCTACTAATAATTCAGAGATATTTACAGGAACTGACGGTGCATTAAGAGTTGGTTCTATTCATGTTACAGGTGCAGGACAATCTGTTGACATTGATTCAAATGCAAACATAGATGGAACTCTAACTGTAGATGGTCAAATCACATCTCAGGTAACATCAGGACCTGCTCTTGTTATTCCAACAACTGATAAGATTAATAATCTAAACGCAGACTTATTGGATAGCATGACAACTGCGAGCTGCAAACACTGCATCTACAGTTGTTAATCGTGACTCATCTGGTGACTTTGCTGCTAATATTATCACTGTTGCATCTGGAACTGGATCAGGTGCAGGTATTCAAGGTAACGCAATTACTGCTGACGAATGGAAGACTGCTAGAACTTTAACAGTTAATGGTGTTGTAAACGGAAGTATAAGCATTAATGGTGGTTCAGATATTACACTTACAACAACATTTGATGATCCTGATATAACTGGATTATCTGGAATGACTGGTACTGGTTATGTTGTAAGAACTGCTGCTAATACTTTTGCACAAAGAACCTTACAAGTTACATCAAGCTCAGGTATAACACTTACCAATGCTGATGGTGTTCAAGGAGACACAACTATTAACGTTGCTTCTACACCTAACAATGCATCTGATAACTTAGTCTTACGTGATGGATCTGGTAACTTCTCTGCAGGAGAAATAACTGCAGA
>FUFK010038220.1_pt1 | contig 112846 bp, 106 predicted proteins | sample 1021851 | NCBI WGS metagenome assembly FUFK01 (sample SAMEA51879418, study PRJEB19060) | metagenome
TCGACACTTGGGGTTGCTCCTGCTATTGCTGATCTATGAATTTGAATATGAGTTGCCATATATTATCCTTAAACGAAAGTACCACCGTCTATGTTATTTATCGAAATTGTAGCGGTTCCTTTTCCTTCACCACCTCTTCTCTCAGCAGTGAATCCGCTATCGAAGTTTATGAATCTTGCGGTATCCATNATCTTTTTATTGTTTTGTTTCACACCAGTATTACTACCACCACCACCGATGACAGCACCACCAAGTTGACCGAGTGGAATTGGTGGGAAAGTTTTTGGATCTAACCATAGTTCGTTTCTTTGCTCATTTAATTTTAAGCCGTTACCCTCACGAATCCTGAATGGTGGTGCNGGATCTCCNTTTTCACCCCGNTCTCCTTTTTCGCCTCTCTCTCCTCTGTCACCTTTCGGACCTTGTTGACCCTGCAAACCTTGTGGACCGATCTGACCTTGCTCACCTCGCTCACCCTGATCACCTTTTACTCCTTGTATTCCGTCTGTTCCGCGTTCGCCTTGGATGCCCTGTATTCCCTGTTCACCAATTAAACCTCTTTCACCTTGAATACCCTGCTCTCCACGATCTCCCTTTTCGCCTTGATCACCTTTTGGTCCTTGCTCACCACGGAAACCTTGAATACCTTGCTCACCGATGTCGCCTTTCTCTCCACGTTCACCACGCTCACCCTGAATACCTTGTAATCCCTGTTCACCCTGTTCACCGATGAGTCCACGTTCACCTTGTATACCTTGTTCACCCTGAATACCTTGTATACCCTGTTCACCTTGATCACCTTTCGGTCCCATCAAACCCATCGGACCTGCTGGACCCTGCTCACCAATCAAACCTCGAAGACCACGCTCACCTTTTTTACCTTCGACTATCACTTGGTCATTGACTTGTTCTATAATTTTTTCTTCGACAACTTCCTCTTCGACAACATCAAACATACAATTAAGCGTTGTCGCATTTCCATAAAACGTGTATCGTTTTCCGACATTACTTATTAAATTTACAGATGACAAAGAATGTTCACTCTTGCCAAATTTTATAACTTCAGCGTCTTCGCTTAAGTCAGTAAGAGTAAATTCTGTTTCGTGTTCAAACTTAGATTGTTCGTTTACAATTATAAAACGTGTACCCAAAGGATAATCTGTTGAGACTATGTTTGCGTTACCCTCTCGGAAGTTTTGGGTTTTAAATGTAGAGAACCGTTCAATCATGAGATCCTATGTCTATTGTTACTAATTTTACGTTTTAGAGTTATCTCTAACACAGCAGACACTCCGTTCATACGTCTGAGTTCGGATACTAAAACAAACTCCTCTTTGCGAATCTCTACTTTCATCGATTGATATTCCCTATAACTTCGAATCTACCTTCGATGAGTCGAAGAATACTACTGCCCTGAATGATATCAACCTCATAGAAATGTCTACCAGTTGGAACATTACTCATGGTAGATGCGTCAGCAAAGATATAGATACCACCAGTAGATCCAGACATTCCGTTATTGATACCACCTGTAAACGTAGAGTTCAATCGAATACCACCGCTACCACCAGATAAACCTGCTGTTACGCCTCCAGAACCAAAGACAGCAGCACCGCCGTTAGTNGATATAAATTGCAGTAGTTTTGTGTCTGAATCAGCAAATCGCCTAACCTGCATCTCTGCGGTATAACCACCACCGATGAGATCAACTACTGTATCATTCTCATCTAGGTAACGTAAGTANAGACTGAAATCAATACCTTTGTTCGCTGTTAAGTTGTATTTAAGACTTTGATATGACATGATACCTCCATCTTATTTATTCTTTTTCTTCTTACCAGATCGAGACTCAATCTTCGTAGAGAGTTTAGGCTTCATTTTCTTTTGTTCTTTTTGTTCNTTTTTCTCTTGTTTTTCTGCTTCACGACGCTCATCGATAATTCTTTGGTTGTGTTGATGAATACCACGNATCTGCTCCTCGTAAGAATTTTTGTTCTGACGAATGCGACCATGTTCAGATTCTGGAATGTTGTTTAACTTATTGACAAGGTATTGACACGCCTTGTGACCATTCATTAGATCTCCTGCATAAAAAGCAGTAGAACCAAATTCATCAAGCATCTTCCAATCATAAACATCCTGTGCGATAAACAAGATATCCTGCTCTGGATATTGAATATCACAACCAAGTTTTGCGTAGATGTAAGCGAGTCTAGGTTTATCCATTGATCGATACGCTCTACTGATTTCATACAGAGGTTCAGCACGGATTGGTCTATAGTTGTACGCTTCTAAATATGACTCTTTGATAACAGGCCATGTATCACCTTTTATACCACGAATGATTGCGACTCTAAACAATGAGAACCAAATCTCTTCTTCCCAACCACCCATGTCTGCTCTCTTTTGATAAGCCTCAAGTGCTTTGTCCCACTGCTGTGAGTCGAAGTAAGATTGAGCGAGATAGAATTGATATCTAACGTTGTTGGGTTCATAATGTGGATCTTCAGCGTTGTTCAAAGCGGAGTATAAGACCTCTGCATCTCTAGAGTATTTTTCGATTGGATCAATACCTACGTTTCTATTACCCAACGTTCGTGCATTAACATAATAGTCACCCTCCCATTTTATGATTCTCATATTCTGGGGTGGAACGTCAATCATCGTAGCGTATTCGTGCAACACACCGACATAATGCCACTTTCTGCTTGGATCGTCTACTTTGAAGATTTGATTTCGATACCAAGAAAAATCTGGTCTACCTAAGCGAATGGAGTAAGCGTCTGCATCCATTTGCGGTGGGTATTTAAACACCCCGTCAATCTTGTCATCAGCGTCAATCATCCAAGCGTAGTTTGCTTTACCTTGACAGTTCTCTAACGCTTCTGTTCTAGACTTACCAAAACCTTTCCAGTCAGACAGATAAACCTCACCAGGCACACCATGAGTCTCCATAAACTCTTTAATGAGTTCAGGAGTACCATCGGTAGATCCTGTATCTGTAATGTCGTATCGATCAATGTAAGGAAGCATTGATTCTAAACACTCTTTAATAATGTGTGTTTCATCTTTCACGATCATACACAAAGTAACGGTTACACCATCTGGTCTTTTCATAATATTATTCACTCTGCTCTAGAACCGCAGACTGGTTATTCGACCAATCCCAGTTGTTTCTGTAATTTTTGTTCTGATCCCAAACTGCTTTCAACACAATGGGATCAACGTCATTGTCAATCATTATATTTATAAGAGAATTGATATCCTTTGGAAAACATGTTCCTCCAAATCCATAGTCTCCGTCAGGACCAGGCACATGCGTATGACTATGACCTATGCGATCATCCGAACACACACCATCCATGATATTATCATAATTAACATCCCCCAACTTTTCACATAGCATCTTCATTTCGTTGAACACCATGACTTTTGCTGCTAAGAAACAATTAGCAAAATACTTCACGCACTCTGATTCTTTAGACTGCATACTATGAACAGGTATGAATGGAAAAAATGTTTTGTATAACTTGATCACATCAGGCAATAGTTCAGTGTCCCCACCAATCACATGTCTATCTGCGTTTATGAAATCATACTCTGCGTTAGCAGCAGTTAAAAACTCTGGGTTATGCACGATTTTCATATGCGGATATAGTTCGCTTATTCTTTGTGTTGTACCCACGGGAACAGTTGACTTAATGATAAAGATCGCTTCTGTTTTTACCTCTGACACTTCTTCAAAAAACTTTTCGAGAATGGAGAGATTACATCTACCACCTTCAGCACTAATCATGGGAGTGGGTAAACATACAAAAACATAGTCACAGTCAAGTGTCTCGGTAAGAGTGTGTGTAGATCTACTAGCGTCGGTATCGTAGATGAGAACATCTAAGTGTTTACCAAAACCTTTTGCAACTGCATTACCAACAAAACCATTACCAATCACACCTACATTCATGCTATAGCCTCTTTCACCCAATCTTCAAGATTAACTTTGGGACTCCATTTGAGAGTTTCTTTACTCTTACTAATATTCGCTTTACTAATCCTAGTCTCGCCTGGTCTAGGATCAATCATTACCGTATTGTCTGAAATCATAGCAGCGAGTTCATTTATAGAATAGTTTTTACCAGTTCCTAAGTTGAACACACCACCGTATGAATCTAATTCTATATTCGATGCGATCAAGTTAGCCTCTACGATATCAGATACATGAGTGAAGTCTCTACGCTGCTCACCGTCAGGAACAATCGTAAGAGGATCACCTCTCTTGTGTTGCTCTATAAATTTACCGATTACTGGTGCGTACTGACCCCGTAACGGTTGTCTCTCTCCATAAACGTTGAAGTATCGAAACACCACAGTCTCCAGACCAAACAAGTCTGAATACATCTTGCAGAGTTTCTCACCCGAAACTTTTGACACAGAGTATGGATTAAGACAGTCATCTGGTTGAGTTTCGACGTTTGGAGTTTCATTGAATCCGTAAGCAGAAGAGGTAGAGGAATACACTACACGACGAACACCAGCCTCTCTTGCTGCTTGCAATACTGAACAAGTTCCATAAGCATTGGTCATGACAGCCTTCAGTGGATTTTCGATAGCAGGTTGTATGCGAGACTCTGCTGCACAGTGAAAGACTGTATCAACGCCTTCGAATAGTTTCTTAAACCAATACTTATGAACTGCAATATCATACTTACGATAAGTTGCGGACTCATTGTGATAAAACTGGTCGTGAGACTCTGAGGATTCATCGTCAATCACAATCACTTCGTGACCATCAGACACTAAGCGATCAACAATATGTGATCCAATGAATCCCGCTCCACCCGTCACGATATGCTTCATTTCAAAATCTCCAATATCTTTTCACTTGCATGTCCATCACCATAAGGACAATCACTATACACTATGTAGTTGTCTCGTATAGATCTCACCATGTCATTTAGTTTTGATGGATGAGAACACAAGAAACAATTCAACCCGACCGTTGATACTCGCTCTGTCTTTTCTCTGCACACAATAACCTTCTTGTGTAAGAAAGAAGCCTCTTCTTGTATACCGCCACTGTCTGAAATTATAAAACGACATCTTGCGATTTCTTGGATCATTTCATCGTATGGGAGTGGGTCAATAACTTTAATATTTTTTAGAAGATTTCTATGCTTTTGCACATTAGGATTTGGGTGCAACGGAATCACAAACTCTAAGTCAGAATTTTCTTCAGCGATCTGTGAGAGTCTTTTAAAATACTCAGCGATGTGATGATGATTTTCTCTACGATGTAAAGTGACCAAAACTCGTTTGTTGTATGAAATAGATACATCCTTGAGATTATCTAATACAGTATTGCCGACAATATGAATGTCTTTACTACTTTGATTTTCGTAAATGAGATTGTCTTTTTCTATGCGACTAGGCGCTAAATGAATATCAGCAACTCTGGATATCGCCTGTCTGTAAAACTCTTCAGGGTATGGATTGTTCGTATCAAAGGTTCTCATTCCTGCTTCGAGATGTATGATAGGAATACGGTGATGGAAAGCACTCAACGCAATCGCAAATGCTGTCGCTGTATCCCCCTGCACTAACACTTGATCAATACCCTTGAAGTCGATTGAATTCATTACAGACGATGTAATACTATCGAGTCGATTCTCACCATCAATGATTTGTAGTTTTTGATCTGCGTGGACACCATCGAGAAGATCCTCGTGTTGACCCGTGAATAAAATTTTGTAATCAACCACTCCATCAAACACATCGAGTAATGGTTTAATCTTAATATATTCAGGTCTTGTACCAAAGCAAACTAAAATCATTGTTTCACCGCAGGATTAAAAAACTGTTCGGGGTGTATAGATCGATCATCCACATAAACGTCAGCACTAAACTTTATACCCGTTCGTAACTCATCAAACAGAAGACCCCATCCTAACAACTGTAGGTTTGTAATGGTAGTCCAATCTTTACCTTTTGTTTTACCGCTACCTCTTGCAGTTTCAATAATAATTTTATGACCTGCTTTATGTAATTTATTTACATGAGCGATACGATCCTTAAAAGGTTGTGCGTTTTCATAATCACCATCTCTTTGGGTACACAAAGTTCCATCTAAATCAAAGCAATATATCATAATAGTTTCTCACAAAATTCAAAGTCATGTTCTGTATCGATCTGAACACTTTGGTGTGGTTTCATTTCATACACACCTATGTTTCCACTCACTCTATTTTTTGATTTGAGCAATTGATCTCTACTTGTAATATAAAATGCACCATTCTCCACCCACACATCCTTATAGTCTTGTCTCATACCACGACTGCTTACTGAGTGAAAGTTATTTGGTTTTACATCCATCGTCCATCGTGGTAACCAATGTTCCTTATAGGCAGAAAAAACAGAGTCGTATTGATTCATCAGTTCAAGACCACCATTGATATGATCTGGTTGAATGAGTGGTGATGTTGCTTGTATAAACACCAGACGATCAAACTTCACATTCTCACAAAAGTGAAGTAAAGCATCTTCACTACGACTATTATCTCCTGCTAACTCTTTCGGACGGTCGATGACTTTCGCACCAACACTCAACGACGCTGATTTGATTGCACCACTATCGGTGCTAACCCAAACTTCATCCACGTTGGAATATTTAGCCGCTGTGATAGAGTAAAAAATTAAAGGTTCGTCGTTCAGAAGTCTAATATTTTTATTCTGAACACCCTTGCTACCGCCTCTCGCAGGTATCAATGCAACTGTTTTCATATTAACCTCGTAAAGATTTTCTTTTTGACAATTCAGATTCGAAAACTTCTCTACGTCCTCCCTGACCTAATGACACTTCAATGCTTCGTATGTCTTTTACTAATTTCATAAGACCGTGAGGTTCAACTGATGCCATCTGGTCTGATCCCCACATAGTCCTATCGAGTGTGATATGTCTTTCAATCCACGTTGCACCTTTCACTACGGCAGTATAACTTGGGACCAAACCAAACTCGTGACCACTGTAACCTATTTCTTTGTCTGGATAAGTTTCTTTCAAGTGATCGATATAATTTAGATTCAAGTCCTCAACTGGTGATGGATATGATGAGTTAGTGTGAAAAATTAAACTTGGATCACCCGCTTCCACACATCGAGTGATCTCGTCCTCCGTACTCATCCCTGTTGATATCATAAGGAAGTCAGAGTGAGAACGAGCATACTCTACTAAACCTAAATTAGTAATCAATGCAGATGGAATCTTCATGACTTTAGTAAATTGTCTCATAAAATCAACTGAGTCTTTGTCCCATACAGATGCAAACATCTCAATACCACGATGCTCGCAGTATTTAAATAACTCTGCGTATTGATTTCTATCGAACTCCGTCTTCCACTTGTAATCGAGATATGTCATCTCTCCCCACGGAGTTTCTCTCATTTTGTTTTTTTGTTCCTCTGGTACACAAACGTCTGGGTTTCTTTTTTGAAACTTTACAAAATCACATCCAGCAACACTCGCAACGTCGATGAGAGACTTGGCGATTTCCATAGAACCATTGTGATTGATACCAATCTCGGCGATAATTTTTGTTCGCATATTTTACCTATTCGCTTTCTCATAGATGGGGAATCTCGATAAATCATTATAGTTTCCAGAAGTTTCTACATCAGGATTTCTATCCTTAATTTTTTCGTGAAAGAGTAATAAACCTTTTGACGCTTGCTCAGGAGTCATATACATGTTCCAACCAATGACATCAAACTCATCATCTTTATAGAACCTGTCCATGTGTCTTCCCTCATACCTTGCGACTTTGAACCACTCATACGCTTCTTTATCATCGGTGAGTATCATACCACCTTTACCGATAGGAATGTGTTTTTTTCTGTGGAATGATAAACAATGAAACGTATCAGACTTATACATGTCTCTACACATATGAACAGCACCATCATACACTGGTGTGGGTTTCAGTTGATATGCTCCTTCCCATTCAGCATCCTCAAACTTCACCTGACAACCAGCATGAATAACTGTGCAAGGAACTGAAACATAAGTTCTCGCTGGTATTGTGATTTCACCCTCGAACTTCAAATACTTCAAACACAAAAACATAGCGTTGGTACAACTGTCAACGGTTACAGCGTATTTACTACCTGCGTAATCTGCGATTGTTCGCTCAAACAAATCAACAACATCCCACGGATCAGACAAACCATATTTTCTAAGACATACCTCTAACATCAGCAAGCAGCCCCTAACTTATTGTTTTCATCTTCATCAAACGTTTTTGGTGTATCATCTCTTTCCATCTTCTCGTAGTAACCACCCACTAAGAACGGTGACTTAGTTGTGCAAGTAACTTTCGTGCATGAATCGTCGTAAGCAAAGCCTGGAATAACCCTAAAGTCAAAACTCACTCTGGTCTTACCTGTCTCGTTGTCCTTGTTTCCATGACGACATTGGTTCAAGTATCCTAGATAGACTTGACCATACTCCATTTCAACAGGAGCGAAGTCACCAAGACCAGGCAGAGATTCAACCCATATGGTGTTTGTTCCGAATGCTTTTGTTAACGGAAGAAATACATTGATCTCACCCAGTGGATGCTTATGAAAAGAATCTCCATCGCTATGCCATCTATAGACTGCTTTAGCGCCTGGTCTGTTAAAACGAATGCCTGGAGTCTTTTGATATACCAAAACGTCATCCTCGAACAAAGGGAAGATAACATCTCTAACGAAAGAGATGTAAGTATATTCGAAGTCTTCCCAACCTTGGTCTAATCTTTGATAAAAGACTTTATGAAACGCAGTCGCTGTATCATTACCTAGTGTAAGATTCTTCTTTTCTTCTTGATTGTCGAGTTCAGATAAAGGTAGGTTAAACAAAGAACCCACCAATCCTGAGAAATCATACTTGCTTGTATCATAGTTAATTATCATACCACACTCCATAGTTCATAGAATTTATTTCCACCTGTTCTATATAACTCAACCCAAAACTCATCGAAACTTAGTTGCCACTCCCTAACATCTGGTGGATCTGTCGGATGCCATAGTGTATGCTCTACGTTTTTATTTATCCACTCTTTACTATGAATTATCTTTTTATTTTTCTTACCCAAGAAACCCGCACATACGACGAACGTACTAGACGAGGCGATCAACACATCACACTCAGCGAGCGTGGAAAAATCATCATACTTGTCTGGACTACCTAAACTAAAACCAAGATTCTCTCTCTGCAAATAATCGACAGTTTCTCTAAAACTTATAAAACTCATATCATCAGTGCAGAGATAAAAGTGTGTTTCTTTATGGTGATCTCTTACAAAGTCTATTGCATTTTTGTAATACTCAGGATTATGAATCTCACGACCACCGTTACCGTCAGCACCTAAAATATCAGTCCCTCTAAAATGAATACCTACTGTTGTAACATCATCTCTGAGTTTCTTTTTGTGTTGATCAGAGATTTGTAAGAAGTCTCTAGGATCTTGCTTTGTAACTCTCCAGAAAACATTATGAATCGCGTACTCATCTACCTCATAATCTATATCTTTGCGAAAACTCATCGTAGGATTATTGAGAATCTCTCTCCATGTAAGTCTCGTTTCAGGGTTCTCTGGAGATTTGTGTGATATAGTATTGGTAAAAAAGCGTTGATCTTCCCATACATTACACGAGACATCTTGTTTCTTTGATGCACCTAGTTGAGCAAGAGTATTGTAGTGTAAAATTTTATTACCCATGCGTCCACGAGTGATTTCATTTATTCTTAGCATTAGCATTCTCTTTTAAATACTTAAGCGAGTCCGACTTGTAATGTTCAAAGTTTTGACGAGAGTGTTTTTGAAATGTCACGCTATCGTAATTTTCTTCAATCGATTTGTCAATAACGTACCTGAAAGAATCGTGAAGATCTTCGAAATCAATATCGTTCTTAAAAAACTCAACAGAGGGAAACTTATTTGTTCTTGATGCATGATATCTTTCGACTTCAAATAACTGTCCCTTGTAGGCTAAAATACTGTTCAGTTGTCTAAGTTTTACTCTATCTGGGTGGAACCTTCTAGCGTAGTTGAAGTAAATTTCATACTCCGATGCTCTACCCGTACCATTTATAGATTGATCCCCGTAAACAGTCTTGTATGGTGTCAGTGTAATCTCTAGGAACATCTCCCATAATGATTTACTGTGAATACTCTCTACTGTGCCTTTCATATCATTTAAGATGTCTCTTGAAAACACCATACTATGTGTGACGCCTGACTTCTCATCGTATGTTTCAAGTGTAGGAATTAATTTACCCATGTGTTCGTAATAAGGCAAACATCTCTCAGATATACTCCAGTTGAAGTAAACAACGTTCATAACCTCATCCACAAAATCAATTGGTCTTAGCATCATGGTGTCAGAGTCAACGATCAAGTAGTCATCAAGAACGTCCTCGCACGCCTCATGAACATAAAATTTTAAAACCTGTTGATAATACCAAGTCGTTTTCCAACTCTCACCAATGATGTCTATAACATCATTTAACGAAAATGGAAAGTCACTTTCGGGTATCCACTCTGCATTGTCTGTTAATTTATCTTTTGAGACGATATAAACTTTGTTTAAGTTCATAACATTTTTCTTCACATGCTCAATACAAAGTTCGAGTGTCTCTGCATCTTTCACATGAGTTGGAATTACTACATCAATCATGAACATCCTCCCACAACCACTCAGGTTTTACTTTTTCTAAAATCATGCTTTCCTCATCACGACACTCTTCATGGTGTTTAATTCTATCTTGAAGATTGAATCCCATCGTATGAGATCTCATGACTGCGTATTCTTCATCTTTTTTNCCTGTTTGAAAATGCTCTGATATTTTTCCATAATGCAATATTCCTGTCTCGTTTGACTCACCTTGAACGCCTGGAACGTTCATAGGCTCCATAGGTAAAACGTGATGATCCGTCCTGTATTGATAATCGAAACCATCTCTCCATCTCATCAGGAATCCCTTTTTAGAACCTCCACCAAGACCGTGTACCGCAGGACCGCAAAACGGGTTATAGTTTACTTCTATACCCTTTGATGTATAAAACTTGTCAACCCTGTAATGATTCTCATCGTTCCATAAGTGAACGAAAGGAAGTTTCCAAAGATCAACACTGTCATCTCGCTCATCTATAAATGTAGGCATATTTCTAAATGGTATTTCGTCTGCGTCTAAAAAAAGAACATAGTCTGGATTGTGTGGTTTGATTGCATCAATAGCGATAAGTTTCTGAACGCCGTCTGTGCGAACTTTCCAATCATGCTCTACATTTTGATACCATTCTACTTTATCAAATGATCTACAGATTTTTTCTGTATTGTCCGTACTGTGGTCATCCACGATAATAATCTTATCGCAAAACCTGTCTAAGACTCTGAGAGTCTTTTCGATAATCCACTCTTCATTTTTTATACCAAGTGATGCGATAACTTTTTTTATCATAATGACATGTCCTCCAGTCTACCAAAGTCATTAAATAGTTGTAATCCTAAGTGACTTTCAATTATACGAACTTCTTCTCTCCAGTCCATCACAAACTGTAATCTTGTCTCAGGATTTGGTTCTCCGTGTCTTGTTTTTACAACCCAACCATGAGGGAAGTCTTCAGTTTTAAATAGTCCATGAGTCCCACCCCATTCATTGTGATGTAACCACGGTCGTGATAACAAGAAGTGTGCGAAGTATATTTTTTCTTTTACTTGTTCATAATCCATATCTATGAACTCGTCATTCTGACCTTCCGCACGATGAAATTGATAATTCCACTCCACTCCCAACTCTGTAATATTAAACGTCCCAAGTTTACTTAAAAAGTCTGTAAACTGGTTTTGTTTTGATCCAAGTGCGGATAGAACTTGTTGGTCGTGAACCATACCACCATGATATTCTTTGAACAACAACGTAGACATTGGAAGATATGCTTCTAAGAATCTGGTGTATAATTTTTTCTTTACCATTTTTTCATTGTTAAACAATATGACACCAGAGTTAAACTCATTTGCTGTCTCCAATGGTCTTGCTGCAATCTCAAGTTCATCGTTGAAAATGCTCATGTCTAACTCTTGAACGCACATGACATCTGCATCGATAAAGACACTATACTCATATCCCAAATCGTGTAATTGACTGGGACCGTAGCACCACCAGAAACTCTGAGAAGGCCAGTTCTCGTTATGACGATCAAACTTTTCTTTCAAGTCAACTTTGATTGTATTGATACCTGCATCATGAATTAATTTTAGTTCTGATTCTGAAGCGTCGGTTATGATGAAGGGATCAAAACGATTTTTCTTACATGCAATCGTTAGAGCCATTATCATCTGTGGGATATAGTTACTATCTCCCGAACAAAATATTGCGATCTTACTGTTGCTTAACATAAAGTGCGTCTCCCCACTTCTGGTTACCGACTAACTTTGTTTCTATTCTTTTGAATCCCCACAGGTCACCTAAGAACTCGTCAAGTTGACTCATTTGAACACAATCTTCATACAGTTCATCGTTGTTTACCTCTGTATAGATGTAGTCAATATCATTTAACGTATGTGCTGCACCCTTAAATACTTCAAGTTCGTAGCCTTGAACGTCAATGTTAATAAAGTTAAACTTGCTGGTATCAACATTTTTTTCAATCACAAACTTATCTAAGAATGTTTGTTTTACGTTCACTTCTTCGTCGAACGTTATTTTGGGATAGAGATCCAAATGCACTTTTGGTTTCAAAAGTGAACACGACATAGATTTATTCTCTGTCTCTACATACAGTGGATGCTCACCGTCCCGATGACCAAGAGCGATGTTTTCCATATGAATGTTCATATTGTCGGTATCTTGAGAGTCTATAAACTCTCTAAGTTTTAAATAGTTTGGTCCGTATGCTTCGAAGAAAATAATGTTGTTGATACACCACTTCTTGTATGATTCAAACTCTTGTCCATGATGTGCGCCGATATGATACACACCTTTGATTTTTAGGGAGTGCTTCCCTATTAATTCAGATAACTGTAACAACATTTATATCTCCCATCATTAATTGGAGTTGCTCTTCCGAGCATTCCCATTCACCTAAACCGATGTAGTCCTCAAACACATGTCTTATAATTGTAAATGGATCTCCATTATCAAACTCAGTATCAAAAACATCGGTGCAAACATTTGGACACCACAAAGTATGTATGTTCTTTGACAGTAACGCTTGCATCCAACCAAACGTACCGAATCCTATTGCTAACTTCTTCGCACTTAAGATGATGCTAATGCTAGTTCTTAGATTTGTGTGTGTTACATAAGAATTTTCATATTTGTCTAGTATCCCTTTCACGCAAGGATTTTTGTCATCTTCCGAGACAATAATAATCTTCTTAGGATTCGCTTCACTGATAACCTTATCATAAAATGTCATTGGGGGTTGAGCATAGTTTTTGTGTACCCACCCACCAAAAATATTACCACTACGAATGTGAATCACTAAGTCATCATCTGTTAAATTAATATCTTCATACTCTAAATGAGGATGAATATCCTGCTGTAATATTTCTCTACGAGTGTCATTACTAATCTCATGACCGTAACACTCGTCCTTGAAATAAAACTTACTCTCCAGTGTTTCGTTACATCCACCTCCGCTCGTATATGAAAAGTTCGGAAGTCGTGATAAAAATTGATAAGCCTCATCACAGGTTCCCATATTCGGAAGCATGAGTAGTGACTTCGTATTCTTCGCTAAGTCAATAGCATTAGTAAGTTGTACGAGACTATTACCAAAATGTATGAATTTTGAAACCTGTAAGTTGTAACCTTGCTTATCTAAAGAGTGCATCTACTTCCTCCTTATCGATTGTATATCTTACAAGTTTACCTTGTGTTGACAGGAAACCCTCATGCACATATAAAGCAACCTTATCGTCCTCAACTCGAAATGATGCTACATGCGGGAAGTCCATATGTCCATTCGTTTGACCTTCAAACAAACTACCAACCGTTATCCATTTTTCGCCATTGTCAGATATCATGATTTGAGTTTTGGTATCATAGTAACGACGATTACTATCGGAGATGATCTCATTTTTAAAGTGTGGTGGGAAGGCGAGATACTTACTCGCATAAGGTTTTGCACACATGAAGTATAAGTTACCACGATCAAAATCAAAAGATGGATCGGTTTTTATAAGTTTAGGCTTAGACCAGTTTACTAAATCTTTTGATCGTGAATACATTACATGACGGACACCAAGTTTTAGATTACCTCTCATGTATATGATGTAATCATCTTGGTTTCTGTCATAAAAAATACTCGGATGAGTATCGAATGCTAGACACTCCTCATAAGGACTCTCACACTCTGTGAGTGTGCTGAATATTGGCTTGTCGTGATACTCCGTCCACTCGATACCATTGTGTGATTTAAATATGTAAAGACCATTTGCGTGTCTAGGATGATAAAAGTCATCGTGAAATAGTAACTTGGTAAACTCAGGCCACACAGGATCTTTGAACTCCACCACATCTAAGTCACTACTAATCTCGCAGTCATTTAACTCACCGTACAGTGATGCTTGGTGTAAACCTAACGTCCACGGAGTCTTTACCGACGCACGACCAACGTGATATCCACCTACTGCCTTGTATCGCTCATCATCAGGAGTATTCGGATTTGAATCATAAAAGACACTAAAGTTATGAGCGGATAGAGATTTCTTAATGATATTGTTATACAAAGGTTTGCGATAGCCTGCATCACTTCGTTGAGCATAGTGAACCTCTTTAGGTGTTTCCATTTGGTAGTAAATTTTGTCTTCTACAACATGTGGATATTGACCAGCGAGTATGCCTTTACACTCTCTGGTCTTCTCTCTAAAATTTACTACTTCCTCACAGCGTGTTAATGACTTCACTTCTTCCTCATTCTATAAACTACAATTGCACCAGTGGACTCATTGGTTTCATAATATTTATTCGCATCATACAACCACTCAAGCAAATCGTCAACTTTGCTGTTGTCCATATTTGCATCTCGTAGAGCGTTACGAAGTCTCTTATTAAAATCACGAATCATGGTATCACCAGAACCCCAGTCTTGGTGGATTGACTCATATTCTAAATCATAGTTGTTTTCATCACAGAACTTTTGCATATCAAATGGACATATGAAGTGTAAGTCAGTAAGTGACATTGGAACGTCAAACAGTTTTGCAAGCGTCATCCAAACATACCCACGAGGATTTATAAATGACGGTGAACTTGTAACGAAAAAACCACCGTCTTTTACTTTCGTGTCCATGATATTTTTAACTTCAGTCCACGGGTCATCCAAGTGTTCCATAACACCCTGCATCGTAACGATATCAAAAGACTCATCTAACTCTTTATAATCTTTACAAACATACTCCGCATTTTTGTGTCCAAATTTTTCGTAAGCGTTTTTTATAGCCTCTTCACTATAATCCACACCGACAGAAACAAAAGCACCAGCCTCCGCGAGCATAGCGACCAGCATACCCTCACCGCATCCTATATCAAGCACTGACTTATCAGACAAAACACCATTGGTTTCTTTTAATACTCTACCAGCGAGAGCGTGTGATTCCTCGAACACATTACATGTGAAGAAGTTGTTTGATCCTCCCTTGAATACTTCATCATACTTATTTCTAAGGTCTTCGTTTTTCATAATACTGGCTCATCTCCTGTATATTTGGGTCGAATGTGACGTACAATGGACCTTGGATTCATTCTGTAGTTTGCTTTATCTCTAATTCTTAATGACCATTCTAAATCTTCNGACTGACTATACACTAAGGACTCATCTAAAGGATTCTCTTGCATAAACTTTTTCTTTGCAACCCAATAAGATCCTGAGATGTATGAGTATTTTGCAGCACTAGAGTCCTCGTAGTCCATGAGTTGACGTTTTCTATAATTAGGATGATCCCACGATAACCAATCTCTAAATCTATTACCCCAGATGTCTTCAACACGATTCATGCAGACATCCCACTCGTCACCAAACACCACAAAGTTTGCAAACCACCCAGGCATAAATGCGTGATAATCGTGGATGTAAACTACGTTTTCATATTTTGCTTGATCTGTAATCAAGTTTTTCTTTTTTGTAATCCAACCGCCTCTCTTAATTTGGTTTTCCTTACACCACTGCTCGTTACCAGCGAGTCCGCTGTCCTCATCAAAGGGAATATGCACGATGTCCTGTCTGTTATGAAGAGATCCTCCGTGTCTACCTTCTTTTACAACAGGTCCACCCACGATGATAATTTCGTATTCAGGTATATTTTGAGTGCGAATAGATTCGACTATACAACGAATACGATCTTGCCATGCAAAACAAGTTTGCTCAGGTGGAGCAGTCGTAATACCAAAAGTAAATTTCACTGTAGTCCCTTATAAACGACTTCAGAAATTTTAAAGTCTAACTCAGTGTCGATGTCCATCGCTTCATGACAAGGAATATCAACAAACATTGGTTTTCTTCCGATCAAGTCTCCCTGCAACATAGTTTTTTTAGGAGTAATAATACCACCCCAACAAATACTAACCACCTCTGGTAACTCTTGACTGTTCGGTTGATTGCCTGGTTCATAGTTTAGAGGTTCGTAACCATAAGGTGTATTAATCCAAAGGTGGTGATTAATAGTATGACATGCCACAACACTTTCACTGGTTCCTTCGTTTTCGCTATGAAGATTTACTAAACGCTGATATGTTTCAGTTGACATCATGGGATAACATACACTCGCAGATAAAACGTAATCTGTTTCGATAGTTTTTGCTACATGCTTATACAACTCACTCGGTGTAGTCTCCGATGTTGCATATGCTTTATCTCGTAGAACAGTTCTACAACCACTCTCGATAGCAATACCCAACATGTTTTGACAGTCAGAGTTTACAACAATCTCATGAATACCTTCGACCTCTTTTAGAGTCTTAATTTTATTTTCTAGCAGGTTTGTGTCTGCAAACTCTCGAATATTTTTATTCTTACAGCGAACAGATCCACTACGAACCATAATTAAAGCGGTAATGTCAGACATGCTTAATTCCTTTCGTTCCGTACTTTCTATCATTCTCTGCTTTGATTGTTGGACACGCATGACCCGCACCATGAATCAATTCATAGAAAGACATAACAGATAAGATTTCATGGGAGTGAAAAAAGATATTATCAAAGCATATTTCGTTTATCGTGTCTCTATCTAATCTTGCTGACTTCACACCTGTAATGATCGTGGTATCAAATCCTTGATCATCAGCCCAGCGTAAAGCACCCAAGACATTAGCGGAGTTTCCTGAACCAGAGTATCCTAATACTAAAGTTTTTTTGTCTAAGTCAGCGTACGCTTCCAACCATCGCTCAAAGATATTTTCATAACCATGATCATTTGCAATTGAAGTCAGGTGTGACTGACTATCTAAACAATGCACTTTCTTATTTGTAAGTCGTGTAGCATCAGCAGCACCATGACTTGCAACTGCCATGTTACCACCATTACCAATCATGTAGATTACTTCTGCTTCATTGAATTGTTTCTGTAGAGTTTTCCACTCTTCAGTCTCAACTGCTTGAGACAACTTTTCTTCAAGTCCTTCAAATACTGTTAACATAAAAACTCCTTTCTCACATTATAGTAAGGTTTGGTTTTTCTTCAAATGGATAAGACGATATTATGTAAAAATTCTTTTCTGGGTAAGAATCAAACATATGATTTAGATATTCGTATGTTCTATCTAGATTGTGTCCGCTGATCTCTGTGAGTCTGCCCTGTGAATCGTATGTACCGTTGTCCCAGAGCCACTTGAGTGCGGGATCAAACTCTTCATTTTTGAAGTAATACATTTTTTCCATGTGCTGAAACAGATCAAATCCCACAAGTGCGATGCTATCAACACTATCGTCGTGAACAAATAAATCAAAGGCTAAAATCCCAGTCGATGGATCTAAGTCCTTATATGAAAAGTTTTCACGAATCGGAGTTTGACCACCAGTATCGACATGCTCACGAACACCGTATCTACTTATTTGCTCTTGAGTATATGGGGTGGATGTTCTATTTGAGAAGTCATAGTGTAAGCGTGATCCTACTAGATGCTCGTAACCATCTATGAGGGGTCTACCACAACCTACAACGACATTAAACTTATCTATAAACTCCCTAGTGCAGCGACTTACGCTAGGGCCTTTTCCAAGTATTGCAACTGATTTCTTAGACATTCAGGAATTACCTCATCATTATTATCAAGTTCACGAATTCTAAAGTCAACGTCAGGGTCAAACGGATACTCTTTGTTTGCAATCGCCTCTTCTAAAAGTTCTTTGTTTGCACAGAATCTATATCTCGGATGACTATAAGTATGTAGTTTGTAAACCATCTCCTCTGGAGTCATGCACCAAGAAAAATGACAACCATGCTTACCAGGCAGTATGGGTCCAGTGTCTCTCCAATTTGTAGGGTAGTGATCTTGGAACACCCAATATTTACTTGCGATAGGAGATGTAAAATCCTTATCCTCCCACAAGTAGTTTGTTCTGTAGAAAAACTGATGTAGATTCAACCTGACTAAATTCTGTCTATTGACAGTCTCTAAAATTTGTGGATACGCATCACGATAAATTATTTCATCAGCATCAATTGAAATAATAATATCATCTCGGTCAAACTCCATGTCAGTCATAAAAGAACTACGCATCACGGGTTCGTTGATTGAGTGGATAAGATCTTCTCTCTCGTATGCTTCCACAGCCTTATCACTCAAATCAGAAGGAAGGTAGATTACCTTGTCCATAAATTCAGCAGGGAGTTGATCCTTTACTTCATCCCAAATGTAGTCTCTCGGTCTGCCCGTATGAGTTCTATTATGTTCGCATATTATAAAACCATCAATATGATCATATGCTTCTAACAAATTCATAGCAAGGAACTTTACTTCATGCTCCACATAAAAGTATGTCTTCAAATAAACTTTGCTCATACTAGTCTCCATACATTGTAGTCTTCATCATTTGCGTCAGCAACTTTGCACCAGAAGACATCGTTTTTAGATTTACGATAGTTAATCCAATCCTTCGAGTGAATGATTGTTTTTTTGATACCTGTCATCCCTGCTACAATATTAAATGTGGATGGACTGGATATCATATGATCACAACGTGACATTTCTATGAAGTCATTCTTAAACTTACTTCTGTCTGATGTGTTTTCACCAAACTTATAATCTTTACGATTAAATTCAAGACACTCGATAATCTCTGCGATTCTCCAAGAGTTTGGATCGTCGGTAAAAATATAGAATGTGTCAACACGATCCAATAATTCTACGATAGAGTTTTGATAATATCCAACACGCTGACCGATATCGACAGACTCAGGCATCCATGCATGAAAGTCTGTTTCACGAATATGAATTGAACAGGTTCTCTCGTATCTTTGAATATCAGACATTTTAAAAACGTCTCTGGTGCTTATGGTTTTGAATTCAAAGTATTCTGTTCCTAAGCAAAAAGGTAAGGCGTATTGATCCGTGGGTGTTTCCTTATGAATTTCAAGATCAAAAACATCACAGCCTTCCCACACAGGACAACTAAATCCTAAACCCATTTGGTGAGCAAGTTGTCTCATGTTATTATAATAAAGCGCCTTGTTACCAAATCCGCACTCAGGAAACTCTGGGATTACGATCATTGGGTGATCCACCCTAACTTAGAATAATGCTCGTAGAGTTTTTCTCTGTCTGGATTGTGGTGAGGAAGTTTCCACGATGCATGTTCATCAGATCCTAGCATGGGATTTGTGTCTCCCCAAACTTCGGGTTGATCGTGTGGTTGAGACGGAACGTAGGAGAATATGTCTCCGAAGATTTGTGCTGACGCACACAACTGTATATCCTCCCCAGTTGAAAAGGAAACTGTGGGTTCTTTCCACATGTAATGAATCCACTCCGTTTTGAAGAACCAGCAGTGTCCCACAATGTCTGCTTTGACTGGAACTGGATTAGCAATACCATCGCAAATACCAACAGATCCTTTGTTACTACGATTACGACCGTTTGCACCACAGATGCAGTTTAGTTTTTTAGATGTGTTAACACAATGCTCCAACCATTTTGGTGCGGGTATTGTGTCATCATCAAAGATCGCTGTATATTCAGATGTAAATAAAAGAGGAAGAGTAAACCTACCGTGGTATTTACTATTAGTGGAAGACTGAACGTGGTCCCACGATCCGTCTTGATATTGACTTAGATCGATATGGTTTTCATTTTGATAAACAACGATTCTATCGATATCAGCAGTTTGCTTTTTAATCGCCTCTAACTGCTCTACAAAATTGTCACGTTTCCACACCGTCAGAACAACTGTAATCATATTGACTCCACGATTCTTTTTGTTGTGTCGTATGAGCCTTTACGAGAACAGTTTCGCTCATACCAATCTCTACCATTTTTCGACATCTCATTCCACTGTGCAGAACTGACGTTGTTTACTATCGCTACAACTTCATCGGGTGATGACGCATAGAAATAATGAACACCCTCTTCTAGTTTGTCATAGTAGTCTAGTCCACAACCTTTTGTATAGATCGGCACTGTTCCCAGACCAAAATATTCTATTTCACGATTACACTTCGGACCATACCCAGGCAGAACAAGTCCGTAACGTGAGCGTGATACCTTGTTAAGATATTCGTCTTGTGTGTATGGATACTCGTACACGTTACCGATAGCAACAGGCATACTAAACTCTTCTATACAAGTTGACCAGTCGTGAGTCATCCTGTTTTCATATTGTATGGGGTTTTCAATCTTACCGAGAAATATAGATTTTGTGTCTCTGTCATCAAAACTTATGATACCCTCTTTGATTTTAGACTCTAGTTTTCTAGGATGTCTTGACCAAAATATCCACGGATGATTTTTTCCGATTGGAACGTTCCACGCCTGGGTGTTTGAGAACAAACCCTTGTTCCAAGTTTTAGGTAAGAAATCAAACCTTGCATACTCATACAATAAAACATCACCAACACCATTACCAGTCCAACAGAATCTGTCGTGACTGTCCTCGATCAAGATGTAATTTGATTCATCCCACATCTCAATGAGTTCACGAAACGTATCGCCTTTTGCGTGATTTCTCATAGTCACAAACAACTTCATTTTATACTCCGTAGAAACGCTTTATATCATCATTTTCAAAAACAATTTTAACCTGATCGGTTGCTTCACACTCAATATTTAGTAACTCTGTCAGAGCAGACCCCCTAGCATCACACGGTTGACCAGCCCAATCAGATAGAGAATACTTATCAATTATAGACAACACCATATTTTTTTGCAAATCACTATCTGATCTTTTTAAAATAGAGTGTGGAATCACAGTATGGGGGAAGGGTGCTTTTCTGTTTTGATTGTCAATAGGACAGTCTAAAAAGTTTGTCTCTAGAAACAACGGTGATTGATCGTGAATAAATGTTTTGCTTAACATTAACTGATCTTGCGCCCAAGGCATGTTCATCTTAGCATCATAATACTCTTGAAAAGAACTAGGTTTTGCTTGTATTTTATCTGGTTTGAACCCACATAATCCACCTAGTATATCACACCCCATTTCATGATAATGATTTTCGTGTGAGCGTAATGTCTGAATAGCATAGTCTTTTGTCTCAAAATACTTAGTGCTATTATACTCTTGTCTGTTTGGAATAGAGTCAATGTCCCTAAGAAAAACACAGTCGTAGTTTTCCCATATGGGTATCAGTCTCCACATCATGGGTTCTGAAGTATTGTTAAATGATAAATCTATTTGCTGTAGTGTAATGTCAAGATTCTCTAACATCTTGAACAGGGGATTCATTTTCAGTCCGTCATTATGAAAAATCTTCATTTCATATTCTGGATATAAAATTTTATTAACGATGTATAACGCTGGAATATTAAACCAATATCTTGTTTTGTCTAAGTTATGTTCATCCCATGTTCTGTGAGCATGAATATTGAACGGATCAAATAAACAATATGACAGAACCGTTTTCATACGTTAAAGTTCGCCTCTTTGTTTTTGTAAAAAACTTGTCCGTCTTTTTCATACATCTGAGCGTTTTCGTTTCTTGCATGTAATTCATCAAATGGTTGTGGTGTCCATTCGTGTTTTGCAATACACAAGTTACTAACCACCAATTTTTCAAGAATCATCAAGACGCTTGTTTGTTCTGTGTCACAATATACTGAGGTATATTCGGGATTATAAATGTAACCTAATTTTTCGTAGAAGTTCCAACCAATTATGGGTAGGGTCATTAAAGCATCATTACGAAGTCCATCATGATATTTGATTCCACCATCAAAGTCAGGAAGGTGTTCTGCAAAGTCAGATAGTATGATATCATCGTAATTATCTTGTTGCAAAACCATATCGTCAGAGATGAGCAAGATCACATCAGCCTTTTCTCCTTCGAGATTAGCGTTACATGCTTCAACCTTTGTTTTAGATTCACCGTAGTAATAAACTAAGTCAACTCCTTTATCTATGAGTGACTCAAGATAGTTTTTTATTTCATCATTGTTCATGGTAACATCATCAGAGTCCATCGTAACGACAAACCTCACATCGTGCTTACCAGATGTTCGTGATGTGTAATTATCTAAAATGTCCCTAAATTTCTCTGGTCTATTGCGAGAAGGGAACTTCACAAGCAGTTTTGACATACTATTTCTTTCTATTACCAATATGATACTTAGGTATCAACTCCCAATCATCCTTATCCTTGAAGGGTAGAATTTTCATTTTACCAAGACTGATTTGAGGTTCCTCCACCTTATCCTCATCAACGATATCGAGAAGACCCCATTCCTCTAATAAACAAGCGATGGTGTTTCTTCTCCCTACGTCCGTATGACTAATATCTGACTCCAATCCATCCATTTCAAACAATTCTTTAAAATGCATTATAGCATATCTACCTTGCTTGTGTAGTATATGACACGATTGATATAGGATATTTTCTTTCTTTGAGGATACTCCGATTCTAGTTAAAGTTTCTTTGACTTTCAGAAAGTCGTCCTCAGATTTTAAACGGATCTCTACACCCAGTCCTCTGAATAAATTATCACTCATAAACTAATCCTTTCACACATTATGTAGAAGATTTAGTTTTTGAGCCTCCTTCATACATCTCCAACCTCATATTTTCGATATCTTCGCTACTCAAAACTCGTAAAGCCTCTTCAGCCTTACGGTTAGAGTAATTATAATACCGCTTTACAACCTCAATATCATCGGGTTTTTCGTTCTTCAACCACTTACTAAACCGTTTTCTGGGTCTGATAGATAGTCTAAGATAATCATACTGAACACGCTCACTCAACGAATGATTTACGTTCATTTCATTTGCATGAAATAACGTGTCGGGAAAGTAAGACAGACATCGATTTACGACAAAAGCAGGATATTGTTTGGATGCATATTCAGCGTCCTCTGCAAAGATATCCTCTTTTGTATAGTTGATTGAGTTTAGAAAATCGCCTAGTTTCATTAGTCCTCCACTACCGCGATTACAGCCTCTCTTCGAATAACATCATACTCTTTTGAGATACCGATTCGATTGCGTGCATCATAAATGATGGTGCTACCGATCTCATATTCTACAGGTGGAACATCTCCGTTTGGAAGGGGAAGACCACTACCCATACTAAGAATCTTAGTCTCTACGAAACTGCTGTCGAGCATCTGGTTTCTCTTGATGATAATACCAGCATCGGTGGTTTGCTCTTCGTTATAATCCACCTTCTCTACGAAAATATAATCCGCTTGTGCTTTTGGAATGTTACTCATTTGAATTGTGCCTCCATCATAATTTGAACTAAACATGCTGTCATATTTATCTCTGCATCAGCAACGAACGCTGCTTTGTGTTGATAATCTGCAAGGATAAGTATAACAATAGGAATACTCTCTGGTGCAAGATAATCATAAAGTGAGTCATAAATTTTTCTGAACAGTTCCGACTGATCGTTGTCAAGATTCGATACGACCCACTTACGAACACCGCTGAAATCTTTTTCTTTCATGCGGGTCATCAGATCTTTCACATCGATCTCACCGATCTGTGATAAGATACCGACATCAATTTTTCCTGAGACAGAGTAGCGTTGAAGTTCGTTCACCACTCGTCTAAAGTCTGGAAAGTATTTAAGAATTAGATGTGCAAGAACTCGTTCTTCATACTCGACACCCTCAGTATCCAGAATGAACTTCACCCTATCCAAGAACTTCGCTGCTAACTTTGGTTTCTCCTTCGTTGGAATCTGAAACTCAACGTTTGTGCAACGAGAGTGAATCGGTTTAATAATTCTGTTTTTGTAATTGCAAGTTAGTATAAAACGACAATTATCAGCAAATTCCTCAATCGCTCCTCTGAGAGCAGGCTGAATACTCTGTGCGTTAGAATAATCAAATTCATCTAGAATACAAACTTTCTTGTTACCATCCAGAGAAACGGAACTAGCGAAATCACGAATGGTGGTTCGAAGCGTATCGATGTTCCCGTTCTCTGAACAGTTGATAAGAATGTGATCACAACCCAACTCGTTGCACATAGCCTTTGCGATTGTAGTTTTACCGCAACCAGCACCACCACTGAGTAACAAGTTTTGTGATTCACCCGAAACAATCATATCTTTGAATGTATCTTTGATGTTCTCAGGGAGAATACATTCATCAACAGTTTGGGGTCGATACTTCTCTACCCACAAATAAGTTTCTTGATTAGTCATGATATGATGAGTCACTTTCCTGTGCAATATAATACTTAGTGTCCTGCTCCGTGTGTGTAAACCGTGTTACAGTTTGGGAGCATACATCCACAGTATAATCACCTGACAGAAGTTTCAAGTTTTCATTCTTGAGATAGAAAGAAAAAGTAGAGCCTGGTTTAGGATTAGTCCCGACCTCGACCGTATAACTGTTTGTGGTGGGAGTCTTCTTATCAAGTGCGACGAGTTCAATTGTTCCTTCGTCACTCGACTTGATACAAAGGTCTGGAAGTTGAAGAACAGATGCAGACCTTTGAACTGATTCGAATACACTCTCCGTGAGTTTGAAACTAATCACTGGTTCAGGCATCTTGACCTCACGAGTGAGGGTGGTGAGAAGTCTTGGTTCTGAATAGTAGTAAGAAACTTTACCACCACCTCTTCCAGAAATGATCATGGATTTTTCACCAAACTCAAATTCTGGATCTTCGAACAAACTAATTGTTCCTAGAAGTTTACTTAAGTCCCAGATACCAAACTCTACCTCGAAGTTTTCAGTAACGACAGATTCCGAAACAATATTCTTTGCAGGAGAAATCGTATTGATCACGTTACCTTCTTTGACCAACAGATTAGAGTTGATCTGAGAATAGTTTTTGAGAATAGCGAGTGTTTCTTTGGACAGTTTTGTTTTACTCATTATACACCTTCCATTCGATCCGTGAAATCTTCTGGATCGAAATAACCTTGTTTCAAATCTTTCATAATTTTACGAGAGTTGTGACGACTAGATCTTTTTTGTTTTCTTTTTTTCGACTTAGTTTTAAACTCTTTTTGTGCTTTTTCCTCTTTGTCATTCTTAGACATGTTGTTAAAAATCTCCTATGCTGGACATCAAGTTTTTCAACTTGTTTTTAATAAAGTAGTCTAGGAGTTTGGAACGATCATTAACAATCATGTCCTTCTCAAACTCCTCTAAAATCAATGATTCATATTCATCTGGAATCTTAGTCATATCAATCATCGTTTGGTTTCTTTCGAAGTTAACTTTCCACGCATCATTATACGGATCACCGATTACTTCTTCAACTCTTTTTTTACTACAAGGCTTTTGTCTTTTACCGTCGATCATAAAAGTATCATCATCCGAGAGAACATTTGGAATACCATCTGAAGAGTCGCCTTTGATAATGTGTTCAATCAAAAAACGTTGAGGGTCATCACAAACTAGAAATTGTTTCTTCATCAAACTATACTGCTCGACATTGTTATATCTTTGGAGTTGTTGAAAGTCTTTATCGTTTGAAACGATGAGAATCTTTTCACTCGTATGGTATTTGCGTGATAGGACTGCAATAATATCATCTGCCTCGACTCTATCGACAGAGAGACATTTGTAAGGAAAGGTTTCTCTAACCTCGTTTCGAATGATATTCATGACACCAAAGACATCAGACCAATCGATTGCAGATTTGTCTTGATTCTTTTTGCGATTCGCCTTGTAGTATTCAAAGCAATCTTTTCTCCAGCAGTTTGAGGTATCATCACAAATTACTAGATCACCGTAAGTGTCACCAAACTTAGTCTTAACCATGCGGTATGTGTTTAGCACAAGGTGACGTATGAAGTTCTCATCAATTTTTTGCTCTTGTTTTGCTACAGAAAAAATGTTTGCGATGAGAACTTGACTATTATCAAGAAGAATAATTTTGTTGCCTCTTTCAGAAAGTATCACCACCGTCAATAGTATTGTCGGGATTGTCTATGGGACGCCACTTACTTTCGGGGTGTGTTGACTCAGGAACATAACCTACCGCACGACTTGTTGCGATATACGATTTACCCTCATAGTATACCACATCACCTTTGTTATATACAGTGTAATTTCCCAAATCGTCAAACATTTTGAAGTTGCCTTTTACGTCTAGCCTATTTTGAGAAAAGTCTCTAGTGTAACGTCTTTGACCTCTTCTTTCGGGTCGAGTCACAGATCTTTTCGTAGCATAGTTATAAGAATCAATTCTACGTTCTGTTCTTCTTCTTTGATTGAGTTGACTCAACAAATCAAATATTTGAATTGACTCTGTTTTTGAAAATCCATTAGGCATTATATGCTGTTCAATAAATTGTCTGACTGTTGCAGCATCGTTTACATTACCAGCCTGAATAGCAGAGAGTTTTTTATATGCTTCGGTCCATCCTCCACCACCCCATGCATAAGCCAGTAATTGCGTTATATCAAACGGCATTTTTTACCCTTTGGTTTGAAAGTTTGTATACTCTATAAATCTCATCAATGTGGATGTGTGCATGATCTCTCATGTGCATACGATCCTCTTTTTCACGATTAGATTTATACCAAAACTCTTTCTGAACGATAAACTCATCAATTACGTCTTTTTTCCAACGCAATTGAATCCTAAGATCTGTTCCTTTTAGGAATGATGACCACTTATCATGATCTCCTGCTGTTTTGTAAACTTTTACGACAAAGTTGGAGTCGAGACTATCTAACGACTTTGTTAGATAAGTCTCATATGACTCCGACTTCATATTCTTATATTTAAGCGGTAATAACTTCGGCATCTTCCTCTACCTTGATGGTGTTAAGAATTGCAGCATAAGCAAGGTACGGGTCCATGTTCGCTGCTGGTCTACGATCCTCTAAGTACCCTGCACCGTCATTTTTCACCGTGACAGGTGGAATACGAATCGATGCAGACCTATCACTGACTCCATATGAGAAGTCCTCGATAGATGATGTTTCATGTTTACCTGTGAGTCTTTTTTCGTTACCCACACCATAAACATTACCTGACATGAGTTCTTTATGTCCCTCTGCTAATTTTTCACATACAGAGGTAATAGTTTCCATGTCTCCGTTTCTCATAGCAGCAGTTGAAAAATTAATGTGTGCGCCTGATCCATTCCAATCTCCCTCGACTGGTTTAGGATCATAGTTCACACCAATACCACGACTTTCTGCAATACGTTGAAGAACGTAACGAGAAATCCACAAACTATCCGCTGCATCAATAGCATCCATTGGTCCTAACTGATACTCCCACTGTGACATCATGACTTCAGCATTACTACCTTCATAGAACAGTCCTGTTTGCACACAAGCCTGAGCGTGTTGTTCTACAACAAAACGAAGAGGTGCGAGATCACCACCGACACCGCAGTAGTAATTACCTTGTGGTGCGACTTCACTACCGTGGTCACCCCACTCAGCAGGCCAGTTTTCTTTTGGGTTCCACAGAACATACTCTTGCTCGACAGAGAAGATTGTGCTATGTGAGTCTTTATTGTTTGCAAACGCATCACGAAGAATTGAGCGATTGTTAGTTTCGTGTGGGTTACCCTCTAAGTCGTAGACTTCACACAAAACTAAGAATGCTGGAATCTGAGAGTTGGGTGCGACGAAAGGATTCTTATACACCTTCACTGGTTTAAGCACAAGATCACTTGACTCTGTGACTGCTTGGTTGGTGCTTGATCCATCAAAAGACCACTCAGGTGCGTGTTCAATTATGTCATCAATCGATGGTGGTATTTGAGGGTTATCTGTTGGGATATTTACGTTTCTTGATTTGGATCTAATCCCAACTGCTTCATTACCATCCAACCAAATGTAGTCTAATTTTACTAATCTCATGATTAACCTTTCTTATGAAAAACGAGAACTGGTTCATATTTTACATACGTTCCATTTATTTTGCAATAGTTTTTACACTTAGGTTTTCCATTTTCGTCCAACCTATTTTGACCAGGCATTCCTTCGAGTGCCATCTTCAATGTATATTTATAATGAACACCTAACGATTCAAGTATATCTATACTATCTTTTTCTAAAGGCAGATATTTTTCCCCAACTTTAACATCAGCGATGTTCCACAATAGATAACGGTCAGACTTCAACCAAGCAACCGCTGTTTCTAGAGTCGGACGAAGAAAACCATCCCTCCAAGATTCGTATGACGAACCAAACTTTTTGTAACTTTGGTTTTCGTCCTCACTATACGCTTCACGATTAAAGTAAGGTGGGGATGTAAAGATAAGATCTATATTGCCTTTGTGTTTCTGAAACCCTTTATCGTATTGGATTACCTCTGACCCCAAACAATAGATCTCATAAGTGTTAACAGGTCCGCAAAAAAATGTGTTTCCTCTGTTGGTTTTGGTGTTGTAGAACTCAGCAATATCGGAGTATCTGTTGGTGCTGTCCGTAGAAAAATTATCAACATTAGGATCAGTCCCGATGTAATGAACACTTCGGTCATCACGAACGGACATCGCTCCGAGAATCCTACCTCCCCATCCTGCGGACGGATCATAGATTTTAATAACTTCCTGATCTTTGATGTCATCTGTAAACCTCTCATAAAGATACTTCGCTGTCATAGGGGGGAAGTTGACTGCTGGTTGAATGTAACCAATACGAAACGCTGCAAACCCCTTTGGAAACACTCTGTTTCCCTCTTTGTATATACGAACGTTATACACCTTATCATCAGGCATATTATCTATATCAAATGTAGAGTGATGACGATACTCTAATCTTCCATTTCTTTGTAATTCTAAAACTTGATCTTTCGTCAAAGAAAGTGTGTTTGACTGGTCTACTTGATTATACCCAGTATTCATTCCTTCTTTGATTGCAACCTGTTCTAGAAAAAAGTTGTAACCATTGAAGATGATGCTTTGGTTATCGTAGAAAGTATTGACGAAAGTGATACCGTCATCAACTGAGACTAACGCTGGTTTCACATTATTTTTGAAACAGGTAAGAGCGTGTAGATACATGGAGTCTCTGCGAAAGTGTCTCATACACCCCTTAAACATTTTCTCCTCAAATCTATCCAACGCAAAAAGATCATAGATCGAATAACCATTATCTTTTTCTGTGTAGTTGATTCTAGTTTTATACATGTTCGCAAACCACTGGTCTGCTTCTGCACCTAATCTACTTTTATTGACAATGACATCATCGGGGATGTCAGACAATTCGTCAGAGTGTGTGAACTCATGTATGGGATATGAGATCATTTTATTAAATTGATCTATGATTTCATCTTCAGTTTTTCCTTGTCTCGGTGGGACGTTTTGCTCGTCCCAAATATCAATCACAAGTTTTCTCATCTTTGAAACCCAAGATCGAAACTCATCTGGAGTCATACACAGCAAGTCCTCGAACTTACAGTTGATGTCGGAGTCTATGAGACTAGTATTTTTCTCATACATTACTTGATCCTACTGAAGTTGTTCTTTTTCATAAACACAAAGTGGTTGTGGAACTTATCAGCAAGATGATCCGTCTTATGACTAATCACAAAGATATTCGAACTACCGCTGGTAAATGTCTTAAGTAGTTTCATAAACTCCTCGGTTCCCGCTGCATCGAGACTTGAATCGAACACCTCATCAAGAATCAACAAGTTACAACTCACGCTGTTCTTTAATTTAGCAACTTCTCTCCATGCAAACAGAAGAGCAAGATCAATACGAAGTCTTTCACCCTCACTTAGATTGTAGTATGAGAAGTCATCACGGTATCTGCTTTTGATCTCTTCATTAAAGTTTTCATCGAGTGTAAACTTACAAAAGAAGTCCATCGCCTTTAAATACTTATTGATTAAATTATTCATGACAGGGAGATACTGTTTAATAATTCTTGCTTTGATACCTGTGTCTTTTAGCAGACTTTGAATAATCTCAAGGTGGTTTTCATCAACAATAAATCTTTCTTTTTCTTTTGTTTGCTCCATACCCTCATGAATTAACTTCTTCATTTCTACAACATCATCATCAAGTGTGTTTTCTTGACTCTGGTTTTGCTGCTTTCTCTTGAGCATCCCATCAATGTATGTTTGACAAGAATCTATCTTTGCCTGTTCGTATTGTTTCTCACCCAAGATTTGATTGATCGTTTGTTGTATTTCATCCTGATCATCTAGCCTCTTTTTTGTTTCGTCCATCTTCACTATCAACTTTTGTAGATTGTCTTCGTGTTCAGACTGTTTTGTTTTTTGGTCTGTAACGATCTGACACTTGTGATCAACGCCTATATCTTGTCGGCACACTGGACATTGATCGTTCTGTGAAAAGAAGTCCATGTCTTTTTTGATATCGGAGAGTTTAGAGTTTATCTCTCGTCTTTCAAGTGACAGGTCGGACAAACTATTTTTGTTTACGTCATGATCAACCAACTCACCAATCAGATCTAGGTGCTTGTCCTCCAGATCTTTTATCCTATTTTTTGCGTCTTCTATTTCTTGTTTCTTTTGATCAATCTCGTCATCGATACTATCGAGATTACTTTTTGCTTGGTCTTTGATCTTATCAATATATTCTTTTTTAGTTTCGATCTTTGTCTTTAACATATCGATACTATTTTCTTTGTCCTTAATAATCTCACGAACAGCAGAAACTTTACCCTTCACCATGATGTTCATGATGGTAAATATATTAATGTCTAACAAGTTTTCAACGATGTCTCTTCTGTCTGTCGCAGACAACTGCATGAAGGGAACGTAGTTTGATGATCCCAAAACAACAATCTGACAGAAAGACTTGTAAGACATTTTAAGAATCTGTTCCTCTAGAATTCTCTGGTAGTCTTTTGCTTTAGCCTCTTGTGGTAACAACTCTCCGTCAACATAGATGTCAAACACTTTTGGTTTCTGTCCTCGACGAACAAGGTATGACTTAGGACCAATAGAAAATTCTATCTCAACCACCGAGTCCTTTTCATTAATACTATTCACAAGTGTAGAAACGGTGATACCACGAAATGATTTACCAAACAAAGAGTATGTTAATGCATCCAGAATCGTTGACTTACCAGCACCATTCTCACCCGTAATAAGGGTAAGACCGTGACGACATAAATCAACTTCTGTAAATGCATTTCCCGTTGAAAGAAAATTCTTCCATCGAATCTTTGTGAACTTAATCATACTGTGACGCTAACTCCGTTCCACCAATGTGGAGTAGTTGTTTTCCATTTTGCAAAGTACGCTTTCTCTCCATGATAATAATTACGATACGCTTGAACCGCATCACCCNCAACCTTATATTGTTCAGGCATCGCTTGAGCAAACTCTGTCTGATGAATAGACAAAAGGTTATCAGGGTATGTATCAAGGAAGTANCGACACATAGATTCGCATGAATGTTTTTTCTCATAGCGTGTTGTGTATTCTTCGGTCAACGCAACAGCGTGTCTTGCTAACCACCGATAGTTTTCTTTTGACTGCATGATCCACTGTGTGCATGGATGACCAACAAATGATGCTTTCCACAAAAGACCCTCTCTTGGTTCTTCTAGTCTCCATCGTTTTATACGACGAGGTTTTGCACCTTTCGATAAGTCTGTATATTCCTGTCCATCAAGAACACGATGTGCAGATGACAACATCTGACATGACTCCACAATCATTTTAACCACATGCTTATCACATGAGTATTCCGCAGCCTTGATTGGATCATTATCTAAAACAAAAATGTTCACAGTGTTAAACTCTCCATATACAAATCACGAATCATTTTCTTGATTTTCTCTTTGTCGCCTTCGCACTTGAGAGAATCAACTTCATCTTGGATTAGTGTCAGTGTATCTTTTTTCATGTCGATGTCAACCTTTTCTTGTTCAAGATCCTCCTCCTCGACAATCGTAAGGTTTGCGACTTGGGCGGTATACAGCCCTTCTAAGAACTTATCAAACTTAACTGGGTCTTTCTTGCTCGATACAAATACCTTAACGTATCGGTTTTCGTAACTAGAGTAGAAAGAATCGCTGTAGGCTTTATCGTCCTCATACTTTAGTTTATGAAACATTCGACTTGGGTTTTCGATGTATTCGAGTTCTCTTGTTTCTGTGTCTAGAACATGAAAGCCTTTTGGTTCACCGTGATCCGAGAATGTTATCTCATAGTGGGTTCCTAGATAGTGTATGTTATCTCGACTTTGTTTACAGTGGAAGTGACCACTCAACACTTTCTCGAAACGCTTGAATAGTTGTGGAGACATTCCGCCTCTATGCTTTACGCCTCTTAAAACCTCATATCCGTCTAACTCCAAATGACCGATTAATATCGGAGCATCGACTGTTTTGATGTAGTCTGTAAATTCTTCTGCGTTCTCTTTATTTACCCACGGTAACATGGCTACTCGTAACCCGTCAAACTCCAGTGTTTTAGGCTTCTCGTATATATGAAAGTCCTCATAGAATAACTCACGCATTGAATTGATTCGGTTTGTGTTTCTATAATACACATCGTGATTGCCTAAGATACAGTGTAAATCGATATTACGATCTTTCAGGGGTTTTATGAAATGTTCTCGGACATGATTAAGAACATTGAAGTTTACAAACTTTCGACGATCCATTAGATCACCAGCGTGAAGAACTGTGGTGATGTTGTTTGCATCTAAATAAGGGAAAAATGTATCGTTGAAAAACTCAGTAAAATAGTCAAGAAATAACTGGGAGTCTCCTCTCGCTCCCCAATGTGTGTCACTTAGTAGTGCTATTTTCATCTGCGTCCTTTTTCTTCTTTTTCTTTTTAGGTGTAAATCTTTCAATATCAGAATCGGTTAGATTAAAATGCTGTTCAAGGCTTTTATCTTCAAAGTAGTTCTCAGAATAATACTTTCGTAAAGATCCCTCGGAGTCTTCCATTTGAATTGTTTTAAACTTGATATAGTTTTGCTTCTTTTCTCTTTCGATTCTTCGCAAGAAAGCATAATACACAATTTGAGTAAAATATGAAAATGGATTTTTAGATTTTTCAGGATCAAAGTTGTGAGCATACATTAGGCAGTTTTCAATACCGTCACCGATCATTTCATCTTTGAAGGGATAGTTCATAAAATTGGGTTTGAATGATAAGTGTTCAGCGATGTCAAGAAAACACTTACCAATATATTCGGTAACAGGTGGTCTTGGTTCACCCATTGATTCTGCTTCTTTGATCTTGTCTTTCCATTCAACCATCGCTTGGAAGAATTCTTTGTTGTCGATATATTGATTTTTTTTTCCCATGTTTTGTCCTTTTTATTCTTGACATGTTCTACATCATATCACTAGACTTAATCTTGTCAAGGGGAAAGGGGGGGACAATTAATTATCTTGTTCCTCTGAATCATCTGAATCTAGTAAGTCATTTGGATTCCAAGTATAGTCGGTCCATTGTGATCCAAAATCTTCACGATCAGTTTCATGACTAGTATCTTTATCTGTGAACGTACGCATACCAAAATCTTCGTCGTCAATCAGATCCATCATTTCATCGGGATCTAAAAAACCATTTTCGATGAACTTTTGAATTATGCTTGGTGGAAAGATCATGTTCATAACAACAAACTCTTTTTCTTTACCTTTGTCTTTATTAGGCATACCACTGATCTGATCAATATCATCCATGTTGTCCTCTGAGTAATCGTTATCGAACTTATCCTTCATTCCCTGTAACAACTGTTGAATCTTTTGCTCCAATGCAGACTGTGCCTCTTCCTCAGTCATATTATCAATCGCCTCATGTTGCATTTGAATTCTATCGTCTCTTTCTTTTGAGTCCTCGTATAATTGAATTACATCAATATCAGGTTCTAAAAAACTCACGATAAAATCTTTTGGGATTATGGTTTTGATTTGACTACTGTGACGTAACCAATCTTTCAGCACCGTGACTTCTTTTTTACGACCAATCGGATCAGCAATCATCATGCTTTGAAATTCATACGGTCTTTGAACTGTAATACTATCTTTTTTCTGACCTACGATCTTGGTCACAATTTCTTCACCACTTTTTAGTTTTAATAATCGGTAGTCTGAGTTCATGTGTTGCCTTCCAAGTTCAGATTCTTGTGTGTAAAATCAAACTTCTCTTTATTATATATCTTCACTCTGTCCTGCATATGACGATAGGTGTGGTTGACATACTTGAGATGTCTTAAATCATCGCTTATATCAAATAGTTTTACTCTATCTTTTACATCAGACTTTCTCAGTCCTCTACCAATAGACTGCAATACACGAATAACGGACCTAGATGGTGAGGCGAAAATAATATTGTTTATATTCTTGATATTAATACCCGTAGAGCATGTTCCGTAGGATGCGATGAGTATTGAATCACGATCAACTGTATCCACGAGTTTTCGAATATCTTCCCTCTGTGATACATCGGTTCCCCCATGAATGAAATGAATATCTTTATCGGGACAATTGTTTTGAATCATTTCATGAAGAGGAATACCGTGTTCTTTTACATAGTTGAAAAGAAGCAAGGTGTTCCCCGTTAATTTACAGGACAAGTCAGTGATAAATTTATTTCTCGCCTCATTATTGATGATCCACTTGATTTCATCAATATACTTTGCTCTTTTAGTTTCTTTTGTTGACTCTTTACTATACCCCAAAACTAAGCAATCAATCTTTAGTCTGGACAATAGATCTTTGTCCATGAGTTTTTTTGTAGTGGTAACATTCTTCACCAATCCAAATAACCCTTCAATTACGAGTTTGTGTGTTTGTGATCCATCAAGTGTTCCCGTGGTTCCGATTCTATGATCACAATTTTTCAGTTTAGTCATGATGCCTGTAAGTGATTTCGCCTTAAATAAGTGACACTCATCACCGAACACACAATGAAAGTCCTTAAAATATTTTTCGTGTTCTCTGTGAATACTCTGCCATGTGGATATTACAATCTTCTTATCTGTTGTTTTTTCTTGACCCGACATGATATAGTGACAATTATCATCCACTGACCAATCACAGTTTTCTGCGTAGTCTCGAAAGTCACTCATCATTTGAGAGACTAGTGAGGTGGTCGGAACAATAATTAGTATCTTTTTATCAGGCGGTAGACGATCAAGATAGTATCGCAATAACGTGTAAATAATCAAAGACTTACCTGACCCTGTAGGAGAGACGAGAAGGGTTCTCTGCTGCTCCAGAGCGTGCTTAATTGCAGAAATCTGATGTTCGTATGGGTCAAATGGAAGTTTTAGATGATCACGCATGTATTTGAGCAAACTATCGTCAGATATCGTATGAGAAACAATCTCTAAGTTATTTTTGATTGTATAGTTTCTCTCATTCGCAAAATCAGCAAGATAATCAATCAAACCTCTATAGAAAGTTTGAGTATGCATGTTGTATAATCGTATCTGACCATCCCATACTTTATTTTTATATGCTGGGGTATATTGGTAGTTAGGGACTTTGAACGTAAAAAAGTCCGAGAGTTCTTTTGCGATTGATCTCTCACAGTCAACTTTCACATACACGCTATCGTATGGTTTAATTGTGATAAGATTAGTTTCCATTCGTAAATTTTATCCAATCAATTGCTGAACGAATGTACCACTGTCTGTCAGACATTGTTTTTACCACTGACTTTAGATACTCGACTTTTTCTTTTTGGTACTCAACTTTATTTGATAACATTACAATCTCATCGTCAGAATCTATGAACTTGTCTAAGTCTTGCTTGAGAATATTCAAAGCAAAAGGCTCCCACTCCCTCTCCTCTAACTCTTCCATACTCATCTTACCAGTGTAATACAACCACTTAATTTTACGATGTATACGAAACTCACTTTCAATTTTTGCTAGAATAAGTTTCTCATCCAACAAAAAGTTCAAGTATTTATTGTGAAGTTGTGGTGTTCTTAGAGCCTCAGCGTCTAATTCTGTTTTGTCAATCTCTAAGTCTTGCTGCACCATAGATTTTAGTTCATCCAATAACATAAAAACTCCTTTGTGAGAGTTTAATCTGTTCACACGAAAAGTCAAGTATTACTCAGGCAGAATGTCGTAGTGTGTAAATTTAAAAGTTGCGTCTACTACAATAGGCTCAGTGTCACTATTCGTAGAGTCAAAATTTATCGCACCCAGACTCGTAGGAATAACATCGGTAAACCTAACGGTTTTGATGACTCTTAAGTTACTATTCAATATGTAAAGATCTGCGCCTGATGTAAATTTTTCTCTACCCTCAAACTCTTTTGTATCTTTCAAATTTGCACAACTTCTCAACCAGTCATGCATCTCTAGATAATTCTCCATATTTTCATCAACCAAAAAAGATATTTGCAAGTCCCCATAATTATACTTATCACCCGCCTTAAAAACTCTTGCACCATACCTCACTGGTTGCTCAATACCCTCCAACGAAAAATCAGGTACATTCGCTCTCTGACAAAAGTAGGTTATCTTTGGAGTTTTGTTTAGCATGAATCGAAAAGACGTATTCATGAGATAGTTATTAGTTTCAGGCTGTCTTAGAGCCTGAGACTGTAACGCATTAGAAATTGCAATTTGATTCTCAGCAGTGTATCCCATACATTATGTATATCGTTTTCTACCACGACCAATCACCGACACACCTAACATCGTCAAAACGCCAGGTGCAGGTATAACTGCAAACTCAGGCACAACCGTAAAGAATATTCCCGCATCACTTTCACCTTGAATTATGCCAGGGCTTTCGATCCAAGAATCTGCGTAAGCGATCACAAACATCGTCGCAAATTCCCCAGGCTTTAAGCCTGAGGATTCCTCGTTTCCCTCAGTCCCCCAGTCCCAGTTGTAGAGTCCTGTCTCATATGCAAAATTAACGTAGTCTGGATCGTTATAAAATTCATCAAATTGTTCTTCGAGTGGAGATGTTAGATAGCCTGGAATAGATAAAACTGAAAGTTCATCTGACTTTACTCCAGTAAAAATATCAAAGTCTTCAATGGATGATTGTGACTCAGGACTGTTATGTAATGTGTAAGTGATGAGAATAGCGTTATCAGGAACACCTACAAAATCTTGCTGATCATCCTCTGTGTATACAGCGGTTTCTACATATGCATTCCAACGTTCCCCGTAAACGTCAGACTGAAAGTATAATTCTGGTTCACCTACGCCTGGTCCAGCAAGATCAGCCATCGCAGATGTAGTTATAGCAAGTGTAAGTGTTCGTTTAAACATAATATTCTCCAAGTATGTAATTACTCACTATTTATGATTTTAGCAATCTCCCCACTCGGCGAGAACTTTCAGTATAGCGTTAAAACCATCCACTCTATAGCGTCCTTCTGCATAGTCAGACAACACTTGTAATAAGTCGGTGAAACCAACAGTCCCGTCTTCATTCAAGTCAGATGGACAAGAGTTGTCGGAGTAGAATTGTCCTGCACCTGCATTTTCGTAATACGCACCTACTCCATCGGGAGGATTATATGTAACCCTACCACCGATTCCAATGTAATCGGGACCAGTGATGCGAGCGATTCGCCAGTGATTGTTAAACTCAGTTGACTCCCAAGACCTGTCGTCACCATACATTTTGAATCGCATCAACTCACCAGACCAAGACCACGGGTATCCAAAGTTTCCGTTCTCGTCGGGTGGAGGACAAAGCACTGTGCCGACTTCGTTCGGGGGTGCAGCACCAGCCCAGAAAATTACTCGGTCATCTTCAACAAGGTTGCCGACAAACTGCGGAATCTCAGGTGCGACTGTATTTGTGTTTGCGTTGTTACCGCTCTGTTGCCACGGAGTGTTCATCACGATCCACGAATCTGCCCACCAGTAATCTTGCTCTTGCAAGGATGTTTCATAGTCACCCCAGAACAAACCGTCAATTCCAGCGGTTTGATAATAGAATCTTGGAACATCGGTGTTCTGCCAGTAGACAGTTTGGTTTGGATTGTTTTGCATACACTCCCACCACTCACCTGCTTCCCAGTCAGAAAAGTTTGGAATCTGTTGTTCCAAAAATTCAACATTTGCAGGGTCGTTCAACAAGAAGTCCATGTCATCGTCGTTGTGGTTCTTCCAAACTGGTCCGTCAATCCACCATGCAACAGATGTGCCTGGACCGTTTGAACCAAGTTTGATAGGAACGTCACCATGAGTGTTCTTGATGTAAACATCAACGGTTCTTCCGTATGGTGTGAGTCTACCCAAATCTTTAAAAACAATTTCAGTTCCCGAAGAAATCTGTGAAATCGCAGCCGAACAAAGTAATTCTAAAATCATTGACAATCTCCCCAATTAGATAACACTGTCGTGAGTGCAAGGAAACCACTGCTTCCGTAGTATTTGTTTTCTGAAAGATCATTCAGAACAATAAGTAAGTCATTAAAACCTGTTGTACCATCTTCGTTGAGATCAGTAGGACAGGTATCATTCAATTGATTAAAAGTAGCAAGTGTATAGTCTTGTCTGTTTACACCTTCATCGCATGTTGTCTGACCAGGCAAAGCACCACCAAGGTCTTCATATGTGATATAGAATCTCATCGAAATGCGATCAATATCACCAGTTAAACGCATAATACGAAACTGCCCAGGAAACTCATCACTACTCCAATCGACATTAGCACTCTGGAAATCTATAAGAACAGCAGAGTCTGTTTGACCAGGCGTTGGAGGACAACGATATGTGTCAGTGATTTCGTCAATCGCATCTTTACGAAGTTCACGCATGGGTTTTGGTGTTCCATCCGTATTAGGCATAATCCAATCAGCATCTTTTTGATATACTCTCGGAGTAATGGGATCATTGTTTGGAAGTGAAATAAGTCCAATACGATCTTGAAGCATCCAAGTGTCTGCCCAGAAGTAATCTAACGCATTCAGATCAGCGATTCGTTTTGGACAGCAACCAGGCTGAACCCATCGGGTGGGAACTCTTGGTTGGAAGTAGGATCGTTGAAGCGGGTTGTCTAACTGACACAACCACCAGTCAAGATTATAGTCGTAATACCAAGCATCCATACCATTCGTTCGGACATCCGACAGGGGATTGTTGGTGCTACCATAGTTGAACCACAGAGGATCTTTACCCTCTACATTTTCAATTTCAATCCAAGCATCTTTGTTTTCTTTACCGAGGGTATCAAACGGTCCATCGTCGTTGTCTGGATCGCAGATCCACGAGCGACCAGCGTGCAGGAACGAAGGAACCCTACCATCTGTGTCGAGATAGATGTCGTAGGTTCTTCCGAACGGGGTTAACCTACCACGATCTACAAGTTTGATGATTCCGTATTCGATAGAATCAGAAAACGATGGTGCAACAAAAATTAAACTAAGCAATACAATAAACAACTGTCTCATAATATAGACCTCCTGTTTACTATGTATACGAAAAGAGGGGGGTCAAAGACCCCCCTCTCTTACTTCACTCGGAGTTTTTATCTATTAGGTTCCAGAGTTACCGTGAAGGTTAAGAACTCTAAAGATACGGTAGTATTGGTTAGCACGGATGGTGAGTGTTTCACCGTCAGGCGTACCATTAGCAGCACCAGTCGTCGTCACGAATGGGTTAGAAACCAGACCGTAACGAGTCTTGAATCCGATCTTGGGCTGGAAGGTGTTCTCACCGACTGCACGAACCATTTGCAACGGAACGTATGGGCAGTAGAACAATCCAGCATCATACGGGTTCGTACCCTTATAACCGACACAGACGTAGTTAGTTGGTCTGTTGTTGGTAAAGGAAGTTGATGCTTCGGTAGCGAATGGGTCAATGTAGACTCTAAACTTACCGTTAAGAACACCTGCGAATGTGTTACCTGTATCGTCGATGTTCAGGTTAACATTCAGTGCAGGAGAGATGTTGAGGTATCCACCCATAGCAAGAGCAGATGCGGTATCAGCATCACAGATGATGACGTTACCTTTTCCTCTACGAGTTTGCTTGGCGATAACGTTTGCTTCGCGTTCGATTTGGAACATGAGTCCTCTCCAACGCTCTGCTGACCAACGACCGTCAGAGTCGGAGTCGAGGTCGTACATACCACCTTGACCAGTGCCAGGGTGACCAATCACAGGTGTAGCACCAGTGTTGGCGTATGTCAGATCTTTTTGCTGGGCACCGAGTTTCGCAACACCGTAGATGGTGCGAATGATCTCGCGGTTGATTTCAGCAAGGATTTCCGTGCTGAGAATGTTAGCAAGTTCGGTTTCAGCGTCAAGACCGTGAACAGCACGCAAGTCTTGGGCGAGTTCGGTTGTGTATTCCGCTTTCAGGGCGCGAGTCTTCGCTGTGACAGAAGTTCGCTCAATGCTGAATGCCATTGAATTGAAAGTATCGTTTTCACCAAGTGCTTCAGCAGAATCTCTACCCATCGGACGACCGATGATACTTGAAGTGACATCACCAGAGGTGACACCCAACAGTGGGTCAAAGTTTCCAGCAGCAGTAGCACCACCAGTACCACCGAAGTTACCTGCTTCTGCGAAGAGGGCTTCGTTGTTTCTGTCAGCACCGCTGAATTGAGACTTAAGTGCAAAGATAAGACCTGTTGGGGCGCTCATGGGCTGAACACCACAGACATCATATGCCATCAGGTTAGGCATCGCACGACGAACGAGAGAGATCAGAATAGGATCATAACCACCGAGTGGTCTTTGTGACCCGTCTACACCTGCAAGACCACCAGAACCAGCATGGTTCAGTGAGTTAGGCGCTTCGTTCAGCGATTGCTCTCTAAGTGCTGATTCTTGATTCTCAAGAAGAGCAGCGGTAACTTTTCTTCTATAACCATCTTCGATGTCAGGCATCGCTTGATGATCAAGAACTGGCGACCACTTCTCAGTAAGTTGGTCATAAGGTGTAACTCCGTTAAAATCCATTTCTATCTCCTTTGATATAGTTGTATACTACTCTTAATAGTTATAATATTCTGTTTTTCAAGAAACCTTGTTGTCGTTTGCAGATTTAGCGACTCTAGTAAGTGCATCAGTGTACGCACCCATTAAACTAGTGTCAGAATTTTCGGATGAAGTAGACACTTCAGTATCCTCAGTCAAGACACCTTCCGAAAGGTAGTTGTCTTTAAGAACTTCGAGTTTACCACGGAAACTGTCTTCATCTGTAAACTCAAGGTTTTCAGACAGTGTTCTCATTTTTTCAGTATCCGTATCAACTAAGTCTTCAGTGACTTCAACAAAGATTTCATCTCTTGTTTTTTCTTCAACTGTTTGTTTCAGTTCGATATTGTAGTTAAGTTCGTCGTTAAGTTTTTCTTCTAAGTCAACAACAGTTTGTGCAAGGCTTTCCACCAAGTCATACTTCTCTTCAGGAACTTCGATGTAGTTCGATTCGAACAGACCTTTCAATCCACTCAAGAAGTTTTCTGCAACGTCAGCACGAATACCCGTTTCAATAGCGAGTTCGTTTTCTTGCATCCACTGTTCGACAACATAGGAGAGGTAGTCGTCAAGTTTTTCTGCAAGTTCTTTAGACACTGCTTCTGTATGTTCAGCGATTGCTTCTTCGTATTGAAGAGTCAATTCTTCTTCGACTTGTGCTGCTCTTTCGTTCAACGCTGTTTCGAAGATGGTCAAAGCCTTAACCTTAAAATCTTCGGAGAGGTCTTCACCTGTAAAGAGTGCATCGACATGCTCCTTCATAGATCCGACTTCACCAACGTTTCCTTGATTCTGAGGGATCTTACCAGCCTTAGCCTTAGATGGTTTTGTTTTAATGGTTGCTTGGTTCTTACCAGATGCGTTACCGACAGGTCTATTAACTTGTGGTTTCTTACCCTCAGTATCCTGAGATTGTGCTTCATCGTCAACGACGGTTTCAGCCTCTTTCATCTTGTGCATACCAGCATTCATCTTATGCTTACCTGCGTTCATTTTACCGTAGGTTGCATTTAACTTTTTCTTACCCATAGGATGCATGGCTTCTTCGACATCATCATCGTCGTCGTCATCCTCGTCATCCTCTTCTTTTTTCATCTTCTTCTTATTACCGTGAGCCATTTCTTCGACTTCTTCGATATCAAGATCTTCAAAATCCTCGACAACGATTTCATCAACTTCGTCCTCGACGATATTATTTTCGACTAAAGATTCTCCAGCGAGAATTCTTCTTGCGGTTTCAATTGGATCTAAATGTTCCATCTTAGTGTCTCTCCTTTAAAGATTGTGGCTAAAGTCTCTCTATTTATAAATTCACAGTTTTGAGATAAAGTCCGTCCATATCTCAAGTTTCTTTTCTTCGAGATCTGCTTTAGATGCAGACTCTATCTCTTTCTCATATTCTGCAATATGCTTTTCTTTGAGAATACCATTATCCCAAACCCACTCTCTACCTTCCATGATTCCTTCAACGAAGGCATTAGGAGCAGATGGATCAGCGACAATATCTACAGCGGCGAGCATGAAGTCTTTTTGAACTTCGTTTTCACCATCTTTGTTTTGTTTGAGTGAACCCATACCGCGAGATGAAACACCGAGTTTCGCACCCTCATCGATTAAGTTCTTAGCGATTTTACCCATAGGGGTTTCCATAATTTTCGCCTTACCATAAACGTTATCTCCGTCAGGACGAAGTTCTTTTATGATGTGCGAAACTCTATCAAGATTTACAGTTGGTCCTTGTGGGTGATTAAGTTCACCCATCGCTCGATTTTTACTCACATATTCTTTATTGTATCGAGAAACCTCGTTCATTAAGGTTTCTTTTGGATACACACGACCATTTCTGTTTTTAAGATTAGACTGCATAAAAACACCTTCAATAAAGTGTTCTCGACCTTTACCCTCACCGAGTGATTCGGTCACAATCTGAATGTCTTCGGTCATTTCTGTGATGAGTTTCATGCTGGTCTTACTCCCCTCTCACGTTGCTTCGCTTCTTTTTCTCTTTGTTTTTGTTTGCGTTCTCTTTCAGCGTCTCTGGTTTGTCTTTCTTTGTCTTGGTAGTAACGAGACTTTAAACGAGACTGCTGTTCTGGACTTGAACCTTTAAACTCTGTATCACGAACACCATAAGTCATCTTTCCACCGCGTTGCATACCAGCGGATCTAGCACCTACTTGTTCATCTTGCTTAATTGCTTTTGATACGACTTTACGACGGTTCTTTAGATACTTATCGCTGCTATCGGAATCACCATCGTTGTCAACATCATCGTCCTCTTGACCTACTGGGTCCATACCTTCACCATCGTCATCTTTATCGGTGACGGGTGCTTTCTTTTGCTCTTTCTTAGTTTCACCAAATACAGTAGGAGCGATCTCATCATACTTTTGCGCCATGAGTTCGCTTAACTTTGCTTGAAGTAAGTTAACGGTCATACTCCGTGCCTCTGTGGAATTACCATTAACAATATGATCTAAAATGTCTTTTGATAACATGACTTCTCCCTGTTTCTACTATATTTAGAAAAAAAAATTATTCTTCCTCTGATTCTTCTTCCTCATCACGTTTTAAAACGGTCGAGGTAACATCAACGTGTTTTTGTGCTAACTTATCTGCGATTCGATCATTGACCTCCGCATCAAAAGCCTGTTTAAACTCATCCTCATTACCAATCAAACTATACTGCAACATGTTACGAATATTATCGTTCATCTGGTTCCTCCTCATCATCACCACCGATAATGCCTGCATCAGTCTCAGACTTCATCTGTTTGTCCATTTCTTTAATTTCTTCATCAGTTTGCTTGAGAACGTTCTTTCTCACCCATTCAACAGAATAGTATTTACCAACAACATCATCCATATCACGAAGAATCTCCATTCTTTCTTTCAACATTTCTGTTTCTTTCAGTTCATGGAAGTAAGATTCAGTTTTGAACTTGAAACTAATATCTTGTGAGATAGAGTCCCAGTCTTCTTTCTTCATCACACCTCTAAGAATGAGTTGTGTTCGTAGAGTTTGTAACAGTAAGTCTGCAAAACGATTACGAAGTCGATCAATAAATCTAAAGAACTTAACTTCGTCTCTGGTGATCTCAGCGGATCTACCCATATTAAAACCGTTTTCAGCATCAAGTCTTGATGGTGGAACATTTAATGCACGATACAACTTTCTCATGAAGTATTCGACATCCTCCATTTCACCTAAGTTCTGACCACCATCGAGTGATGTAATTTCTGTTCCACGACCACCTTCTCTTCGTGGTAACCAATAGTCCTCAAGAATAGAAGAGTGTCTACGATCATCACGCATTTCGCCTGTGTTTTGATCATAAGTAATCTTGTTACGATACCGAGTCATCTGACTTCTCATGTATTGCTCTGCTTTATCTTTCGGTAAGTTACCGACATCAATATAAAACACTCTGCGTTCAGGCGCTCTTGACATTCTGTAGATAACAACAGAATCTTCGATCTGTCGAAGCATGTTTAATGGACGAATCGCTTTACTCAGATAACCAACGACTCGCTTATTTCCATATTCAATAAGACCAGAGTGACAGTAAATTATAGAATCTGGTGAGATCTTCAATCCTGTTTGTGGGGTTGGTGTTAAGGAATTCTTATCTGTTTCTTTATAGATGTAGAACTCTTCGATTCCCTTTACAACAGGAAAAGACCCACCGTTTTTCTTAACCGTATCTTTCTCTACTTTTCTAACCTTATTAATCTTAAGAGGGTCAATCGCTCTTAACTCTTTAATACCAAGTTTTGGGTTTGAGTCATCAATAATAACATGGTAGTAAAGTTTGCTATCCACATACCAACGGCGAAATAAGTCATACGCTTTATTGTTAAAGTCATAAAGACTCAATACTGTTTCAAATTCTTCTTGAACCTTATTCTTAATATTGTCTGACAGTTTTACATTTTCAAGTATAAGTTCTACAGGTCTTTTAGATTCATCCATCACTAACGCATCATTTACGATGTCCGTGATTGCGATGTCAACCTCTGGATACATCGCCATCGCTCTGTATCTTTGTATAAGATCATACTCGTTTTTTACTTGCTCATCAAAGTTGACGTAGTGACCAAAAATACCACCCGCTTCAACGTTGATTGTACCATCATACGAATCGGGGGCGACGAAGGATAAACCTTCACCGCCCTCGGTGTTCGAGTCTATAGGTTTCGGGGCTTCTCTACCTTTTCTACCGATAGAGAAACCGAATAAATCAATAGGCATTATAAAAATCCTTCAATTAGTTGTCGGTCTTCTTAGAAGTCCAGTAATCATATTGGAGAGTTACTGTGAATTCTGCGAAGGTATCGACTGTTTCATAATTAAATTCAAGTGCGCCAACTTCAGTTGGGAAGCAGTTGAAGAGTTCAATTCCTTGACCACCCGATACCGAGTCGTCTTGTTGAAGTGCGTCAATCGACCACGTTGGGAATAATGAGTCCGTAACACTGTCACCAGTGATTGCAACGTGTCTATTCAGTCGGTTCATCCAACCAATAAAGTCTTCTCTAATATTATTTCTTTCATCTTGCAAGACAGTCAATGACCACTCAGCAAACGTTCTATCGCCAGGTCTTTTGATTTTACGACCCTTGAATGGAACCTCAATGAACCCAATAGTAGAAGCGGGATATTGACCAGACTTAATGAAGAAAACTCTTTCTTGTTCAGTTGTGTTTGCATTAGGAATAGATCCAGTGATTCTAAAAAGGGTAGATCTCTGTCCTTGTCCGAACGCTTGTGAAAACTGGTTAATTGTATCAGGCATTTACTCTTCCTTTCTCTATATTTATAAGAGTTTTTAACATTAACTTACACTTTCACTAAACGTTGCATCTGCTCTCAACACGCTAAAGTTGAGATTAATAAAGTTGATTGACTGTGCAGGCTTGATGAAGATGTCTGCAACAAACTGATTTTGAGAAATCACTTCAGATGTATTGTTTGTTTCATCACACACAACCCTGAAGTCAGTGATACCTCTCTCCGATTGAATTCTTCTTAAGAAAGGTTCAACCGATGCTTTAAAGGATCTACGAGTGAAGTCATCATTGAATTCAAACAACTGGAACTTCGCAGCGGTAGAAATCGCTTTTTCAAGCGTGATCAGCAATCTACGAACGTTGATTCTATCCAGAGAGGATGATCTGCGTTGCAGAGTCTTATCACCGAAGAGAACTGCACCTTCGCCTGGGAAGGACACGACAGGGTTAATACCCACTGCGTACAATTCATCTCTTTCAGCCTTAGTAGGATTGATCGCTAACTTAACCACACCCTGCACTCTACCTCGGTTGAATCCTGCGGGAGAGAAGAATGGTGCGATTGTGTCTTCCGTTCGAGCGACAATACCAGCAGTATCAGCATTCAATGGAACCCATCTGAACCTATCATTGTAGGTGTCAAACATTTGTTTCCATCCTGTATCCATGACTGCGTAGTTAGAGTTGAATCCTTGATCGTTGCGATACTTGATAATATTCGCAGCACCAGAGAAACCACCCAATTCGCTTTGATATGCGATATCGTTATATTCTGTTCCAGAAGGCGAAGAAGGTGGTGAGATAAACACAACACAGTCTTTTCTTTGCTCTGCAATATCAACGAGTTTCTTAGAGATTCTTTCTTCAGCAGCACCACCGATGAGAATATCAATATCAATCTCGTCAGCATTTGAGAAGTGCTTGTTGTACGCTGCTTGAATCGCAAAAGTATGTGGGTTATCAGCAGCAACTGTCGCAGAGTCAGAGCCAACACCATCATAAGGAAGTGTAACTCCAGCCTCTGCACCACCAGCAAGTCTCGCGTTATACGCTTGATAGAAGTGGGATGCATCATGACCAGCATGAGGACCAGTCAGACCCAATGGACCATAAACAAACGATGATGTGGGTGACCAGAGTGGGTCACCACCTGTATTACCAGCAAACGGAATCTGTGCATTGAAAAGTGATCTATGAACGCTCTCTTCAATTTCGACAAAATTGGAGTTTGCGTTGATGTAATCTTTGTAATAGATGCTTCGACCTGTTTGATCATAAACACCTCTCCACAATGAAAGCCCCTCGAACTTCTCAAGGACAGCACCAGTTACACCAAATGTCTCGTTATATGATCCCAACTGATCGATAACAGCAAAGTGAACTTCGTCTTGGGTGATACCACTAAGAATTCCATTTGAGAATGATTCAAAGACTTGGGATGTCGTTGTAGGAACATATGAGAATAAACCAGGCTCAACGTTATCAACATCAAATTGTGCGATTGGTGTATATCCCAAACCATTTTGTGTTTCACCATTAACGTTTGCATCGAATGGATCACTTCCAGCGGGGAAGAACACAACACGAAGACCATTACCTAAAACACCAGGCTCTTTTGCTCTTAACTCTGCTCGATCAACAAGATCATGAATTAAACCACCAGCAGATGCACCACCAACATAAATTTGACCATTCGCAAGACTCGCAGCGGTCAAACCACCCTGCGCAGATGAATAAAAGGTTCCGTCGTTTTCGTTCACACGAACAACTTTAAGTTTGTCACTATAATTTAAGAAGTTTGCAGCAACAAACCAGTCAACACCACGTTCGCCTGGGTTTGGTCTACCAAAAATTTCTGTTAATTCTTTTTCACTGCTAATGTCTACAACAACATCGACTGGTCCCTTATCAAATCTACCAACAAAAGCGGCTGTGGTGGTAGATGACGCAGGGATAATCGAACTAAGATCTCGTTCTGTGATTGTAACAGATGGGCTGATGCTAAATGGCATTTTCTTCTCCTTTTAAGACTTCATCAATAGAAACGCTTCTTGATATTTATAGTTTTGCTAATTTACAAGTCAAAACCATCGATCTTGTCCGTCATACTCTCCCATCTCAACACTGTCTCCATTATCGAAAAACCCATCGGGTAACAAATCATCTTCAATTTGTTTAATCTGATCTCCATATATTTCTTTACGAACATCTGTATTCATCATCTCTTTGAAGTAATCTTGTCTCGTTAACCATGCAAACAAAACGAGACACATAACTAAATCATCAGTATGTCCGTCATCTGCTTCGAATGATTGTCTTTTTGCAATAAATGTTGTCAACTCGTTTATTGTGTCGATATCTTCAACTATGAGTTTGTCCTCTTCGATGAGACTTTTAAGAACCGAACAACCTAGTTTTTTAACTGGACCTGTTGTTCGAACACCAAACTGATTACCCCCACCACCAAAACCACCACCAACAACTTGACCCTTACGACCTTTATTTTGTGTCATGTAAACGTGATCGTACTCTAAGTCTTGATACAAAACATCTGCGACCTGAGCGCCTATGTCATTGATTTCAATTAAGCAAAAGGCTTTGTTATACTTTTCACATACAGATCGAATCACAGTCGGATACACAAGTGGGGATATGATATTATTTCTATATTTTGCTACGACTTTGTATGGAGTCTCGGTAACATCGACCATAACAAACGCACTGTAATCTAACCCCTGACCCCGTGATGTATCGACCACGCAAGAGTATTGTCTATTTTCTTGTGGTTGTTCATATACGCTCAATCCGTCATTTGACTTTTCAAGAGGTTTGATCCAAGATAGTGATTTTAGTTTAAGCGATGATATGAGAGTATTCTGTGATCCAACAAAGTCACATTCAAACTCAGATTGAAACTGCTGCTCACTTGTATTAGCGATAGTTTCTTCTCTCCATTTTTCACCACGAAGAGGACCGCCTGGATATAGCGGAACTTGTGACCAATGCACCTCAATGGGAATGTATTCGTTCTTACCCTCCTCTCCTAACTCCTTTGTCGCACCTCTCCAATAATGATAAAATAAGTTGAGTCCATTTGGTGTAGAAACCATGAGAACCTTAGTGCTTTGACCAGAGGTAATAGTTGGATACACCGAACTAAAGAACTCCTCCGCAATACCAGAACTAACGTGAGCAAATTCGTCAAGAAAGATCATGTTAAACGATCCACCACGAATCGCTGATGATGAAGTCGCAGATGCAACAATTTTAGATCCATTCTCTAATTCGATAGATCCCTTATTCCATTCTACGATACCTTGTTGTAACCATAATGGCAGATATTCATAAGCGAGTTTTAGACGACTCAATATCTCGCGTGCGGTTGCTTGTTTATTAGCAAGGATCGCTACATTCATGCTTTGATTAAAAAGCACATAGTGTAGGATGTAGGAGACGATTGTAGTGGATTTACCAGACTGTCTTGGTAACTTTGCTATGACAAATCTATTATTGTGTACCTTATCAACAATATCTTTTTGATAATCGTACATATCAAAAGGCACTAAACCCTCATCGAGAGACACAACTTTTACATACTTTTCTACAAAATAGACTGGATCTTGAGAACACTTGATGTATTCCTTGATCTGATCCTTTGTGAATTCAATGTCCACACCAGATGCTTTTAAATTTTCGTTACCTAAGTAACCTTGTTTTTTACTCGTCATCTTCTACCTCATCAACAATATTAAGTGCCTTTTTTGCACTCCTAGATTGATTGATGAGATCTTGTAAGTCGCTAGTAGATCCGACATAGATTGAGTTGTTGGTGTTATGATTAATCGTAGTCTCTTCTTTTGTAATCACCTTCATCTTATTATGAAGATCCATCAAATCTTTATTCATATCTGCTACCGCTTTGATCATTTGACCTGCGACCTCATACGCTCTAGGCGAATCACTATCTTGTGCAACACTTAATATACCATCAATTGCGTCCTGACCCACATCAATAAGATCTCTTAGATTACCACGAACATGTTTGTAATCATTACCTAGATCTTTATCGAGTCTATCCTTCGAAACAGGAAGACTATCGATCTTTTTGACCATCTCATTTTTTGGGGTTTCTTTTTCCTCGTAGTCAACATCGAGTGCTTTTGATATACCCTCTACATTTTTTTCATTCATCATTCATTCCTTATGGATTGGGTGGGTTAAATGTTGCACCCTCATATGTATTACCTTCAAAGTCAATATATCTTGTTCCAGCAGTGAAACCTGTACCAGATGGTCCTCTTGTGTAAGTGTTCGTGTATGTAATGAAGTTACCTGCACTAAATCCACCCGCTCCACTTGACGGACCACTCACACCAACGTCAACTCTACTAATAGCACCTGTAGGTCCAGACCTAAGATGATTATCTCCGATTAATTCAAAGAATGTAGACTCAGTGTAAAGAATAATATTTTGACGTTTTGTTTCTCCAAACACATATGACCTGAGTGTAAAATCGTATTGTGTGGTTATTCTTCTTCTTTCTTCTAAATCGCCCTCATACTCCTCTTCAATCGTTACATTGTTAAGTGTTATGGGTATGTCAACTTTAGGATGTTTATCCTTATCGAAGTTGACAGTTACTGTAAACTCTGGAGTAAAATAAGGTAATATCTGTTCTGTGATCTGTAGTGCGTCAGTCATTGAGCGAGTGAACCCATACAACGATATATTAAAGTTGTATGGAACCTCAGAGTATTCATACGCAGGTAATCCACCAGTAGATCCTGTGGGAAAGTGATACTTCTTTTGTAAAGTGTTTCTCTTTCGTAACCCATCATATGTCATATCTGTGATATTAAAACCAAGACGAGGTAGAGTCATTTGGACTTTACTGTTACTACCAATAGAACTATCTTCCTCGATACGTCGAATAAACTTTTCTTTTGGACCGTATGAGAGAGGCACTTTTATGAACTGCTCATCGCCGCTAGAGTTTGTGCTTGATATACGGATGTTGTTAAATAACGATCCAAACGCTACGATTAGTTTACGAATTGATTCATTGTAAAATGGACGAAACATTAGTAACCACCCTCCGAGAACGGATCAGTTTCACTGAAATCAAAGATGTCGTCATCTAGAGTATCGAATGTATCATTGTCACCTGAAGATGTTCCGTCAACAGTATCATTAATCGTAACGTCATTACCACTAAGTGATTTGATATCGTCTTCGATTTGATCTACATCTGCGATACCTGTATCTAACTCTTGACCTGCATCGTAAGTGAATATTTCACATGATAATCTATATGTGTAGAGTTTACCTAATTGATAAAAAGGGTTCTCGTGTTCAACAAAGTTTATCTCAAATAAAGTCTTTGAGAGAGGAAAGAAAACTAGATCACCCTCAAGTGGTCTTTCCTGACCAGTAAAAACCTTTACCTCTTCTTCAAAACGCTTACGAGCAACGATCAATTCCATCCTATCTTTGATTTGTAAACCATACTGTGAGATAACATCGCCTTCTCCTTCAAAACCGTCAACTGTTTGAACATACATCTCTAGATCAAATCCAGAATCAAACTTTGTAGAGATGTCTTCACCGAACAAATCATCTTTGCTCACCCTGTTTCTTGGAATATAAACCATATCACGACCCATTGTTTGAATCATCTCAATGGTGATATCTTCAGTGACGTTTTGCTCACCTGTATAATCTTTGAAATAGGGATTCCTAGGCATAGTTTACCTCACGCTATGAAGAAATCAACAGGGAGTTCATACTCTTGAAGCACTCTCTCCTCGATGTTTCTAACCTCTTCGTTCGCTTCACTGAAAATCTCTGCACCTCTAATGGTCACACCACCAGGCAACTGAACTCCATCGAACTTAGATAAGTTTGCACCCCACTGTCGTTTTATGAGTGCGGTGACATACTCCTTGAGCAGCCTATCATTATAAATTTCAGTGTGTGTTACTGGGTCTAATTTTGCATACGCTTCGAAGAAAATATAATCACCTATGTCTATATCTTCTTCCCAGTTCATGTCAACATATAGTTTGTTTGTTACTTTACTAAAACGAAAGTTTTTCTCTGTGTCGAACAATTGCTCAACTAAATTAATAAAACTTTTAGTTGAATCATAAGATGCGAGTCCCAATCCAACCCCATAGTGGGTAGATCGATTTATACCAAAATAGTCATGTAATGACATTTGATAACGGACATTGAACATATTCGATGTCGCTGACCCAAAAGGCATTACTTTATTTACTGTCAAAATGTTTGATCCTGCTGGAGCGCCTGTATAACCACCAGCACTACCAGAGGTCAAACCACTTAAGTTGATAAAACCATTGGTGCGATCTTCACCAGTTACTTTGTGTGAGTAGTAGTGTTTCTCAACACCGTCAAAATGTCTCTCAGAAAAATATTGTAAAGCGTCATCAAGTCTTTCTTCTGCTTGCTGACGATCAACATTTATATCGATAACAGGTGATCCTAATCGACGAAAAGCGTAATCGATTAGAGTATCAGCGGAATAGGGTGCTGCCATACATAACTCCTTCTAGAGTATGTATAAGACAGAGTATTAATCCTCTTTCGGTTCTGCTTTAGGCTCTGGGGGATCTGGAATATTTACCACTATTTTACTGACCTGATCATCGGTCATTTGCTCGATATAGTACCTACGAGTAATCGGATCATTCGCCTCATCTGGTTCACTCTCCTCATAGTTTATAAATCCAGGCATCTGTAAAGGACAATGAACTTTTGGATAATCAAGTTTACTGTATTCATTTGCTTCCGCTATCAACCACGTTCCTTTTCTGTCTCCACAACCACATCCACCACAGTATGATTTGGTAGGATCTTTTGAACTCTCACGCAGATACTCACAAGGCGGCAAGTCATTCCCGTCTCCAAGACAACTCAAAACTCGAAGACGTTTAGTTGTCTCATCTGTTTTTTTGTTTGAAACTCCTCTTGAAATTAAAGCCTGAGCAAAGTTTTTTGCCATACCAAACTTTTCTTTGAGAGATGAATTTGTAAAACTCTTGTCTTTATTTTCCATAATTACTCCTAAGAGACATCAACATTTAAACTAATATTCTTACCAGCAGCACTCCATGAGTTTATGATCTGATTATATCGTGTCAAGGATAATGTTGCTGGATTTCCATTTTGATCTTTAATATTTGTAGCGTTCACCGTAAGAATGAATTGATCTGGATAACCCGATGGATTGAAAACAGCCTGTGAAAAGAAATATTCAAGACTACCATTTACACCGAGTCTAGTATTACTCACATCAACGATTTGAAGTTCAGAGTCAACATTTGGGTTACCGAAACCATCAATATTTCCACATGAACTTTGTGGGAATTGATTGTGTGAGGGAAGATATAATCTCTCAAGGTTCGAATTCTGTGCGTACACATACTCTATGTTAGCCGCAAGTGATCCAAAGCGTCCAGGCTCAGATGAAAGTTCATCTTCAATTTCACCAGCGTTTGAACCAGCATACCTCGCGTCCCAACCAGCAATATCATCATTGAGATAACGCAAATTCAAAGAACGTACATCTGTATTTGATATATCTACTGTTCGTAGCGATCCAAAACCAGAGCATGTGTCTCTATCCCTCACGGAAATTGTGCGAAAGTTATTAGATCCTTTAACATTTATTGTACGAAGAAGTGATGTGTGTTGGAAATTTACATTTGGTGCAGTGTTATTCTCTGCGATATACGTTTTAAGATTAGGAAGTAATGCATCGATATTAGCCTGCATACCCCTTGACTCAGAACATCTGACCGTCTCTAAACTTTCGTGACTACCATTTAAAGTAACCTGTAAATTACTATTTTTACTAAAATTTAAGTTCGTTAATTCTGAACTGTTAATGGAGATTAATTGATCCCTAAGTACGGGTTGTGGAATATTTGAATCAAGTAACCATTTACCCCCTGCATTAGTCGCATTTGATCCAATATTGTTATTCGATATGTTCAAAGTTTGTATGTTAGTTGGTATTATGAATGAATTATTGAATTCAATAACATACAATTCATTATTTGATACGTCTAAGTATTGGAGATTAGAGAGAGACGGAACATTTAAATATTCAAGTTTATCAAAGTTTGCAGACACACTTGAATCTTTGAGTGATACTTCACTTAAGTTCGTTGATGTCAAATCACTCTCTAAATATTTTCCAACGTAGTAACCGATGTACGTTGACGAATTACCAGTGATCTGACCAGTGTTTGACGTTTCCCAGTCTTCACCATAAACATTTCTGTGATTACCATAACCAGCGGGATTCATTCTTAAAACGCTAAGATTTGGGAATGTGGTGAAAGCAGGTTTTATGTTTGAGTGATAATATGGCTGATAAAAATCTTCATCATCATACCTCGATAAATTCAAGACTCCCACGTTATTTCTAAATGCGTCCATATCTTGATCTGATGCAGCAAAAATCTTTAGAACATAATTAGATTGATTCAACTGACTAGGATCAAAGTCGTCATAGGGTAAACTCATCGCATACGGAAACGAGTGACTCTCGATTGGTAAAGGACACTCATATATTCCAGAGTTTCCAACATTACCACCATCCATTCGTAGGAATGTTGGATTAGTAAGATATTGTGGTCTTGGAAACAATCCACCTTGTGGATACGCTCCACCAGATGGTAAGTTACCAAAGAACGGCACAGAGTTTTGATAATCTCCACCTCTCCAACCTTCCATGATCGTATGTTCGGTTGATCTGTTTCCTGCATCTGGAATCTGAAGATTCACTTGATTCGCTGGAGCGGCAGATATTGCAGCATCTGCCGCTGATGCACTGTGACTAACAAAAAGTTTTCTATCGTCTGACCAATCAGAGTTATAAGGAATCTGCAAAATTGCTACGTTACTCGGAGATGACTCAATGATCGAATCGTTTGAATCTAAATCAAGTGACGTAACGTAGTAGTAATAAGTATTTCCCTCAACTACATATTCGTCCGTAAAGGTTTCGTGTGTTGTATAACAAGGAACAGTTGGGTCAATACAACGCACACCATCTGTGTTTTCATCATGATAAATTTCTCTAGACACAAAAATTTGATTGGTTATATCATACCACGGACCATTCTCAGATATTACAGACTTATAGATCTTATAACCAAGTGATGGTCTATCTAAAATTGTGGTTGTATAATCTTCGAATGAATAATTTTCTTCTGTCACATATACTGGCTTTTGATCTTCGGTTAAACCATATGATTCGGTGAGATAGTCCAATCCCTCCATGAAACCATACTCAAACCACGGAGTCACGCCTGGGCCACCAGTTCCTTTTATTCCTAAGAGTCCAAAAGTTCCATCACCCAGTGCAACAATAATGCATGAACCAGAGTCACCGAGAATGAGATCTCCACTTCCCTCCGTGTCATTCGTGGGATCGAATATACTCATTTTTACACATGCATCTCTAAAATCATATCTCACATCTGTTAATGCTTTTTCATTCGGAACATATGTGGTGTGTTGAAGTGTAATCGTATTTAATCCCTCTTCGAATGGGATTGAATTATTAGTTATGTTAAAAAATGTATTGTTTGATCCCTTGGTAAAATATTCACTCTGAAATACACCAGAGTAAGCATTTGCTTGACTATTTTGAAACGATGTTATGTTAATACTAAATCTACGATGATGAGGACTAGGTACGGTAATATTAGTTTGATTATAGTCTTCAAAAGACCCATCGAGAAAATCAAACCTTTGGGTTTCGAATGAGCCTGGATTTAAACCGCTTCTTGTTTTTACGGATACAATCATGGGACGAACATGCTGATCAATTAATACAGCGAGTCTTTGGGACTGAGCGGTATCTGGATTTGTTTCCTCGTTCATATACTTGTCAACCCAATCAGGGTGTAACAATTTCAAAGTGGGGACCGTATCGGGTATATCAGTTTTTGTGATGTATATACAAAGATCTAAATTGGTCATACCAACAACAAAATCATTTGGACTACCCACATCAGGAACAGAATCAGGAACACCACATGCGCCAGGATTATTACTCCTTGAGGCACGATATCGACCACCTGCTATACCGAGTCCACCGTGTCTTGCTTGGATTGGTATATCATAAAAACCTTCTTCGTCGAAAACACGAACCGTATATTCCTCTGGTGGATTTAGCATTTCCCCGCACTGATTATAGTGTGGTTGGAAGTGTCCTATTTGTATTAAGACTCTTTTCGCAATTTTATATGTTCGAGGTGTGCCAATGGTATTAACTCCAGTAACACAAGAGTTAACCTTATGCTGACCAAAACGTAGAGCGGTCCCATCACCATCGATATCGATACTAAAGTTTTCACGCGGTCCCCGACTCCCGCCGTCTTGTTCGTTACAGTCAATTACACCATCTATGTTTCCAGCGTTTCCTAAGAAATGATCTCCAGGCGCTCCAGGCTGCATAATTCTTCTTATACCGCCCTCTAAATCATCCGAACCAGACATTGTGAATGGGTTTGCTTTGAATCCTACAAAGTTTAGGGGATAACCAGATAGGTACATGAAATTATTTTGGTTAATCGGACTACTAGATATGATTCTACCAAGATCATTGAAATTAAATATGGAATCACGATTTTGATCGTATCCGTAGTCTAAATATCCTTTTGTTGCCATTAGTCATTACCCTCTTCTGGAATCTCTGAATTCCTATTATTTATGGGTGTAGACTCGTCAATGCAACCATCATCTACTTGATATCTAGATCTATCTACGTCTGTGCATACACAATTTTCACATCGATTATACTCACTCTCTTCCACATTGGGTAACCAGTCATGCTCTCCACACGATCTAGCATTGTTCAATGCTGCACACTCACAATCAGAAACATTTTCAACACATGTATAACAATCAACGATGTCATCGTCCAGCGTGTCAATATCTCCATCTGCACAACTAATTTGAATGCAGCAGGTTCCTAATACCTCTTTGTTAAAGTTACAGTTTGGAAGGTTATAATTTTCGCACAGATTTACAATGTCACCTGCTGCACCGCCTTGAAAGTTTCTTTGAGCAGAATTGTTTTCCTCTGGTGATCCCCAGAAGATTTGAACTAATGGTTTGTTTGGGAAATGTTCAGGTAATACTGTATCTCCAAAAACTCCCATCCGTCTATCATTTGCATTTAAATATTCAGGAGTGTCATTTATTGCATTTTCAATTTGTGTCGTGCTGTTGAATGGTCCTCGTCTAAAGTATAGAAGATTATTTTGTGATGCTACAGCAACTCCTCTTTGAATAGTAGGAGTTTTAGGTGTATCAGGTGGTGCGAATCCCTCGTTACTTTCACAAGAGTCTACTGGAACAAAATTAAATCCACCAGATGACGGAACGAGATATGGTCTTCCCTCGCACCCCTTGAANAGACCTCCATAGTTGGTGCATTCATCACTCGTTACATTATAAATTGATCTACCNTTTAAACAGCATGTTCCTCTATTTCGAGAGCAAGGTGCATCACAACTCTCACAATCTGTTCCGTCAGTGTCTGGATACTGNTTTATGATGGTAATAGGAACACCCAAAGACAATGCATATGAAATCATATTATTTGCTAACGGTTCTGTTCCAATCAAATCAAACCGATCATGACATCCACTATTTTGTTCGAGAGTAACAAAGTCTGTATTCCACGCTGATTTACTAAAACAGTTTTTATAGTATAATCCACTCGCATCACAACACGGAAGGGAGTCACAGTTTAATGTGCATTGTCTTGAGAGGTAGAAGTCACCATCACAGTTTTCACTCGACACAACAGTATTACAGTCACTTCCACTACAACATGCACCTATCCAATTGGTTGGAGTTACTGTGTTACATAGATTGCATGTTTCAGGTATACCGACTTCTGTATAAGGTGACAGTCTAATCGGACTAAAGATGAAATCTCCACCAGTATACCTATCGGGAGATAAAGGACTTGTTAGACTATTAAATGGCGTTTCACTTTCTAAAAATTGTCTTTCATCACACTCGTAAAACTCGTATCTGTTTGAGTCGGTGTTAAATCTCCAAACACAATTGAATGCAACATATGGTGTTTCTTGCTCTGGATCACAATAAGTAGGTCTTTCCTCAGAAAAGGTTGTTGTGTAAGCAACAATATCGCAAGTAGGACATATTTCATTTGCCTCGATAAAAGCATCACGAATATCTAATGATCCTACAAGAGAGGTATCCGTGCAAATTATTTCCACAGAACCCTGAGCGTTTGTAATAAATTCACTGAGCGTTCCAAGTGTATTTTCTTCACACGGAGGCTGATATGATTCTGTGCAACAATCAACTTCTTCACAAAGTTTTCCATCAGGATTCGAGATACCACCAATCAATTCACACGCAGTTGTGCTGGTGTTTATGCAATTATAATTTACTAGTATAGGATTATCCACAGGGGGGATCACACCATCATGTGTAACATCCCTGTAGAAAGGAACACAACATGCAACGTCTTCTACAAAATCACCAGCGGTGCATATATTCGTCTCTTGTAATTGACCGCAAGTTTGTCCTGCGAACCAACCTGCACCACCGCTACCCCCAAGTGTTGGTGGATTTAAGCAGTCACCATAAGTTTTACCATTCTCACAATAAGTGATACCTCCTGCGGGTGAGTTACCGAAGCAGCAAGATCCTGTGGGGAAAACACAGGGGTATGAAGTTCCGAAAGATGTTCCTGCACCACAAGTTGATCCACTACCACCAAACAACCCACCAAGAGCAGCACAGTCACCAGCAGTATAACCAAACTCGTGGTAAACTCCGTTAGGATCAAAACCTTGCGGACTCAGGCATTGTCCACCTACACAACAAACACCATGAGCAGTAGCGCCTGTTACACCGCAACCGCCTGCTGCATTTATAATCGCACATGAACTATTCGGTCCTCTTGGTACACCACCTCTAGATAAACATACTGAGGGTTCTAAATCTTCACATACATTATCAGAAAAACAACATGCTTGAGTAAACTCACTCGAAGTACCAGAGCAATTGTAGGTTAAGCAGTCATATTCTTTTCCTATGAACTCACCACCCTGAGCGATGCAACCCTCCTCTGTTGTCTCGCTACACAAACCATTATTGCAGCAAACACCAAACTCGCAGTTTATGTCATCACAAGATAAGTTATGGAAAAACCTACCGTTGGGGTTTTCGTAACATGATGCAGCGGTTGTTTCAGCACAGGAGTTGTCGGTACAGCACGCACCAAACATAGTGTCTAGTGGTAAGTTATATGATACAGTTCTTGTGCGAAAATGAATGCTCATAACTATCCTTATTTATTAGTAACCACCACCGTAGCCACCACCCCCACCTCCACTAGGCGGAGGAGGTGCAGATGGAGTTGATGGAGATGACGGTGGTGTATAAGTTGACGTTTGACTTTGTTGACGAGACACAGGCGATTGAGTCGATCTTACAGATGATGATGGTCCCACACCACGATATCTATTGTAACCTCCGTCATCACTCACACCATGATTCATCTGGTCATCAGGCATATAAAACACTACATCTGGATATTCTTGTAGTCTGTGAGTATGATACAGTAAACCATCTTTCTTACCCGTTCTTTTTTCTATACGATCAAACCCTGACATGTTTGCAGCGTAGGCTGCGATTGCTGTAAGATACATNGGGTAGTAAAAACCTTGACCNCCTGCTTTACCAGTTCCATAGACTGCGTATGGTCCGTCAGATCTGAATGCAGGCATGTTCGCACCCTCGGATGCTGGTGTTTGTGGAATGTAGCCTGGTAAATTACTCCAGTTGTCTGACCTGTCTGCTCGAACATCATCATCAATAGGTGGAATTTCTTCGGGACAGAAATCATCATCACCAAAAGGAATAAAGGCAGGTGTGAAATATCTAGGCTTTTTATATTCCTTTGGATACTGAGGAGGCCAGAAACTAGGGGGAACAGTTCCTAATGGAGTAAGGGGTGGTTGAGGATTTAATGGTATAGCGGGATTTTGTGGGTCAGGATATAATGGAGTGCAATTTTCCACTCTTATTTCAATACATAATTCACATCCTCCACCAATATCACACAAGGCTTGTTTTATTCTCTCCTTATATTCAGCAACATTTTCACGGACAACTGGATCTGAACTTTTGTGTCCACAAGGTCCACCGTTATGCATCGCTGCAATATCAAGACATGAGAAACAACCACCATCTGGATTTAAATATTTACAGTCGGGATTAACACCGTTCTCAAAACCATCTCCAGTTCCTTGCTGACAATTACCATTTCTGGTAAAACGTCTATACCAACATCTTTTTACTAATTCTCCTATCTCTCTCTTACGTTTACAGCAATCTTTGACGCTTTGTTCTACATCTGTTGCTGAATAACATTCGCACTGACCACCTAACTGCTCACATTCATCACATGTTGTTGAAAATTGAGAATCTTTATTTCTTCTGTTACCTAAGTTAGTTGGATCGTCTGGAAAGAGAGGTTGAGATGGAGCGATTACTTCACATACATTATTTTCATCACATCTTACACATGGACCTTTACATGGTAATACAACATCACCGTCATCATTTTTTAAATTCAAGCAAGGCTCACATAATTCTTTTCTCCAGTCCATGTCTTGTAATACACAACACACAGGAACTCTATTACATACTTCTCCAGCATCTCTAAAGAAACCTCTCTTAATTTGATGTTGACCACATGATGGACAGTTTTCGGTATCCCTTTCGTCCTTGGGTGTATTTCTACAGTCTACATAACTCTCTACGTTACAACCACAACAAGACAAGTCATTCAAGTTGTCGTCATCATCTCTCCATTCATCAGGACACTCGCATGGATCTGGTAAACTCTCAGGTGTCGCTACGGGACGATTTTCACAATCAATCTGACCATTTCTATCTCTACCNCAACCAAAACTATCTGGTGTGCTAGGACCATCATCATCATCCCATGTTCCAACTTCTACTTCACGCATCGCAAGGAAAAGACACTCTAAGCAGCCTTCATCACAACAAGAGTTTATCTGTCTAGTATATCTTGTAGATGGTGGTCCTCTATGACCTGATGGGTCTACATTAGGCCAACCAGAAGGGTCTGGAATATCTGGTGGTAGGTAAGTTGTTTCTAAAATAACAGGTTCGTTCACAGGATCATTAGGTCGATAATCGTATGATATAGCCTTGTTAATTTTTTTACTCGATTTATAAGATTTTAAAAATTCTTGATCATCTGACAAGTTTTGTCTGAAAGATCCACCTAAGGAATCACACAATAAAACGTCCGTATTAATCGAAGTTCCATCAGAAAGAATACACAATCCCGTAGCAGTTGACGTTAACTGTAATTCTCTACTTGATACGACTCTATTGATAATTTTATCTGGGTCTTCTTTTACTATACGCTTGAAGGATTGTGATGATACTCTGCTACCACCAATTTTTCTCGCAACAAAATCTTCTGTTCCTTTAGGCACTGTAAGAATAAGAACATTTTCATTTGTTGGTGACGAGACTTTAGGGAAGTATACACGAATCTCCTGTGTTTCTATTGATCTAGCAACATCACAAATACAATTATCAGTTTGTGGTAAAACTTGTGTGCTGTTGTTTGGATAACATCTACTCTCTGGGGTTCCTGCTGCTACTGTCTCGCAGTTTTGTGTAACTTGATCACAGAATGGAGATTGACCATTAAAGTATTTGTAATAACATCGTGACTTTTTGATTCCAGACATACACTCAGACACAAAGGGAGTTTCATCTACGCAATCTAAACAAGATCTATAGTCAGTTGTAGTATTCGCACAAAAACTAGGATCAGTTTCACTTGCATACTCACTAGTCAAAAAGTTTCTATTTTTAAAAGTAGCCTCAACTTCATATGTTGAAACCATAAGAGCGATATCATTTTGAGTAAGGTTTGTGTTTGTGTCATCCGAGTGAGCATTAAATATTTCTTCAATATTCATTGGTCGGTTGATACCATGACCGCCTTCGGTATACATTTTTATAAAATGCTCTCTTGGGGTTTGTCCCTCTGGTAAATTAATATTTCCAAGAGTCAACTTATTAAAAATTTGATCGTCAAATGGATAAAAGACGTAATCAACTTCTCGATTTGATTGAAGATATGTGTATAGGTCTGGTATTTTTATACACTCACCATCTCTACATCCTACGCCAGATAATATAGATTTACTTTGTGGTACGAGTGTGGTATCTATTCGTCTATCATTTGGTGAGTTATAAGATTTTAAAATGGGAGATCCAGATCTTCTCTTTCTTCCATCTTTTGTTATTGCACTTTCATATGCGTTGCTACACAGGGTTTTAGTATCTAGTTTGTCGTTTGTCAAACAAAGACCGATTGGTTTTGAGCAATCTCCATCGCAACACTCTTCAACGCTAATAGTTCCACTCGGACAAACATTCCTTACATAAAGTTCAGCAGGTCGGGTCGAACCAAATCTCTGTGATAAGTGATCTTCATTCGTATATTCACTTAGTATTTTCATACTTTCGTTTAATACACCAGATGAGTCTTTCACTTGAAGGTCTGGATTACATGCTAAATTTGGATTGAACCTAGCCTCAAACCCAGCGTGATTAAGTTGTAATACATTATTAAACTGATTACAAACATATTGGGTAGTTGTAAAACAACCAAATCTTAATGCATCCGAGTGCGACCCTTCTACGGGGAAAGTCGTGCATGAACCGAGTTGTAAATTTGAACCTCTTGCCATACTCTATGTATTCAACTTATGATGGACAGATGAATAAACCTGTTTGTCCATCAACGTCATCGACATACTCAGGGAATGTCATATATTCAGAACAGTAAGAGCATCTCGACGCATAACCACCCACGGGATTCGAAGCAGTATCCGTTGTTGATGCAGCAGAGGGACATCCACCACATCCTCGTCTGTTGCAGTTATCACCTACACAGTCACCCCCTGCTCTCCAGAAAGGCTGTTTATTACCATTACCACCATTTATAATGAGTGGACCATATTCACCACTGTAGAATAGTTTGATTAATTCACCTTGTATAAGAAGACCATTATCAGCCGTTTTTACAATACCAAGCAATTGACTTCCAATAGGATAATAACTCTCTACTATTGTTGCACATTCAAATATGTCAACACAACTTGAACACTCCCAATTAGTGCAGAATCCTTCAGGACGAGTTCCATCGTATTGACAATCTACACCATCATACTCGAATCCTCCAACTGGATCGTCATTGAATCGTGGGTGACAACAAGTCCCGATTCCAATTTTTGGATCTGAACAAATGCTTCCTTCGCTTTCTGTGACATGACATTTTTGACCAGGCGTCCAGTTTGCATCGTCACCAAACAAAGACTTACATGATGTCTCTGATATTTCATCGGTGCATGAACATGTTGGGAATCCACCATATAAATTAAATGGTAATTCTTCTGGGTAGATAGGATTACTCAGTGGACTGTCACCGCAATATTTGTGATCGCTATTAGTATGATTATTCCCATCCCACTGTCCGCATCCACCCTGAATGTAGAGAGTGTTACATGTAAAGTCAAACTGCGAACACGATGAGCAATTTTTACAGCATTTACCTAGAGGCACTGTTGGAGATGCTGCACCTGCGTCACACAATAGAGGAAGATTAGGACATACTTCGCTACAAGTTTGATTCGGATAGAAAGTTTGACCAGGCTGTGAACAGTCCTCTGCATGTTGACCTTCAAGGCAACAATTCAATGTTGATGTTTGAGAGCAACACGCTCCACTTGTAGATGCTCCACCCTCTCCACCGCTGGGTGTATCTTTAGGAGGAGTGCAGACGCATGGGGTTGTTTCACAAACTGTATTATGACCCATGTATATACCACCAAGACCAGTGCATTCTTCAGGAGTTGTTTCATCCATGCACAGACCATCAGATAAACAACAAGCACCTCGTTTTGTTAATGAGTCGCAGCAATTTATAACTGAACAGTAAGTTCCAACACCCTGAAAAATTGTATATGTTGTCGTGCTTTGTTCGCCTCTCTCGAAGCACTCGTCTGCGGTGAGATTATCAGAGCATGAAACGTAGTTACCATTTTCTAAAGTAAACTCGCAACATGCTCCACCTTCTCCGAAGTCTTCTTCACAAACATCAGGATCACATGGATATTTTTCTGGATCACATTCAATCAGAGGTCTGAACTGACCACCAAATCTATCGCAGAATTCTTGCGTTACAGGTATACCAGAGGCGTTACTACTGTCTATGCACAGTGTTTGTTCAGTCTCTGAATTTTTATTCAAACAACAAGAACCCTCGACACCAAAAATTCCACAGGGAGTAGAGGCACATGTTGTGTCGAGATAAAAGTCATAACCCTCTTTTTCTTCACACTCTTCTAGACTAATAAAATCGTCGCAGTCTAATGTTACTGAATTACAACATGCACCATATTCTATGGTGTCAGTTCTTCCAACGTTATAGTTTTTACCTGCGACCGTACACAACCAACTTACTCCCTCGTCGTATGAGAGGCAGTTTACAATATTCACACCAGTCGAGAACTTATTGTTATCGGGGTCGAAGTAAAAACGATTACTGAATGAGATTCCTGCTGGACCGTTTTTGATAATCAAAGTAGCGTGATGACTTTCACCAAACTCTGCGGTTGATCCAAAGGTTCTATCAGTCTGTGTCTTCCAGTGAGGAGCGTGACTAATAGGGTCTTTCGCATGTTTTGTAAATGTGATATTGTCAAGTGTAAATGGAGCGTACACCAAATGAACAGATCCTTGACTATTGTTTATGACAAACGGATCTTTTTGCACTCCCGTAAACTCGTTACCATGAACATGATAAAAGTTTGTTGTGTTATACAACTTTGGAGATATTGTTCCCCAAGTTAATCCATTTGTTCCTGCATCTGGTGGGACGATACTACCTTGATCGGTAAATGTTAAACCAAAAGCATCCTTTACACTTTTCTTATCAATAAGATAAGCAAGTTCACCAACTGACTGTCCCAACACTGTTCCGTAAAGTGATGCTGCGTTAGGACCAGAGATACCCACCACCGAGTAGGTCGGACCTGTACCAATTGTTACAAGGTCGCTATAGAAAACTAAGTCACCACTTACACCCAACCTTCTAAATGTAAGTGTCGAACCACAAACTCCAAAGTAAGGTGCGTTCGCATGACCTATGATTGTTCCCGTAGTAATACCATTAAATATTCCCGTTGTGCCTACATCTGTATTATAAATGTTCGGAAAAGCACCTACAACTGGACCCGCTTGACCCGTTAACCCTCTGGGTGCTGCTGTCACTTCATTACCCGCAGCATCAGAGAATCTTAAAACGTAATAACCAAATGCTGGTTTTGTAGGATCATTTTGTAAATAAGTGCCTGCAACAGAAAAACCAGTGATACCAGTTGGTCCCCGTGGTCCCGTTTCACCTGTAGCACTCGAAGCACCCGCAATACCACCAGTTCCCGTTAGGAAACCACCTGCTGGTCCTGTTGGACCAGTGTAGGGTCGAATGTGACTCGTGCTAAATGATGCGGTGTAACCTAATGCCATATATTATCCTCTGATATATTTAGGTTAGTAACCACCACCCGATGAAGTCGGTGGTGATGGTGGAGGAGAAGGTGGTGGTGTATATGTGCTAGGTGCTGACGTTGTTGGTGTTTCAGTGGTAGTTGATGTTGCAACTCGTGTAGCAATTGACCTTGAGATCTCAGTTGCCTGTTGGATCGAGTATCTCTTAAGATTTAAATTACATACACCAGACTGAATACAGTAAGTGTCGGATTGTTCACAAGCGGTGCATTCTGTTGGTCTTTCTTTAATCCACTTACGTTCCAGACCATTTAATTCAGACCACTCTCTATCTTCACAAACTCCCTTAGAAACACCACCGATACAATCAAGGACATAGTAACGTGATGGATCTTGACCTTCGGGAACTTCATAATCAAAAGCATCTCTCTTAAAGCAGCAAGATCCCAACTCTCTGTTCACTGCACTTTGCTCAAATCCTCTTCTATTCTTTATCTCATCAATCTTATCCAAGATAGTATTGGAAACCTTCGTGATGACAATTTGCTGTTCACACAATCTACATTCATCAGGTTTGTTGAGATTCTTACAGTCCTCTAAACAGTTGTCGGGACAACGACTCCACCGTGTTTCGAAATCTTGAATCTTCGAACATTCAAATCTAGAGTTGTAAGAACATTGAGCAAGTGATCCTGCACCATATGATCTACCGTTTCTCACCGTATCTTCTGTATGATATTGACAGCAGCAACCTCTCTCTTTTTCATAACTACTAATCTCGTCGTCTCTATCTTTGATAATTTCTAAACATGACTGTTCAATGTTTGCATAACGAGTGAGCATAGAGTTTATGTTTTGAGAAAGAGCAGTATTATTAACAACACTGGCGTCTGTTTTAACACATGCGTTATCACGAAGAGTTCTAACGAGATTGTTTACAATCTCTGTATAGTTATTGCACTTACATGTGTAGTATCTTCTCAGATCAGACTCTTCGGTATTGGTCTTATTCTCGCACGCTAATTCACGCTCACTTGCGTATGTCAAGATTAATTCAATTGATCGGTTGCACGATATTCTATAAATGTCCTCTGGTAAGTTACAGGCATCACATATATCTTGCAGTTCTTGCCTCAGTTCATCAGTTGCAGTTTTTGATGTTTGCGATAACTTAGTGGTAATCACCGATCCATCAACTCTTGACCTAAATCTCGTTCCATTATTTGATGACTGTTGTCCGAGTATGATACCCTGAGGCGTATATGTAAACTCATCTTTCTGTCTACTTGTATGACCCTTACTTTTTGGATTCCAGACGAATCTATCATAAATTGATAAAACGTCACGTTCACCTGCGTCCTCCTGTTCAATCAACTCGTCTAAACCTGCGAGGTCGCCAGGATATAATTTTATCTGCATTCTCTTGTAAGATCCATGCTTAAATGAACACGTTCCTGGCAATCTAGGGTCACTAATATATCCGTCATGGGAAATGTGATTTGCACCTCCACAATTTCTATCGTCTACGGGTGGGTTGTTATCAGGATGACAAAGGTGTGTTTTTGCGACTCCACATGGGTAATATTCTCTCATTTCCCAATCACCACCCTTCGCTGCACATTGAGCGAGTGTGGTAGTAGCGTAATCACAAGTTGCCTGCTCTAATGAACAGCAAGCAAACTCTGATGGTATCGAACATGCTCCATCTGTATCTACAGGGTAACCTGCTGCTTTTGCACGCTCGTAATGAATATTGCCTGGTCTAAACTTTCTTGGGATACCACGAAGATTGCGTCCAGTGATCGACCCATATGTGCTATACATTTTTTGACCCATATTAGTGATAATATCACTATGACCGCAGGTATTGTCTGAGAATGGTCCAAAACCTTGATTTTCACACGGTGAGTTATAATGTGATTTACCTTTTTGACCTGACGCTGCACCACCCATGCCTGGACGAATTAGACCACCATATTCACTAGTCGAATAACCACCATTTTCCCAAGAGGTATTTACATAACCCAACTGACACGTTTCGCAAGTTAATGGTGCTTGAATACCCGACCAAGGCAAACCATAGTTACTCAACCCGAAGATATCATTTTGTCGAACCTTATCGTATTGCACAAAACCACCTGAGCAGAAACCACTTTCACCGAGTCCACTAGGATCTAAAATTGATGTGCTTGGACCGAATCCTGTGGTTGCAAAACTACCTTCATGGTGAAGGTCTAAGAATCCTTTACCCGCGATATACTGATCACCACCTAAGACGGGTTCTATACAACCAAGCAATTCTTGATAATCTAAGCCTGGGATTCTCCAAACAAAATTCTCATCCATTAAGCCAGGACATGTTACTTTATCAAAACAGAACTTCGCAGTATCAGTCCACGTTTGAGTTGCAGAATCATAGATGTCCAGTGATTGTTTATATGCAGGACTGTTAAATCCACACGCCCATCCGACAATTTGAGGTCCGAGAGGAATGTTCTCACCTCTTCTTGGATGTAAGTCTGCTTGATATTGAGTTGTATCTACTAGACAACTATTTTGGACAAACTCTTCGAGATTTGCAGGAGACGCCTCTTCAGCAGTAGGTTGCGCACAGCGACAGTTTAAGTCTTCAAACTCATTACCATTACCAGCACCATTATTCCAGTTTCTTCTTGCTTTGATATAACTGTGATAATTACAATGCGGATAAATCTCTGGTAATCTCCAACTACCGAAGTCCGCTCTATCTACGTCAGTTGAACAATCACCTGCTGGACCCAATCCGATTGGTGTGTATGAGTTACCGTTACCATATGTGTCCGCTGGTCCATCGGGGAATCCTGTGGATACCATACTGTCAAGACACTCTGCATATCCATGATTCGTCGTAATCCACATAGGGTGAGTGCGAATACCACCACCAAATTCTGCATTTGTGGTATTAGACCTACCTTGATAAACTTTACCATCACTTGAAAAAGTAGTAAGGTAAGCAAGATTACCCTCATAAATTTGGAAGTTCGAATATGTTTTGCTCACCAAATCAATGTATAGTGGTTCAAGTGCGTGCATCGGGGGTCCAGGCCATCCGAACAATCCAAGTTGAACACAACACATATCAGTCTTATAAATTTCACCTGATATGTGATCCATTTCAGAATTGATATCACTTCTAGAAACTATATCATCATTACTGACCGATGGATATAAGCAATCATCACAGTCACCTTCACAAATGCTTCCCGAATCAGCATCCATAACTTGTCTTAACACAAACGGACTTATTTCCCACAAGGCGTAATGGTTTTCTGGATTTTCTACATTATTATTAAGATATCTCTGACAATCTCCAACAGTATACTCGGTGAGAGTTTCAACGGTTGTTGCTGGACCGTCACCTTGTCTTTGTTTAATATAACATGTTCCTGCATCAATACCATCTTTTCGAATTTTACAACCATCCCCACTCGCTACATCGCAAGGTGGAATTTCTTCATCTTCTGCACCACACTCAGACTCTTCATTTTGACTACCGTAACCACCAGTGTTTTCTTCACATATAGCATCAATTTCAGTATCAATTTCTTCAGCATTACCGTCATCTGGAGGTTCCAAGCACGACTCTTGTTGAAGACCTGTACCACCAAGGAAGTTCGCACTACTTGATCCGTAGTAACCACAAGCCTTACCGCTACATTCGGTAAACATAGCGTTCCATACCGATGTATCTGCTTCAGACACATCACATCTTGCCCATCCCACTGCGATAGGAGGTAATGGTCCTTGTCCGCCTGGACCGTAACCCTCCTGAAGCCTTCTCGAAATTTCACCTGATATATCTGCGGGTGGTGATACGGTGAGATGCGCATTTACTTGTTTAGTATCTAAACGTAATGGACAATACGGATATAAATATGGAACGCATGTGGAGAACCATCCTGAAGATGCTTTACCTTCCCTAACCTTATCAGTTTTAATATTAGTCCAATTGTTAATAGCAGTCACTTCCTCAGAACCAACACAAGTGCTGTCCACGAGAATCCATTCTGGTCTTGGAGTGTAACCCAATATTCTTTCAGCAAGATCTGATATAATATAGAATTGACTGAACTCCGAAGTCACTTCATTTTCATATTCTTCTTGAGTTTCAGCAATCGCAGCAGAGCGATTTATTTGACTAATTCTCGATCCCTTAACCCAGTCCCAATAACCATTACCGATACGAGATAGGTCTGCATCAACATCCTCTGGGAGAGCATTAGATTCAGAATTCCGTGTGCATGAGGCTTTTGCCATCGCATCGAACCAACACTTCAGTCTTGAAAGAGCCTCTTCTTTCGTTCTTGCACCCTTAGGCCACGGTGGTTGCATAACCATAAAGTGATCATCAATTACATATGTTTGTAAGTTGACTTTGAATGATCGAGCGTATGATGGGTTTAACGCTTTACCACCACCTTGATTTACAATATTAATATCTTGTGCTGGTGCTTCCCAAAAATCTTTATTTGTCCCTCTCCACCAGTCACTACTACCTTCAAACAAACCCTTATATGGTGTGCATCTATAAGCGAACTGGTTAAGAGAGGTAGATTTAGTTCCAAAGAATGCGGAGTGGTTAGAAGGCGGTTGACCATTGATATCACTCGAATGTGTATCTGTATCTACGGAATCACCTTTCCAGCAACCATAATCATCGATTTGACCATTGAATAATGTGTTAGGCATACCATCCCAGAATCGATGTGATCCACAATTTATGTTACTATATTCGTTTGTAAATTGGTGTAATGGTCCATAATTATATTCGGGTCTGTCATCATTTAAGAACTGTCTATCGATAGGATGATCAGAATCACTCGACTGCGGGTTGACAGGAATTGTTCCAGAGGTCGGATAATTTATTAACTCATAGCCTAAGTTATCACTTGGAATAGCGTTTACCGACGCACCGCTTTCATCCTGAGAAAAACCTGTTGTTGGATCGAATTTAACTTTACCATTGATACCCATATCATATCCACCCCACTCGCAGCAAAGCGGACTACATTTCTCTGGGTGTTCAACGCAGTCATTAAAGGATGAAACATATGGTCTTGTATCTCCCAACTCCGACCATGTGCAGGGACAACCTCTACCATTGAATGGAATAGCATTTGATGAAGTATCCTCTGGACCCCATTCTATAAGTTCAAACCACCCGTCATCATTCCACATAGATGTATTTTGACTTCTACGAACACCTATGTCTGTTCCAGTAGTGGAAAGATCAGTAGTTGTTTTATAATCAATGCTATTTACGTTTGGTTTACCATAACCAGCAGCAAATTCAGAACCACGCGCACCAGTGCCATCATCACAACCTAAGGGTGCGCCTACCGCTCCTGATGATATCGATGTGCAATTGCAAGAGTTTCTAGGATCAGGTATGGGGTCAGTATGCACCCAACATGTTGGGAACATTCCACCAGGCGTGTCTTGTCCTCCGACACTACCAGACGGATCATATCCATTACCAGTAATGATGTTGTCTATCTCTGGATGAAGATACTGAGAACATGAGTTTATCGTAAATGTCCCTGTTCTTTGCCCGCAGTCAGGCTCAAGATTATCAACATTACATCCTCCAAGTTGGAAATATCTACCACAAAGACTCGATGTGTTGGCTGGATCAATATTGTCGATGTTAATTGTTATGTCATAACAATGCGCACCACCATCAACTGGTCCAGTCAAATCAAGACACAGATCTTCAGAACCATCACAGACCTCACTCTTTTTACCGATATTTGCGAGTGGTTTTCTTGTTACCCCACTACTACTCCTACCATGATAGTAACGATCAACTGGTGGGGTGCCTGGAGTGTGGGTTGGTGGGTTGGTATAAGCAATCGCCCATTGATCATCATCTGTTCTACACACACCAAGTGGTAATTCACCCGTTGTTTCTAGGCCTGGATATACAGTTTCATAGTAATTTCTGAAAGCGTCTGGGAAGGTATCAGGAATTACACCCCCACCACGACACCTTCCTTGTGATCCGTAAATGCCTTGACACTTGAGATCTCCCAATACATCATCGTTCGGATCACACTCTATGAAATATGTGTCTGCATCGCCAGGATTAACATCTATTTCTCTTGCACAATCAACACACCAATAGTCATTAACACCATCATCATTATCATCACAACAGTTGATGGAGTCAGTCGGAGCAGGACAACATGATCCACCCTCAGACGGTAAATGCTCTCCTGCTTCACCACCATGTCCGCAGGGATCAGCAGACGAATCTTCTGTCCACTGGACAGTCGCGGAACCGCTAAGATCTAATTCATTTGCTCTAGCGGTACATTCCAGTTCAGTTATACCGTTCGTGCATTCACTAAATGGCGCACATGGTCCATCAACTAGATTACCGATACAACATCTACCGACAGGATCTTCAGGAATATTACAAGGATTACCTTCGCAGGTTGCATCGGGTGTAAATGTATCATTTTCACCTGTGCAATTGGAATCTATAACAGGATAATCGCATGACGAACATTCACCACCATCGCAACCTCTACAGCAACGACCAATGACATCATCGGGTATACATGGATTAGAGTTACACATAAGACCCTCAAACCACGTTCCACTTAGTGCAGCACAGTCCGCTTCGGTTTGAAGAGAACACGTTGAATTATCTTCTGATTCTCCCTGACAACAAGCCCATCTAGGTGAAGCACAACCAGCCTCGAAACAGTTTTGAATGCCTTGAGGTCCACCGACACCACCTCTCGCTTCAGGACCATACCAAACACCACCATTCTCTCCCTTTAACGCACAGTTTGCCTTCGTCTCTAGTGAGCAGTCAATATCACCATCACGGTCATCGTCAGCACAGCAAGCATAAGGAATATCATCAAAGTTACAAACAGTTTCGTCAAGGGCTCCGTTTGTATCTGTCCATGATCCACCCAGCACACCTTCACAGTTACACTTAGTTTCAAGTGTTGCGAAACCAATACCATTCTGGTTAATTTGACAGCACGTTCCAGACTCTAAACAAAAATCAGTGTAGTTAAATGGTCGCAAAGAAGTTTGTTCCAGCGAATCATTACATCCGTAAAAGAAAGGATTTATTCGAAGAGGAGTGTATGTTTCACTTTGACAGTCTACATCACCTATAACTTTACCCTGTAACGATGCAGGTAAACCGCCTCTAGTTGTGGGTAATGTGAGTTTATCACCTTTCCATCTCTTCGGTGTCTGGGTAAACGATTCATTATAGAACCAGTTGGTGCTGTGTAAACATTTATATTGATTTGCAACTTCTGTGCATGACTCGCAGTTGCAGCATGATCCTCTTGGTAATGGATTCGAACAAATGACATCTGGAGACTCACTTATATCAGAGTCACTCATTCCACTTGTTCCCACCATCGGTGAACAGCCTGGAGTGAATTCACCAACATACATTAAGTTGGTTCCACCAATGTTATAATATTGACCAACAGTCGGATTGCTTACGCTTTCGGGTTGACCATCAAAGACTCGAACAAAGAATAAAGCACCTGCGTTTATTGCTTTTTGATCTGCGATTCCAGATGCTGCATGACCTCTATATGGTGTAATATTACTTACTTGACCTGTCTCAACATTTTGGTAGAAAATTGTGTTTTCCGAATCATTACCTTGAGATAGTGTTGATGACCAAACATTACCAGATGCGTATTGAGTGTTATTTCTTAATTCTATAAAACGTTTTCTCTGATAAGTAAAGAAGTGCAGTTCTTCTTTTGATGGAATGTAATAATTATTAGAGTTTCCAATCTCTTTTACAAGTCCAGATGGATCATTATAATTGTTGTAAGACGGATAGTAATGAGTAAAGTTTATTTCTAAAGCAGGCGCATTATTAACATCTTGCAGTTTTTTCCATAAATTATTATTGTCATTACTTGGATCGTATCTGTCAGTGTTTACAACAAGCGATGGGTATAAACCACCAGATGCAAGATATCCATTTGCTCTTCTGGGATCTCCTACTTGTGGATCGTTATTATTCCAGTAATCTCCAAGAACCTCACCCCAGTATGTTTCTGTGGAAACCGTTACGAAACCAGTGTAATTCAATGGTCCACTTTTTGCTTGGGGGAACACACCTTGATTCACCCATTCACAACCTTGTCCAGAGGGATCATCGTTATATCCCCACGACCAATACCAACCGTGTGTATTATAGTATCCGTCATTCTGTCGAGTTATAGCATGAATGATTGACTCAGACTGATTTGTATTATCAAAGTCAAGTCCACCCCAGTAGTATGGTCCTGCCTCATAGAATTGTTTACCATACTCAAGTTCATCAACAACATTGAGCATATAAAGTTTCCACGAAGTTCTCTCGTTTGCAGGAGGACAATTCTGAGTTGTGCAATCAGGAGGACAGTCTATATCAAAACATGATTGATCGGGATATAACTGACAATTTTCACATCCGTTTGTTCCGTTACGTTCAGCACACTCAGTTTGTGTGAGTCCATCAACACATCCACAATTATCACAGCAACATGCACCCGTTGTATCATCACCAACGTGAACACAACAATCGATGTCTGGATCTTCGCAGGTCTTACCAACACCTTGGAAAACACCACCTTCATTGTAACAGTCAGTCGGAGTGTAATCACTTCTACACTCGGAACCAAAACAACATGGTCCTCTCAGAAGATCACAACAGTCACCACTCCAACCAATGGAAGCATCAGGCACATCACACTGGGTTCCATCGCCTTGATATTCACCACCCAGTAAGTCACACTCTTCGCTGTCCGTGTAAACACATACACCAGTCAAACAACATGCACCTTTACCTGTGCAATCAATACACCCTGCAACGTCAGGAGAGTTGACGTTACAGTTTATACCCTCGACACAATTTAATCCGTTATCTTGTGGTGTGCCTGGATTCCAATTGCTTTCATCGCCTGTGACTTGAATGCATGTATAACGATCATACGGATAAAGATGATCACAACCTAAACCTGCCTCATCATTAATAGAATAGGGGAAACAGCAGGTTCCGTTGATTTCATTTTCTATAGACTGTGCTTGTGCTTGACAGTCACAAGTGCAAGTTGGATTATTACAGATCGCCTCTGAAACAGAGTCAAAGTTTTCTCCCGTAACTGGGTCAGTTGCAAAACCAGTAATCCATGCTTGTGGGAATGGATCGGTTGGTCTATTCCAGCGAATCACGTTAGCACAAAGTGGTGAGTCTTTACTCGCATTATCAACAGCGTCTTGAACTTCTTCTTGATCCCCAACCAACCACTCAATCAAACCTGTTTCATTGTTGCACCAAGCACCAATCCAGATCTCACCTTGTGGATAACTATTTCCACAGCAAGTAGTGTCTTCACCAAAGAATCGTCCTTGCTCTAAAATATTTTCACATACCCACTCACTCGTCTCACTACAAATTGTATTAAGGTAATTTATTGGATCGAGTGAACAGCAAGATCCTGTAGGACAGTATGGTTCTGGACAAGGATTCTGTAAGCATGAACTCTCTAATCCCTTGAAGTCTCCGTTGAGTGTTGAGCATTGTTCCTCTGACAACTCCAAACAACTATAACATTGATTAACAGGATCAAAGAAGCAACACGCGCCGTTTGGAAGTATTGGTTCATCGCAGGGGAATCCGTTACAGTCAAAACCAGGCGTATCACAATTGATGCCTGGGACAAAGTATCCACCAACTAACTCACATTCGCTCGCATCACTACGAATACATTTACCCATTGTGCAGCATGCACCCTCAAACGTTTCGCATCCTGAGTCAACACACAAAGTCTCTGGTGTAAATGCTGTTCGAATTGTATCAGTATTTTTCTGATCACACTCTAGTCTAGTTTGATACTCTGTGCAATTTACGAAACTGTCATTACTGATTAAAAACTCGCAGCATGATCCAAGTTGATTATCATCAGCACCAACACTAGATCCACCAGTGTAACCCAAACTCGGATTAAGAGGACGCCATTTATATAAACCGTTTTCTTTCACTCGCTGGAATGTAAAGATATCAATACCATCTGACAGGTTCAGTTCATTCCATGATGTCGAACCAACGCTCTCTGTATCACCAGCGTATCCATCAGTCCAGTTGAATTTTTCGCTCGTTCTGGATTCAAAGATATCAATGTCGTAATTCAAAGGAGGTTGGTTAAGTAATGCGTTACCTGCGACAACACCAGCGTTTTTACCTCCTTGAACAATCACTGTTAAGTTATCAACGGAATCGTGTGTAGATCCACTAACCGCTTGAGCATTAGGCAGTCGAATAAATCCAGTCGTGATTCCACAGTAAACTTTATGAACGTTACCATGATCGAGATCAATGATCACATCTTTAAGGTTTGATTCTGTGTGACCAACTGCGTAAACAGTAAAACCTTTCACATTACCGTGTCTCTTAATTATTTCTCTTTGTTCACCTATTCGAAGTGACAAAGACTCATGATATGCAGACGCTCCATCGACAGGTGTGTATGAAAGAGAACTAGAATGGAAGAATGTTCCGCTTGCTCCATCAGCAAATGAACCACCCTGAGTGGACATGAAGAGTAACTCACCAGTTACACCCATATCGATTCCGTCTGGTGCGTTCGCTGCAATACCCTGTAAATATATCGTGTCGTTGAAGACAGAAATTTCTAGATCACCGCCTTCGGTGATTGTCTTAAAATATGCTGTTGCACCAGACTGGTTTGCAAGTATGGAGATACCATCTCCAAGTGTTGTAATATTTAAACCACCTGTGGTTCCTGTAGTCCCTGTAGGACCACGAATATCAGCAGCAACACCGTTGTATATTCCTCTAGTTTTCACATCGGGAACTGTAAACGTAAATCCACCAGCGGTCGTTCCAGTTTCTCCGAAGAATACTAGAGAGTGTTGCGGATTACCACAAATACCTACAAATCTATAATTTCTATAATCGTAGGTTCCAGAACCAACAGGCGCTGTGGGTCCACAGAAACCCAATCCTAATCCTTTTTGCCCAATCGGTCCTGTTGCACCCGTTGGTCCTGATGGTCCAGTGAAACCCCTTGGTCCCGTACCAGCAGATAAAGTAATACCACTACCTTCAACTGAACTACCACCCGTACCACCAGTCGGTCCAAAAACAGGGACTGCACTGTTGCTCAGGTAAGATGAGGCGTTTTGTGGATTACCGATTAAATAACTCACTTACTCTCCTCAAACTGACTTAAATGGATTATCTTTTGCTGAAGCATACACACCATACCATTCTGTTTTTTCAGTTACCACATCTTTCGTACCAATTGTAATGAACTGTATAATATCTATGCCTCCATGAGGGACTGGATTTGCATTTCGGGGAAATTTCCAGTTAGTTGGGAAAGTAGTTTTTGATGCAGAGACTTGAGTGTTGGAATTTGATTCGCAGAAGTCAGGAACGGTTCTTACACCACGATTTCCTTTTGATCCTGTGTTAATAATCAATGAGAAAGCGAGTGATGATTGATACCCATAGAAGAACGACCAGTCATCATCATAGGGTTGTGAGGTGTCTATAATTCTTATGAAAGGCACATTTTGAGCATCCACTTCTCCAGTAAGATCAAAGTAATCTTGAACTAAGTCGATCTGTATGTTGTGTCCAAAACTCTTACTATCCCTCGCTGCGTTAAGTGTAAGTATCTCGTTCGGATTTATTTTATAGATCAAAGTGTGTGTTGAGCAGTCATACTCAGAGGGTCTAATTCTACCAGTAACCTCTTTCGTTTTGAAAGTTGTGTAGTCTAACGAGAAAGTTGGACCCGCATGAAAATTTGTAAGCGTTGCACCAGACAGTCCAGTTGAACCAGCCGAGTTTTCATTAAAGAATACCAACTGACCAAACTCACCATCAGCATTTACAGCATTGAACGTTCTAAACTTAATGCGAATCGTGTCACCCTCATCGATGACTTGTACGCCTCCACCACCAGTCAAACTCTTAAGAAAGAGTTCTCCATTTTCAGACTTCTGGAAAAATGCTCCGCCTGTTGCTTGTCCAACATTTTCACCTCTCAACCAATAGTTTGTTTGACCTGTTGGACCTCTATAATATCCACCATCAGTCGTAACACCGTTTGAGAAAATATTAATTAAGTGATATGGTTTACCACCTAACGGACCTGCACCAAACGTACTAGAATATGTGATTCCTATAAGGACAGGACCAGCAGATCCTGTCGGACCACTTGCTCCAAAATTACCAGTCGCACCAGTAACTCCTCTAGGACCAGTCTTTACTTCAGTTGTTAATGTTACACCTGTCGGTCCACGAACACCGAGGTTTAATGGATGGGCGCTTGTGCTATAAATATAACTCATAGCCTATCCTTATGTTACTATTTTAAGTGTTCCACTATCCGAGAATACAGTATCCGTAACTGATCCACTACCAGTTGTTGGTAGATTAGTGAGTCTAAGATTTTTAACTTCTAATGTGTCTATAATCGCAGCACTCGCAGATGGATCAATTCTAATAATATAATTCATAGACACATACGGTGATAGATTTGACTGGAATCCAAAACCACCTGCTCCAGTTTGGAATCCAACTGCACCCGCTCCATCATTGGACATATCAAATCGACCATCACCACCGACTCTTCCTCGTGCATCACTGTCAGATTCACCGAGAGGTAATCTCTCTCTCAAGTCTGGTGTAAGAGATGTGAAGACTCCTGTTTTATTACTCGTGTCGTTAATGATCGATACATTTCCACCACCGACTAGTGTAGCGTTACCTTGTTCAAATTCATATAACACTGTCTTAGGTCTTTTGAATGTAGCAGTTGAAGATCCACCCTTTGTGATAGAGTCAAACTCATTCAAAGTTTCGAAGTTTTGATTTGCATTAGTTGTATCACTTCTTAATGATTGCTCGACAAAGATATATCTACCACCATTTTCGATACCACCTGACGCTCCGACAACAACACCCTCAATAGTTCGAGTGTTGTCTGCAACGATTTGTTGCAATCTATCTCCAACGTTTACACTTGTGTCAACTTTCAAACACTCAACCCATCCATACCTCTTACCTACTGTGTCGTGGTAAAATGGATATGTTGTTCTATTGATTCCAGGCACACCAAACTGATCTACCTGTCCATCACCATTACATATCGCCCAACCTGTTGGAACTTTATCTGCTGAACCAGCCCAAGCGTGAACTACACCCGCTGGTACGATCTCACCTAATGACACAGCAACACTACCACCGAGAAGACTGCCAACATAATTGGTTACAGACCCGAAAATGTCTCCGTTTACGTCCTCTGCTATACGAGTGATCACAGGTTTTGCGACCCACCCAGGCGTTGTTGGTCTACGATTATCTAACCAACCTGCTGTGTAACCACCTAAGAAGTATACATCATCTGCGGTAGCACCTTCATTAATAGATCCCGTAGTATTACTAAAGAAGTCGTTCATCTTAACCACACCACCAAGACATAACTCAAAACTATTATCATCATATTTTTGTGATACGATGCCTACGACTTCTGCGTTATAGGCGTTGTTTGCTTGTGCAGCACGATATTCTGCTGCTGTTCCATCAACACCACTATTCCACCTAACAGCAGTACCCGCTGAGAATCCGTGGTTGTTTTGAACAACAGTAATAGCAGTCTTCGAACCTACACCACCTGCACCCTGAATGACTATGTTTGGATTTAATGCTGAATTATTACAAGTCATTTATTACCTTTCTACTGGACCATCGGGTAGGTCATTATTCAACTCTGCTTCTGCAAAGTAGTGTATTGTTATGGAGTCAACTTTCGCCGCTCCACGAAGAACTCTAATTTCAAGACCAGATGAAGTATCTGTAAACACACTGACATTTTCCGAGTTACCTTGTGTGGTTCTGGTTTCACCAAAGGCACTTACTGTTCCAGCGGTCAATCTCATATCTTTAGCGGCGTCTCTATTGAATCCTTCATTCTTAACTCCTGTTGGTGAGAACAACCCTACTGTTGGAATTGATCTCATCTCAACTGGGAACTTAACTATGTGTAAGAAGTTAGAAGGAACAATAAATGTTTCACCTCGTAAGTCAGGTTGATTCTCTGTACGCATAGTATTTTGACCAGTGACATCACCTAAGTCATAACTATGCTGGTAGAATCTTTGACACTTATTAAACTCAGTGTTTAAATCTTTCGTTTCAATAAACGTAGAGATATTACCTTGTTCGAGTTTAACCTGTGCAAGACTGACCTCACCACCGTAATTGACATTCATTGGTGAACCATCTGGTAAACTAGTCAATTGAGTAAAGAACGACAACGCTGCATAGTGATCAGCGGTAGATCCGACTGGAGGATTGAATACTTCTCCTGAGGCACCTGCTGCGTCTGAAACTTCTGGAACAAAGAACGAGAATGCATATCTTGACCAATCAAGTCCAAGTCTAAAGTCTGTGATTGGTGTGAGTTTTTGACTCGCTGTGGGACCAACACCAGCAGACGGACCAAAGATGCTACCACCAGTTGTTGCGCCTGGAGTTGGTCCAGTAGAACCACCTGCATAGTTTTGCAACCATGCTAAGTGCATATCACCAGTNACACTACCNTTTGCATAGAACGATGCAGTCATAACTTGTCCCGCNAACGANGTNACATCNGGGATTCTCTGTTCAACTTTATAGTATTCATTGTTGTTGGTTCCACCCGCAAAAGATATTCCACCCTTCACGACCGCATAATAATTAGGATGACCCTCAACCTTAACTTGTTTCTTGTCGAACTTCTCTCTCTTCAGTTTGTAATCAAGAACTCTATGNGTACCACTTGACTTACCAGTATACGGATTGTTTCCAAAGAATCCACCAGTGCCAGTTTGTGATACACGAATCCATCTGTCTGCAAAGAATGAGTGTGAATTACCTGTGTAACCGTTTGGACCAGTAACACCAACACCTCTTTGCCAGAAGTCGAAACTTCCGTTGATTAATTGGTTCTCATTGACTCGTAAAACATTATCATATGTGTATCCAGTCGATCCAGTGGGACTCTTAATATTAAGAGTTTGTCCAGGCGTTGCTTCATCAGAACCTCTAACCTCGTAACTACCCGCACCAGTATCGCTGAGTGCATCGACTACAGGATGTTGAATGTTTACGACAAACGTGTTGGGTGCGATTGCATCTAAAACTTTAATCGCTCTTGCTGGTGGAACATTAGTCAAACCTCCACCCTCATCAAGATAGTATGTTCCAATACTTGACACGATATTTTCTCGAAGCGATATGTAACCGCCTGTCATNATATCGACAAGTCCAGTTGCTGCNTTTGATTCAACGACAACACCAAGTGGTTGTCCCAAAGATCCAGACTTCGTATAGTCAGCGAGTTTCAGACCACTAGGAGCAGATGGATCTGCTGCAACAACCTGACCAACTGAGAATGACTCAGANCCAGTGTTAAANCCTTTCGAGAAGATTGTTGCGTCGTTACCACTCAGACCACCGTAGAATCGTGATGTCATCGGGGTTCCACCACCACCATCTTCACCTGATCCAGTTTGACCGAGAACATGTCCTGTCATTGGTAAGAACACACCCGTAGTGACACCAGTGGCGATCATGACTGGTTTCAGAACCAATCCTACAACGCCTGGTCTTTCTTTCTGAATCTTACCTCGTTCCGCTCCACCAAAGATTGAGCAGTAATAAACACAGCCTGGTGAGAGACTATTACCACCGACAATAACTTTCTTCCAGTTAGTATCCGTGGTTGAAACCTCACCTAAGAATGTAAGATCATAAACATCTTTGTTGGGTACGTTTGAAACCATACCCACAACCTCAGATGCGTTAATGCTGTCACCGTGAGTTTCTGCGTATCCCTGAGCAGAGGCGAAAGTAAATCCTACGTCTTTACCTTCATTTCTATAACGAAGAACATTACCGACTTTGAAACCGTGGTTCGTTCTATTGATACGTTTCTTGTTTGCACCACGAAGTATATTGGTAAAACCAACACCAAAGTCACTTGTAGCGTATGAGGTATCAAACTCAACGAGAGGACCATCAGAATTACTAATGACGAGAGCGCCTTCTTTACCACCCGTTGCTCTTGTTCCAAAGGGAGTATACCAAGCATCACCTGTTCCACCATAAACACCGTTACGACCATCGAAGTCAAGGTAGATGTTGGATGAAAGTGTTGGTCCAAAGAATACTCTCGACACACCACCTTCTGCACTTGTGCTATAGGTTAACCCACACCCCGTATAACCGTAAGGTGCAAACGGATAATCTTCACCTGTTGATCCAGCGAGAGTGCGTCCAGTGTAGATCGAACTATGATTAAGTTTACCCTCTAACCATAGACCCTCTTTTGTTCTCCACATGTTATCTTTGTGTAACATGTAAGGTCGATCAAAGACAAAGTGATCAGCGCCTGGACCTCCATTTGGACTATTAAACACAGAATCGGGATCTGGTCCTGTTACACCACCACCAACAATCAGTCCAGCAAAATCACATCCAACATGATCGTCATCGTTATTCAGGACTAATATATTTTGATCAAAGTTATAACCAATTGTAAATCCTTTACCACTCTCACCATCATCACCGACATCAGACGAACCGATAAGTTTACCATTCACTCGAAGTGATTTACCAATACTAACATTATTACAGAAAGTTGTGTGTGTTCTAAGAACGTTACCACTAAAAGCAAACGCGAGCGTACCACCAGTAGAACTTGCGTGCATCATACCGTCACCAGCGGTAGCACCATAAACTTTAAGCCTATTTAATTTACCGATGATGTCAGTGTTTGTTCGAACTCTCCAAGTTTCAAAGGTATCATTCAGCGATACGTCAGGAATCTTGTAGTTGCGGAAAGCAGTTGATAGCGTGTAACCTTGAGCGCCGCTATTTGCAAAATCAAAACTGTGTTTACCATACTCACTAGGATAGATACTGCCAGTACCACCAGGCAAAGCCCACGATGCAGTATAACCAACGATACCGTAGGCGTATGTGTAACCTGTGCAACCTCCAAAGTAACCTGACATCTATCTCTCCGTTATGCTAATGGTACAGGTGTACCGTTTAAAAAGTATGGAACATGATTTGCAAAATAAATTATATTCGCAATACCAGCAGGAACCGCTCCTTCGGCTGCAACATATGTACCCATATTTAAGACTTCAATTTTATATCTCGATGCGCCTGGTGCAGATGAATTATAATAACCTTGTGCGTTATCAACAAGTGTAGGATCAACCTCAACCGCAGCAAAACCATCTTGAGGATCAAAAGTATCCCCATCAGGATTTACTTGTACCTCACGATATTGTAAGTAAACAAAAGGTTGACCTGTCGCTGTGCTTACATCGATAGATTTTGTGCTATTCAAATAAACTGCATATCCCAAGTCTTTGTCTTGTGGTCTAATCAACACATGGCCTGGATTCAATGTGACTGTAAAATTACTAGGACTACCCGCAGATCCGCTATTTCGACGAACTGTCAGGGGAGCATCAAGAATACCACTTTCTCCGACCACCCTTTTTGCTAAAGCATAAAACTGTGCTTGTAACAAAGTTTGCATTTGAGTCAACTCTCTTGCTTGAATCGCAAAGCCTGGACGGAACCCCATCTGAACAAAGTTTTTATCTCTGCTGTAGTCATCAAGACCAGAATCTTGGAATTCGAAAAATACTGCCATGTTTGCTTCCTTGTATCTTTATATGTATATCAGATTTGTCTTATCTGATCTCCACCAATGATCGCTCTAAACACAATTCCTTGAGATTGTGTAATAGAGTCTGATGCTCCTAAGTTATTTGTGTATAGTGGTATTGTATCAGTCCCAAACTGACCCTCTCCGTTTTCAACTTCAACCACTTGTGATTGCACAATAGAACTATCGTTACCAATCAAACCTGAAATTTCTGCGTTGGTAGATCCCTGATCAGTAATACCACTAAAACCGAGGACATTAATACTCACAATGGGGTCTTTGGTTGCTGATGCTTTTGCCGCTCTGGCACTTGTTTTTTGCACAGACTGAGTTCCAGATTTTGTTTTATAATTAATTTTATAAACTCTGTCTGATGCAATCAATTGTTTATCTCCCCGTGTCAACTCTACAAAATTAGACGATATAGACGCGATTTTACTTCCTGTGCTTCTCGTTCCTGATGTAACCTGTGATGAGTTCAATGTATCTGAAACACTTAAATTAGCGGTGCTTGTTAATTTAACTTTGTCAGACATTCGAAACGCTGTATTGGTTCCAATCACCTTATCAATATTATCACCACTGGAGTGTTTAAGATTTTGAACTAATGATACAGAATCAAAGGATGTTACATCTGTAACTTTCTGTATTTCAGACGAGTCTATGCTCGCAACAATCATACCTTTATCAGAGTTTAGAAGTGATGGGAAGTCTAAATTTCCTAGTGTAAATATAGGTCGAATGAGTGGACCAAATCTACCAAGACCTGCAATAAATTCTGTGCCGACTATCTGATCGATTTCTAAATTATACGTCCCACCAACATCTGGATCATCACTAAGTCGAACAGCGTTCGTTGACGTTGTGTATCCAGACCCAGTTTTTTGGATTATGACATCTCGTAACGCATATCCCCTTCGAGATGTCACAACATTGTCACTGTCAAAATCAAAAGCAAAATTTATAATTGCATTGTCAGAGGTAATTTGTTGTAAAGCAAATGATGGTTTCTCATTCCAACGTAACTCTTTCAGTGCTGGATCTAAATCAAAACGTAAGAGTCTACCTTTGATTGAATTCCAATAATTCAGTGTTGAGTTACTTAACTTTAGAGAACTGGTAGATACAGCGTTATCAATATCTTCTCTGGTAGGAACAGGAATGTGAGATGCAGTTAGGAACTTAAAAAACTTACCTGTTATATTATAAAGACGAAGCCATTTATATCCATCCTCGGTTGATATAATTTCACCAAAGTTACCGTCTGGTCGAATCGTACTGATAGATCCTTTTTGGTAAGCATCACCATTCTCAATGCAAAGATAAACAGACTGGGTATTGTCTGGTCCAGTTACTAAGACGTAATGATTTGAATTTTGTCTTGCAGGATCATAAGCGTTATACACACTACCAGATACCCAGTTGATTCGCTCAGTAATCAAAGCGAAAGAATCTTCACCTTGTATAGTCTTACCAACAACTGCACCTCCGAGAGATTGTTTCGCCTCATCAGATGTAACAGTTTCCTCTCCCTCAGCATTAAACTTACCGATAACAAAGGTAACAGGATTTGTTTTTACTTCATCAACGAAAGCCTTAGCAAATGTCTTATTGACTAATTGAACTATACCAGCATTACTCTTTGCAGACATGTTTACTCCTTATTTACAACCAGACAAAGACTCAGTAGCATTGTTGGGTGATCCTACATTAGTATTTATAGCACTTAAGAATAAGAAAGCACCGAGTGATATATCTTTCATCTGTGAATTAAGACCGACAGTAACAGACCAAGAGTTTGGATGGTGGAAGATCCTGAATGTATCAAGTCCAATTAATGCAGCATCCAAACCACCAGTACCACCACAAACTCCAAGTGGGTCAAGTCCAGTTTGGTGAGCGGTTGCACCCGCCTCGTCTTTATACCAAAGACCTCCACTGTCTTGCACATGTTGACTAGTGTAAGATACACCCTGACCTGCAACATATGGATTGTATCCACATGGATATAGATCAACTCCAGATGCATTCTCTCTAAGGTTTGTGCTTGTAGCAAATCTGTATGGTGTATAATTACCAATCACAGGTATCTCGATTGGTATCGTTGATCCAGTCGTACCAGGCTGATCAAAGATGTCAGTCAAAACATAATTACCAGCGAGGAACATACCAGCAGGGTGTAAAACACTTCTCACATAGTCTTTATATGAGTCCCAGTTTATTTCTGTATCGATGAGATATGAATAGTTTTGATAATATTTATTGTCATGTATGCGTGCAAACCCGCTCAACAAACCCTGCTCGCTACCATAATACACACCACACACTGAACCAGGCGCAGCAGGTTTACCCGCAGCGTTTACAGTAGAGCAAGCCTCATAGGTTGCACCTGCTGGACCAGTGAATCCTGCTGATGCTCCAAGAAACGCACCCTCTGAACACATATGAACAAGTTTTTTGGGATAGTCAATTGCAACGTCGGATGCATAAAATGACCTAAAGAAAAAGTCATAGGCATCTTCGGTGCTTTTCATTTGGTAGAAGTCTTTTACATACTTTAAAAAGTTTCTTACATTTATAGCAGAGTCTTGTGGTGAATCAAAGTTTACAAGATTGGTTGTGATTCCATCTTCGTTTGTGATGAAAGTTTTGTTGGGTAAACCAACCGCGTATATCTTTTTAAATATCTTCATCAACACATCTGGTGCTTCATCTATATCTTTCAATAGTGCAAGGTCACCGATATTTTGCTCGCACTCTAAAAACTTATAAAATAAAGATACGAATCTAGTAAACTTATCATAGAGTTCTTGAACGTGACTCGGTAAGCGATCTTTTGCATAAAAGTTAAAATCATTATTACCACAAACGTTGTCTTCACCGAGTTCGAGGCTAAAGTATAATTGTGCCTCTCTTGCTGCATCCCACCGATCTCTAATCGCCTTAGGACCAAGTAAAGGAGAACCTGCTCCAGATACACCAGCACCAGTGATTACAATCGTCATGAGGTCAAGATCTCTATGTCACCCACTCTGGTTGTAAGTAGTGTCGAACCAATTGCAAGCACAGTATTTGATCTTGTTCTAGCAGAGAGATTAAATTCTGTGCTGTTTTGAATATCATTTAGTTGTATGCGACCGTTTTCATAATTTACTGACCCAACATCTCTGATGAATGTTCCTGCGTCTGCATTAAACATTTTCATGATTCCCCTACCATCATCAAAAATATAAACTAAGGGGAATGTGCCGTCAACGTTAGCAATAAAGTTCGTTGATCTAACGACGCCTGGTAAGTTTGTTCTTTGTAAAGAGTTTCGTAACGTAATCGTATCTGATATGGTTCCCTCTAGTATGACTTTTCTTAAGAACACTTCAAGTGTATCTCCGATTATACCCTCATCAATAGAAGTCAAACCGAGAGAGAACACTGGGAAGTTGAACGCTGTATCAAAAGCGTTTACTTGATAAGAGTTAATGTAACTTGTAATTTCCTGTGTAACTACGTCAAGCGTGCTAGGAGATCTGGTTGGGTCATAAAATACGTTACCAGATATAACAATATCAATAGGTGTAGGATCTACAAACGTTGGTAAAATAGTAACGACACCTTTTGATTTCATAACACTTAAAATATTTTGTTTTTGACCACCTGTTAGTAATGCACCATCTGAACCAATCGCAGATACATACACTCGACCATAGTTTGGTGGATCATTTTCTTCACCACCCCAAACATTTGCGAGAACTCCAGCAGTGGATTGTCGCAGTCCAACTAAGTAGTCTTGAGCGGTGACAAATCTATCCTGTGCTTGATAATATAAAGGTGCGTTTGTTCTAACACTTTCTATGGTTTCTCTGTCTGTGCCTCCGACCCCAGGCACTATCGTTGTTACGACATTAATCCCACTAATGCTACTAGTAAATGAGGCTATGTTGTTACCTTCAGACCCTGTAGTTTCAAAGTATCTAAATCTAATAACTGCTTGGTCATTTGGTGTCTTACCAACAAAATCATCACCAAAATAAACTGCATAGTTTCCGCTGGTGGATGTTGTTAAGAAGTAAACCTTTGATTCACCAGTAACACCCGCTATGTTACCAGACAAGTTTGATATATTTAAATACTCGTCTGTTTGTCCGTTACCGTTATCTACAAAGACTCGAAGTGTATTTGTATCTACATCCGAGGAAGGTATCTCAAATTTTTGGTGCTGTATTGTTGCATCGTAGGTGTCAATAACTGTATCAATTTGTTGACCTTGATACAATTCAACAACGGTGTCTCCCGATACTGCATAAGATCGAACAGGAGTCCACTTTAGTCCACCACCAACAACCAAGTCACCAGGCTGAACCGTTCCAGTTCCATTCATTACGACTTCTGCTCTTGCTCCTCTTTTTGAGGTGGGTAAATATGAAAGAGGTTTTACGAGTGAATATATTGACTCTTCTCTTTGTGCGGTATCAAGAAAAGATTCATTTGCGATCATATTCGCATAATAACCATATAGAGTAGAATTATAAGCGAGGAGATCAAGCAACGTTGACATCGCACTACCAGTGAAATCATAATCTGTAAACACACCAGAGCCTGAGAGATAGTCTCTCAGGTTAGTTCGTAATTTACCAAACTCTAGTTCCCCTAGTTTTATATAAGGACGGTCGCCTTCGTAAACCTCTACCATTATCCTATCCTCTCTGCTGTTATTTTGACTTCAACAGTTTCTACAGTTGAAGATGTGATTGATTTGTTTTGATAACTTATTTCGATGTCCATCCTACCTTCACTGACATCCTGATTAATATCAATATCATTCACTGTAACTCTAGGTTCATAAAATTCAATTTGATCTTGTAAAGCCGATCTAATCTGAAAGTTGGATATAGGGTCCATTTGCTCGAATAAAAATCTACGAAGTCCTGCTCCAAAATTACTATTAAAAGGTCTTTCAAATGGATTTGTTAAAACAATAGTTCGTAATGATTGACGAATAGAATCTCCATCATACACCCTCAGCACATCTCCACTCAAACCCTGACTGGTGTAAAGTGGAGATGGTTTGAAGAAAAAATTCAGGTCAGAGTATAAGTTATCAGGCGTAAGTATATCTCTGGTAGCGACTGCACTACCAGTATAACCCGAACCCTGACCTATTGGATAAATCGATGACATATATACCTCTTCTTATTTATCAATATAAGCCATCACGAACGCAAGTTAATGTAGTTATGTGTTTACTTTGCATCTCAAATGAGTGTTTTACTCCAACAATCAACCATTCACCATCAAGCATATTAAATGGTGCATCATCTACGGATTCAACGTTTGCTGACACCGTGTTCAATAACTTTATAAACTGACCAACTGCTAGTCCAAAATCGCCTGGAACCTCAACGCTCACCTCTGATGATCTCAATAATTTTTCTTGCGCCCTTCTAAGCAGTGGTGTTCTCATAGGTGTATTCCAGAACCTAGCACTTTTGCTACCAACATATTCGAGATACTCTGGGTATCCTTCACCATAATTAGGGAAGTCCGTACCATCAGGAACACAAGATTTTATGTAACGGGGTAATTTATCATAAACACTATCTGGATCGACGCACCCACAGATGTCTGCTGTAAAACCCCTTCCATTCGGACTGACTACAAGTCCTGTTTCGTCATCAACCTCTGCAACTCCCTTACATTCATACACACCAATGACATCCTGATACGGAGGTTTTACATATCGATCTTTTAATGTGGTATCTATCCTATCGCCATACGTTGTTCCTTGAACACCCGAAACATTGATATCAATATCAGCGTAACGAACCTCATCGAATATATCACCGTCTAACCACTCTTCCCACCACCATGTGTTGAGATCCGAACCAACAAATTGATCTCCGATGTATTGTCTTACCAACTCACATTCTAAAGGCATGTTGTTGTTGATCGTCGTAGCAAGGAACTCACATATTTTTGACAGTTTTGGACATCCTACTTCATCATCGTTCTCATCTTTTAATTCATCTAGAGAATATTCATTTCCGTCTACACCGATATAAGTCGGAGCAGGTCCAAAATTAATTGTAACCTCCTCCCCTTCACCTGCCTCTTGCTGTGCTAAATCTTTTAAGTAAGATCTATATTTACATTCTCGATAGGCATCCTGTAAACTCTTAACAGCCTGTATCCATGCGATCATCTCATAACGAACTTTTTCAACAGCACGCAAACCTTCAATGTCAAGGTCAGTATGAGAGTACCATGTATTCTTAGAGTTACCATCGTCTAGAACAGCGGTGTATCGAAAACCAAAAGATGTAAATTGTTCGTTTAAAATAGATGGTTCTGGGGGAATCAAACTAGATGTGTTTGGATCAACAGGTGGACGATTACCAATATGTCTCCAAGAGTTATAGTCCTCACGAAAATCATATGTAACACCCTCCTCCACAAATTGATTTTCTAAATCATATCTGGGGCGACTGTGTTGTATAACAGGAGTAAAGAGTTTGACAGGCTTCAAATCGTAGTGACACTCAGGGCGCACCGATTCATACGGTCGCTTTCGGTCAAGAGAAACATCCTCTAGTCTAAATTTAGTTTCTTCTCTTTCTTCGTAACCCATGATACCTCTCCTTATTTATAACCCTATATCAAAAGTAAATCCAGCATATGGATTACATATTGATTCCTCGCATTGTATGGGATCTGCCTCTGTATCCGCTTCGGGGTACGATCTACCTGCTACACAATGTTCGATTCCTTGTTGATATCTATAATGAAAATCAGCGAGGTCGATATGTGCTGTCATATAGTCGAAAGCACCCAATCCTGTTGCATCACTAAATGCTGCTCTTGCTAATTTAAATTGATCATAGGCTCTACAAGTAGGGTATTGTTCATAATAAATATCATAGATTCCCCACATACTTCCAAAATTTGCATCTCTATCGTCGCTACAATCTTGAGGGAATGGTGGACCCTCCTGATATTGATATGGTATTCTACCAGACCCAAAAGAATCTACCCACGGTTCAAACTTTAAGTATGCAACAGAATCCTCTGGATCTCTAATTGAAGTTTCACCTGTTTCTGGATCTTCAATTGTATCATACTCAGCCTCAATTCTTTCATATAAGTTTCTTAGCACATATATCGCAGGACTGTAAGTAGCGACTCCACCTCCAATTGATCCTGATCTAATTTTGTATGCAGGGTCGAAAGTAAAGTATATCTTTTTAGGATATGGATTTATTCTACCAGATGGTAGTCTTTGAGGACCGAACCTCTCTACTATTTTCTCAAACAGATAATTTGTAATACCATCTCCACGATCCGCAGTTTCTCCACCCCAATATTCCCATGCATCATTTCCTGCTATCGCGGGATCACGAGGTTTCCAGTCTATAAATGGTTCGCTGTAACAATCATCTTCTTCGGTACATACGGGAGGTAAATCAACGAGAGAATCCTCACCCTCTGGTATTCCTTCGATACATCTTGAGTCATTTGTTGTAAATACATGTTCAAATCTTAAGTCAAAACATTGTGGTGGTGGAGGAGGACATGAGTGTGGGGGGTCAATCGGTGACGTTCCATTACCAGGCGAATTTGTAATAGTAGCGTATTCGGTAATATTACGCAGACCTGACATTTCATGCAAACGACCATCTAACTCCTCACAATGTGAAAACCCTATCGGTCCAGTTGGTTCTCCATTTTCAAAATTAGTATTAAAACAGTGTGCAACACATTTTTTACATGGACAATCGACATCATCATCTTCTAAACACGGACGATCTGGGTCTGCTGTAAAACCGCAAACTTGATACTCTGCACACAAACTACCTGCTATATTTGATATAGGTACATTTTGCTGCTCAAGTGGTGCTTGACCCGTGCTTGATATACCACTCTGACACGGTGAATTGCTTCCAAAATTACAAACTCGTAGACCATCTGTAGGAGGATCAAATTCACCGCTTAGTTGTAAAAAGTGAAGTCCTGTCTGACCACACAGTCCTCTTACTAATAGTCCCTCATTACCCTCAGGTGTTTCATCTCCTTCAGAGTTCGCACCATCATAAGCGTTATATTCACAACAAATATCTTCACGTTCAATTCTAAAATCTTCAACAGCAGTAACAAGGTCACTCGGAGATAGTTCATCAAAGTCAACGTCATCGTACTTTGCTTGGAAGTTAGGTAACAAATCTAACGGATCTCCGACCTGTGTGAACGGAATACCAAATCTAGGGAATGCAGATTGACATGGTAGCACTCCCTCTTCTCTTGGACATAATGGTTCTGGATATAAAACATTTTTTGCTCTACAAGCACAAGACTTACGACTCCATATTTTTACATCTGAAATATCAACGAGTGTATTTTCACTTCCTAAGTTGTATACCTGTGTTCTTTCGCATGGAGGACCGCCCTCTTCTAGCGGAGTACCATCTGCTCCAATCAAATCTTCTAGTCCAACGCAGTCTGATAATAAAACTCCATCCTCGCACGATCCATTACGACAGCATGATCCTACCTCATCAGCGGGAAGAGGACGACCACATTCCTCTTCAAATTCTCTTAAAGCACATGGGTCTTCACTGAAAGATCCACTGATTTGACTACAGCATTCTGGTTTAATATTATCTGCACATCTACCTGCAACACAGCATGATCCAAGACCATCTTCGGGATCAGGCTCCTCTTCAGGAAAACACTCACATTGTAGTTTGGGTGGACTTCCACCAAAACACCAGTCAGGACTGGAAGGTAAAAAAGAACCACAACAATCCCATTGTGGTGGTTTTTCACAAGGCATCGGAGCATTACCGTCTGCACGAAATTCAAGATAGCCAGGTGAGTTACATTGAGCAGTCGGAATTCCATAACACTCGCAATACGCAGAATTATCACCAGGCCAATCATTTTGATTACAAGTTGTTCCTACTCCGCTGGGTAAAGCACGACTTCTTTGCCATGGTTTTGGATCTGCCTGCTGATACTCTAAATAAAACTGATAGTCTAACTCCGCACAAGACTTAACTGAAGGAGTGGAACACAAATACTCACCCTGTTCGGGGTAATCTTGAGCGCCTATAAACACACAGCATTGACCAAGACAGTTTTCACAATGTTCAAGCCCAGCGATTGGATACCACTGTTTCGTTATGACATCGTAATTCATGACCGTCCGTCCAAAACATGGTTGCTGAAGATCTTCAGGATCACCACATCCAGCGTTGACATAATCATTGTAGGCTAATACATAATCATAAGTGCATTTATTTCCCGAAAGAGTAGCATTTTCGCATGGGTCTGATTCTACACACTTGCAGGTATCCACATCACATAGGTTATCGTCACCTTTATAATCACCACCAATAGATTCACAAATTGCTTCAGTCGTGTTTGAACATTCTAGACCTATGCAGCACGCTCCCCGCTTTGGAGGTTCGCACTGCTCTTGACATGGATCATCCTCACAAGATAATTCTATATTACAAAAAACTTCACATCTCGGAGCAAGTATTGGTTGCTCAAAGTCATCTAACTCACCAGTCTCTAGGAGATCTTCGCAAAGAGTATCTTTACCTTGAAACTCACCACCCTGATCATTACAGTCATTCTCATTTGTCTCTATGCAATAATTTGGTGAACTTACCTCTTCGTTACAAAAACAACAAGCACCTTCTTCAGTATCATCTATACAGTCTGTATTACATTCATCAAAATCTTTCACACAATAAGAACGTGTTACAGGCTGAACGAATACCTCCATACCGACTCGAACCTTGCCTGTATCTTCATCAACAAATTCATTATCAATAAAGTATTTTTCAGCCTTGACTTGAGGGTGAATGACATCCTCATCCTGTAAACAGAATGGAGAACATGGTTCTTTATAATGTTCTATGATGGGAACATCACTCGTCAGATCAGCGGGTATTGCTGCTGGACCATAATGTATATACGCTGCAATACCATCACCGCAACAGCACATTCGATGCATCATGTTAACCCTCTACTTCTTCTTCACCACCATTACCATTACCATTATCAACTTCATCTTTACAGTCCTCAGTTCCTTCTTCTTCTCCCTCGCCTGGTTCGATGTCTTCTTCATCGCATTCACCATCCACTGCGTTTGCTGCTGTAAAGAAGTAGTGAGGTTCTTCGTTGTCTCCGTAATATACTTTCATGTCAACGATAGGGAAAGACCCCAAAGCAGAAAAATCATCTAAATCTGTTGTGATGCTTTCGAATGTATCAAAGCACTTCGCCCAGAGTTCGATGACATTGTTTTTCATTTTAGGTTCATCACCCTCTGGTTCGATTGCTTCGTTAATACAGAATGATCCTCGAATGGGTTGAATCTTCATACAACTATCTTCCCATAGTTCTGTGTCAAGTCTGTATCCAGGCGCTTCCCATCCCCTACGTTTTTCATAATCGTAGTATGAATCGTTTCCTTGTTCCATTGTGTTGAACGCTGGACGAGCAAAAATATCAACATCACTGTAGTCGCCGTTTATAACAAAAGGAACAACACCATCCTCTGGATTATCTGGATCAATCTCATGAACAACCCAAGATCTCAAACCTCCTCTTTCGATTGGTTTTATATTCCACATTGGTCTATTGTTTGTATAATCAAATGTCAGGTAAACTTCAGCCCAAGCGTATCTCCACTCCGCGAAACCTTTCTCGATTTGTTGGAATCCAAAGATCGCAGCGGGGAAATGATCTTTTACTCTACAATTTACTCTGAAGTAAACCGTGTCAATATCACCATCATACCATATTTTATATTTCTCTACGTCTGGTCTAGGTCTATAAAATCTCATCGTCGATGCAAGACCCCCATTGTTTTGCAAAGACAGTAAATCGTTATAACGAATGTTCGCTATGTTAATGATTCTGCTCTTTTCATTCTCGTTACCAGATATTGCTCCACCACGGTAAGTTTGAAAAATTTCTTTATTTTGAATTAGTGATTCAATCGATCTAAAGTTCCACTTCTTGTCAATGCCCTGCCAGAAGTAAAAGTTCACAGCGTTTGGATTATCTTTATTAATCGCATTCTCAGCAAGTTGACCTATGAGTTCAAAGGGTCTTTGCTCTCCGTCTTTTCTTAACACAGAGTAGTCACCTTGATCGGGAACATAATAAATATTGTTTCCNGTTTCTTCTATGTTTGGTTCCTCTGGTCCCTTCAATATGGAGTTTGAATCNAAAACCTTTTTCAAGAAGTCACTAATTTTACCTTTGAAATATTTTGGATCTACGGGAGCAAGTCCTGTATCATCCTCATCGTCATTCTCTGTGTCTCTGATTTCTAAATGATCAAGATAATAATTTCCTTCAGCAAAAGAAGCATCACAGAAAGAAATTACATATGACTTACCCTGCATGACTCCCTGTGCTGTTCCGTCTAGGGGTAAATTAAGCACATCTGTGACTCTCATATCACAGCAAAAAGTTCTTGTTCCTTCACCAGACGAATTTGGTGTGGTAAATTCTAAAATTAAATAAGCACCTGCTCTAAGATCAATACTCTCTGCCCAACCTATCATGTCACGAACAGCAACAGTTCCAGACAGACATGGTTCGAACATATTTTCGAATAGTGATAACTTTAATATTTCAGATCCTATTTGTTTAGAACCAGAATCTGTTACTATTTCCGCGTATGATATCTGTCCATCGTATTGATGAAAAATTTCTTCACTCATATTATAATATTATCGTTGGATTGGGATTACCGCTCCTCGGATAAAACTCCCTTGTTCTCGTTGTTTCTGCAAGAGTTGAAAATTCGTTGACTGTGAATCGTGTTGATTTTATCGTATCTTTAAATAATCTAAATGCTTCTTCTTTATATTTAGGGTCAAGAAGTTTTAATTTTCTTAGAGCAGTCTCGTTGACTCTAGAATTGTTCTCAGCAACCTGCTGAAACACAGGAATATAACTTTCAGCATAAGTGCCTCCAGAGTTTCCAAGTGCAGGCACATTATCCGTCAGATATTGATATATGATTGTATCACGATAGTCAATTACATTCGTTGATTTTTTTATTCTAACGTCAAAACTAGTTGACGCAGAGGCACCAGCGATTTTAGTAGTCTTTACATTATATAAAGGTGAAATGGGAAAAGCATTTTTCTTATTCTGAAATCCAATCAACTTTTGATCTTCGTTCGTTTCAAACCGTAAGACTCTTCCATAGACTTGAAGATCACCAGCATCATCAAACACAAGTGCTGTGGTGACTTCATTCAACTCTTTTGGTGCAGACGATTTTGCAACTGTTATGTCTTGTGTAAAATTTTTACCGTTGGGTACAATCTTCGCTCGTCTAAGTGTTTGATCCCAACCAACTACTCTTCCTAGATAGTGCTTGTTTACATTCACTCCAGTTCGTGGACCTCTTACATTTTCTCCTGTTGGTCTTTGAAGTGGGCTTGGTATTTTTAAATTTGTATCCCTAAAGTCTTTCGAGTCCTCAAGAGACTTACCTAAAACGATAGTATCTCCAACCTTGAAGTCTCTTGTTTCATTTGGTGATCCTACTCTATCGAGGTACAAATATAGAAAGTTAACCTCACTTTGTTCATCGGACTGGTCTGCACCTGAACGCGGAAATGACTTATATGGATTTATCACACCAGAGAACAAACACACTAACCACCAATAATCTGCGTTACCGTAGATTTTTTCCGCTATGATATCTGCGGTGTCTCCAGCCTCTGGAATATAGTCAAAGGTCGAGCGTGTGTTCTTGGAGTAATCATCAAATTTAAAAGCGACTCTGCGAAATACGTCAAGCATCTCGACACCATAGATGTCTTCGAAAGGAAAGTCGTAGTTTAATTTTGGAAATTGCTCAAAATACATATCAATAACCCTGATTCAATGCTTTACTGTCACGGGTTTGGAGATTAGTCTCTGTAAATGTCATTTCAAGATTAACAAAGGCAGATTTACCACTGCTATATGAAACAGGTATACCCGCTCCTGTATAATTAACATTTATTGCAGTGAGAACACACTTTGCTGGACTACCCAATCCGACAACCTTACCCTGTTTATTACCTCTAACATATCTAATCTTAAACTGCCTAGGAAACTGATATCTCGTTGTTCCCTCTGAACCAAAACCACCTTTCAACACTGGATAAGAAGAAGCACGAAATGTATCAACGATATCGTGAATTACCTCAGTCTCTGCTGCTGATGATGCTGCTAACTCATAACTAAATTGATGAGTTCTGAAGTTAGGCGCTTGATAAAACTGCTCCTCTACAGGATTTTGCCCTGTTTGATTCTTTAATCCAACGCCTACAGTAGCAACATCAGGCGCTAAATTCTCCATTATTGTTCCTAAACCACCCAAGATATCTCCTACGTTACCTGATCCAATCGATTTTATTGCATTAACAAGCCTTGCATTCACAACTCTGTAACGATGCGAATTATTTTCTAGAATTGCATTCGGAGCGTGCATTACAATTGTTGATATCAAACCCCCATTTCTCGTAAACTCGTCACCCGATGGATTAGGACCAGCGTATGTGGCTGAGCCAGGTTCGAAAATTTCAAAGATTACCTTATGTTCATTGTCATTAAAGTTGTCAAGCGGAAACCGTAAATTTGACATGTGTAACTCCTCTTTCTATATATGTGTATGGCATACAAGTCTAAATATACTCCAAAGAACGTAAAAAAATACATTGGTGATCCCACAAAAATTGTTTGTAGATCGATGTGGGAGAGAAAAATGTGTAAATACCTAGACTCTAATAAAAATATCATACGTTGGGGGAGCGAAGAGGTCGTCATACCATATTACTCCCCAGTTGATCGTAAGGTAAGAAGATATTTTCCAGACTTCATAGTGGAGAAAAAGGGATCGAATAATAAAATCGAAACTCTTATTATAGAAGTAAAACCCTACAAACAAACAATCGCTCCGACTCGTGGTAAAAAAACAAAGAGGCTTTATTTGAATGAATGTATGACATATGAGACTAACTCTGCTAAGTGGAAGTCTGCTAAACAATACTGCAAAGAGAGAGATTGGAAATTTTTAATACTTACAGAAAAAGACATATTTCAAAACAATAAATAATGTGGAGGAACTATGGCAGAAAGACGACCTAGAAATGTTGCAGATTTAGGATTTGCGATACGAAACAATGAACTTGTTCGACAAAATAAGTTCGCTGTGGAATTCGTTGGTTCTGTGTTAAACCAATTTGATAATGGTTTCAAACTTGATGACGCTACTCTGCAAGTAGAGTCAATAAATTTTCCTGGCAGAAATTTAGCAACAGTCGAAAGACGCTCGCATGGAGTTGTCCAAGAATTTCCATACGAGCATCAGTTTTCAGGTGACATTGAAATAGTTTTTAAGTTACTGGATTTTGGAAATGGTATCACTATGAGAACAATTATAGAAGATTGGATGGATGTTATAGTTTCTAGATCAAATAGTGCAGTAGAGGCTGCACAAGGTAATAATATGATACTTCAAGATCGATCATCCTATACTTGTGAGATGCGTTTATTTGGATATGCGCAAGGAGATGATTTCCTAAATTACTCCGCACCCCCAAAGATGACTGGGGTTGCTACTGAAGTATTTCCCAAAACCATATCAGCGATGCAGTTTAGTGATACTGCTGATTCTTATCAAACTCTAACGGTCGGTTTTTCGTTTAGAGAATTTACACAACTATGATTAATGAAAGGTTATGATGAGTAAACTAAAAGAATTTNTAAAATCAGAGATACCAGAGTACCAATTACACTTGCCTCTGAGCAATAAGAATATATCATATCGACCGTTTCGAGTGAAAGAAGAAAAGATTCTTTTGCTTGCTCTTGAAGAGGGAACACAGCAAGCGATGTTGATAGCGGTCAAGAATATCGTGAATTCTTGTTGTGGTATAAGTGATGGTGGATCTCTTCCTATGACCGATCTCGAATACTTATTTATTAATATAAGATCAAAGTCAGTCGGTGAAGTTTGTGAACCTCAAATCAGGTGTCCATACACAGGAAAAAAATCAAAAGCAAAAGTTAATATATCAGATATTCCTCCACCAGATGTGACTAATGTTAAAGACTCCAGAATAAAATTAACTGATAAATTGGGTGTTACCCTTCGATATCCTTGTATTGACGTTTTATTAGATATTGATGTTGATTCACCCGACACAGAGCAGATGATTCAGATTGTTGCGTCTTGTTTGGATGAGGTTTGGACGGAAGATAAGGTCATGAGTTGTATTGATGTTGATATAACAGAAAAAACAAACTTTATCGAATCCTTGACATCAGAAGAGTTTCAAACTCTAGGATCATTTATACAGTCTGTACCAAAATTAACACACACCGTAAAATACTTTGTCATCGACGAGGAAAAACAAAAGAAGGAGGAGTACGAGATTACACTCACTGGGTTGAATGATTTTTTCACCTAACCCTTTCCCATAATACTTTACATTATTTCTATGTTCTAAACTTTCAAATGATGCAACATCACAAATACAGTCTAACAGAACTAGAAGAAATGTTACCGTGGGAGAGGGATATATACGTCGCACAGTTAACCACATGGTTAGAAAAAGAAAAACGACGTATAGAGGCTGCTAATGCTCGTAAACGATAATGGCTGAAACACCGTTTCTAAATTTCTTTGGAGGTGAATTTGATCCTGAGTCTGGTAGATTCAGAGATAAGCAGGGTAGGTTCGTACCTGCTCCACCTAAGACGAGTGAGCCTTCACCGACAGACGCTGAAGCCGAGATGAAAAATAAGCAAGCAGCAGAACATGTTGAAGATATAAAACAAAATACAGAGGACGCTGCTCAGGCTTTATTTGATTTTGCAAAAGAAAGAGAAAGAGATAAACAGAAAGAAAAGAGAGAAAAGCAAAAAGCAAAAAGAGGTGAAGGCACTCCCTCTGCTGATGGTTCTGATGAGAAAGATAAAAATTTCTTACAACTTTTTGCTGGTGAATTTGTTGGAGACTTTAAGGGTATAGTAAGAGGTCTTCTTTCATCTATTCCAGTCGCTGACCAAGCACTCCGAGCATTTGATAAATTAAGAAAACAACGAAACGCAAAAAAGGATGCAGGTGGTGTCGAAGGAGGAGTCGAGGATGCTCCCATCGAAGATGCAGGTGTTTTAACAGATGGTGGACTTGATGAAATTGCTGATGATGAACCCAAACCTGTTGAGGGTAACCTTGTTGAAGTCATTCTTGAATTAAGAAACGCAAACTCTTTCCTGATGAGTGTTGCTGGAAATATAATAGAGATTGATAGAAAGTTTGCAGAACTTTTAGCACACTTAACTGACAAGCCTATTGAGGACGTAGAAACGGAAAGAGAGGAAAGAAGACAAGGTAAGATTCCTGAACAAGAAACACCAGAATTAGAGGATCTTGTTGAAGGAGATGATGGGCGTGGGGGTTTACTGCGTGGGGGAGTACGAGGAATCGTAGGTAGATTTCTTCCAGCAGTCATATCAATGTTAGGTGGTCCTTTACTTTTAACTGTAGCAGGTGTTGTCGCTGCTTTGTTGGCAACTGCGGTAGTGGGTCTTGCTCTTCGTGCATTAATTAATGCAGAAACGGAGCGTAAGGCAAGAGTAGATGAAGAAGAAAGAGAAGGCGCTCGTACTGAAAGAAAACCAGTTACAAACAAAGAGGGTGAAAACATGTTCATCATCACCACGAGGGATGGTGAGGAACTCGTTGTGCCTGAGAGTCAACTCACTGGAGATCGTTTTACTCAAGAAGAGTTAGAAACCGCTCGTCCTGTTACTCAAGAAGTAGACCCAATTTCGAAAAGACCCATATCTGGTCCTTCAACTATTGAGGAAGGTCCGATGCCTCCCGCCCTTGCGGAGACATCCCCAGAGGATGCGGGATCTGACACAGAGTTTGGTGGAATCTTAGCAAACCTCGCAAGACAAGAAAGAGTGATTCTAGATGATGTTATCTCACAAATTCGTGGTAAGAAAGGACTCAATAAACAACTTAGAAGAAACCTTTCTGATTATTATAATTTATTAGAGAAGCAATCTCCAGAGTTTAAAAAAGCACATCCCGACTTATACGAACCTAATAAAAACGCATTCTATAAAGCGGGTGAGGGAGCGTATATGAAAGGTTCTAGGGCACTTCTCTTCCATAAACCTAAAGATGGTAAGGACCGATATCAATCTGAGGGTCATGGTGTTCATAGAGCAATTCTCGATGGAAAAGGAAATACCATTAACGAGCATAGCGCATCTGAATATTTGGGTCGTAAATTAATAATACCAAATAACGAAAACCCTACTGAAACCGAACTTGCTCCTACACCAAGAGATCAAAACATAGAAAGAATCCCACCAGAGACAATGAGTGGGAACGCAGCAGCATCTCCAGTAGTACCATCACCCGATGGAGGATTTGTTGAACCAAACCCCATTGATACTGTATCAGCAGATGCAATTAGAGCAGGTGTTGATATGGAAGTTTTATCAGCATCTGCATCACCCACGGCTGGAGGAGGAGGATTCCTAATGAATCAAGTTGATGCTTCTCAATCTACCTCTAACCAAACCTATGTTGACGCAAGTGGAACTGAAACACATACTCAACACGCTGCGTATAGAGACGCTGCTAGTGGTAATAGAGGTAACCTGTATGATTAATAAAAAAGAGGGCCCCGAAGGGCCCTCTGAGAGAGAAGAATAGCGTAGTATCAACTATTCTCGTTCATCAAATCCTCAAAATAATCCATAGTGGATTGCTTATCACTTGAACCGCTCTCTGTCGAATCACTCACACTCTCGGAAGGTGTGGGTTGAACATCCTCAATTGTTTTCTCCTTTACAGGAGCAGAGGCACGGATATCAGTACCAACGACTGCATCAAGTTTTTCTTTCAATTCATCATATGACTTGAAAGTTTCAGGATTAACAAACTCTCCGAGTTTGTGTTGTTGATTCCAGACACGCTCCAAAGCGGAGTCATCACCCTCAAACAATTCTGTCGATGGAGCAAACTCAGACTTGTCGTAGTTTACATAACCACCAACTTTACGAATCTTCAATTTGAAGTCCGCACCACCCCAGAAGTCGAACGGGTTGAGTGGTTCTTCATCTTGAAACTCAGGTTGCATCGCTTCTTGAATCTTGTTGAAGATCTTTGGACCAAAACGATAGAGGAAAACTTTACCCTCGTTATCAGGGTTTGCAGGATCAGAGACAACCATGATGTTAGACACATACCGTGTTTGACGCTTACGGGCGCGAGCGATATCTTTGTCAGACTCAACACCGCTGTTCCAAAGACGACTGTTCATTTCAGAAACAGGATCTTTTTCATTCAGTGTTGTGCGAGACTTTTCAATATACCAACCGCCTGGACCTTGGAAAGTATGCTCGTAATACTTAGCCCACGGAAGTTCTTCTCCCTCACAAGCAGGAAGAAAACGAATCACTGCGTATCCGTTACCAGATTGATCTCGTTGAGGCATCCAGAAGCGATCATCCTTGTAGGACTCCTTCTTATTCATTTGTTCTAACTTTGCAGTTAGATCCCCGATGCTACTCTTTGAACGCTTTTTAAAATCAGAAAATGAACCCATGTTTTATCCTTTCCGCGAGGAACTCCCTCGCACTAAACTTCGCGGGAACTCCCCGCTTCCATNTATTTATACCATAAACAAAAAACAATGTCAACTTAAAAAGGTAGTTTTGGTTTCTTGGATCGAATCAAGTTCAAGTCTCTGCCTTCGATTTCAAGTTTTTCCTTGATAGGCTTTCTAAGAAACTTTCCAATAACTTCAATGTCGATCTCATTTTCTTCTGCAACTTTAACAACGGCATCTATATAAGATGTGCTAAACTTTCTTGCATGTTGCTCGACTTGTTCAGAGATCTCTTTTACGTCTGGTATACCCATGTAAACTCCTTTTGGTGAATTATAGAGTGTCTCAGAAATAGGTCAACTATTTTTCCTATATATTTATGCTACTTACAGGAGATAACAAATGGGATTCGAACAATACCTAGCATCAGGTCAAACAGGCGATAATGTCATTATTGGTGGTGCAACATATACGATTGCAACTGACTTTGGTGCGGGTGGTGGTACAGGTTTTACTGGCGCACACGTTCAAATTGTAAAAACAGCATGGGGTGATACCGATACCGTTAATCGAGTGTCAAGAATCAAACCACTTCCTGTTCAAATCATGGGTTCCTCCAACAATAACACAGGTTATACAGGTGCTATTATTGACGCAGCATCTGAGGCTTTGAAAGTTACTGGTGGTGTTCGTCTTGAGAATGAAAGAATTAAAATTGGTGATATGGGTAATCATAATGCCAGAACAAATGTCACGGTCACATCTATCATTCAAGTCGTCGGTCCAACCTTTGGTAAGAGTGGTCCCACCGCTTATGGTCCTGGCAGAATTAGTGAGACTCACTTTGCTCCAGTGAAAGTCACGGGTAGTGTTCAAAGTGTCGGAGCGGACATGGTTCCGTTTAGTGTGACCTTTGGTTCGAAGTCTGCTAAACCTGAGATTCGTAGTCTTTATGCTGGTCCTCTCGGTTATACGGGTGCAACAGGTTATAAACTTACCACTGAAAACAGAAGAACGCTTGAGAAAGATATCGATACCGTTGCTGTTCAGGGTATGCACACAGGAACTCCTGTTGGTGTAACTGCTACTACAGGTGGTGTTCGAATTCGTAAATTACAGTATCCTTCGAATGGTGTTCCATCATCTCTCGAAACAGCCTTCCAAGGTAATACTGATGGTGACCGTGTTGGTATCATCGGTATTAAAGGTGCTACCGCTGTAGAGGTTACAGGTGGTGTGCGTCTTTCTCATATGCCTGCTGGTGGTAGTTTTGAAGTAAGAAGTCTTGGATATGGTAGAGACAATGTAGCGATTGGTGGTTTCGATGGATCTACCGCTGCTCATGTCAAGATCTTCGATTCNAANGGTAAACCTCTTGGTGTATCTGGTAANGGAGCGTTAAAGGTTGCGATTGATAACGGNACATTNACTGGTANTGTTACACTTAGCACAAATGTTCATGTGAAAAATGCAACTGGTGATGGACTCAAAATTAGAGGAATNACAGGTAGCGAAGTTGTGGTCAAGGGACCGCTTGCTGGAGGTGCTATAGAAGTTGCAAGTCCATCTGGTTTAAACACTAGAGCATTAACATCAGCGACCGACTCAGTTAATGTTGGTGGTGCGATAGCAGAAAATGTTCAAGAACTCAAATCATCTTTAAATAATCTATTCACAAATTTCTTCTCTGAACTCGGTATGAGAGCCGATACGNTCAATATTAGAAGTGATGTTAGAGATGTTAAAAATGATATTGAAACGTTCCTGCGTACAGCATCATCAGGTTTCACTGCTGATCAGCAAACNGCNTTTAATGTTGTGGTNACAGAAAATAAACAACCATCAGCACTTGCATCTGGNAGTATNACTGTTTCTCAGAATCCTAGAAACTTGGGTAATAGACCATTAACATCTGGTGTTCATGTTCAAGCAGATCCATCAAATAGTGGTGGTGTTGTGATTGGTGGTAGATCCACCGTNACGAATGCTAACACTGGTTATCTTCTTGAGCCAGGTGACAGTATTTTCTTAGAGATTGATAATACGAATCAAATTTTTGCACGAAGTAAAAATAGGTTATCACAAACAGTTAACGTAATCGGATCGTAAAATGAATCGCTCTTCTATAAGAAAGAGAAAGTTAAAAAATAAATCTATAGAGAAATCATACTCTGTCAAAAAAACTATGATCTCTCTGGGTGCTGTATTTCAGAAATCTGTAAACCTCAGAAAGATCAAGAAAACTGACCTTACATCTTTTCCAACTAAAGTTGTAGTAGGTTTCTCAAATCAAACAAATTTAGTCATGTTTGAATATTCATCAGATACCACNTCCCAAAAAGATATGGACATGATCTCAGGGTTTTTCTCGAATCTAAAAAGAGGCGATCCTTTTGAAATACCAAAGGGATTGGGAGAATGGTCGGACGGAACATCTAAAAAAACAGATCTGATGTCGGGTACATTTAAGTTTCAGAAATATAAAAATAATAATTTTATAATTGCAGAGAAAGATGCACCAATGGGTGGTGACATGTACCAAAAGGTTTTACAGGGTAGACACTTCATGCGACCACTTCAGTTTAGTCATGACAAATTACAGAATAGTAAAAAGTCATTAAGTAAAATTATAAATTATGTAACTCCACTTTCGTCTGCGATTGATGTCGGAAGTGTTTTGAAAATAGAGGGTACTCAACAAAACGACGGTCAGTATACTGTTATAAATGTAGAAACAAACGATGGATTAGAGTCCATCGTTGTGAGTCCTCAGATACCATTCGATGAAGATAGAATCGGAATGGAGACAAAGTTTAGTATATTAACAGAGAGCAAGAGATCCGTTCAGGGAACTACGGGACCATCTCCCGCGTCTGTGTTATCATCAGATGAGAATGGAGAACGTCAAGAACGACTTGCAACAAGGCCTGGTTATGATTTAATAACGCAGCAACGCACTTCACCACGATCCACATCAACTGGGTCCACACCTCGATCTACTGGTGGTGGTGGTTCATCTTATTAGTAGCGACAGCGGGATTCGAACCCGCACTGGATGGATTTTAAGTCCACTGCCTCTGCCGTTGGGCTATGTCGCCTGAAAGCCAACGACTGGATTCGAACCAGCAACCTGTTCATTACAAGTGAACTGCACTACCGTTGTGCTACGTTGGCTAAAAGCGTATGAAATCTTTGGTGTATCGGTTGCTACATCCAATCGATTCCATATTAGCAGACTAAAACTTATCAATATCCCATAATTCACTGAGGTGATCCATTGACTTTGGTTCAGGTTCAGTTTCTAACAGCATACGAAAAACACCCTCTGATGAAACCCACTGCTTTAATCCATCCTCAGTTTGCACTAAGATCTGATCATCTTTTTTTTCGATGATCAAACCATGCGAAAGGCTGCTTTTCATAATAACTTTTTCACCAACTAAAAATTCACTCATTACCGACTCCTAAAATATTCACGCTCAAGACGACGAATGTTCTCACTTCCCTCCGCCATGACAATTTCACCAGCGGTCTTATGACCGTAGATCATGTACCCTTTTCTTTTAGGTATATGTTTGTCAACACACTTCACACAATGATGAGTGCCTGGTGCTGCTTCAAGACGCATAGCAGGAATTTCTTTTCCACAATCAATGCAATTCATTTTTTCCTCTTTTTTCGTTTGTCCTTATTTAGAGTCTTCAAAGATGGGGGACCAGTCCAACCCATTTTCTTGAATTCTTCTAAGTCATTTTTGTTGAAAAGTTTTTGCTTTGGTATAAGAGACTTTGGTAATTTAGCATCATTACTTCTACTTCCATGTCTGAGATACTTATTTTTTTCTCCCATCACACACTCCTCGAATAATGACCTTTGACCGTCCGACGCTCGATTGCTGCTTCTGCATCTTTACGTCCGCGACGAGACTTCATTGTACCTTTACCCCAAGCAGAGCGGACCACGGTGTGACGCTTCACCGCTGATCCTTCACGCTCTGCTTCAAGGTCAAATTGATCAATCACTCTTTTCGCCATCAAATAACTCCGCTGTGGTTTCTGCATTCATACGGGACTCAATGATATCACGCTGCTCTCGTAACAGTTTAATAAATTCATCGAGTGTGTCAAGATCAAAACCACCACCTTGATCAGTTGCGTCTACGTTGTATAGGTAGAGTGCAGGTTTAGCATCACAGTCATTTGTAATGGTATACTTAACATTGATTGATTCGTTGAATTCCATTAGATACGATCCTTATAGATGTTGGGAAGAGAACCGATTGCTTTTAATTCACGCATTGTCTTTTTCTTTGCGTTACCTAATTGTTCGATGCTCTTTTGTTTACGTCGATTCTTACGCTTACGATGTTTTGCTTTTACATCAATCTGCTTACTATTAGGCATCAGAACGCTCAAAGAAAAAACCAACAAGGAAGAATGAAGGAACCCANAGACCAACGTAAGTGGCTTCATCAATACCCCATGCGGAATAGGCGAAAACTGAGAAGGCGATAGATCCAAAACCAAGACCGTAACAAATTTTTGCGAGTGTATCTTTCATAATAATCTCCTTTTCAAAAGTGTAACGAGTTGAACGTTACCTGTCAAGTCATTTTTTAAACTCCCCAAGCAGGACTCGAACCTGCGACGTATCGGTTAACAGCCGATTGTTCTACCAACTGAACTATTGGGGATCTGCCCTCCGAAGGAACGCTCTCGGCAGGATTCGAACCTGCAATCTACTGATTAGAAGTCAGTTGCATTATCCGTTATGCTACGAGAGCCTAAAATTATTCTTTAGTCAATGTTAGTTTTTGTGTTGTCGCTGGATCAGGCATCACCAGATTTGAGTACCACTTTGTGACAGCCTTTTCATACTGCTCAACAAACTCATCGGTGACTGGGCAATACCAATTCACCTTATCGACACTGATACAAACGACACCATCTTTTTCAATGTGATCAATCCATGGTAGCAACATCATTGGTGATTGAATATCTTTTCGCAAAATAATTGCCACGTTTTTCAATTTGACATCATTGAATGATGAATCGTCTAACTGAACAGGTAGATTTTCAATATCTTCCTGTGTTGCCAATTCTGCAACCAAATTCTCTCCTGTTGCGAGGCAGACATTAATAAACTTACGCTCTTCGCTCATTGTTTTTTCCTTTCTGTATTTGATTGATCCACTCCCTGACGTTTACGCTTGTTGTTGGTAGTGGTTTTCTTTTTCCTTTGAGATACGCTTTTTGCATTTGATGATGCGTTTCTTTTCCTGTGCTTAACACCGAATACCCTTTCCCAATTTTCATCCCATTTCTTTTGGTCAACTTGTCTGTAAGTATCACCTTTTCCAGCCATTTTTTCTCCAAAAGCCAACGAGAGGATTCGAACCTCCAACCTGTTCATTACAAGTGAACTGCACTGCCGTTGTGCTACGTTGGCATGTCATAATTATAGTCTCATGTTTTATGTTGTCAAGCGAAAAGATCTTCGAGTGTAGTTTTTCTTTCGTGACTCCAACCAACACTTTCTAGAATAGTTTTGATCGGATCGATAAACGCTTTTTCAAACTGCGTATCGTAGTCAATATATTTTTGAAGCCCAAACTCTTTTGGTAAATCAGAAGGAAAAGCAATCACTTTCTCTGGTGTTGGGTTTGGGACTTTGAGCATCAAGAACTTCACTTTGTCACCCTCACGAATCATCTCGTACTTGCGTGTCAGTTTATGCTTTCTCAGCATGTGATTGTAAATCAGGGCACCTTTCACAGCGATCGGTGTGCCTTTCGCAAAGATGTTTTTGTCATCATCATACTTTTGCAATCCATTTACGCTTCGCGGGAAAGCAACATCGACTGCTTCAAGGGAAACAAACTCATCTCTAAACTTTTCAATATAATCAATCACCTGATCTTCNTCTGTTGTGAGAATCANACTGATACACTCTTTNAGTTTGTCACGAACCACTTGTGGTGTCGATGATCTTGTCGTTTCAATGCCCATGATCTTGAGTTTGGGTTTTGCATAACGAACACCTTCAGAGTCATGCACTTGAAGAATATATCTTTTCTTTGCAGTCCAGATACCTTTATCGGCAATCACTTCACGCTCCATAACCATTTTGTTTTCGTAAGCGTTCATCATCTCGGCAAGTTCGTCATACTTCTTTTTCATGAACGGTTGAATGATCTCGCGGGACACTTTGTCGAGATAGTTGATCTTCTCTTCTTTGGTTTTGTTTGCACAAAACTTGTCAACTACTTTTTCAAGACGAAGATAGATTGAGTCTGTGTCAGATGCAACCACATAATCGTAATCTTCTGTGCCTACAATCTTGTTCAAAAACTCGTTCATGTGTTTCGCAATCCATCGAATTGAAAGTTGACCAGAGCAAGTGATCGCTTCGGCAAGATCGATATCATAGTATCTAAAGTATTTGTTGCCGAGGGCACCGTAAGCAGAGTTTAGAGCAATCTTCAATGCCATCTGCCTCATGTCCCACTTTGATATTTCACGATTGAGTTTGCTCGTGTATCCAGCACGACCTAAAGATAACATGTTCTTGTTTGGTAAATCTTCAAGTTCTTTCTGTGCTTCAATCATCTTTTTCTTTGATGACTTTCGATCAACATACATCTTCGACATAAGTTCTGGTAAGAAACCACGAACGTCTTTGCGATAGCAAGTACCATTTGCAGCGACGGAGTGACCTTCACGTTTAAACTCATCAAGTTTTTCGTGACACTCTTTCCAGTAAGCATCTGGGCTTGCTTTCAAGAAGTTGTCAGGACCCATACCGAATCTCTCATCTGCACTCTTTTCAATCTTCGTTTCTGGACTAATATTGTATTGCATGATCAAGTGAGGATACAGAGAGTTCAAGTCAAACGAGACAACCCAATTATGAAAACCAACAACAGGCTCTTTCACATAAGCACCGATCAAAGGTGTATCATCAATAGGCCCACCCTTGAGTGGAATGATAATGTTCTTATCACGAAGATGGTTGTAGATAATCGTATCCCACATTCGCACTTGCGAGAACACATCTTCAACATTGATCTTTGCCATGTAAGCCATCGAACAATGAAGTTTGAGAAGTTGCATCTTCTCATCCAAACTCTCAACGAGTTCAACATCTTTCACGTTGTATTCTACAAACTTTTGAAAGTCATTCTTGTAGAAGTCAGCCATGCTGTCATACTCAGAGTAATCAAGTTTCTTTTGACCGAGTTCAACAAAGGCGATATGATCTAGTTTGTAAGACTCTTGTGTTGTAAGGTTGTATTTGCGATACAGTTCAAGATAGTCTGCCGAAGAGACACCGATGTATTCATACACGGAGTGATCTTTGTTCATCATGCGAATCGTCTTTTTCGCAACGACTTTCCATGGTGACAACTTACGCATAGCGTTCACACCAAGAATCTTTTCGATGCGATTACCAAGATATGGAAGGTCAAAGAATCGAATGTTCCAACCTGTCACAATATCAGGTGCTTGCTCATGCCAGTGTTCGACAAACGCAAGAAGCATGTCTTGTTCATTGTCGAAGACATGACACTCTACATTTGGAACATCAAACTGCCCGACACCGAATGTGTGTGTTTCTTTTTTGTTACCGAGGACATACTTGACGGTGATGACATTCACGGACTCGTTCGGGTCAGACACGTTTGGAAAACCATATTCACATTCAGTCTCAATGTCGATGTAGGCAACTTTCATTCGCTCAAGCGACCAGTCAACATCACCCTTGAAGTTGTCTGAGATATACTGAAACTTCCAGTTCTCATTACCATACACTTCGAAACCAGATACGTTCGCATACTTTTCGATATAGTCTTTCATGCTTCTCATGTCACCAGCGGTGAATGGTTGAAGAAACTTACCTTCGAGACTTTGATACTCTGTTTTCTTTGGTGATGGCACAAAAACTGTGGGGGAGAAGTCCCTGTATTCAGAGAACCTCTCCCCCTTGCTATTCACACCACGGAATAGAATTTTGTTTGAGTGAACCGCAACGTGCGTGTAGAATTCTGTCATTTATCTTCCTGATCGAGTTTTCGTTTTAGAATCTTAATCTCCTTTGTGTTTCTTGTCAAGTCTGCATTCAAAGAATTTATTTTATTTCTAGTTTCGTTCAAACTCTCCACAAGTTCTTCACGAAGTTCGAAGATTCGATTGTTGATCGACCTTCTCACCACATATAAAATCACACCGTACAATACAGCAAATAAGCAAAATCCAACAATCATTTTCCTGTGCTCCCCATTCCACCGTCACGACCCTCTACTGATTCTGGTCGTGTGTCGGTTCTTTCAATATCATATTTCAAATTCTGAATCAATTCGCCCTGACAAATTCTGTCACCATGGAATATCTTCACTCTTTCAGTAGAGTCATTTTTCAACAGAATGTATGTTTGTTCACGATAGTCAGCATCAATCACAGCCTCTTGATTTGCAAGAACCATACCAACCTTGAGAGAAAGACCAGAGCGTGGGTGAATACGAATCGAGTGACCTTCAGGTATATCAAAGATCAAACCTGTTGGTATCACCATTCGATCACCAGGATCTGCAATCAAACAAAACTCATCGTGGATGTCTAACTTTCCACAATGCTTTTCGATTCGCTCATTTGTTTTAGTATACACCGTGACTTTTCTTGCGTCTGGTCCAAAGTATGCTTTGAGATCAAAACACGCTGACCCTGGTGTTGCAAAGATTGGATCAAAGACCCTATCAGTCATTCTGTAGTATTTAAGTTTCAATATTCACCTCATCATTAAACAGGACACCTATATTTAGAGACACTATTTGATAGTGCCTAGGCTTTCTTTTTTGATTTAAAAAATTATCCTGAGCCTACGCCGCCACTACCAGAGCCTCTTCTCAGAATGTCTCTAGTTCGAGTAGTTATACGATTCGCAACTCCTGGGTACAATTGATCAAATTTTATTGGATCAACGACTATGATACCATCAATGTTTGAGTTTGGTAAAAATAAGATGTCGCCATTCAAATCTCTTACTGTGATCGTTGCGTCACCGAGGGGTGTTGTATATCTTCTGATTTGTGATAGATCAGTATCAACAACATCAATTGCAATATTGCCAATTAGAATATTTGGATTTTCTGGTTGCTGCACAATTTTAGTAATTCCACCGTAAACATCACCAGCAACAGGTTGACCTTTTGTTTTGATCACAACGATCTGCCCTCCTTTGAGTGCGTTTGGATCGTTATTATGAATCGTAATCAACTGCCGATATAGTTTCTTCGGATCACCACCTATCGGTATAGTTTCCTGAACAGCCTTTAAAAGATCATCAATTGAATTTGTTGGAACAATATCCGATCCTCTGAACAACTTGAGCAAGTCGTCCACTTTACTTCGAACCAACTTACCTCCTGCTTTACCAAGACTGGATATAGTTTTAAAAGGGCCCTCATTGAGTGCATCTCTGTATCCAGCCTCGTAGGCTTCTCGTATCATTCTCTGTTGACGTTTGTTCATGGCAGGTCATCCAATGGATTATTTATGTCTGGTAGATCGCCTGCCTCTTGACGAAGAATCTCACGGTAGTAGTTGATTTTCTGTTCAGGTGGCAAATTTTTTCCAATTGTGTTCACATTGTCTATGATTTCTCTACCGTCGTTTCCCAATTGATCTATTATTTCGCCCTCTAGATCATCTATTCTATCTTGAAGATTTGCCAAATATCTATCTTCTGCTGCCGTCAACTTATTCGGCCCGAATGGATCATCAGTTCTTGAGATGTTGCCTCTCTTAAACACCGGCTCTGGAGGATCTAGAGGTTTCAGTTTGAATTTTTTCTTTGGCACTGGGACATTACTAACTGTTTTACCACCCCTGAATAATCCCCTCAACGCTGCGAGAATACCTCTCAAGAAATTCTCATCCAAGGCCTGGTAGTAACCCTCTTGGTATGCNTCTTTNATNANTTGTCTTTGTTCTGGTGTCATTTTTGNTNTCTTTCAAAAGTTGGGTTGTAAAGTTATAAATCTATACCTGGAATATCAGGATCACCATCAGGGAACCCAGGACCTATTTGGGGACCAGACCCACCCCCAGGTCTACGTCTGATGGGAAGATCTTGAAAAAATGTTTTCATTGCAAATAGAAAATCGTTTTCTTGTATTACACCTTGCCTATACAGGGATAAAATTCTCAGATAATTTTCTATTTGATCCTCTGGTAGTAAGTAAAGTCTATTGTTAGCGATCCATTGAATGATTTCGTCGGTAGACGCACTCATTCCAGGAAATGGACTTCCACTGCCTATGTTCAGGATGCCTCTTCTTTTTCCTCGAAATAAACCTGGGACTCTTTTAGTTTTAGGAGCCTTAGAAGCAGTCTTAGCACCTTTAAACAACCCCCTCAACGCTGAGATAATACCTTTTAAAGATATCTCATTCAAAGCACCATAATAGCCCTCTTGGTATGCTTCTTTGATC
>FUFK010041383.1_pt1 | contig 111382 bp, 104 predicted proteins | sample 1021851 | NCBI WGS metagenome assembly FUFK01 (sample SAMEA51879418, study PRJEB19060) | metagenome
GCGGGGACGAGCCGATGGCGGGCAGCGCGGTCTTCCCCGCGATCGAAGGGACCCGCCCGGTGCTGGTCGAGATCCAGGCTTTGATCGTCCGCCTGCAGTCGGGCGCGACGCCGCGCCGCGCAGTCGTGGGGTGGGACAATGGCCGGCTGGCGATGCTGCTGGCCGTGCTCGAATCGCGCTGCGGGCTCAACTTCTCGGCGGCCGAGGTCTATCTCAACGTGGCCGGTGGCTACCGGTTGTCGGACCCGGCTGCCGACCTTGCGGTGGCCGCGGCGCTGGTCAGCGCGATGGCGGACAAGCCGCTACCGCCACGCAGCGTATGGCTCGGTGAAGTCTCGCTCGCCGGAGAGATCCGCCCGGTGGCGCATGGCGGGCTGCGGCTGCGCGAAGCCGCCAAGCTCGGCTTCGATCGCGGTTTCGGCCCGGTTGACGTCAAGGGCGCGGGCAGCGCGATGGCCTATGACGGCTTGGGACAATTGGCCAATCTCGTTGACCGCATAATCGGGAATTCATAAGTCCGGCCGCATGGGCAGGTCATGACTGGTTTCGATTACATCGTTTTGCTGATCGTGGGCATTGCCGCGGCGGGCGGTTTCATGCGGGGATTCCTGCAGGAAGTCCTGTCGCTGGCGGCGTGGGTCCTCGCCGCATTCGCGATCCGCGCGCTGCATACGCCGCTGACGCTGGCGCTGCAGGACCACATCGGCACCGACATCACCACCGCGCTGCTGGCGTTCACACTGCTGCTGCTGATCCCCTATGCCGCGATGAAGGTGATCGCCAACAATGTCGGCGCGGTGTCGCGCTCGTCTATGCTCGGGCCGGTGGACCGGGTGCTCGGCTTCGGTTTCGGCGCGCTTAAGGGCATGCTGATTGTCGTCATCGCCTTTTCGCTGCTGGTGGTCGGCTACGACACGGTGTGGAGCTACAAGGGCCGCCCGAACTGGATCACCACCGCGCGCAGCTATGAACTGGTGGACGCCAGTTCGCGCTCGCTGGTCGAAGTGCTGGCCGAACGGCGCGCCCGGCTGCGCGAACAGGCCGTCAACGGCGCCTGATGACGGCCCCGCGCGCGCCGGCGCTGTATTCCCCCGCACTGCTTGCCATGGCAGTCGAACTGGCGGACTATCCCTTCGACGCGCAGGCGATCGCGGTGGGCGAGGCGCGGTCGCGCAGCTGCGGCAGCGTGATTTCGCTGTCGTCGGTCCATACCGGCCGGCTCGAGCGGATCGGCCTGAAGGTGAGCGCCTGCGCNGTCGGGCANGCCTCGGCGGCCATTTTCGCGCGCGAAGCGGGCGGCATGGACGCNGCCGCGGTGTCACGCACGCTGGGTTCCCTCGGCGAATGGCTCGAAGGCGACGCCCCCGCGCCCGCGCTCGAACGGATTGACATGCTCGAACCCGCGCGCGCCTACCGCGCCCGCCACGGGGCCATTCTCCTGCCGTGGAAGGCCGCGCTCGACGCGCTTTCCAAGGGTGGGGGTGCAGGCTAGACCGATCGAACGAAAACCACACTCGCGATGCAGGGGGAGCGCGACATGGCCACAGGTGCCGTCACACCGCAAACGGAACCGACCGAGAAGGAAATACGCCTCGTCATTGCGGCAAGCAGCGCGGGGACGATCTTCGAATGGTACGATTTCTTCATCTACGGCACCCTCGCCGGGCTGATCGGCGCGGCCTTCTTCCCGAGCGATAACGAGACGCTCGAGATCCTGCTGGTGTGGGCCGGTTTCGCAGTCGGCTTCGGCTTCCGTCCGCTGGGCGCGATCCTGTTCGGCTTCCTCGGCGACCGGCTGGGGCGCAAATACACCTTCCTCGTGACGGTCACGCTGATGGGGATCGCCACCGCCGGCGTGGGCCTCATCCCCAGCGCGGCCAGCATCGGCATCGCCGCGCCGCTGATCGTGATCTGCCTGCGCATCCTCCAGGGTCTCGCGCTCGGCGGCGAATATGGCGGCGCGGCGATCTATGTCGCCGAACACGCGCCGCCCGAGAAACGCGGCTTCTACACCAGCTTCATCCAGGCCAGCGTGGTCGGCGGCTTCGTGCTGTCGATCCTGGTAGTGATCGCCTGCCGCGCGTTCATCCCCGCACAGGACTTCGCCGAATGGGGCTGGCGGATCCCGTTCCTGCTGTCGATCGTGCTGCTGTTCATCTCGCTGTGGATGCGGCTCAAGCTGTCGGAAAGCCCCGTCTTCCAGGCGATGAAGGCCGCAGGCGAAACCAGCGCCAATCCGTTCAAGGAAAGCCTGACCTATCCCGGCAACCCCAAGCGCATCTTCGTGGCGCTGTTCGGGATCACCGGGGTGCTCACCACGATCTGGTACACCGCCTTTTTCTCCGGCTTGTCCTTCCTGCGCGGCCCGATGCGGGTCGACGAGAACGTGGTCGAATGGATGCTGCTGATCGCGGGTACGCTGTCGATGGGCTTCTATATCATCGTCGGCAAATGGTCCGACCGCGTCGGGCGCAAGAAACCGATCATCATCGGCGCGCTGGCCTCGCTGGCGCTGCTCTTCCCCGTGTTCTGGGGGATCGGCGCGCTCGCCAACCCGGGCTTGCAGGACAGCGCGCGCGCGGCCCCCGTCACGGTCAGCGGCCCGGCCTGCGAATACGATCCCTTCGCCGAAGTGCAGGCCAGCCCCTGCGGCCGCGCGCTACAGGACCTGACCGCGCTGGGCGTGCCCTATACAGTGACCGAGGAGCCGCAGCCGGAACTGGCCATCGGCACACAGAGCTANAGCTACGAAGGGCTGCCTTCCGACACCCGCCGCGCGATCGTCCAGAGCTGGCTCGAGAGCAATGGCTATTCGTTCGAACGGCAGGTCCCGCCACTGGCGAGCATCATCGGCATCATTGCGCTGCTGCTGGTGCTGGGCATGCTGTCGGCGCTGACCTACGGTTCGGTTGCGGCGCTCCTGTCCGAGATGTTCCCCGCGCGCATCCGCTACAGCTCGATGTCGATCCCCTACCATATCGGCGCGGGCTACCTGGGCGGTTTCCTGCCGCTGATCGCGGGCTATATCGTGGCCATGACGGGCAATGCCTATGCCGGGCTGTGGTACACGATCGTGGTGGTCGGTTTCGGCGTGATCGTTGCCTGGTGGGGATTGCCCGGTGGTCCGCCGCGCGATTTCGAAGACAGCGTGCAGGACCCGCCGGTCTCGCCCGTGCTGCCATGAGCCTGCTATGACCCGCCCTCCGCCGCCGAGCCTGCGGCTGCATATCGACAGCGACGCGCTGGCGCAGAACTGGCGCACGCTCGACGCCATGTCGGGCGCGGCGCGGGCGGGCGCGGCGGTCAAGGCGGATTGCTACGGCCTCGGGGTCGATCGCTGCCTGCCCGTGCTGCACGAGGCGGGCTGCCGCGATTTCTTCGTCGCGCACTGGAGCGAGGTGCCCGGCGTCATCGCGCATGTCCCGGCACAGCGCCTGTCNGTCCTGCATGGGCCGCTTGGTGCCGACGATGTCCGGTTCGCGCGCGAGACCGGCGTTCGCCCGGTGATCGACAGCCTGCGGCAGGCGCGGCTGTGGTCCGAAGCCGGGGGCGGCGCCTGCGACCTGATGGTCGATACCGGGATCAACCGGCTGGGCGTTGCGCCCGCGGAACTGGCCGATCCGTCGATCCAGGCGCTGGAGGTGCGCGTGCTGATGAGTCACCTCGCCTGCGCCGACGAGGACGCGGCGATGAACGCGCGCCAGCTCGCCGTTTTCCGCGACTGCATCCCGGCCGTGGCTCACGAGGAGACCAGCCTGGCCAACAGCGCGGGCGTNGCGCTGGGCAGCGACTACGCCTTCGATCTCACGCGCCCGGGGCTCTCGCTTTACGGCGGCATCCCGCGGCCCGAACTGGAAGATCGGATCGCGCAGGTCGCTTATCCGCAGGCGGCGTTGATCCAGGTGCGCGACATCGCGGCGGGCGCCAGCGTGGGCTACAATGCCACCTTCACCGCGGGCGAGGCCATGCGCATCGGCGTCGTCTCGCTCGGCTATGCCGACGGGATTTTGCGCAGCTGGGGCGGGGCGCATTTCACCCATGGCGAACGCCGCCTGCCGATCCTCGGCAANGTATCGATGGACATGATCGTGCTCGACCTGTCGGCGGCCCCCGAGCTGGCCGAGGGGGACTGGCTCGACCTGCCCTACCGGCTTCCTGATGCTGCGCAGCAAACCACTCTATCGCAATATGAATTGCTNACCGTACTGGGCAATCGCTTCGGTTGACCTTTACGTCATGTTGCACTGCACTTTTCGCGCGTGCTAATCCTCTTGCATTGCACAAATGGGGAGCATGAGAGAATGGCCAAGCGGAGCGCCGAGGGCGAACCCATCATCATCAAGAAATACGCCAACCGGCGCCTCTACAACACCGACACCAGCAGTTACATCACGCTCGACGATCTCGCCAAGATGGTCCGCGAGAACGTCGATTTCCACGTGCTGGATGCGAAGTCGGGCGACGATATCACGCACACCATCCTGACGCAGATCATCGTCGAGGAAGAAAGCCATGGTTCGCACATGCTCCCGGTCAGCTTCCTGCGCGACCTGATCCGCATGTATGGCAANTCGATGCAGGCCATGATGCCGAGCTATCTCGAAGCCAGCATGACCAATCTGCAGAAGAACCGCGAACAGATCCAGGAAGCCTTCGCCAAGGGACTCGAAACCAATCCGCTGGCGCAGATGGCCGAAGCCAATTTCAAGATGATGCAGAACGCCGCCGAAGCGTTCATTCCCGGTTCGCGCAAGGCGTCCGCGCCAAGGCAGGCACCCGCGAGCGAGCAGGCGGACGAGCTGGCCGAAATGCGCGCGCAAATGGCCGCGATGCAGGAGAAGCTCGACAAAATGGGCAAATAGCAGGGGGCTTGCCCCGNCGGCGGCCATTTTCCTGCGCCNCGCGCTTGTCGAAGGGCGCATCTTCCCATTATGGGCGCGCCAGATGAATGACGGTTCTTCGTCTGCCCGCACCCGACGGTGGGGCCGGAACGAGGCGCCATTAGCCAAGGCCCCCACGATCATGCCCAATATCCGCCATGCCCTGAACACCCGGCGCGAAGACGATTTCGCGGCCTGGTACCAGGATGTCATCAGTTCCGCCGAAATGGCCGAGGAATCGGGCGTGCGCGGCTGCATGGTGATCCGCCCGTGGGGCTTCGGCATCTGGGAGCGGATGCAGCGCCTGCTCGACGACCGGATCAAGGCGACGGGGCATGAAAACGCCTATTTCCCGATCTTCATCCCGCTGTCGAANTTCGAGCGCGAGGCNGAGCATGTCGAAGGCTTTGCCAAGGAAATGGCNGTGGTCACGCANCACCGGCTGATCGCGGGCAAGGATGGCGGGCTGATCCCNGANCCCGAAGCCAAGCTGGAAGAACCGCTGGTCGTGCGCCCGACCTCGGAAACGATCATCGGCGATGCCATGGCGCGCTGGATCCAGAGCTGGCGCGACTTGCCGCTGAAGCTCAANCAATGGGCCAATGTCGTGCGCTGGGAAATGCGCACGCGCATGTTCCTNCGGACCAGCGAATTCCTGTGGCAGGAAGGCCATACCGCGCATGCCGACGAGGCGGAGGCGAAAGAGCACACGCTGACCATGCTCGAGGTTTACCGGGCCTTTGCCGACGAGGACCTCGCGCTGGCGGTGGTGCCCGGTGAAAAGCCCGAGAACGAGCGTTTCCCGGGCGCGGTCGAGACCTGGTCGATCGAGGCGATGATGCAGGACGGCAAGGCGCTGCAGGCGGGCACCAGCCATTATCTCGGCACCAATTTCGCGCAGGCTTCGGGCATCAAGTACCAGAACCGNGAAGGCGGCGAGAGCCTGGCGCATACCACCAGCTGGGGCGTTTCGACCCGGATGGTCGGCGGNGTCATCATGACNCATGGCGACGACGACGGCCTGCGCCTGCCGCCNAGGATCGCGCCGCAGCAGGTCGTNATCNTGCCNATGCTNCGCGACAAGCCCGAAGACCAGGCGCTGATCGACTATTGCGAGGTGCTGCGCGCCACGCTGGCCGGCCAGAGCGTGCTTGGCGAACCGCTGCGCGTGCTGCTCGACACGCGGCCGGGCAAGGCGGCACAGAAGCGCTGGGACTATGTCCGCAAGGGCGCGCCTGTCATCGTCGAGGTTGGCGGGCGCGACATGGACAATGGCGTCGTCAGCTTGCTGCGCCGCGACCGCTTGTGGGATGCCGAAACCGGCAAGCCCGCCTTCGAGAACCCGACGCGTGAAGCCGCAGGGGAGGCCATTCCCGCGATCCTCGCCGACATGCAGGCAGCGCTGCTAGCCCAGGCTGCCGAGCGCCGCGATGCGAACATCACCCGCGGGGTCACCGATTTCGCCGAAGTGGAAAAGCACTTCTCCGGCTCGCGCTATCCTGGTTGGGTGGAAGTGCAATGGTCGAAGCCGACCGGCGCGGCGCTGGAAAAGGTCGTCGAGCGGCTGAAGGACCACAAGCTCACCATCCGCAACGTACCAATGGACGCTGCACCGGTCGACGGCGCGTGCATCTTCACCGGCGAACCCGCGGTCGAGCGCGTGCTGCTGGCCAAGGCGTACTAAGGCACCCTGGTTCGTCATCCCCGCGCAGGCGGGGATCCAGACAAGCGACCAGTCCGGGCAACTCGCTTGCATGTGGTCATTGCCGATGCAGGGGCAGGACGCGGTGAGTACGTGACACCGNGCCTTGCCATCCCCATATGGCGCGCATGACAAAACAGAACACGAACCGGCGGCGTCAGGGGATGCCGTCGAAAGAACAGATACTCGAATTCATCCAGACCTCCGACACGCCCGCGGGCAAGCGCGAAATCGCCAAGGCCTTCGGCCTTAAGGGTCAGGAAAAGATCACGCTGAAGAAGCGTCTCAAGGACATGGCCGAGGAAGGCCTCATCGACGGCAAGCGCACGGCCTATCACCGCATGGGCGGCGTGCCCAAGGTGACCGTGCTCAAGATCGTCGCGATCGAGGATGGCGAGNCGATNGCCGANCCCGAGAACTGGGCGCCCGACAGCAAGGANAAACCGCCGCGGCTGCTGGTGAAGGAAAGCAAGAAGCTTTCCGCGGTCAAGCGCGGCGACCGGATCCTTGCGCGCAACGAGGAAACCGCGCGCGGCTGGGTCGCGCATCCGATGAAGAAGCTTCCCGCGCGAACCGAAGGGCTGATGGGCGTCGTCGAATTCGATGGCGCGGGCAAGCCCTGGCTCGCCCCGGTCGACAAGCGCGTGCGCGACAGCGCGCCGATCGGCGACCTGGGCGAAGCGCAGGAAGGCGAGCTGGTGCTGGCCGAACGCATGGGCAAATCCGCNCGCGCGAAGGTCAAGGTGGTCGAGGTGGTCGGCGATCCGCTGGCGCCCAAGGCNTTCAGCCTGATCGCCATCGCCAAGCACGGCATCCCGCATGTCTTCCCGAGCGAAACCATCGCCGAGGCNGAGCGCGCGGTCGACCTGCCGCTNTCGNNCGATCANCGCGAGGATNTGCGCGNCGTNCCCATCGTCGCGATNGACCCCGCCGATGCGCGCGACCATGACGATGCCATCTGGGCCGANCCCGACGGGAAGGGCGGNTACCGNGCGATCATCGCGATCGCCGATGTCAGCTATTANGTCCGCCCCGGCGGCGAGTTGGACCGCGAGGCGCGCAAGCGCGGCAATTCGGTCTATTTCCCCGACCGCGTCGTGCCGATGCTGCCCGAAGTNCTCAGCGCCGATGTCTGCAGCCTCAAGNAGGATGTCGACCGCGCCGCGATGGCCTGCCACATCCGTATCGACAAGGACGGCAAGGTCAGCGACTGGCGCTTCACCCGCGCTATCGTGCGGCTGGCGAGGAACATCGCTTACGAGGACGCGCAGGCNGCAATCGATGCGGGCGACGCGCCCGAATACCTGCANAACCTGTGGGGTGCGTGGAAGCTGCTGTTCAAGGCGCGGCAGGCACGCGACCCGCTCGATCTCGAACTGCCCGAACGGCAGGTCCGCCTCAATGACGAGGGCGTGATCGAGGAAATCGCGATCCGCGAACGGCTCGATGCGCACCGCGTGGTCGAGGATTTCATGATCGCCGCCAATGTCGCGGCGGCCAAGGCGCTCGAGGGGAAAGCCGCGCCGGTGGTCTACCGCGTCCACGAGCAGCCGAGCCGCGAGAAGCTGCTCGCCTTCCGCGAATATCTCGCCACGCAGGGCAAGAAGTTCGCGCTGGGGCAGGTGATCACGCCGGGGCTGTTCAACCGCATGCTCAAGGACATTTCCGAGCCGGCGGAAAAGGCGCTGATCATGGAAGCGGTGCTGCGCAGCCAGACGCAGGCGTTCTACGGGCCGCAGAATGCGGGCCACTTCGGCCTGTCGCTCGGCAGCTATGCACATTTCACCTCGCCGATCCGGCGCTATGCCGACCTGCTGGTGCACCGCGCGCTGGTCGATGCCTACAAGCTCGAACAGCCCAGACCCAAGGTCGATCTGCCCGAAAGCTCGGGTCTGTCCGACCGCGACAAGACCGCGCTGCACCAGATCACCGATGCGATCAGCCAGACCGAACGCCGCGCGATGGAAGCCGAACGCGACACGATCGACCGCTATGTCGCGGCCTGGCTGTCNGGCCGCGTGGGCGAGACCTTCGACACNCGCATCACCGGGGTGCAGGGCTTCGGNTTCTTCGCCACGATCGAGAAACTCGGCGGCGACGGGCTGGTCCCGGTCAGCACGCTGGGGCGCGAATATTTCAGCTATGACGAAGGCGCGCGCAAGCTCGTCGGCGAACGCAGCGGCACCGAATATGCCGTGGGCGACCGGCTCAAGCTCAAGCTTGCCGAAGCCAATGCGCTGACCGGCGCGCTCAAGTTCGAAGTGCCCGACAGCGACGGGACGGGGGTCGAACCACGCGGCAACCGCGCCCCGGAAAAGAAGCGGNCCCACCAGAACAAGCGCCCCAAGAAGGCGCAGGGTGCCCCGCGCCAGTCGCATCCCGCNGGCAAGCGCGGACGCCCGGGCAACATCCGCCACCAGGGGCGCAAGAAGAAGTGACGGAACGGGCCGGGGGNCNGCTCATTGGGTTGGTAAAGGAGCCTNCATGACCCAGCTTATCCCCGGCCAGACCGTCCCCGATCTCGACCTGCCGCTCACCATCGATGCGCGTTTCGAACTGTCGAAGCAGCAGCCCGAAGCGTTCACCATGCTGGTGTTCTATCGCGGCAAACATTGCCCGATCTGCAAGAAGTACCTTACCGAGCTGAGCGGCAAGCTCGACCAGTTCACCGACAAGGGCATCAACGTCTTCGCGGTGTCGATGGACAGCCCCGAGCGCGCCGCGATCAGCCATGAGGAATGGGACACGGGCGACGTCCCGCTGGCGCATTCGCTGAGCGAGGACAAGGCGCGCGAATGGGGCCTCTACATCAGTGAAAAGCGTGACGGCAGCGAGGAACCCGACATGTTCTCCGAGCCGGGGCTGTTCCTGGTCAAGCCCGATGGCACGCTGCATTTCGCCGTAGTCCAGAACGCGCCGTTCACGCGGCCCGATCTCGATGACCTGCTGAGCGGCATCAGCTTCACGCTGGACAAGGATTATCCGACGCGCGGCACCCTGACCTGAGCGTCAGGCGAGCGCGTCGATCTCGTCGCGGCTGAGCCCGCCGGGGACGAGATAGAGCGGGCAGGGCAATTGCCCTGCATGCGCCGCGAAATGCGTCACCAGCGGGCCCGACCCGCCTTCCGCGCTGGTCGCCAGCACCAGCGCGGCGATGCTGGCATGTTCGTCGATATATTTGCGCACGACATCCGCCGCCGGGCCGGGGCGCACCGCAATGGTGGGCATCTTGCCCATTTCGCCGAAGATGTTCCCGGCAGCCGAATTGGCCATCACCTCGGCGCGTTCGCGCGCTTCCTGTTCGATCGTGGCCTGCACNCCGCCGAAAGCGTTGAAGGTCTGCTGCGGGACGAGCGCCAGGATATGCACCGATCCGCCGGTCTTCTGGGCGCGCAGCGAGGCGAACCGCAGCGCCTGCCTGGCTTCTTCGGTCTCGTCCATCACGACAAGGTATGTGCGCATAGCGGCTCCCCCGGATCCCTCGCAGCGCGTTACCCGGTAATTCGTATTCTGTGCAAGGACCTTGCGGCGCAGGGGCATCTTCGGCAGAGGTCGCGGCACAACTCTCTCCCCAGCGAGGACGTAACGTCAGACCATGCCCACGCCGATCAAGATGCCCGCCCTGTCGCCCACCATGGAGGAGGGCACGCTCGCCAAATGGCTGGTGAAGCCGGGCGACAAGGTGGAAGCCGGCGACATCATGGCCGAGATCGANACCGACAAGGCGACGATGGAATTCGAGGCCGTGGACGAAGGTACGATCGCCAGCATCGCGGTCGATGAAGGCAGCGAGGGCGTAAAGGTCGGCACCGTGATCGCGATGCTCGCCGAGGAAGGCGAGGACCTCGACGAGGCCGCTGCGGCTGCTCCCGAAGGTGACGGTGAAGTACCCGAACCCACTTCCGCTGACGCTGGGTCCGATAAAGAGAGCGNCGTCCCAGCGAAAGNTGGGNCCGCTAACGAAGCCGCGCAACAGAAAGCGACCCCAGCTTCCGCTGGGGTGACGAACGGCGCAAAAGCCCCCGCAGCACCGAAGGACGACAGCGGAGAGCGCATTATCGCCTCGCCGCTTGCGCGCCGCATTGCCGAGCAGAAGGGTATCGACCTCGCCAGTGTCACCGGCTCCGGCCCGCGCGGACGCATCGTGAAGGCCGATGTCGAAGGCGCGGAAACTGGCAAGNCAGCCGCTCCCGCCANGCAGGACGCTACCGCCGAAATGGCCGAACCGCGTGTGCCCAGCAAGACGCCGGCCGAGAGCGAATATGGCGCGCCTTACGAGGAAGAAAAGCTCACCAACGTCCGCAAGGTCATCGCCCGCCGCCTGACCGAGAGCAAGCAGCAGGTCCCGCATTACTACCTCGCCGTGGACGTGCGGCTCGATGCACTGCTCGACCTGCGCAAGCAGCTCAATGCCGGGCTGGAGGCCGATGGGGTCAAGCTGAGCGTCAACGACCTGCTGATCAAGGCGCTGGCCCGCGCGCTGATGCGCGTGCCGCAGTGCAATGTCAGCTTCCAGGGCGACACGCTGCACCGCTACACCCGCGCCGACGTGTCGGTCGCGGTAGCAGCGCCCACTGGCCTGATCACGCCGATCATCACCGAAGCCGATACCAAGGGCCTTGCCGCGATCAGCAAGCAGATGAAAACGCTCGCGGAGAAGGCACGCGACGGCAAGCTGCAGCCGCATGAATACCAGGGCGGCACCGCCAGCCTGTCCAANCTCGGCATGTTCGGGATCAAGCAATTCGACGCGGTCATCAACCCGCCGCAGGGCATGATCATGGCGGTCGGCGCGGGCGAGCAGCGTCCCTATGTCGTCGACGGCGAATTGCAGGTCGCCAGCGTGATGACCGCCAGCGGCAGTTTCGACCACCGCGCCATCGACGGCGCCGACGGTGCGCAGCTGATGGAAGCCTTCAAGCAGCTGTGCGAGAACCCGATGGGGCTGGTGGTTTGATTTCGAAAGAAGCCAAAGCTCTGCCCNGGGGCTTTTTCGCGGCGGCCCTCTTGTTCGTCGGTGCGGCTTCGGTTTTCACAAGCCTGCTGGTCGCGGCTCTGGAAGCGGGCGGGGCGCGATCGCTGGGCGGTGCGTGGCTGGCTGTTCCTGCCTGGGGCCTCGTCGCAGTAACACTGGCGATCANCTTGCGGAAAGGCGGAAGCTCGGCTGTTCGCATCCTCGGCGCGATATGGCTGGTGCCTGCCCTTGCTTTCTCCATCGCAGCCACACTTGGCCTTCAGGAGCTNCCCTTTGTCTGACCGCCAGCCCCAGATCCGCGTCACGGCCATGCCGACCGATCTCAACCCCTATGGCGGGGTGTTCGGTGGCTGGCTGATGGCACAGATGGCGCTCGGCGCGGGATCGCTTGCGAGCCGCGAAGGGCAGGGCAAGGCGGTGGTTGTCTCGGCAAGTGATTTCGCCTTCCCCGGCGTGATGCAGGTCGGCGACGAGTTGTCGGTCTATTGCGCCATCGCCACCACCGGCACCACCTCGCTCACCATCACCGCCGAGGCGATCGGCCGCGAACGCAATGGCGAGGCCGAGACCAAGGTCGCGCAAGGCACGTTCAAATTCGTCCTGCTCGACGACAACGACNGCCCCCGCGCGGTGGCGGAGCGGTCGGCTTGAACGCTGTCCTACANCCNGCGCGGCATGCGATACGCANCCGCATGACCCGCACGCATTCTCCGCTCCGGACCATTGCAATTCACGGGCCCGCGCGACCCAGGTTTTCTTCGCTTGGACTGTGTAACACCCGGTCCATGTCTGCGACCAAACGAGAGACTACAGAGACGAATCATGGCTGACACCAAATACGACGTCATCGTGCTCGGCAGCGGNCCNGGCGGCTATGTCGCGGCGATCCGCTGCGCGCAGCTGGGGCTCAAGACCGCCATCGTCGAACGCGAACTGCTCGGCGGGATCTGTCTCAACTGGGGCTGCATNCCGACCAAGGCGCTGCTGCGTTCGGCCGAGATCCTGCATTATGCGCNGCATGCCAAGGACTACGGGCTCANGATCGCCGGCGAGATCGAGGCCGACCTCGAGGCAGTGGTGAAGCGCAGCCGCGGCGTCGCCAAGCAGCTCAACCAGGGCGTCACGCACCTGATGAAGAAGAACAAGATCGCGGTTCACATGGGCGAGGGCACGCTGACCGGCCCCACCAGCCTGACCGTGAAAGGCGAGAAGGGCGAGGAGAAGCTCACCGCCAAGCACGTCATCGTGGCCACNGGCGCGCGGGCGCGCNACCTGCCCTTCGCCCCGGCGGATGGCGAACGCGTGTGGACCTACCGCCACGCGATGACGCCCAAGGAAATGCCCAAGAAGCTGCTGGTGATCGGCAGCGGCGCGATCGGCATCGAGTTCGCCAGCTTCTACAACGACATGGGCGTCGATGTGACCGTGGTCGAAATGCTCGACCGCGTGGTGCCAGTCGAGGATGCGGATGTCTCNGCCTTCCTCGAGAAGAGCCTGACCAAGCAGGGCATGACGATCATGACCGGCGCGGGCGTCGAGGACCTCAAGGTCACTGCCATGGGCGTGACCGCCAAGATCAAGGACAGCAAGGGCAAGGTAACCGAGACCGAGTTCAGCCATTGCATCACAGCGATCGGCATCGTGCCCAACACCGAGAATGTCGGGCTGGAAAAGCTGGTCGAAATGGACCGCGGCTTCATCCAGATCGACGATTACGGNCGCACCAAGTCGAAGGGCCTGTGGGCGATCGGCGACTGCACGCCGGGGCCGTGGCTGGCGCACAAGGCGAGCCANGAGGGCGTCACNACGGCCGAGGCGATNGCGAAGGAACTGGGCAACAAGGNGGTCCACCCGCACCCGCTCGACCGCGCCAACATCCCGGGTTGCACCTATTGCCATCCGCAGATCGCCAGCGTCGGCCTGACCGAGGCGAAAGCGAAGGAAGCGGGCCACGCAGTGAAGGCGGGCACCTTCCCCTTCATCGGTAACGGCAAGGCCATCGCGCTGGGCGAGGCGGAGGGCTTCGTGAAGACCGTGTTCGACGCCAAGACCGGCGAACTGCTCGGCGCGCATATGATCGGCGCGGAGGTGACCGAGATGATCCAGGGCTTCGTCGTGGGCAAGACGCTCGAGACCACCGAGGCCGAGCTGATGCAGACGGTGTTCCCGCATCCCACGATCAGCGAATCGATGCATGAAAGCGTGCTTGCGAGCCATGGACGCGCGCTCCATATCTGAGGCCTGACACGCGCCGCAGCGCGAGGGGGATGACAGCGTGACCGGTTTCCTGATCCTCGCCTTCCTGATCCTGATCGCGGGGGTACTGGCCGTTCCGCTCGCCACGCGGATCGGGCTCGGCTCGGTGCTTGGCTACCTGCTCGCAGGGATGGCGATATCACCGCTGCTCGCCGCGTTGTCGGTCGATGTCGAGGCGCTGCAGGTCTTCGCCGAATTCGGCGTGGTGATGATGCTGTTCATCATCGGGCTGGAAATGGAGCCGCGGCGCCTGTGGGCGATGCGCGGCAAACTCACCTGGCTGGGCGGCGGACAAGTGCTGCTGACCACGTTCGCGCTGACCGGCATCGCGCTGCTGGCCGACCAGCGCTGGCAGACCGCGCTGGCGGTCGGCATGGTGCTGGCGCTGAGCTCGACCGCAATCATCGTTCAGACGCTGACCGAGAAGGGCCTGCTCAGGACCGAGGGCGGCGAAGCGAGCTTCTCGGTGCTGCTGGTGCAGGACGTCGCGGTCATCCCGATCCTCGCGCTGGTGCCGCTGCTTGCGCTGCCCGAACTCGCCGGTGCGGCTGCGGACCACACGGGCGGGGGCGCGCATGCCGGGATCGACTTCACTGCACACATGTCTGGGTGGCTGGCTGCAGGCACACGGATCGGTGCGGTAGCCGCAGTGATCGCGATCGGAATCTTCGCGATCCGCCCGCTGTTCCGCTACATCGCCCGCGCAAATCTGCGGGAACTGTTCACCGCCGCAGCGCTGGTGGTGGTGATCGGGATCGCGCTGCTGATGTCGCTGGTCGGCCTCTCGCCCGCGCTCGGCGCCTTCATCGCGGGCGTGGTGCTTGCCACCAGCGAATACCGCCACGAGCTCGAAAGCGACATCAACCCGTTCAAGGGCCTGCTGCTGGGGCTGTTCTTCATCACCGTCGGCGCCGGGATCGACTTCGCGCTCGCCAGCACGATCTGGGATTCGGTGGTGTTCTGGGCCGCGGTGACGGTGGCTGCCAAGATGGCAGTGCTGCTGCTGGTCGGCTGGTTCTACGGCCTGCGGCGGCAGGCGCTGTGGCTGTTCTGCCTGAGCCTGCCGCAGGCGGGCGAGTTCGCGTTTGTCCTGATCGCCTTCGGCGTCGCCAATGCGGTGTTCGAACCCGCCTTCGCCGACCAGTTGCTGCTGATCGTCGCGCTGACCATGCTGGTCACCCCGCTGCTGTTCATCCTCTACGACAAGCTCATCGCGCATGCCTATTCGACCGGGCAGGGCGGCCGCGAGGCCGATGCCATCGACGAGGACAACCCGATCATCATCGCGGGGCGCGGGCGCGTCGGCGGGATCGTCGACCGCATGCTTGATGCCGCCGGACACCGCGCGACGGTGATCGACTACAACAGCGAGCATTTAGAAGTGCTCAAGAAGTTCGGCGTCACGACCTATTACGGCGACGCGACGCGGCCCGACCTGCTCGCCAGCGCGGGGATCGACCGCGCGCGGATCCTCGTCGTGGCGCTCGACGAGCGCGAGCAGATCGACCGGCTGGTACGCTATGCCTGTGCCAACTTCCCGGGCCTGCACGTCGTCGCACGCGCCAAGGGCCGGGACCATGTCTATCACCTGTGGGCGATGGGCTGCCGCGACATCGTCCGCGAAACCTACGACAGCAGCCTGCGGATGGGCCGGTCGGTCTACGAGGCGCTGGGTCACGACCGTCAGTCGGCCACCGCCATGGTCGAAGCGTGGGAGGAGATGGATCGCACCTCGATGCGCGAGATTGCCGATGTCTTCCGGCTCGATACGCCTTCTTACGAGAACGAGGAACTGCTTGCCAAGATCAGGGAGCTCAAGGCCGAATGGGATCCCAAGCTACGCGAGGCGATGGACGAAATCGCCGCGCGCGGACGCTAGACGCAACCAGTCAGCATGCCGCGCGTTGGGGGAGGAAAGGAGAACACCATGACAATCCCGAAGCGCGATACCCCCCAGGCCCAGGACGACGCGGCGCAGGACGCCGAGGACAGCAAGACCATCAAGGATCACAAGGCCCTGCAGAACCAGTCTTCGATCGACCCGCAGGACTACCCCAAGGGCGATCGCAGCGCGCAATCGCTGGTCCGCAAGCCTGGCGACAAGGACTGATCGGGGATCGTGGCGGAGAGGGTGGGATTCGAACCCACGAAGGGCTTGCACCCTTGCCGGTTTTCAAGACCGGTGCATTCAACCGCTCTGCCACCTCTCCGCGAGCGCGGGCTAGCTAGTCACTTCGGCCGGGCTTGTCACGCATTTACCTGCAAGGAGGACGGGCCGTGCCCCGTAAACGCCAAATGACACTTGCCGTTAAGCTTCGCTCTGCGACAATCGCCGGATGAAATTCAAACCCCTTCTCGCCGCCGCCGGGGCATTTGCGCTCGCACTGCCCGCCGTTCCCGCCACCGCCCAGCAGGACCTGAGCTTCGATGCCTACGTCCAGCTGCTGATCGCCAAGGCACGCGCCGAAGGGGTCAGCGAAGCGACTCTGGCGCGCATGACCGCGGGACTGGAGCCAAACGACCGGGTGATCCGGCTCGACCGTGCGCAGCCGGGATCGCCGACCTCGTCCGGCTACCCCGCTCTTGCGCCCTATATCGCGCGGCACGTCGATGCCGCGCGCATTCGCGGGGGACGCAGCGCCCGGGCCGAGTGGTCGGGCACGCTGCGCGCCATCGAACGCGATTACGGCGTGCCGGGCGAAATCGTGGTTGCCATCTGGGGACATGAAACCGCCTATGGCGCGGTCAAGGGCGGGTTCGACCTGTCGCAGGCGCTTGCCACGCTCGCCTGGGAAGGCCGCCGTCGCGACCTCTTCGCTAGCGAGTGGGTCGCGCTGATGAAGGTGGCCGACAAGGGCTACTCCCGCGGCGAACTGCAGGGCAGTTGGGCGGGCGCCTTCGGCAATCCGCAGTTCCTTCCTTCGGTCTACCTGCGGCTCGCCGCCGACGGCAATGGCGACGGCCGCGCCGACATCATGAACGACAGCGCCGATGCGCTGGCCTCGATCGCCAACTATTTCCGCGACGCGGGCTGGCGCGAAGGCCAGCCCTGGGGCGTGGGCGCCTATGTTCCCTCCGGCTTCGACGTGGCGGCCTACCGCACGCCGATCGCGGCCCCGGTGTGTTCGCGCGTCCACGAACGGCACAGCGTCTATAAGCCGGTGTCGGAATGGCGCGCACTCGGCATCCAGCCCCAGCGCGCGATCGGCGAAGACGTGCTGGTCACGCTGTTCCAGCCCGACGGTCCCGGCACGCCGGCATGGCTGTTAACCTCGAATTATCGGGTAATCCTCGAATACAACTGTTCGAACTATTACGCCATGAGTGTGGGGCTGCTCGCAGATGAAATCGCCGAATAGGATACTTCTTGCTGCGAGCGCCGGGCTGGGCCTGCTCGGCCTGGGCGCCTGCGCTTCGAACGCGCAAGCCCCGGCCGCAAGCACCGCGCCCGAAGCGGGCAACGGCCCCGCCGCCGATTACCCCGTCGTGGTCGGCGATCCGTTCACCATCGACGGCGTAACCTATACCCCGGTCGATACGATGAATTACGACCAGGTCGGCTATGCGGGGCGCGAAGAGGCCGGCGTGACGGGGGTGACCGGCGCGCATCGGACACTCCCCTTGCCGAGCTATGTCGAGGTGACCTCGCTCGACACCGGGCGGACCATCCTTGTCCGGCTCGAACGGCGCGGACCGATGACCAACGACCGGCTGATCGCACTGGCCCCCGACGCTATCGAGCAGTTGGGGATCGGTGAGGGAGCTCCCATCCGCATGCGGCGGGTGAACCCGCCCGAGGAACAGCGTGCGGAACTGCGCGCCGGGCGCGAGGCACCCCCGCGGATGGACACGCCGCAGGGCCTGCTCGAAGTCCTCAAGCGCAGGCTGCCGCCGCGAGGCTCGGCGCCGCTCGGCGACCCGCGGCAAGCCGAGGTGAGCGGTGTCGCGCCGACGCTCGAGGTCATCGAAACCCGCGACCCGAACGAGGAGGCGCTTGTGGAAGATGCTGCGAATGAAGCGGAAGAGCCCGCGCTCACGCCGGCCGAACCGCCGGCCGGACGGCCGCAGTTGCGCGATGCAGTCGAAGGCGGTCCTGCCCGCGCGCCGGTCATGGTGCCGACCGATCCGGACGGGAAGTTCGCGGTCCAGCTCGGCGCCTTTTCGGTCAGGGCCAATGCGCAGAAGCTGGCGCGCGAAGTGCAGGGCTATGTTGAAGACAGCGGTGCCTTGGCAATCGTTCGCGTGGGACCCTTCGCAACCCGTGGACAGGCGGAGGAGGCGCTCGCCAAGCTTCGCTCACGCGGTTATAGCGACGCGCTGATACGACCACTCGATTGATCCGCCGCGGCTCCTGCCCGGCGACGGGAGCACACTTGCGCAACCGCCTGACTTTACTGGCTAGCATGGCAATGGCCTGCATTGCTGTGCCTCTTGGCGCGCAGCGTGCGCCGGGCGCCGCCATTCCCAGCGAGGCCGATGCGCCGATCGCCTATCTGCTCGATGCCACAAGCGGCCAGGTTCTCTATCAGCGGGAGATAGACCGGCGGTTCATGCCCGCGTCGATCACCAAGGTGATGACGACTTTCCTCGCTTTCGAATGGATCGACGAGGGCCGCCTCCTGCGTGAACGGATCTTCGGTGTGCGGCCGGAGACTTTCCGCCAGTGGCACCGCAAGGGCTCGACCATGTTCCTCGCCGAAGACGCGCGCGTATCGGTCGACGACCTGCTTCACGGCGTGACCACCGTCTCCGCAAATGACGGCGCGGTGGTGCTGGCCGAAGGCGCGGCCGGATCGGTCGAGGACTGGGTCGCTGCGATGAATGCCAAGGCGCGCGAGATCGGCATGGCCAACAGCCATTTCGGCAATCCCAATGGCTGGATGGACGAAGGCAGGACGTTCGTCACCGCGCGCGATCTCGGCACGCTGGCGCAAGCCATGGTGGTGCGGCACCCGACGAAATACCGTCATTTCGTCGGCGCGCAGGGTCTCGAGTACAACGGGATCGAACAGCGCAACCACGATCCGATAACCGGTGTCGTGCCCGGTGCCGACGGGATCAAGACCGGCTATACCAACCAGGCGGGGTTCGGTTTCCTCGGGTCCGCCGAACGCGACGGCCAGCGCCTCGTGATGGTGGTGGCGGGCAGCCCGGGCGGACGCGAGCGGCGCCGCGCCGCGCGGCAGTTTATCGAATGGGGATTTCGCAATTTCGACAGCCGCGTGTTGTTCGCGCAGAACGCGCGCATCGGCACGGCGCGCGTGCAGGAGGGCGGGGCAGGCACGGTCGGGCTGACCACGCCCCGGCCGTTGCGCATAGCCGTGCCCCGCGGCAGAGATCCCGAGATATCGCTGACGATCAGCTATGAAGGACCACTGCAGGCTCCGGTCGCGAAGGGTGAAGAAGTGGCCGAACTGGTGGTGTCGATCGCGGGCATGCCCGAGCACCGCGTGCCGCTGGTCGCGGCCGAAGAGGTGTCCGAAGCCTCGATCGTCCGCCGCGTCTTCAACGCATTCCAGAGCTGGCTCGGGTGAGCGCGGGCCGCTTCATCGCCTTCGAAGGCGGGGAGGGCATGGGCAAGTCCACCCAGGCGCGCCTGCTGGCGGACCACTTGCGCCAACGCGGCCTGGGGGTCGAACTCACACGCGAGCCGGGCGGTACGCCGGGCGCGGAAGCGATCCGTACGTTGCTGCTCGATCCGCCGGCTGATGGCTGGACGCTCGAGGCCGAGGCGCTGCTGTTCGCCGCAGCGCGCGCGGATCACGTGGCGCGGCTGATCCGGCCTGCGCTCGGCGCGGGCAACTGGGTGGTCTGCGATCGCTTCATCGATTCGAGCAGGGCCTATCAGGGCGAGGCCGGGGCGCTGGGTGATGACCGCGTGATGGCGCTGCATTCGCTGGGCAGCGCGGGGCTATTGCCCGATCTGACAATCGTCATCGATGCGCCCGCGCAGGCGGTGGCGGGACGTCTTGCGCAGCGCGATGGCGGCGTTAGCGATGCCATCGGCGGGCGTGCAGCCGATTACCATGCGCGCGTGAACGCAGCCTTCCTCGCCTTCGCGCGTGCCGAACCCGATCGGTTCGCGGTCGTCGACGGCAGCGGCAGCGTCGAGGATGTGCATAGGCGCATCCTGGCGGAAATCGCCACGCGCTTCGGTGATGGGGCGGGCTGATGCTGCTCGGCCACGAGACTGCCTGGCGCGAATGGCGCAAGGCCCTGGGCGGGGAACGCATGCACCACGCCTGGCTGCTGGCCGGACGACGCGGCGTGGGCAAGGGCAGCTTTGCCTTCGCCGCCGCCTGCGAACTGGTCGGTGTGGATCCCGCTGATGCCCAGAACCATCCCGACATACTGACTCTCACCTACGCTCCCAAGGACGACAAGGAAGAACGCAAGCGCGCCGACGGCAAGCCATACGAGGTCGCGCGCAGCATNCGTATAGCGCAGGTGCGCGGCATGCAGGCGCGGCTCGGCACCCGCCCGACACTCGGCGACAAGCGCGCGATCATCATCGATCCGGCCGACGATCTCGAGCGCAATGCNGCCAACGCGCTGCTCAAGAGCCTCGAAGAACCGCCGATTGGCACTTATTTCCTGCTGGTCGCGCACAGTCCGGCCCGCCTGCTGCCGACCATCCGCTCGCGCTGCCGCGTGTTGCGCTTTCCGACGGTATCCGATGCCGAGATGGACCGGCTGCTGGCCGATCTCTCGCCGGGAGCGGACACTGCCACACGCGCGGCGGCGATTGCGGCGGCGGGNGGTTCGCCCGGCGCCGCGCTCCAGTTCNTCGACATGGAACTGGGCAAGGTGCGTCAGGCGATGGATGCAATCTTGGCCCGCGGCGATCCCGATTTCCAGCTGCGCGGCACGCTCGCGGGGCTGATCGGTGCGCGGCCCGACCGCGAACGGATCCGCGCGGTGCTCGAACTGGCCCGCTCGGCAGTGGCGCAACGGCTCGACGGGGCGATGGCCGATCCGCGACCCGTCATCGACACGCATAGCGAACTGGTCCGCCTGACCGGCGAGCAACCAACCTATAATTTCGATGCGGGACTGCTGGCGATGGAAATCGGCACCTTGCTCGCCAAGGCGGCTACCGCTAGCGAGCGAGCCGATGGCTGAACCCTATTACCTGACCACCGCGATCCACTATCCCAATGGCAAGCCGCATATCGGCCATGCCTACGAGACGATCGCGGCTGATGTTATCGCCCGCTTCCAGCGCCTGCGCGGCCGTGAAGTCCGCTTCCAGACGGGGACCGACGAACACGGTTTGAAGATGGCCCAGAAAGCCCGCGACATCGGCAGCACCCCGCGTGAGCTTGCGGATGAAATGTCGGGCCATTTCAAGGAACTGTTCGATGTTCTGAACATTTCCTATGACCGTTTCATCCGCACCACCGATCCCGATCACCACCGCGCGAGCCAGGCGATCTGGGAGGCGATGGAGAAGAAGGGCGACCTCTATCTCGATCGCTACGAAGGCTGGTACTCGGTTCGCGACGAAGCCTATTACGACGAAGGCGAACTGGTCGAAGGCGAGGGCGGGGCCAAGCTCTCGCCGCAGGGCACTCCGGTCGAATGGACCGAGGAGGAAAGTTGGTTCTTCCGCCTGTCCAATTATGCCGAGCCCCTGCTCGAACTGCTCAAGACGCCCGGCTTCCTGGAACCGGTGAGCCGGCGCAACGAGATGGTCGCGTTCATCGAACGCGGATTGCAGGATCTGTCGGTCAGCCGCACCAGTTTCGACTGGGGCGTCAAGGTGCCGAGCGGCGATGGCCACGTCATGTACGTCTGGGTCGACGCGCTGACCAATTACATCACCGGCGTCGGCTATCCCGATGGCGGCGAATTGTGGGACAAGTTCTGGCCCGCCGATCTCCACCTGATCGGCAAGGACATCGTCCGCTTCCATACGATCTACTGGCCGGCCTTCCTGATGAGCGCGGACCTGCCGCTCCCGAAAAAGGTCTTCGGGCATGGCTTCCTGCTCAATCGNGGGGTCAAGGAATCCAAGTCAGCGGGCAATGTCACCGATCCGATGGAGCTGGCCGACAAGTTCGGNGTNGATGCGCTCCGGTACTTCCTCATGGCCGAGGTTACCTTCGGGCAGGACGGCAGCTATTCGGCGCAAGCGCTTGTTAACAAGGTAAATGCTGAACTAGCCAACAGTTTCGGCAANCTTGCCCAGCGCACGCTTTCGATGATCGCCAAGAACATGGACGGCAAGCTCGANCNGTTCTCCGCAGCCAGCGAAGACGANNCGCTCCTGGCCACAGTTGGGAAGGCCTGCGCCGAAACGCTGCCGCAAGAATTCGAAGCGCTTAATTTCTCGGTCGGGATCGAAGCCTGGCTGCGAGCCGTGTATGCCTGCAATGCCTATGTCGACGAACAGGCGCCGTGGGGGCTNAAGAAGACCGATCCCGAACGGATGAAGGCGGTGCTGCAAACGCTGTTCATCGCCATCCGCGACCTCGCCATCGCAATCCAGCCCGTCGTCCCCGAAAAGGCTGCGGCAGTGCTCGACCAGCTGGGTATCCCGGCGGATCGCAGGTCCTATGCCAACCTTGGCGATGCGGACTGGTTCGGCGCTTTGGCGGCGAGCGGCCATGCTATCGACAAGCCGACCCCGGTCTTCCCGCGGCTCGAATTGCCCGAAGAGGAGCCGGCCTGATGCTCGTCGACAGCCATTGCCACCTTGAATANGAAGGCCTCGTCGAAGACCAGGACGCNGCGCTCGATCGGGCGCGCGNAGCNGGGATCGAGGCCTTCCTCAACATTTCGACCAAGCGCGCGGAATGGGACCAGGTCGTCGGTACCGCNANGGCCAAACGCGACGTCTATGCCAGCGTCGGCATNCATCCNCACAANGCCGACGATCACGCCGAGTTGACACGCGAAGAACTGCTCGCGGCAACGCACGACGCTAAGGTCATCGGGATCGGCGAAACCGGACTTGATTACTATTACGACCATTCGGACCGCGCCGTGCAGCAGGACCTGTTCCGCCTGCACATCGATGTGGCCCGCGAGGTCCAGCTTCCNGTTATCATCCACACCCGCGAGGCAGAAGATGATACGCTCGCGATCCTCGAAGACGAGCTGGGGAAGGGGGCTTTCCCCGCGCTGATCCATTGCTTCACCGCGTCGGCCGAGTTCGGGAGGGCGGTCATCGACCTGGGACTGTCGGTCTCGATTTCGGGCATCGTTACCTTCAAGAACGCNAAAGATCTTCAGGCGTTCGCGCGCGACATTCCGCAGGACCGGCTGCTGGTCGAAACCGACAGCCCGTTTCTCGCGCCGGTTCCGCATCGNGGCAAGCCATGCGAACCGGGCTACGTCCGCGACACCGCGCAGTTCCTCGCCGACCTTCGCGAGGAACCGCTCGCGAATCTGGCCGCCTATACCACGCGCAACTTCTACCGCCTGTTCAGCAAGGCCGCCGCGTGAAGCTGCTCATGCTCGGCTCCGGCACGTCGACCGGCGTGCCGCGGATCGGCAACGACTGGGGCGAATGCGACCCGCACGAACCGCGCAACCGGCGNACGCGCGTTTCGATCATCGTCGAGAACCAGGCGGGACAGCGGATTNTGATCGACACCTCGACCGACCTGCGCGCACAATTGCTGGCGAACGGGATCGGCAAGGTGGATGCGGTCTTCTGGACGCATGACCATGCCGATCACTGCCACGGCATCGATGATCTGCGCGTCATGCGCTACGATCGCAGCAACCCGCTGCCAGGCTATGCCAGCAGCAAGACCTGCGACAATCTGCGTCGCCGGTTCGATTACATATTCGAAGGACAGCACGGCTATCCCACGCTGATGTCGCTCAAGGATATCGCGGACGCCAGGCTCGTTGCCGGTTTNTCCTTCGACCATGTCGAAATGCCGCACGGACCGGTGACCAGNACCGGTTTCCGGTTCGAAGCGGATGGAAAATCAATCGTTTANGCNACCGACTTCAGTGAGATTACAGCCGGCATGCTCAAATGCTTCGACCGGGCCGACATTCTTGTCGTCGACTGTCTTCGCANGCGGCCGCATCCCACGCATGCGCATCTCGACATGGCGCTCGATCTCGCTCGGCGGGCCAAGGTTGGCCGCACGGTCCTGACGCATATGGACAAGAGCATGGACTACCGCAGCCTGTGCGACGAAGTNCCNGATCANGTAACGGTCGGTTACGATGGCCTGACGATGACCGCATGAACGAATACCAGATCGTCTCGCTGATATCGCTGCTGGGNTTCCTGATCCTNGTGACCGGCGCATTNCGGTCACACCGTGTGAACGTGAAAAAGGNTTTCTACATGGCCGCAGCATGGGNGGGCATCTTCGCAATNGTCGTCCTGTTCATCGATCTGGTGCGGTAGGGCANCACGCAGAAGCTCCTCCTCGCTCAANGACGNTATTTAACATAATATATATTATCATTCNNTNCGAGNAGGATANGCCGCTNCCAANCAGCCTTACCCTNCCGCAGCCTTGGCGTTAGAAGACAACCATGTCCGATCANACCGACCGCTTGCTCCGCATCATGGCCCGCCTTCGTGATCCCGTCAGCGGCTGTGAATGGGACACGGCGCAGGACTTTGCCTCCATTGCACCNTATACGATCGAAGAAGCCTACGAGGTCGCCGACGCCATCGAACGCAGCGACATGGACGATTTGCGCGGCGAACTCGGTGATTTGCTTTTCCAGGTCGTGTTCCATGCGCGCATGGCCGAAGAAGCCGGAGATTTTGCCTTCGAAGACGTCGCACGTAGCATCGCCGACAAAATGGAGGCGCGCCATCCGCATATCTTTGGCGATGAAGGCGGCATCATGGAAGACGGCCGGTGGGAGGATATCAAGGCTGCAGAACGGTCGCGATCGGGNCAAANCAGCGCGATGGACGGCGTCGCAAANGCGCTTCCCGCCTTGCTGCGCTCGCACAAATTGCAGAAGCGTGCAGCANGGGTCGGTTTNGAATGGCCCGATGTCACCGGCCCGATAGACAAACTGCGCGAGGAACTGGACGANCTCGNNCAGGCACAGACCGATGACGAAAANCTGNTGGANGCGGGCGACGTGCTGTTTTCCGTCGTCAACATCGTGCGCCGCTACGGAGTCGATCCCGAACAAGCCTTGCGCGCTTCGAACGCCAAATTTGAACGTCGTTTNAGNAAGATGGAAGAACTTTCGCAGAACGAGGGCGAGGATTTCGCCGCGCTCGACCTCGATGGCAAGGAAACCTACTGGCAGCGCGCCAAGCGCANGATNGGTTAGTCGAGCGCCTCGTATTGCCCCAGTTCCTTGGGGTTGAGCCGCACNGTGATCAGCCGGTTTGNGCCGCCCTCNTCTTCGGNGACATCGTCGATCACCTCGCCATGCGCATGCANCCAGGCAATCCGNCGNCCATCGCCAGCGGGAACNTCGAAAGTGCGGAGNGAGGCATTNCGGGTCAGCATCTCGCCGAGCCGTTCGAGCAGGGTATCGACCCCCTCACCCGTCAGCGCCGACATCGCTACCACATCGTCATTGCCGACGACCTGTTCGGNCAGTTCTTCGGCATCTTCGGGCGATAACTGGTCCCACTTGTTCCACACTTCCAGGACGGGGATCGAAGGCTCTTCGCCTTCCTCGTCGGCCACCCCGAGATCACGGAGAACCTGCAGCACCTGCGCCTTCTGCGCNCCGGTCGACGGGTTCGAGATATCNCGAACGTGACAGATCACGTCGGCCGCGGTGACTTCTTCCAGCGTTGCGCGGAACGCGGCCACAAGCTGCGTCGGCAGGTCGGAAATGAACCCGACCGTATCGGACAGGATCGCTTTCTCGACCCCGGGCAACGCAATTGCGCGCATCGTCGGATCGAGCGTGGCGAACAGCAAGTCTTCCGCCATCACCCCCGCCCCGGTCAACCGGTTGAACAGCGTCGACTTGCCCGCATTGGTGTAGCCGACCAGCGCGACAACTGGCCACGGCGCGCGTTCGCGCCGTTCGCGGTGCAGGCCGCGGGTCTTGCGCACCTGTTCGAGTTCCTTACGCAGCCGCCCCATCCGCTGCCGGATCATCCGGCGGTCGGCCTCGATCTGGGTTTCACCCGGACCGCCGAGGAAGCCGTACCCGCCGCGCTGCCGTTCGAGGTGGGTCCAGCTGCGCACGAGCCGGCTCTGCTGGTAATCGAGATGGGCGAGTTCGACCTGAAGACGGCCCTCGGCAGTGGCCGCGCGTTCGCCGAAGATCTCGAGGATCAGTCCGGTGCGGTCGATGACCTTGCGCGCCAGCTTGTCTTCCAGATTGCGCTGCTGGATCGGCGTGAGCGCGCCGTCGACCACGACCAGTTCGACCTCGTCCTGTTCGCAGGCGATGCGGATGTTATCGACCTGACCGGCGCCGAACAGCAGGTTCGGGCGCACCTCGCGAACGGGCAGCACGAAACTCTCGGCGATGACCACGCCGATCGCCAGAGCAAGCCCCTCGGCTTCTGCAAGCCGCGACTGCGCGTCGAGATCATAGGCCATCCCGCGAATGTCCGGGCACACCACAAGCGCCCGTGCTTCGCGAGAGACCTCGCCCATCAAGTCGTCATCGAAACTCAGTTGTCGTCCTCTTCCCAGTCTTCGGTCAGATCGACCGGTGTTGCGGGCTGGATCGTCGATACGGCATGCTTGTAGGCAAGCTGGACGTAACCGTCACGCTCGAGCAGCATGCAGAACAGATCGTAGGACGCGATCCGGCCCTGCAGCATCACCCCGTTGACTAGGAACATGGTGACCTGCGCTTCCGCCTGACGGACCCGGCTCAGGAACACGTCCTGCAACAGCCGCTGCTTGGCCCCCGAACCCTGGCTCGTAAATTGCTCGGTATCGACCGGCTGCGCGGGCATGATCGTGCTGATCGCGTGTTTGTAGACCAGCTGCGACTGGCCATCGCGGCGCAACAGGATCGAGAAATTGTCGAACCAGGTGACAATGCCTTGCAGCTTCACGCCCTTGACCAGGAACATGGTCACCGGGGACTTGTTCTTGCGCAGCAGGTTGAGGAAGGCATCCTGCAGGTTCACGGGACGGCCGCCCGATGCAGTTTCAGGGGGTTTCGGACGCGGTCGTGCCGAGAGTGTCTTTTCGCCGGACATGTCTTTTCCCGTTTCTTGGCGGCCCTCCACCGAGCCGCAATCTGGGCGCCCGCGACGCCCGTGTGTGCATCCGCAACTCTTTGCGAACGCCATTAATGTGGGACATCGCACCGTCGTGCGCAATGCATTCCTTATTCTGTCGCACAACGCGCAACTTTCCCGATCGCTCCTACTTTTTCGGCTCGCTCGGCTTGCGTTCGACCATACCCAGCAGCTTCAGCTTGCGGTGCAGCGCGGAGCGCTCCATCCCGATGAAGGTCGCGGTCTTGGAAATATTGCCTGAAAAGCGCCGGATCTGGACGGTGAGATACTCGCGCTCGAAATTCTCGCGGGCTTCGCGCAGCGGCGCTCCCATCATCGCCCCCACCCCGCCGTTTCCGCCGAGCTTACCCCCGAGCACTTCCTCGGGCAGCATGTCGACCTCGATCTGTTCAAGATTTTCGCGCGGGGTCAGGATGATCGTACGTTCGACCACGTTGCGCAGCTGGCGCACGTTGCCCGGCCAGTCATAAGCCTGCAGCGCCGCCATCGCCTCGTCGCTGATGGTCGGGGGGCGCAGACCCTGTTCGGTCGCATAGCGGGCAAAGAACCCGTCGGCGAGCGCGGGGATATCGTCGCGCCGCTCGGCCAGCGAGGGCACTTCGACGGGCACGACATTGAGGCGGTAGAACAGGTCTTCGCGGAAGCGCTTCTCCTCCATTTCGCCGGTGAGATCCCGCGAGGTGGACGAGACCACCCGCACATCGACCCCGATCTGACGGGTGCCGCCCACGCGGACGAAGCTCTGCTCGGTGAGCACCCGCAGGATCCGTGCCTGCGTGGAAAGCGGCATGTCGGCCACTTCATCGAGATACAGCGTCCCCCCGTCGGCGGTCTCGAGCAGACCCGGGCGGACCAGCTTGCCGTCGGCTTCCTCGCCGAACAGCTCCTCTTCGAAACGTTCGGGTGTTATCCGGGCCGAATTGACGATGACGAAGGCCTTGTCGGCACGCGAGCTCCAGCTGTGGAGCAGCCGGGCCGCCACTTCCTTGCCTGCCCCGGCAGGGCCGGTGACCAAGACTCGGCTGCCGGTACTGGCGACGCGCTTCAGTGTGGCGCGGACCGCATTGATCACTGCCGAATTACCGGTGAACTCGTCACCCTGCCCCTGGTTTTCGCGCAACCGCGTATTCTCGCGCCGCAGCCGTTCGGTTTCGGTCGCACGTTCGACCAGGTGCAACAGCCGCTCGGCCTCGAACGGCTTCTCGATGAAATCGACCGCGCCGCGGCTGACCGCGCTGACCGCNGTGTCGATGTTTCCGTGGCCCGAAAAGATGATGACCGGNAGATCGGGTTCGCGCACCTTGATCGCGTCGAGCACTTCCAGCCCGTCCATCTGGCTGCCGTGCAGCCACACATCGAGCAACACGAGGCTNGGCCGNTTCTGGTCGATGGCTTCCAGCGCGGCGGTGCTGTCGGCGGCGGTACGGCACTCGTANCCCTCGTCGCTCAGCACCCCGGCCACCAGTTCGCGGATGTCGCGTTCGTCGTCGACGATCAGAATATCCAGCGCCATGCGTCCCTATCCTTCATTCTTTGTCGTTGTCTGCGCGTCGCTTTCCTCGGCGAGAGGATCGCGCGCGAAGCGCATCGTCACCCGCGTGCCCCCGGTCTCGACCGAGGTGAACGTCATTTCACCGCCGTGTTCCTCGACGATCTTGTTGACGATCGCGAGGCCCAGCCCGGTGCCCTTTTCACGCGTCGTCACATAGGGTTCGAGGATATTAACCCGGTCTTGCGGCAGGCCGATACCATTGTCTTCCACCGAGACCGAGATCGAATCCTCGGCGGTCTCGACCTCGACGCGGATCCTGCCCCGGTAGTCGACACTCGCCGACTGCGCNTTGGCNTCGATCGCCTCATAGGCATTCTTGAGCGTGTTNGTCAGCGCCTGACCCAGTTGGTGACGGTCGCAGCGGATGCGCAGCGGGCCTTCGTTTGGGGCCTGGAAACGGTAATCCACCGCGGGATGCGCCACTTCCTGCAGGAACAGCGACTGGCGGATCAGGTCGATCGCGTTTTCCGTCCGGAAGGTCGGCTTGGGCAGCCGCGCGAAGCTGGAGAATTCGTCCACCATCTTGCGCANATCGCCGACCTGGCGAACGATCGTGTTGGTCAGTTCGTCGAACAGTTCGCCGTCGATCTCGATCTGTTTGCGATAGCGCCGTTTCAACCGTTCGGTCGCCAGCTGGATCGGGGTCAGCGGGTTCTTGATCTCATGCGCGATCCGGCGCGCGACATCGGACCATGCCGCCTGACGCTGGTCGAGCAACTGCCGCGTGATATCCTCGAATGTGATCACATGGCCATCGCTCTCGCGGCCGATCTTCACGGCGAAGGTCAGCAGTTCGCCATTGCGGCTGTGCGAGATGACGCCCCNNGTCAGCCCGCCNCGCACCATGGCGCCGATCTGCGGGGCCAGGTCGTCGAGTGTCGCGGGCGTGCTTTCGCCCGCCGCATCGTAGCCCAGCATCGACTGCGCGGGGGCATTCATCAGCAANAGGTTCAGGTCGGCATCGACCGAGATGATTCCTGCACTCACCGATTCCAGAACCGCTTCGATGAACCCGCGCCGTTCCTCGAGTTCGATATTGGCGGAAAGCAGCGCATCGGTCTGTTTTTCGAGCTGCGCCGTCATGCGGTTGAAGGCGCGGTTGAGCAGGCCGATCTCGTCGGCCCCGGTGCGCCCTTCGACGCGCAGCGCGAAATTGCCCGCGCCGACCTTGCGCGCAGCGGCGACCAGATCGGTAAGCGGTTCGACCTGCCGGTCCGCGAACCGCAAGGCAAACCATACCGCGACGCCCACCAGCGCCAGCGAGACGAAGAACAGCGCGAGATTGAAGCGCAATTGCAGCGCGCGTGCACGCTTGGTCAGTTCCTCGTAGGCAGCGGAAATCGAGCGNGCGGATTGCCAGCTGCGGAAGGTCGCCGCCTCCGCATTGCGCGCGGTGTAGAGATAGATCCCCGCCTCGCGGTCGATCGGCGCCACCGCCTCGATCCGTTCGGCGCTGCCGCGAACCGCAACCTGTTCTCCGCGGGCAAGCTTTTCATAGGCATCCTGGGCGAAGGTTCGCGGATCGCTTGCCTCGCTCAGCCCATAGACCACCGCAGTGCGCATGGTGTCGTCGGGCATCGCCTGNAGGATGGCGCTTTCGATAACATCGCGCGGTTCGGCCTGGTATTGGTAGACGAGCGCAAAGTTGGGATCGGTTACCTGAACGCGCGCAAGGATGGCGCGCATGTCCATTGCCATCGAGATCGTTTCATTGCCGAGATCGAGCTGGTTTTCCTCGTAATATCCTTCCGCGAGCTGGTTGGCATTTTCCATCAGTCCGCGCGAATTGTCCGAAAACCAGAAATCGACGCCCGACTGGAACAGGAAAGCGGCGAACCCCGCCACCAGCAGCGTCGGGACCGCTGCGATCATCGAAAAGAAGAACACCAGTCGGACATGAAGCCGCGCGGTACTGCCGGCAGCGCGCCGCAGCGCNATCCGCCNNCCGGCAAGCACGAGCAGCGCCATGGCGGGAATCAGCGTACCGATCAGCAGGCCGGCCACCTGTCGCGATGGCAGGAGCGCACCATCGGGCGGCGCATTGGTGAAGGTTGCCCAGGTGCTGGCAACCATGACCAGGAAAGCGATTGCGGCGACGACCTCGATATAGCCGACCATGTTGCGTTTGCGCGAGGTTACGACGAACCTGCGCCACCAGCGGGGCGTCTGTCGTCCACTTCCTGCTGTTCGCGTCGCCATCGTGGCGCGCATACAACGGGACTGTTGCACTTTTGCAAGTATAAATTCGTCAAACCCGCCGCGGTCCGGTCGAAACGCGGGATCAACGGCGTCTAGCGTAGCTTTCAGGAGCGATGTCGAGTTCGGAAAGCCGCTTGCGCAACGTGTTGCGGTTGATGCCAAGCATCCTCGCAGCGCGAAGCTGATTGCCCTCGGTCCTTTCGAGCGCGAGTTCGAACAGCGGCTTCTCGAAGGCAGCCAACGCGGTGTGATAGACAGCCCCGTCGGCCGGCCGCGCGTGTTCGAGCCAGCGCTCTACAGCGGCGGCAAGACCGTCCTTCTGCCCCTCACCCGTCTCTCCGCGCGCGGCGGGAAGGATGTCCTCGACCGCGGCTGCATCGATTACATCTTCGCGCGCCATGAGGACGAGCCGGAAGACTGCATTGCGCAGTTCGCGGACATTGCCCTGCCACGGTCGCGCCTCGAGCGCATTGATCGCCTGCGCATTGGCCTTACGGACGGGCAGTCCCTCATTCGCCGCCTGGCCGAGGAAATGGCGGACCAGAGCGCCGATGTCCTCGCGCCGCTCGCGCAGCGGCGGCAGGTGGATCGGCACGACGTTCAAACGGTAATAGAGGTCCTCGCGGAACCGCCCGTCAGCGATCATCGGGGTGAGGTCGCGATTGGTGGCCGCCACGATCCGGACGTCGACCCCGATCTCCTGCCGCCCGCCGACGCGGCGGATCCGCCCTGACTGCAGCGCCCGCAACAAGCGCGTCTGCGCTTCCGCGGGCATGTCGCCGATCTCGTCGAGGAACAGCGTGCCGCCGTTCGACTGTTCGAACTTGCCGATCTGCTGTCCGACCGCGCCCGTGAATGCACCGCGTTCGTGCCCGAACAACTCGCTTTCGAGCAGATCGTGCGGGATCGCCGCCATGTTGACCGCCACGAACGGACCGGTCTTGCGCGCGCCAAGCTGGTGGATCGCCTCGGCGACCAGTTCCTTGCCCGTGCCGCTTTCACCGGTGATCAGTACCGTGAGATCGTTGCGCAGGACCCGCGTGATCATCCGGAACACGCCCTGCATCGCGGGACTGCGGCCAATCAGCGGAAGCGCACTGTCTTCGCTGTCATCAGCGCCTTCAAGGACCGGCCGACTGGCGACCGCCTGCGCAACCGCCTGCGTCAGCTCGTCAAGATCGAAGGGCTTGGGGAAATATTCGAAAGCATCGCTGTCGCTTGCACGAACCGCCGTATCGAGCGTGTTCTGGGCCGACAGGACGATCACCGGCATGTCGGGCGCGCGCGATCGCACGGCATCGATCGACGCCAGACCGTCGCCGTCGGTCAGAATGACGTCGGTCAGCATGACGTCGAACGCCTGCTCGTCCAGCAGGGCATCGCGCCGCGCGAGCGTATCGCACGCCGTAACTTCGAACCCGTCATCGCGCAGCGCTTCGGTGATCACCGTTGCGATGCTCTTGTCGTCTTCGACCAGCAAGACCGTGCGTGCCATGTGCTCCCCCTACCCTGCGACCGGCAGGTTAATGCGAAAATGGGTTTCACCCGCGCGCTCGTCGCGCTGGTGCGAAATGCGCCCGCCCATGTCGCGCAGCAGCTTGCGCACCAGGGCAAGCCCGAGCCCTTGCCCGTGCGGCTTGCTCGAAACGAACGGTTCGAACACGTGATCGCGCAGCGCCGGTTCGATCCCGGATCCGCCATCGGTGACCGTGATCTCGATCGGCAGGCGGGTCGCCTTGCCCAGACGGATGGTGTTGAAGACCAGGCCGCTGACGAAGCGGGTGCGCACACGCACCCGGGCGCTGTCGAGCGCGGCGCTGGCGTCGCAGGCATTGGCGATGAGATTGATCAGGACCTGCTCAAGCGCGCCCTGATCCGCCGCGACCGGGGGGAGCGAGGGATCGAATTCCTCCACCAGTTCGCAGGGATCGTCTCTTCCCGCGCGCACTGTCGCCATCGCGTTGCGAATGGCCTCGTGCAGGTTGCACGGCCCGGTAATCTCGATCGGCTTCGCGCCGAGCTGCTGCATGCGATCGATCAGCTGCGCGATCCGATCGACTTCGGCGGAGATCATTTTCGCCAGCGGCTTGTCCTTCCCCGCAACGCGGCGGGCCAACAGCTGGCTCGCCCCCCGAATGGCGGAGAGCGGATTCTTGATTTCATGTGCGAGAACCGCGGGTGCGCGCAATTCGACGCGCTCTTCGGCGTCCTCGTCATTGTCGGGCTGCCCTGCGTCGGACAACGTGAGNACGCGCCATCCCGCGGATGCATGNATNGGCGAGCTGCTGATATTGATCCGCCGCTCACCGACAGCGGTGGCGATGGTNACGCCCCGGGCGATGACCTGCGCATCGACACTCGAGAGGCGCTCCGTGAGCCGTTCGTCNGCGATTCCCACNACATCCCAGAACCGCTTTTCGGATAGCTTGCGGGCGCTGCGGCCGAGCATTTCTTCNGCTGCATAATTGGCTTCGACGATGCGATCGTCCTCGTCCAGCAGCAGCACCGCGAANATCATCGCGGCAAGCTGGGCGCGCGCATCGGGTGCGCCGGANGACGGGGTCACGCGGCGCGGCGCCGNAGGAAGGGCTCGTAAAAGGCTTCGATTTCCTCGAGCACCTTGCGCGGATCGTCGATGAAATTGACGAAATTGCGGAACTCCGCCGAGCCGTGCATGCCCTTGGTGTACCACCCGAGATGCTTGCGCGCGATCTTCGTCCCGACGCCTTCGCCGTAATGATCGAGCATCGANNGGTAGTGTTCGACAAGGACGTCGTACTGCTCGTCGAAAGCAGGCGTCTCAAGCACTTCGCCGGTGCGCCACCAGTGCATGATCTGGCCCAGCAGCCACGGTTTGCCATAGGCCCCGCGCCCGATCATGATNCCGTCGGCACCCGATTGCTCGAGCGCGGCCGCGGCGTCGGCTATCGTGCAGATATCGCCATTGGCGATGACCGGGATCGAGACCGCATCCTTCACCTTGCGGATGAATGCCCAGTCCGCNTGCCCCTTGTACATCTGGTTGCGGGTTCGGCCATGGACGGTGATCATCTTNACGCCGAGGTCTTCCGCGATATGCGCCAGTTCGGGGGCGTTGAGATCGGCATGGTCCCAGCCCATCCGCATCTTGACGGTCACGGGCACATCGACCGCCTTGACNGTCGCTTCCATCAGCTTCGTCGCCAGNGGCACTTCGCGCATCAACGCCGACCCGGCCAGCTGACCCACGACCTTGCGNACCGGACAGCCGAAATTGATGTCGATGATAGCCGCGCCGTTGTCCTGCTGCAGCTTGGCCGCCTCGGCCATGCTGTCGGGATCGCAGCCGACCAACTGCATCGACACCGGTTCCTCGATCGCGTCCCAAGCCGCCTTCTGGACGCTCTGCCGCGTTTCGCGGATCGCCGCTTCGCTGGCGATCATCTCGGTCACATTGAGGCCCGAGCCATAGCGCCGCACCAGGCGCCGGAACGGCAGGTCGGTCACGCCGGTCATCGGCGCGAGCACCACCGGCGTGTCGATCGACACGTTGCCGACCTCGATCGGCTGCGGGGGTGCGGGCGGGAGCGGTTGCGTNGTCATATGGAATTCATTGCCTAAATATTGGGCAGGCACATAGTGCGTTGCAGCGAAAACGGCAAGCCGCTAGCGCGCTGCTTTCGTATGCAACACGCGCCCCCCCTTCCCGCCTTCGCGGCAATCATCGTCGCCGCAGGNAAGGGTATCAGGGCGGGACAGCCGCTGCCAAAGCAATTTGCGGANTGGCGNGGCAAACCGGTNCTGCGCCACTCGGTCGAAACCCTACTCGAAGCCGGGGCGGCNCCGCTCNTCATCGCGATCCCCGAAAACGGCGAAGCGGCTGCGCACACGGCGCTGGACGGACTGGCGGGCTATACCCTCGTCGCCGGAGGCGNGACNCGTCAGCAATCGGTTGCCCGGGCGCTGAGCGCTATCGAAAGCGCCGATACCGTGCTGATCCACGACGCGGCGCGGCCGGACCTTCCGCNCGCGGTGATCGAACGCTTGCTTGGCGCGCTTGAAACCCACGCTGGCGCCATTCCGGTGCTGCCGGTCGTCGACAGTCTGGCTTTCGAGGAAGAGGGGATGATGGCCGGCGCCGCGCCGCGCGAACATTTGCGCCGGGTCCAGACACCGCAAGCTTTCCGCTTTGCCGCCATTCGCGATGCGCATGCCACCTGGGCAGGCGAAGCCGATGCGGGCGACGATGCGCAGGTGCTGCGTGCAAGTGGCGGAGAAATCGCGCATGTCGCGGGCGACGAACGGCTTGCCAAACTCACTTTCGCGGAGGATTTCATGACCCGATTACCGCCCCTGCGCACCGGCATGGGCTACGATGTCCACCGGCTGGCCGAAGGCGAAGAGCTGTGGCTCGCTGGGGTCCGGATCGAACACGACAAGGGCCTGGCCGGCCATAGCGATGCGGATGTGGCACTGCACGCCATTGTCGACGCATTGCTGGGGGCGATCGCTCAAGGCGATATCGGCAGCCATTTCCCCCCCAGCGACCCGCAGTGGAAAGGAGCGAGCAGCGATCGCTTTGTCGAACACGCTGCCCGGCTCGTGCGCGAAGCCGGCTACAGCGTTGGCAATATCGATCTGACGATCATCTGCGAAGCGCCGAAGATCGGGCCGCATCGCGACGCCATGCGTGCGCGGATCGCCGAACTGCTCGGCGTTGACATCACCGCCATATCGGTAAAGGCCACGACAACGGAGCGGCTCGGTTTCCCGGGCCGCGGCGAAGGAATTGCAGCGCAGGCCGTGGCAACCGTCATCAGGGAGTAGATTGATGCGCATGGGATATCGCAAACGGATGGGCGCCGCAGCGCTTGCTGCATTCGGCCTGCTTGCGGCGCAGCCGGCGCTGGCGCAACGCTGCATCGCCCCGCAGGACGTGACCGATACCGGCATCTATGCGGTCCCGATCCTGGCGGAAGGCTTCCGGGCATCGTGCACGCCCTACCTGGCCGAGGACGGATTTTTTGCGACCCGCGGCGAAGCATTCGTCGCGCCCTATGCCTCGATCCAGTCGGATCGCTGGCCCGGCGCTTTCCGNACCTTCATGGCGCTGGCGAACGGCAGGGAAGACGACGGCACGGCCGCGATGCTGTCCGACCTGCCACCCGAGACACTGCGCCCGATCGTCGACGCCTTCCTGGCGCAGAAGATCGGGGAAGAGATCAAGCCCGGGGATTGCCCGAAGATCGAGCAGGCCATGGAACTGCTGGCNCCCCTNCCCCCGGAGAATTTCGGCGGACTGCTGACCTTCATTCTCGATGTTACCGATGTNAAGGAACCCGGCATCTGCCCGGCTGAGCAGCCATGACCGGCGGACTGCTNCCCGANGANATCGAGACGCTCGCCCGCCGCGTAGTCGAGGAAAACGCGGCGCTCGGGCGCAAGGTGACCGTCGCCGAAAGCTGCACCGGCGGTCTNGTCGCTGCCGCGCTAACCGAAATCCCGGGATCGTCGGCCGTGCTCGACCGCGGTTTCGTAACCTATTCGAACGAAGCCAAGATGGAATGTCTCGACGTTTCGCTCGAGATCATCGAAACNTTCGGGGCAGTTTCGATCGCCTGCGCCTGGGCCATGGCCAAGGGCGCGCTCGACAGGAGCCATGCCGATGTGGCGGTTGCCATCAGCGGGGTCGCCGGGCCCGGCGGCGGNACCGATCTCAAGCCCGTGGGGACGGTCGTCTTNGCGCGTGTCGTTCGCGGAGATGGCATCGAACCCGAAGGCGAACTCAAGCGGTTCGAGCCGACTTCGCGCGCCGACATTCGCCGCGAGGCGACGATCTGCGCGCTTGAACTCTTGCTGCCCTANAGGTTGGCGGCGGCGTTTTCGCGGCCGTACAGTTCGTCCGCACGATCTTCGAACGCCTGCACCATTTTGCGGAAGGCACGGTCGAAATACTGGCCTGCCAATGCTTCGAAGACCGCGTTGCGGAAAGTGAAATCCACGCAGAAATCGATCTCGCACCCTCCGTCCTCGGTCGGGGTGAAGGTCCAGTTGTTGTCGAGATCCTTGAGCGGTCCGTCGACGTAGAACACTTCGAGGTGCTCGGGACGCTGCTTGACGACGCGGGAGGTGAACTTCTCGCGGATCGCCTTGAAGCCGACCAGCATGTCGGCGACCATTTCGGTTTCGCTGTCGCTGCGCACGCGCGTCGCGACCACCCACGGCAGAAATTCGCCATAGCTGCCCACATCGGCGACGAGGTCGAACATCTGTTCCTGGCTGTAGGGCAGCCGCCGTTTTTCACGGATGCCGGGCATCAGGCGCCTTGCTTGGCGAGCTTTGCTTCGCGCGCGGCGCGCATTTCGGCGAAATCGTCGCCCGCATGATAGCTCGAGCGGGTCAGCGGGCTCGATGCGACCTGGAGGAAGCCCTTCGCCCGCGCGATCGAGCCATAGGCCGCGAACTGCTTGGGCGTNACGAATTCTTCCACCTTCGCGTGCTTGGGCGTAGGCTGGAGATACTGGCCCATGGTGATGAAATCGATNTCCGCGCTGCGCATGTCGTCCATCACCTGATGGACCTCGAGCCGGCCNTCGCCCANNCCGAGCATAATGCCCGACTTGGTGAAGATCAGCGGATTATGGACCTTCACCTCTTCGAGCAGGCGCAGNGAGGCATAGTAGCGCGCGCCCGGGCGGATCGTCGGATAAAGCCGCGGGACGGTCTCGAGATTGTGATTGAAGACATCGGGGCCNGCCTCGCAGATCTCTGCGATCGACTGCTTCATCCGTCCCTTGAAATCGGGNGTCAGGATTTCGATCGTCGTATTCGGCGTTTCGCGGCGCAGCGCGTTGATCACCTTGACGAACTGCCCCGCACCGCGATCGGGCAGGTCATCGCGATCGACGCTGGTNATCACGATATGCTCGAGACCCATGGCNGCTGCAGCGGTCGCGGTGTGTTCGGGCTCTAGCGGGTCGACGGGCATCGGCATGCCCGTCTTGATGTTGCAGAACCGGCAGGCGCGCGTGCAGGTATCGCCAAGGATCATCACCGTGGCGTGTTTCTTGGTCCAGCACTCGCCAATGTTCGGGCAGGCCGCCTCTTCGCACACCGTGTGCAGGTTGAGTTCGCGCATCAGCTTGCGCGTTTCCTGATAGCCCTTGCTGACGGGCGCCTTCACCCGGATCCAGTCGGGCTTGCGCTGCATCTTGGGGCGTTCGCCCTCGGGCCGCGGTGCGGAAGAAAGGTCGTTCATAGCGCGGCCCATCTAGGCCCCCTGCCCGCCAACGGCAACCCGCATAGCTATGCGCCGCCCCTTGCCACCGGGACCATTTNACGGCAGCGATGATCGCATGAAGACTTTCGAACAGATGATCCAGGGTTACGGCCGCTTTCGCGAAGGCGACTGGCACAAACAGCACGACCGCTGGGAACAGCTCAGGGAAGGCCAGTCGCCGCAGGTCATGGTGATCGCCTGCTCCGACAGCCGCGTCGACCCCGCCCAGATTTTCGATGTCGATCCGGGCGAGATTTTCGTGGTGCGTAATGTTGCCGCGCTGGTCCCGCCGTTCGAAACGACGCCCGGCCGGCACGGCGTATCCGCGGCGCTCGAATTCGCNGTCCAGTTCCTCAAGGTCCGCGAAGTGGTGGTCATGGGCCATGGCATGTGCGGGGGGTGCAAGGCTGCGCTGACGCAGGACCTGCATGGCAACGCGCTGGGCGAAGGCGGATTCGTGGCGCACTGGATCGACATGCTCGACGCGGTGCGAGAACCNATCGCTGCGGAAAAGGGCACGAGCGGCCGCATCGCCGAACGCGCAATGGAACTGGCCGCGGTCAAGGTCAGCCTGGAGAACCTNCGCACCTTCCCCTGCGTGCAGGAAAAGGAAGGCAATGGCAGTCTCACCCTGCGGGGNGCCTATTTCGCCATTTCCGACGGGATTCTGCACCTGCTCGACGAGGAAAGCGGAGAATTCGCCCCCGCCCCGTGACTTGCGCGTGACCCGGCTTGCGGTCATGGAAGCGCANATGTCGGATATCGAACAACGCAATATCGCTCTTCTCATCGATTCGGATAATGCCAGTCCTTCGGGCATTGATCCGGTGCTCACCGTGCTTGCCGAACTGGGCCANGTGAACATCCGCCGCGCCTATGGCAATTGGCGCAAGACGAGCCTCAAGGGCTGGATCGATCTGATGCATCGCTATGGCATCGAACCGCAGCAGCAGTTCGACATGACCAAGGGCAAGAACGCTACCGACATGAAGATGACGATCGACGCGATGGACCTGCTCTATCGCGGCCGGGTCCATGGGTTCGGNATCATGAGCTCGGACAGCGANTTCATGCCGCTNGCGATGCGCATCCGGCAGGACGGCCTGCCGGTCTACGGGTTCGGCGGTGCCAAAACNCCNGAGGCATTCCGCCAGGCATGCACGCGTTTCATCGACGTGAATGCGCTGATCAAGGCGGAAAAGGACACCCCCAAGGAAGGCGGGCCGAGCAAGGCATCGAACGTCCTCGACCAGGATTTGCTCGACCTGCTGTTCGACGCCTATGCAGCCAGCAAGCGCGACGACAAGGGCTATGCCAACCTGTCCGAAGTCGGACAGCGCGCGGGCAACCGGTCAAGCTTCGACACGCGCAATTACGGTTTTGCGCGGCTCACCGACCTGATCGAGACGATTCCCAATTTTTCGGTCGAGCGGCGCGGGAATGGCCAGAGCTTCGTCAAGCGGTTGCGCTAACGCAAAAGGGCGCGAGCCGTAGCCCGCGCCCTCCCACTATTCCAAGGCTGTCAGCCGTTTACATCGCGGTGCCCGACGCTTGCTGCGCCGAGTAGATCGTCCAGAGATTTGCGATCGCCTTGCGCGCCCCTTCGACCTCGTTGAAAGTCGCTTCGGCTTCAGCGAACTTGCCTTGGTCGAACTGCGCAATGCCCAGGCGGGTCAGCGCCATCGGTGTCTCGGCGCCAGCCATTCCGGCGGCCTTGCGATAGAACTCTTCGGCCTCGGCCGGTCGTTCGAGGCTGAGCAGCGCGTCGCCTGCAGCCATTACCGTGCGGACACCGGCACCATCCGCGCGCGCGTCGGCGAGGAGGGTGTCCATATCGGCGCGATCGGCTGCAACACGGCCGGCCGCCTCGCTGCGTGTATCGGTGACGTAGGGATCGTCAGCCGCCAGCATTCCCTTCTCGACACCCTCGTCGATCACCGAAACCACTTCGGCGGGCAGACGGCGGTAATCGGCCGCCTCGACATATTCGAGATAGATGCGGTCGTCGTTGAGCGTGCCGACGCGGCGGCCGAGACGAAGCAGGTCGAGCGTTTCCGGCTTTTCGTATCCGCCGGTATTCAGTAGGATGGCGATCGCGTCGCGCCAGCTGGTTTCGCTGGGATAGTCGGCGACGTACCAGCCAGCGAACTTCTGCGCGTCCTCGGTCATAGAGGCGCGATAGGCGACAGCCAGACCGCGCTGGAGCCAGGTTTCGTCGACCGGCTGACCGGCGCTTTTGCGCGCATCGATCACGCCCGAAAGATAGGCAAGGCCTTCCGCATCACGCTCTTCGGCGAAATAGCTTTCCGCAATGATGCCTTCGGGATTGTTCTCGGTGTATCCAGCATCCAGCGCAGCCTGGAGATAGGTGCGAGCTTTCCCGTACTGCTTCTGGTTATAGGCGATCTGGCCGGTCTGGAGATTGACCATGCCCAGCTGCTCGGGAGCGACCTGCCCGCTTTCAAGCATGAGTTCGAGCCCCTGGAGGATCAGACCCATGTCATTGAGCTTCTGGCCCGCGTTCACGATCGCGCCGCCGGCAGCATGGCGATCCGACGCGTTTTCGATGGCACCGACGACTGCGGGGACGGCTGCCTTGACTGCGGCAGGATCGACGGTTTCAGCACCGAGCGCCGTCTCGAGCGGCGAATATGCTGCGATGAAGGCCTTCGAATACTTCGGCTTCTTCTGCGCGACTGCGGGTGCCTCGATGGCTGCCAGGCCGACAGCGCCCCCTGTGGCCAGCGCCAAGGCTAGCGCGAGGGTGGAAGCCGCGCCGTTCTTGCGGGCAAGACGAGTGAAAATCATGTGGTAAACTCCCAAGGATGAAAGGGGATCGAGCGCGTCGAACACCTGGATAAATGGCTGCGCGGGACATGCCGCGAGTGCACGCTCATTGCAAATTCTTCTACCGGAAGCGTGCTGAACGGCGATTGAATGCACCCGCGCGGTGCAGTTCATCGTGATGATCGCGGAATTGTGCAGCCATATGTGGAAAAAGCGCGCGAAAGCTGGCTTTGGTTCCCATTGNCGAGTGGCGCCTTCCCCCCCTTTGCCCTAGGGTCGCNGGCCATCGGAAANTAGTTTTTCGCAGTACGGAATTACACGTTTTGTCAGACGACACCGACATTCTGGAAACGCCCGCCCCCGGCGGTGACGNTTACGCCCGCATCGACATCGTCGATGAGATGAAGACGAGCTATCTCGATTACGCGATGAGCGTGATCGTCAGCCGCGCGCTGCCCGATGTGCGCGACGGTCTGAAGCCGGTTCACCGCCGGATCCTGTTCGCCAGTCANGAAGGCGGCTTCGTGGCCGGGCGCCCCTATCGCAAGAGCGCCAAGATCGTCGGCGACGTGATGGGCAACTATCACCCGCACGGCGATTCCGCGATTTACGANGCGCTCGCCCGCATGACGCAGGACTGGTCGCTGCGCGTGCCCTTGGTCGATGGTCAGGGCAACTTNGGTTCGATGGACCCCGATCCGCCGGCCAGCATGCGATATACCGAAGCGCGGCTCGCGAGGGTCGCCAACGCGCTGCTCGACGATCTCGACAAGAACACGGTCGATTTCACGGACAATTACGACGGTTCGCGGCGCGAGCCGACCGTATTGCCCGCGCGCTTNCCAAACCTGCTGGTCAACGGCGCGGGCGGCATTGCCGTCGGCATGGCGACCAATATNCCGCCGCANAATCTGGGCGAAGTGATCGATGGCTGCTTTGCCTATATCGANAACCCGGCGATAACCTCGGAAGAGCTGTTCGAGATCATCCCCGGTCCCGATTTCCCGACCGCCCCGCTCATCCTNGGCAAGTCGGGTGCACGCTCGGCCTACACGACCGGACGCGGATCGGTACTNATGCGNGCGCGGCATGAGGTCGAAACCAAGGGNAATCGACAGGCGATCGTGCTCACCGCGATCCCCTACCAGGTCGGCAAGAACGCACTGGTCGAAAAGATCGCCGAAGCCGCCAAGGAGAAACGGATCGAAGGCGTTGCGGACATCCGNGACGAATCGAGCCGTGAAGGCGTCCGCGTGGTGGTCGACCTCAAGCGCGATGCTTCGCCCGAAGTCGTCCTCAACCAGATCTGGCGTTACACGCCCGCGCAGGCGAGCTTTCCCGCCAACATGCTGGCGATCCGCGGTGGTCGGCCCGAAGTCCTCACNCTGCGNGANTTCATCCAGGCCTTCATCAGCTTCCGCGAAGAGGTCATCACNCGGCGGACGAAGTTCGAACTGAACAAGGCCCGCGAACGCGCGCATATCTTGCTTGGCCTGGTCGTCGCCGTGTCCAACCTNGACGAGGTCGTGGCGATGATCCGCAGTTCGCCCAATCCGGCGGAGGCGCGCGCCAAGCTGCTCGTCAAGGAATGGCCGATCGGCGACATCGCGCAATACATCGCGCTCGTCGAAGCAATCGAGCCGACCGACGAACAGTCTGGCGGGACCTACCGCCTGTCCGAACGACAGGTCAAAGCGATCCTCGATCTTCGGCTTCACCGCCTGACCGCTCTGGGCCGGGACGAGATTGGAGACGAACTCAAGGAACTCAGTATCGCGATCGAGGAATACCTCTCGATCCTCGCCGACCGCGTAAAGCTCTACGGCGTGCTGCGTGAAGAGCTCGAAGAAATCCGCAACACCTACGCCACCCCTCGTATCAGCGAAATCGCCCCCGCATGGGACGGGATCGAGGACGAAGACCTGATCGAGCGCGAGGAAATGGTCGTCACGGTCACCCATGGAGGGTACATCAAGCGCACTCCGCTCGATGCCTTCCGTGCGCAAGCGCGCGGCGGCAAGGGTCGCAGCGGCATGGCGACCAAGGACGAAGACGCGGTCGTCGAAATGTTCGTCACTTCGACACATAACCCCGTGCTTTTCTTCACCAATACCGGCCGCGTCTATCGCCTCAAGGTATGGAAGCTGCCCGAAGGCGGTCCCCAGACCAAGGGCCGTCCGATGGTCAATCTGCTTCCNCTGGGCGACGATGAACGCGTGACCAACGTGCTCCCCCTGCCCGAGGACGAAAGCGAATGGAGCGCGCTCAACATCGTCTTCGCCACCGAGCAGGGGATGGTGCGGCGCAATTCGATGGACGCCTTCACCAACGTCCCCAGCAATGGCAAATACGCCATGGGCTTCGTCGAAGGCAGTGGCGACCGGTTGATCGGCGTGCGGCTGCTGCGCGAAGATCAGGAAATCTTCCTCGCATCCGATGCCGGCAAGGCCATCCGCTTCTCCGCCACTGACGCGCGCGAAACCAAGAGCCGGACGGGCATCGGGGTTCGCGGGATGAAGCTCAAGGACGGCGAAAAGGTCGTCTCGATGGCGGTGCTTGTCACNGGCGAACGCGACACCGAAGTTCGCGATGCCTATTTGCGCGCTGCCGACTGGAAGAACAACGAGAATGCCCCCACCCTCGANGCNGCNAAGGTCGAGGAAATGNCCGAGCAGGAAGAGTTCATCCTGACGCTGACAGCCAATGGCTACGGCAAGATCTCTTCCGCCTACGAATACCGTACGACCGGCCGCGGCGGTCAGGGGCTGACCAATATCGGCGAACCCACCAGCAACCCCGACCGCAACGGGCACGTGGTGGCCAGCTTCCCGGTCCGGCATGGCATGCANCTGATGCTGGTGACGGACCGCGCCAAGCTGATCCGGTTGCCGCTGCAATTCCGGCATATGCTTGAGAACGGGTTCGAGACGCACGAAGGCTTCTCGATCTCGGGACGCGGTTCGTCGGGCGTTCGCATCTTCAACGTNGCCAAGGGTGAACAGATCGTCGGTGCCGCGAGGATCGATGAGAATGAAGAACCCGAAAACCCGGCGGAAGAAGCGGTAGCGGACGAGATTGCCGACCGTGGCGGGCTCGACAAGACCGAGCCCTACACCACCGCGCATTCGGACAAGAATATCGAAGGCGAACCGGGCGGCTGACAATCANGAGGGCCGGTCCTGCATTGGTCCGGCCCTTNTGGCCCTCGGGCTCTGGATNAGGTTTTGNCCGGCCGNNGATCCNTNCGCAGCGTCTGCACNACGCCGGTCGCGATAAGAAACTGCCCGCCGAAATAGAGGGGCCAGATCGTCCATGCGGTGACGAAATCGGGCAAGGTCGCTGCTTCGCGTGCGAAGATCAGCAGATCGCTCACCACGAACATTACCGCCCCCAGGCCCACCCGGTACCGCGGAAAGCGGCTCGTCCAGGCGGCAGCTGCCATGCCCCCAACCACTGCGGAATAGGCCGTNGCGACGATCCAGTTCGNCAGCGGATAGGCAATCAAACCNGCGATAAGGGGTGTCAGCAGAATTAAGCTGCCACCCGCAAGTACTNGGCTGCTGCTGGTGCTTGCACGGCGATTGCGCAAATACAGGNTGATCGCGACTGCATGGCCCAGCGCGAACAACGCCCCGCCGATCAGGAAGCTGATCTCCAGTGTCACATCGCCCAATGCGCCCAGCGTGAGNGCGCCGGCAATCAGCAAACCGTCGAAACCCCGGGTGCGAAAGGCAGCGTAGAGCGCCAGAAATCCGACCCCGGCCCCTTTCCACAGCATCAGCCATGCGCCGCCGATCGGATCGTCGGCAACGAAAAAATAGGAGACGCCGGCGACGAGGCTGGCCAGCAGCCAGGGCCGGTGCTTGATAAGGGCGCGATGCGGCATCGCACGACGCTAGGCCTTGTCGAAGGGGCCATGCAAGCACTAGGGCGCGCGCGATGACCCATGATATCCACATAATCGGTGGCGGCCTCGCAGGCAGCGAGGCGGCCTGGCAACTGGCGCAGCGCGGCTTCAAGGTGCGGCTGTCCGAAATGCGCGGCAGCGGCGAGATGACGCCAGCGCACCAGACCGACGGCCTGGCCGAACTGGTCTGTTCGAACAGCTTCCGTTCGGACGACGATACCAAGAACGCGGTCGGANTGCTGCATCACGAAATGCGCCGGCTCGACAGCATCGTTATGCGGGCCGGCGAAGTCGCGCGCGTCCCCGCGGGTTCGGCCATGGCGGTCGACCGCGACGTCTTTTCCGCCGAGGTGCAGCGCACGCTGGAAGAACATCCCAATGTCACCGTGGTGCGCGAACGGGTCGACGCTTTGCCCGCCGAAGGGCCGACGATCGTCGCCACGGGACCGCTGACCGCGCAGACTCTGGCAGAAAGCATTGTCGGCGCCACCGGGCAGNACCGGCTCGCTTTCTTCGATGCCATCGCGCCGATCGTGCACCGCGACAGCATCGACATGAGCAAGTGCTGGATCCAGTCGCGCTGGAACAAGCGCACNGCGGCGAGCAATGAGGACGGNGATTACATCAACTGTCCGATGACCAAGGAGCAGTATCTCGCCTTCCACCANGGCCTGATCGACGGCGACAAGACCGAATTCAAGGAATGGGAAGCCGACACGCCCTATTTCGATGGCTGCATGCCGNTCGAGGTGATGGCCGCGCGCGGTGTCGAGACGCTGCGNTATGGNCCGATGAAGGGNGTCGGGCTCGACAATCCCTACGACACCAGCGAGGANCACCCGCAGGGNCGCTGGCCCTATGCGGTGGTGCAGCTGCGGCAAGACAACAAGCTCGGCACGCTGTGGAACATGGTCGGCTTCCAGACCAAGCTNAAATATGGCGCGCAAATCGAGCTTTTCCGCACGATCCCGGGTCTAGAGAATGCCGAATTCGCGCGGCTGGGCGGGCTGCACCGCAACACCTTCATCAATTCGCCGCTGGTGCTCGATCGCCAGCTGCGGCTGAAGGGCGGCGCGCACATCCGCTTTGCCGGACAGATCACCGGCTGCGAAGGCTATGTCGAGAGTTCTGCCGTCGGCCTGATGGCAGGACTCATGGCCGCTGCGGAACTGGCCGGCCACGAATGGTCGGCGCCGCCGCGGACCTCGGCNTTNGGCGCGCTGCTATCGCATATCACCGGCGATGCCGAAGCTGCGACCTTCCAGCCCATGAATGTCAATTTCGGGCTGTTCCCGCCGCTTCACGACGTCGGCAAGAAGGTCCGCAAGGAAGCCTATACCAACAGGGCGAAGGAAGATTTCGGGCAGTGGCTCGGGNCGATGGAAGCCGTNCCCGCCTAGCAGGCGCAACGNGTTTTCCGCCGTGGTTTCGGCGCAGTGGTGGCAAATTCGCCCGGGGTCAGCTGGTTGTCGCNATCGGCATCGGCGCCTTCGAATTTGGTGACCGTGGCTACCGCCCATTCCTCGAAATCGAGCAGGTTGTTNCCATCCACNTCGAGCTTGCGGAACGCGTCGGTGCGGCTCGAAAGCATTTCCGTGCGGGTGATCCGCCAGTCGCGATTGCGGTCGTAGCGGAAAAAGCGGNGCTGTTCCTTGGTCAGTTCGCTCGCCTCGGGCGGCGCGGGGCCGACCATGTCGCCCGGGTCGCTCGCTGGGACCTCGGGTTCGGCGACCACAGGCTCGGCCGGAACCGGCGGCGGGGCGCCACGTTCGATTTGCGCGCGGCCCTGCCACCAGAAGGCACCCAGCCCCGCGAGGGCGAGTGCAATCATCGCTCCGAGCACGATCCGGTTCATGGCCCCCGCTCCTTCTGCCGTTAAGAGCGAGCCTAGCGTCCAAACAGGCCCAGTCGCAAGGCCACCAGCGGNCTCAGACGATCGCCCAGCATCGGNCCGCCCCCTGCGCGAAGCGAGCGCCGAGCGAGGCCTTCGATCACNGCCAGTGGGCGCAGCGCNGCNGGAAGCTGCCCTTCGGCCCGCGCGGCGCCCCGCTCCTGATCGAGCNCGCGATCGCGTTCGCCGTCCNCGGAGGCATAAGCGGCCAAATCNGCCCGGGCCCAGATCCGTCCTGCCGCTTCCGCCCGTACCTCTGCATTGGCTGCCCCGAGACGGGCAGCCAGCCCGCGAGCCACCCCCGCTCTCCCGTCGATGAAGCGCTGCATGTCGGCAGCGCCAAACGGACGTTCGCCAAGCAATGCTTCCCACCCGTCGACCAGCGCGAGCAGCGGTAATTCATTGNCCGCCCATGTCCTGCCGATGAGGTCGAGCAGCAGATCGCCNTGCGGGCGAGCGGACGCTGCCGCCCCCAGCTGATCGCGCCACCATGCCAACCGCATCTGGCCGAGCATCGGCTCGCTCGCGCCGAGCACCATCCGTCCGATGCGCCCGTCGAGCGCAAAGGCGGCCAGCCAGATGTCTCGCCGAGACCCGGNACTCGCCAGTGCGATGCGCGACACTTCCGGACATTCGTCGAGCAGGNTGCCCGCGGCTGCCNNGTCCTGCTCCATATCAGTCGCGATAGCAGACCTTCTTTGCGGCAGCGACGATACGCGGGGTGTCGATCAGGGCCAGCTTCTCGAGATTGGCGGCATAGGGCAGCGGCACGTCCTCGTCGCACACGCGCGTTACCGGCGCGTCGAGATGGTCGAAACCGTCTTCCATGCAGATTGCCATGACCTCGGATGCGATCGAGCATGTCGGCCACCCCTCTTCCGCGATGACCAGACGATTGGTCTTCGCCAGCGAGGTGAGGATCGCTTCCCGGTCCAGCGGGCGCAGCGTGCGCAGATCAATCACCTCAGCATCGATGCCTTCGTCCGCCAGCTCGTCCGCAGCCTCCAGCGCGAGACCGACCGCGATCGAATAGGCGACGATCGTGACATCCGTTCCCTCGCGCATGATCCGCGCCTTGCCAATCGGCAGGACGTAGTCATCGAGATCGGGGACGTCGAAGCTGCGGCCATAAACGAGTTCGTTCTCGAGAAAGACGACGGGGTCTTCGCAGCGGATGGCGGCTTTCATCAGCCCCTTGGCATCGGCAGCATCGTAGGGAGCGATCACCACGAGGCCGGGCACGCTGGCGTACCACGGACCGTAATTCTGGCTGTGCTGCGCGCCGACGCGGCTGGCCGCGCCGTTCGGGCCACGGAAGACCACCGGGCAGCGCATCTGGCCGCCCGACATGTAATTGGTCTTCGCCGCCGAGTTGATGATGTGGTCGATCGCCTGCATGGCGAAATTGAATGTCATGAATTCGACGATCGGGCGCAGGCCGCCCATCGCTGCCCCGGTCCCGATGCCAGCGAACCCGTATTCGGTAATCGGCGTGTCGATGACGCGCTTGGGGCCGAATTCGTCGAGCAGGCCCTGCGTGACCTTGTAGGCACCCTGGTACTGCGCGACTTCCTCGCCCATCACGAACACGCGTTCGTCGGCCCGCATTTCCTCGGCCATGCCGTCGCGCAGCGCCTCGCGCACGGTGGTGGCGGTAAATGCCGTTCCTTCGGGAACCTCGGGGTCCTTAACATCGGTCTTGCGCGCAGGCTTGGTTATCTCCGCTTCGGTCGGATCGCGGCCGACATCCTTGCCTTCGCCCGGCGTGTCCTCGACCGCTGCGTCCTGGATGGGAGCCTCGATCTCTGATGCATCTTCGCCTTCGCCGGCGAGCATGGCGATGACTGTGCCGACCTTCACGCCTTCGGTGCCTTCGTCGACCAAGATTTTCCCCAGAGTGCCTTCGTCGACGGCCTCGAACTCCATCGTGGCCTTGTCGGTTTCGATCTCGGCAATGATGTCGCCGGCGACGATCGCGTCACCTTCCGACTTCAGCCATTTCGCCAGCGTGCCTTCTTCCATCGTCGGGGACAGCGCGGGCATTTTCAGTTCGATAGCCATCGCTCAGTACTCCCCCACGAGAACATCGGTGTACAGTTCGCCGGGTTCCGGTTCGGGCGAACTCTCGGCGAAATCTGCTGCCTCGGTCACCGTCTTGCGGATATCCTTATCGATGGCCTTGAGCTCGTCCTCGGTCGAACCGTTTTCGAGCAGCACTTTCTTGATTGCCTCGATCGGATCCTTGTGTTCGCGGATATCCTGCACTTCCTCGCGCGTCCGGTACTTGGCGGGATCGGACATCGAATGCCCGCGATAGCGATAGGTGTTGCATTCCATCAGCACGGGGCCCTTGCCCTCGCGCACGTGCTTGAACGCGATTTCGGCGGCCTGCCGCACTTCGAGCACGTCCATGCCGTTCACATCCATGCCCGGAATGCGGAAAGCGGTGCCGCGGCGATGGAATTCGGTTTCCGCCGAACTGCGACCGACCGCCGTGCCCATGGCATACTGGTTGTTCTCGACGACGAAGACGATTGGCAGCTTCCACAGCGCCGCCATGTTCATCGTCTCATAGACCTGGCCCTGGTTGGCCGCGCCATCGCCGAAATAGGCGAGGCAGAAGCCGCCATCGTCATTATACTGATGCGCGAGCGCGAGGCCGCCGCCCAGCGAGACCTGTGCGCCGACGATGCCGTGCCCGCCGTAAAATTTGTGTTCGGTCGAGAACATGTGCATCGACCCGCCCTTGCCCTTCGAAATGCCCGCCTCGCGTCCGGTGAGTTCGGCCATGATGACCTTGGGATCGATGCCGTAGGCAAGCATGTGACCGTGATCGCGATAGCCGGTGATCACGCTGTCCTTGTCGCCGTCGAGCGCGGACTGGAGGCCGATCGCAACCGCTTCCTGGCCGATGTACAGGTGGCAGAAACCGCCGATCAGGCCGAGCCCGTAGAGCTGGCCGGCGCGTTCCTCGAACCGGCGAATGAGCAGCATCTGCTTGTAGAAGTCGAGCAGCTGTTCCTTGCTGGCCTTGAACCGCGAGTCCTGTTCGAACGCATCCTGCAGCGAGTGGAGCGCGAACTCGCTGTCCTCTGCTGGTGACTTGGGGGCGGTTTTCTTGCTCCGGGGGGCTTTGGCCAAGACTTCGGATCCTTGTTCTTCCGGGGAGGAATATCGGCTGCGCCTATAGGCACAGCCACGCGTACCGCGCAACGGCAGAGCGTGCATGCATACGAAAACCCTTACGGAACGCGGTGGTTTCCGTATGCAGTCAGTCCTCGAGCTTGATAACCACTTCGTTGGGGTGGACGACGTTGAGCTGGCTGCGCAGCAATTCGCCGACCATGTCGGGATCGGCATGGTCCGGATGCAGCAGTGCGACGCGGTTCTTCAACGCCTCGCGCTCCGCTTCCAAGGCAGCGAGCTGGGCCTCACGCTGATCGAGCACGCGCAGGTTTTCGCTCCACGCGAGCAGGCCCGAAGGCCCGGCAATGGCAAAACCGCCCATCACCAGCAAAGCCGCCAGCGCAGTGTGCTGGGTGATCTTCGCCTGCTGAATCGGGGATCGAGAGCGAGTGCGCCGCATCATTCGACAGAATCACAGTTAACCGGCTCGCGCAAGCGCATTCTTGCGCGTGGGACCGTTCGTCGCACCGACGGAACAGCGCGTGGCGCCAGCCCCTGCCCGGCTTGACAACAACCACCCGGGACAGGTATTTAGTTTCCATTGCAACCAAACACCGTACCAGAGGATCTCAATGCCCGACCTGTTTGAAAACCCCATCGGCCTCGACGGCTTCGAATTCGTCGAATTCTGCGCGCCCGAAAAAGGCGTCATCGAACCGGTTTTCAAGGCCATGGGATTTACCCACGTCGCATCGCACCGCTCGAAGGATGTCGATCTCTGGCGGCAGGGGCAGATCAACCTGATCCTGAACTACGAACCGCGCAGCGCGGCATGGTTCTTCGCCCGCGAGCACGGCCCCTCCGCCTGCGGCATGGGCTTCCGCGTCCGCGATGCAAAGAAGGCCTATGACGAACTGCTCCAGCGCGGGGCCGAACCTGTCGCGGTCGAAACCGGCCCGATGGAACTGCGGATCCCGGCGATCCGCGGCATCGGCGGCGCGATCGTTTACCTGGTCGATCGCTATGCCGATGACCACGGCAACGGCCTGTCGATCTACGATATCGATTTCGAATATCTCGACGGCGTAGAGAAGTTTCCCGTTGGCGCCGGGTTCAACGTGATCGATCACCTCACGCACAACGTCTACAACGGCCGCATGAAATATTGGGCGGACTATTACGAAACGCTCTTCAACTTCCGCGAAATCCGCTTCTTCGACATCAAGGGCGAATACACCGGACTGACCTCGAAAGCGCTGACCGCGCCCGACGGCAAGATCCGCATCCCGCTCAATGAGGAAGGCGAAGGCGGCAAGGGCCAGATCGAAGAATTCCTGCGGGAATTCAATGGCGAAGGCATCCAGCACATCGCACTGATCTGTGACGATCTTCTGCAGTGCTGGGACAATCTCAAGCAGCTTGGCGTGCCCTTCATGACCGCCCCACCCGCCACCTATTACGAGATGCTTTCCGAGCGTCTGCCGGGCCACGGTGAAGACGAGAACGAACTCCAGATGCGCGGCATCCTGCTCGACGGCACGACCGAAGGCGGCCAGCCGCGCCTGCTGCTGCAGATCTTCGCCGAAGCGCAGGTCGGACCGGTGTTCTTCGAATTCATCCAGCGCAAGGGCGACGACGGATTTGGCGAAGGCAACTTCAAGGCGCTTTTCGAAAGCATGGAACGCGACCAGATCAAGCGCGGCGCGCTGACCGTCGGGGAAGCCGAAGCCGCTGCGAAGGAGCCGGCAGAATGAGCGATGTGACCGAACATCCGGTGAAACTGGGCGGCGTCCACCATGCAGCCTATCGCTGCAAGGACGCCAAGGAGACCGTCGAATGGTACGGCAAGGTGCTGGGCATGGAATACACCACCGCCTTCGCCGAGGACCACGTTCCTTCGACCGGTGAGTACGACCCCTACATGCATGTTTTCCTGGATGCCGGTAACGGCAATATCCTGGCGTTCTTCGAACTGCCCAACCAGAAGGACATGGGGCGCGATGAGAACACGCCCGCCTGGGTCCAGCACCTTGCCTTCAAGGTGGCAAACGAGGACGAGCTTCTGGCCGCCAAGGACCACGTCGAAAGCCTCGGCATCGACGTGCTCGGCCCGACGCATCACGGCATCTTCAAGTCGATCTATTTCTTCGATCCCAACGGTCACCGCGTCGAACTGGCCGCCGATATCGGGACCGACGAACAATATGCCGAACTCAAGCGCGTGGCGCCGATGATGCTCGACGAATGGAGCGAGACCAAGACCGCGCCCCGCCATGCGGACTGGCTGCACGAACTTGCCCGGAAGGAACACGGGGTCAGCTGATCCACACCGGCTAGGAACCTCACCCTTTGCGTTGCGTTGCAGCGCAAAGGGAGTTTCGCACTCGTGATTTACATCGATACGCTGCGCGAACAGCTGCAGGACATGGGCGAAGGTTTCGTGGCGAGCCTTCCCAGCATCGCGATTGCGATCTTCATCCTTTTCATTACCTGGATCCTCGCGCGCTTCGCTGCGCGTATTTCGGACATGCTGGTCGGCCGGACCGACCTGCGGGCCAGTCTCAAGACGCTGATCGACACGCTGGTCAAGCTGGGGATCTGGGTCGCGGGGATATTCATCGCGGCTGTCGTCGTCCTGCCGGGCCTGACCGCCGCCAGCCTGCTCGCCGGGCTCGGGATCGGCGCAGTCGCCATCGGCTTCGCCTTTCAGGACGTGTTCGAGAACTTCCTCGCCGGCGTGCTCATCATGGTCCGCGAGAAGATGCGCATCGGCGATGTCATCGAGTGCGAGGGCATTTCGGGCAAGGTCGAACATATTACCTTGCGCGAAACGCATATTCGCAAGCTCTCGGGCGAACTGACCGTCGTGCCCAATTCGATCCTGTTCAAGAACCCCGTAGAAATCGTTACCGACGAAAGCCAGCGCCGCCACGAGGTAGTGGTCGGCGTTTCCTACGACACGCAGCTCGACCATGCTGCAAGCGTGATCCGGCGCGCGGTCGAAGGGGTCGACCATGTCCTCGCCAGCAAGGGGATCGACATCTTCGCGCAGGAATTCAATTCCAGCTCGGTCGATTTCCTGGTGCGCTGGTGGGCGGGATCTTCCCCGCGCGACGGCTGGGAAAGCAAGGACAAGGTCATCCGCGCAATCAAGGCGGCGCTGGACGATGCAGAGATCGAAATCCCCTTCCCCTATGTGACGCATACCTTCAAGGAAACGGTTCCGGTCAGCCACTTGGGTGACACCAGTCATCCGACGCCTTAAGGTTTCGAATCAGGACCGGATCATCGGTCGCCTCGGAGGAGAAACCTTTGCAGATCCTGCGCACGCCCGCCGAACGCTTTGCCGGCATTCCTGACTATCCGTTTGCCGAGCACTGGTTCGAGGTCGACCTCGGCGATGGCCTTAAGGCTCGCCAGCATTACGTCGACGAGGGGCCGCGCGATGCCCCGCCCGTCCTGCTGTTCCATGGCGAGCCGAGCTGGTCGTTCCTCTATCGCAAGATGATCCCGCCGCTGGTGGAGGCTGGCTTCCGCGTGCTCGCGCCCGATCTGATCGGCTTCGGAAAAAGCGACAAGCCCGACGACATCGCGTTCTACACCTATGCCCGCCATGTCGACTGGCTCAAGCAGTGGCGCGCTGCAGTCGAACCGCGCCCGGCCGCGCTGTTCTGTCAGGATTGGGGGGGACTGCTGGGGCTGCGGATGGTTGCCGACGATCCCGATCTGTTTTCCTGCGTCGTCGCCAGCAACACCTTTCTGCCCGCAGGCGGCACGCCCAGCGAAGCTTTCCTGGCCTGGCGCGAGTTTGCACGAAGTTCGCCCGATTTCAGGATCGGCGCGCTGCTCGACCGCGCCACCGCGACGCCGCGAAGCGAGGCGGAGATCGCTGCCTATGACGCGCCCTTCCCCGATGAGCCTTCGAAAGCGGGCGCCCGCGCCTTCCCGGCCTTGGTCCCTGCGGCTGACGGGATGCCGGGGGTCGAGGAAAACAAGCGAGCCTGGCCCGCGCTTGCCGCTTACGACAAGCCGTTCCTTACCCTATTCGGCGAAGACGATCCCATCACCCGCGGCGCTGAGAAGCATTTGATCGAACGAATTGCGGGCGCTGCGGGGCAACCGCACCGGACGCTGGCCACCTGCGGTCACTTCTGCCAGGAAGACCAGCCCGGTGTTCTCGCGCAAGGCGTCATCGCGATGGCGCGCAAGGCGGGTCACCTCGGTTGAACCATTCGGCACGACTGACGGCCGCGCAGGAAACCTCGCTCGCGATCGCCGCGGCGGTGGTGACGGCGAACGCCTATTACATCCATCCGATCATCGCGCTGGTTGCCGACCACTTCGGGGTCAGCCACGCACGGATCGGACTGGTCCCTGCGCTCAACCAACTCGCTCTGGCCGTCGGGATCTTCCTGCTGTTGCCGCTGGGCGACAGGTTTTCCAACCGCCGCCTCACCATCGCGTTTGCCACAGGACAGACGGTATCGCTGGCGGTCATGACGTTCGCACAGGGCTTTACGCTTTTCGTGCTCGGATCGACGCTGCTGGGGTTCTTCACGATCGCACCGTACTTGCTGCCCGCATATGCTTCCAAACGCGTGGCTCCCGAACGGTTGGGACAGGTCACTGCCAAGCTGACTGCGGGCGTCATCCTGGGCATTCTCGTCGCCCGGGTGGGCGCGGGCGTCGTCGCCGAGCATTTCGGCTGGCGCGCGGTCTATTGGGCCGCGACCGGACTGATGCTTGCAGTCACTCTCGCCCTGCCCCGACTCATGGAAGGCGGCGAGCGGCCGGCCAGCGGAAGGCAGTCCTATACCGGGCTCATCCTCTCGGTGTTTCCGCTACTATCGCGCCACCGCGAAATCCTCATTGCCGGCGCCATTCAGGGCTTGAACTTCGCACAATTCATCGCGCTCTGGCTCGGGTTGGCGCTTTATCTCACCTCACCGCCGATGGGGTATGGCACCGACACGGTCGGCTACCTTGCGGGCTTGGCGGCGGTAAGCATCGCCTCCACGCCATGGCTAGGCCGCTGGTCCGATGCGATCGGCCCGCGCACTGCGCGAATGGTCTTCGCCTCGATACAGCTCGTCGGGATCCTGCTGCTGTGGCCGCTGGGCGGGACGCTGTGGGGGCTGCTGGTGCCGCTGTTCATCGCCAATCTCGTCGGACCGGGAATCGACGTCACCGGCCGGATGACCTTCCTCTCGCTCGATCCCGCGATCCGCACACGGCTGACCACGATCTATGTCGTGATCATGTTCATCGGCGGCGGAATCGGCAGCTATGCCGGGACGCTGGCCTATGACATCCACGGCTGGGCCGGGACCTGCGCGCTGCTGGCGGGATGTTCGCTCGCTCTGACTGCGCTGTCCTTCGCAGCGCGGCGGTATGGCCGCTGACGCTCAGACCGCGGAGCTGAACTGCCGAGCGCTCGGCTGCCGATACGCGTCGAACGCTGCGGCGATCGTTCGCGCATAGGGGAGCCCCTCCGGACAGATGGTAAGCCATTGCCCGTCGATAGACGCCAACCCTCGTTCTAGAAACGGGCGGAGCGTCTCGTTCGCTTCCCGCATGAGGCACACCCCTAACTGCGCGCGCCCCTGGCACAGCAGCCGTTCGATCACCGCTGCGCGGTAACGGTCGTCGGGATTGCGGACGATGCCGCGACCGGCCGCGAGGTGTCCCTGTGAGCTGAGCATGCGATAGCGGCCACTGTTCTTCTCGTTTTGCGCGAGCAATTGCGGGAAGCTGCTGATTGCCGACGCACCCAGCCCGATCAGGATGTCGCTGGGATCATCGGTGAACCCCTGGAAGTTGCGCCGCAACGTCCCGTCCAGCGCCGCACGCGCGAGCGGGTCTCCCCCCGGCTTGGCGAAATGGTCGAAGCCGATCGGCGTGTAGCCATGCGTGGCGAAATAGGCGTATCCCATCTGGGCCATGGCGAAGCGTTCGCGCTGGTCTGGCAGGTTGCTGCCATCGATCACCCGCTGCCGCGGTACCATGTGCGGCACATGAGCATAGCCGAACAGCGCGACCCGGTCGGCGCCGAGCACACGGGTGCGCTGCAAACTGTCTTCCAGGTCATGCATCGTCTGGCCCGGCAGACCGTACATCAGATCGAAATTGAGCGACGTCACCCCTGCCCCTCGCAGCCAGTCGACGGTCTGGACGATGCAATCCTCCGATTGCACGCGGCCAATCGCCTCCTGACACTGGGCCGAGAAGGTCTGTACGCCGAGGCTGGCGCGTTCGATACCGACCTGCCCGATCACATCGGCCCATTCCCGCGTCATGGTCCGCGGGTCGAGCTCAATCGAGAAGGTCGGATTGGACACATGAAGGTTTGCAAGCAGGCTGTCGACCAATCGCTGGAAGTCGCCAGGCTCGATGGCATTCGGGCTGCCCCCACCGAAGGCGACCCGCGCGATCCGGGCAGAATCCGGCAGCAGCGCAGCGACCAGCTCGATCTCGCGGTGGAGGGCAGCCAGATAGGTCTCGAGCCGCTGACGCCGGCCTGATGCAGCCGTGTTGCATCCACAATAGTAACATATCTTCTCGCAAAACGGGATGTGGACGTAGAGCGAGATATCGCCTCCTGCTCCGCTCAGCGCTTGCCGGTAGAGGCCGGTATCGATGTCGCCGAATTCGGCGGCGGTGGGATAGCTCGTGTAACGCGGCACGGGCCTGGCGAGCAGATCGGGGTAATATGTCCACATGCGGGCCTTCTTGAAGGCGCGCACCATTCGCGTCATTGCGCCAGATCAAATCTCTTGCGACATGAACCTGCGTGGCACGCCTTCACGGCGCAGGGCTCCTCACGCGCCGGGTTGCGATCGACGGGAATTTCCACCGATCCGCCGTTGCACAGATCGGCGGTGATGGTCCGTGCGGGCTGCGGCAGCGGACCAACCGCCAGCGGCAGCAACACGAGGATGCCCGGTAGCATGGATACGGTCATCGCTCGTCTTCCTCATCGTCGATCAGGATACGCTGCGCAGCGCCATCGAGATCCTCGAACTGGCCCCGCTTCATGGCCCAGAAGAACGCGGCGAGACCGAGCATTCCAAGGCCCAGCGCAATCGGGATCAGGAAGGCGAGGCCGCTCATTGCGCCGCCCCGGCAAGCCTGAGCGAATTGCCTACCACGACGAGCGAGCTGAGCGACATCGCCACCGCTGCGATCAAGGGCGTTACAAGCCCGGCCAGCGCCAGTGGCACGGCAAAGACATTGTAGACGATCGCGAAAGTGAAGTTCTGGCGCACGATCCGCATGGTCCGGCGGGCGACCCGTACCGCCAGCACGACGGGACGCAGCGACCGGCCGAGGAAGACCGCATCCGCTGCCTGCTGGCTCACATCGCTGGCGCTGCCCGGCGCTATCGAGGCATGCGCCGCGGCCAGCGCCGGGCCGTCATTGATGCCATCCCCCACCATGAGCGGGTGATGTCCGGCCGATTTGAGTTTTTCGATATGTGCAAGCTTGGCGTCGGGGTGAAGTTCGGCCTTCCACTCGAGCCCCAGGTCGCCGGCGACCGCGCTCACCGGCCCCGCCCTGTCACCCGAGACCACCGTACTTTCAATGCCCGCAGCGGCAAGCTCGTCCAATGTCGCTTGGGCATCGTGCCGAACGGGATCGTCGAACGCGATATTCGTGACCTCGTCGCCGATGCGCAGTCCGGTAGCGATACGGAACCCGTCGGTATCGGGCCGGGTGAGCGCGACTGCGATACCCCCGAAGACAGCGGAGACACCGTTGCCGCCCGTTTCTTGCACACTCGACAAATCGACGGGNTGCACGCCGCGCCCTTCGAGCGCGCGGGTGATGCTCTTGCTCAGCGGATGGCGGCTGGTGCGGGCAAGTGCCAGGGCGATCGCTGCCTGCCGGTCGGTAAGATGGCCCAGGGCGGGCACCGGCTCGCCCACGGTCAGCGTGCCNGTCTTGTCGAACAGCGCGGTATCGATTTCGGCAAGCCGTTCTAGCGCGCTGCCATCCTTGACCAGCAGGCCGTTCCTGGCGAGCGCCCCTGACGCCACGACCTGCGCTGCCGGAACCGCGAGCCCCATTGCGCACGGGCAGGTGATGATCAGCACCGCAATCGCGATCACCAGCGACTGGTACCAACCCGCCCCGGCGATCATCCACCCGGCAAAGGCCAGCAGCGCGAGCGAGTGCACCGCCGGGGCGTAAAGCCGGGATGCGCGATCCGCAATGCGGACATAGTGGCTGCGTGATTGGCCCGCCTCGTCCATGAGCCGCGCGATCCCCGCGAGCGCCGTATCCGAAGCGGCCTCTGTCACCCGCACGCGCACTGCATTCCCAAGATTGATCGCCCCGGCATAAACCGTATCGCCGACCCGTGCCGCCTGCGGTGCGCTTTCCCCGGTCAGCATGGCATTGTCGAGCGTCGTCTCGCCTTCCTCTATCACGCCATCGGCTGCGAGCGCCTCGCCCGCCGCNACGATCATCAGCATGCCCCGCTCGAGATCCTCCGCAGCGACGGTGCGATGCGCCCCGCTTTCATCGAGGACCATCGCGCTGCGACCCATCCGCGATAGCAGGGCTCCGATTCCTGCGCGCGTCCGGTTGCGCATCGTCGCGTCGAGCGCGCGCCCGGCAAGCAGGAAGAACAGCAGCATGACCGCGCTGTCAAAATAGGCATGGCCCGTGCCCGCGATGGTCTCGTAGAGGCTCAACCCCGTCGCCAGCAGGACCCCGATGGAGATCGGCACGTCCATGTTGGTGCGTCGGTGGCGCAGTGCCATTGCAGCGCTCGCGAAGAAGGGCCGGCCGGCATAGGCCACCACCGGCAGGGCAATCATCGCCGACAGCCAGTGGAACAGGTCGCGCGTAACCCCTTCCGCGCCCGACCATACGCTGACCGAAAGCAGCATGATGTTCATCATGCCGAAGCCGGCCACGGCGAGCGCCCGCATNAGCGCCGCCGATTCGCGGTCGTCGCGCGCCATCGGATTGTCGGCCACGGACTGGGCCTCGAACCCGATGGCGGCAATCGCTTCGATCAGGTCATCCTCACCCAGCCGCNCGTGGTGGCGGACGGCGACACGCTTGGCGGAGAAGTTCACCCGCGCCGCGTCGACACCTTCGAGCTTCGCCAGCCCGCGCTCGATCTTCGATATGCACCCGGCACAGCGCATCCCCGGCACGGTGAACCGGCTGTCGCGCAAGGGCATGCTGCCCTGCGTGTCGAGTGCAAGCGGGGCGTTCATTGCACTTCCGCTTCATCCATCCAGCGCTGGTCACCGACGGCGATGGTAACGCGCGCGATCCAGCGGCCCGCGGGCAGGGTTTCGGCCGAGAGATAGCTGCCCNCCCCTGCCTGCTCCAGCTGCAAGGACATGTCCTGCGGCCGGCCGAGCGGTCGCCGCAAATCGGCNGAGACGCGTGCCGCCGNCGGCACACCCTGCGTCGNTACCATCAGCCTGCCGTCCGCGGCNCGAGCCATCTGCGCAGCATAGCCAAGCTTGCGGCCCTCGCGCGCCTCGTCGAGCCAGCCNTTGAACTTCTGGCTCGCGACATAGGAGTTCTCGACCACCACGCCGCCGAAACCGCCGATGGCGAGCGAGGCCATGTAGAAATTCACCGCAACCACGACCCCGAAACCGGCGACCATGACCATGGCCATGTCCCGTCCTGTNAATTCACGGCGCATCATTCATCCTCCGGTGCATCGAAGCGCGTTTCCACCACATCCGTTTCNCGTTGCTCGTCGAGCGAGGTGACGCGGAATTCGAATTGCTGCGGTGCGGTGCCGACCGGCACGGCGACATAGGCGCGCACTGCCCGCACGAGATCGGCCGGCACTGTCACCCGCTGCGTGGCTGAGGCCTCGTCGCGGTTGATCGTGTCGGTCCACATGAGAGCGCCGGGCAGGCCCTCGACCGCGATCTCCATGGCGCGCGGGCGGCTTTCCATGTTGCGGATCTTGAGCGTGTAGGAATTGCGCACCGACCCGTCCGACATGAGCATGAAGGGCGGGTTGCGATCGGGGGCGACGGTCAGTTCGGTATGACTGCGCGTACCCAGCGCGAACAGCAGTGCTCCGCCGATCCCAGCCCAGATCATCGTATAGGCGATCGTGCGCGGCCGCAGCAGCGTGCGCCACGGCGATTTCACGGCTTCGCCGGCTGCCTCGCGCTCGCAATCTTCGAGCGTCGCATAATCGATCAAACCCCGCGGGCGTCCGATATCGTCCATGACCCGGTCGCAGGCATCGATGCACAACCCGCAAGTGATGCAGCCGATCTGCGGTCCTTCGCGGATATCGATCCCCGTCGGGCACACTTGCACGCACTGGGTGCAATCGATGCAGTCGCCGAACCGGTCGGGGTTCTTCGCTGCCTTCTTGACGCTTCCGCGCGGCTCGCCGCGCCAGTCCTTGTAGGTCACCAGCAGCGAATTTTCGTCCATCATCGCCGTCTGGATGCGTGGCCAGGGGCACATGTAGATGCACACCTGTTCGCGCATGAAGCCGCCCAGCGTGACCGTAGTCAGTGTCAGCACCGCGACCGTTATGTAGGCAACCGATGCCGCCTCGCCGCGCCAGAAATCCTGGACCAGCGTGGGCGCATCGGCGAAATACATGATCCACGCGCCACCGGTCCAGAACCCGATAAACAGGTAGATGCTCCACTTGAAGGCGCGGCGCGCCACCTTGCTCCAGGTCCACGGTGCCGCGTCGAGCCGGATGCGCGCATTGCGATCGCCGTCGACGAAGCGGTCGACGTGCTGAAACAGGTCCGTCCACACCGTCTGCGGACAAGCATAGCCGCACCATGCGCGCCCCACGGCGCTGGTCACGAGAAACAGGCCGATCCCCGCCATGATCAGCAGCCCGGCCACGAAGTAGAATTCGTGCGGCCAGATCTCGATGCTGAACATGTAGAAGCGGCGATTGGCGAGATCCACCAGCACGGCCTGGTCGGGCGCGTAGGGGCCGCGGTCCCAGCGGATCCACGGCGTTACATAGTAGATCCCCAGGGTGACCAGCATCACCAGCCATTTGAANCGGCGGAAAGGCCCGTCGATCCGCTTGTTNTGCACAGCCTTGCGCGGCTCGTAGAGCCGTTCGGGCAAGTGCTCTCGCGCGGGTTCGTGCGGTTCGTGGCGACGCGTCGTCGCCGCAGGATCGGCAATCGCACTCGAGACCGGCTGGTTGCTCTTGGCGATGCCGTCCTCGACGACTACCGACCAGTCGCGTTCACCCGGTGGCCTGTTGTCTTCAGGGTTGTTCATCGACCGCTACCTCGGGATCCTCGGCAACTTCCACGAAGTCTTCGCCTCCCCCGAGCGAGTGTACATAGGCCGCCAACATCTTCAGCGTCACCGGATCGAGCCGGCCCTCCCACTTGGGCATCATGCCCATGCGCGGATTGAGGATCTGCTGCTTGATCGCCTCGCGGCTGCTGCCCCGCAGCCAGATCGCATCGTTGAGCGTGGGTGCGCCCTGCGCCCGGTCCCCTTCCCCGCGGATGCCGTGGCAGGCAGCGCAATTGTCGGCATAGATCTGTGCACCCACCGGATTGCTCTCGGCCTTGCCGCTGAAGGCGAGAACGTGATCGGTCAGGGCATTGAGCTGGTCGGTATCGAACGCGCCCGCGAAGGGCGGCATGACGCTGCTGCGGGTCTCGTCGTCGCCAGCCTGNCGAATGCCATGCGCAAGCGTGTATTCGATCGCCTTGAGATCGCCGCCCCATAGCCAGTCGTCGTCATTGAGGTTGGGATAGCCAAGTTCCTGGCTGCCCGCCGCGCCCGAACCATGACACTGCACGCAATTGACGCGGAACGCAGCTGCGCCACCGGCAACCGCCTGCTGCATCAGCGGGCCGTCTTCGGGCAGGCGTTCGATCGGAATGCGGGCCAGCTGCTCGCGCACGGTAGCGCGGGCCTGGTCGGCAGCGCTCATTTCCTCTGCCAGTTCCCCCCGGCTCGACCAGCCCAGCACGCCCTCGGTCGCCCGGTCGATCATCGGCCANGCNGGATAGGCAATCACATAGCCCACCGCGAAGGCAATCGTCAGATAAAAGGTCCACAGCCACCAGCGCGGCAGCGGCGTATCGAGTTCCTCGATGCCATCCCATTCATGGCCGACGGTGGGCGTGCCGGTCGGTTGGTCGATGCGCTTATTCGCCATCGGCTTTTCCTTCGAAGATCAGGTTTGCAGCGTCGCGGTTGCGTTCTTTCGCGCCGGGTCGGAACGGCCAGGCGCACAGCCCGACGAACAGCGCCAGCATCAGCACCAGCGCATAGCTGTCGGCGAAGTGGCGCAGGCTTTCGTAAATGCTCATCGGCCCTTCTCCTCGGCCAGTTCCTCGAGCGGTGCGGCGCTATCGAAATCGACGAGCGTGCCTAGCATCTGCAGATAGGCGATGAGCGCATCCATCTCGGTCAGCTTGTCAGGATTGCCATCGAAATCGCGGATCTGCGCCTTGGGATAGCGCGCCGCGAGATCGCCGGGATCGCGATCGGGATCCGCCTGCGCGAGCATATCGGCCTCGGCATTCGCGAGGTCTTCCTCGGTATAGGGCACGCCCACCCGCATGAGCGCGACCATGGTCGCTTCGGGATCGCCGATTTCGAGTTCGGTCTCCTTGAGGAAGCCGTATTGCGGCATGACGCTTTCGGGCACCACGCTTTGCGGGTCCTCGAGGTGCTGGACGTGCCATTCATCGGAATAGCGGCCACCCACGCGCGCCAGGTCGGGACCGGTGCGCTTGGAGCCCCACTGGAACGGATGGTCGTACATGCTCTCGGCAGCAAGGCTGTAGTGGCCGTAGCGCTCCACCTCGTCACGGAACGGGCGGACCATCTGGCTATGGCACACGTAGCAACCCTCGCGGATGTAGATGTCGCGCCCTGCCTGTTCGAGCGGGGTGTACGGGCGCACGCCCTCGACCTCCTCGATGGTATTGTCGAGATAGAACAAAGGCGTGATCTGGACGAGACCGCCAATGGCGACGGTCACGAAAGTGCCGATGGCCAGCAGGGTGATGTTGCGCTCGAGCCGCTTGTGGCCCTTGACGGTTTCTTCGACGACGGGATCGGTCATGGCTTGGGTGATCCTATTCGGCCGGAACGGCGCTGGGCTGGTTGACGATCGGACGATCCGCTTCGGGATCNTAGGCAGCGTCGTTGAGCGGAGCTTCGACACGCTGCTTCCCGGCCAGCGTCATCCAGATGTTGTAGGACATGATGAGGGCACCGCCGAGGTACATCAGGCCGCCCGCGGCGCGCATGACATACATCGGGTGCAGCGCGGCAACGGTGTCGGCGAAGCTGTTCACCAGGTATCCGTCCGGCCCNTATTCGCGCCACATTAGGCCCTGGGTGACACCGGCAACCCACATGCTCGCGGCGTAGAAAACGATGCCGATCGTCGCGAGCCAGAAGTGCCAGTTGATCATGCGCAGCGAATACATCCGTTCGCGCTTCCACAGGCGCGGTACGAGGAAATAGACGCAGGCGAAGGTGATCATGCCGTTCCAGCCGAGCGCGCCCGAATGCACGTGGCCGATGGTCCAGTCGGTGTAGTGCGACAGGCTGTTGACGCTCTTGATCGACAGCATTGGTCCTTCGAAGGTGCTCATGCCGTAGAAGGCGAGTGCCATTACCATCATGCGGATGATCGGGTCGGTGCGAACCTTGTCCCAGGCCCCGTTGAGGGTCATCAGCCCGTTGATCATGCCACCCCAGCTCGGCATCCACAGCATGATCGAGAAGACCATGCCCAGCGTCTGCGCCCAGTCGGGCAGCGCTGTGTAGTGCAGGTGGTGCGGGCCCGCCCAGATGTAGAGGAAGATCAGCGACCAGAAGTGGATGATCGACAGCCGGTAGGAATAGACCGGGCGTTCAGCCTGCTTGGGGACGAAGTAATACATCATCGCCAGAAAGCCCGCAGTGAGGAAGAAGCCGACCGCATTGTGGCCGTACCACCACTGCGTCAGCGCATCCTGCACCCCGGCAAACGCGCTGTAGCTCTTGGCGCCCAGCAGGCTCACCGGTATCGCCAGGTTGTTGACGATGTGCAGCATCGCAACCGTCACGATGAAGGCGAGATAGAACCAGTTGGCGACGTAGATATGCGGTTCCTTGCGGCGCGCCAGCGTGCCGACGAAGACCACGAAATAGGCAACCCAGACGATCGTCAGCCACAAGTCGACGTACCATTCGGGCTCGGCATATTCCTTCGACTGGGTAATGCCGAGCAGGTAGCCGGTCGCTGCCAGCACGATGAACAGCTGGTAGCCCCAGAAGACGAACCGCGCGAGATTGGGAAAAGCCAGCTGTGTGCGGCAGGTGCGCTGCACGACGTAGAAGCTCGTCGCCAGCAGGGCGTTGCCGCCGAAGGCGAAGATCACCGCGCTGGTATGCAGCGGACGCAGGCGTCCGAAATTGAGATAGGGTTCGAAATTCAGCTGCGGATAAGCCAGCTGGGCAGCGATGAAAACGCCCGCCAGAAGGCCCGCGAGGCCCCAGAACATGGTGGCGATGACGCCCCAGCGAATGGGATCGTCGTCATACCGCGAAGGTCCGTCAGGAAGCTTGAAGAAGCCCCGCGCCTTGCCCAGCGGGTCGAACCGCGAGGCGCTGACCCAGATCATCACGAAACCAAGGGCCGCAATGATCCAGGCGTGCGCCGCGAAGCCGCTATCCGCCGCCCCGAGCGCTGCCGCCATCGCGACCAGCATGACCAGGAACCACAGGCCCACCCGGCCCAGCGCCGTTTCCGCTTGCATAGAATTCTCCGTCCTTTTGCAGGGGGTTAAGCGGGTATCCCGCGAAGGGCATTGACCCAGATCAAATTCGGAAAAGATTTCACGCGGCCTCGCGCAGGAAACCCGCGCGGTCCCGGAGGCTCTCCAGGGCGTTCAAAATCACGCCTGAACGGCCCACCGTCTCGATCACCCCGTCGTCCCTCAGCTTCGATAGTTGACGGCTGACAGTCTCGATCGTGAGCCCGAGACTGTCCGAGATATCACGGCGGGACATCGGCAATTCGAGAACCAGCCGGCCGTCCTGCTCGACCCCGATCCGCTCGGCCATCCCGACCAGGAACACGGCAATGCGTTCGCCCGCCGTCTTGCGGCCCAGCGCGATCGTCTTCTCGCGGCACCGGCGCAGCGAAAGCGTGGTGTTTTCCAGCAAATGGTGGAGGACCCCCGCTTCGCTCGATGCCAGCCGGAGGAATTCGGCCGAGTCGAAAGCCAGGATGTCGCAGTCCTTGAGCGCGCTGACGGAGTAGGAATAGTTGTCGGGACCGGGGACAGTGAAGACCTCGCCAGCGAACTGGAAAGCGACGATCTGGTCGCGCGACTCTGACGCGTGCGCCACCAGCTTGGTAGCCCCGTCGACGACGAAGACGATCTGCTGGCCCGCCCCCGCGAAATCCAGCGAATGCGCCTTGGCAAGCCGGCTTGCCCGGGCGAGCGCCTGGAACCGGAAGTATACGGTATCCGACAGATTTGCGGGAAGTATCCGGTTGGCAAATCGCTGGAAGGGTTCGGCTGGTGTGATCATGAAGCCGCCCTCGCCCCGATAAGCCGGCGCTTCCTTGACCCAGATCAATGCCGGCAAGAAATTTTCGCGCCACAGCCATCCCAGCGCTGCAACATCCCTGGGCCGCATGGGGCGGCCACTGCCGCGCTCGAGGACGATCGAATGAAGAAGTTTCTGGTAGCTGCGCTGGCCGGNACGGCAATGTTCGCCGCACCTGCCCAGGCCGCGGACAACGACGGCAAGCTGCAGGTAAAGCTGCTCGGCACCCTTGTCGCACCCGATGGCAAAATCACCGATATCAACACGGATATCGTGGGCCTTCCCGCCACGACGCAGACCGAGGCGAGCGACAATTTCGTACCCACGCTGGCAATCGAATATTTCGCCGCGCCGAATTTCTCGATCGAGACGATCTGCTGCGTGACACAACATGATGTCGATGCGGTGGCCGGGCTGCCGGGTGCAGAGCTGGTGTCANACGCCAAGGTCATCCCCGCAACTTTCACGGCGAAGTACCATTTCGATCTCGGCGGCGTGAAACCCTATCTCGGTGCCGGGGCCACCTATTTCTGGTGGGTCGATGTCGAACCGGGTGCGGACACCATTCCGCTCGGTGTGACGCGCACCACGCTGTCGGACGAATTCGGCCTCGTGCTGCAGGCAGGTACCGATATCGCGCTTGGCGACAGCGGTCTCGGCCTGACGATCGACGCGAAACGCTATTTCGTCGACACGACCGCGCGCTGGTATGCCGGCGACACGCTCGCAATCGAAACCGAACACAAGCTCGACCCGTGGGTATTGAGCGCAGGCGTAAGCTATCGCTTCTGACCGAAGCCAAGCATAATCGGCCTGTAACCTGAGAGGCCTGCCCCCCGGCGATGGCCCGCCCGGGGGGCGGGACCAAGCAACGAGTATCCCGAGAGCTCCTCANCTCCTGTCGAGAGGCCTTCGTCATCTTCTTAACAGCATTTGTAAATTTCCGGAGACGGCGTCCTTCGGTAATCGGATCCGACCGAACCGAGGGGAAAACCATGACGCCGAAATTTCTGATATCGCTGGCCTGTGGCACCGCGCTGCTCGCGTTCTCGCAGCCAGTCCTTGCGAAAGATCCGAGCCCGAAGAAGCTGCTCGAGATGAGCGCAGGCTGTGCATATGTCGTCTCGATCGCAGAAGGCAGCGACGTGAGCCTAAATTATGGATCGGCGGAATGGATCGGCCTGGTTAGGATCATCGAACAGCGGACCGGTCTCGACGGCGAAAAAGCGATCCAGACGGCCAAGGCCAAGTACAACAAGCGGGCGCGTGTGATGGGGGCGGACGAGGCGCGCAACCACATGTTGAAACGCGCGCGCGACTGCGATCGCGAAATGGCCGTTATCCAGTCGTGATGCCGTCCGCCCTCCCAGGACGCCGCGACACGCTCCACGCGTCCCCCGGCGTCCTCGCGCTTGGCGCGGCAGCTTGCTTGTTGGTGGCGGCGGCTCCGCTACGCGCCAATACGGAAGACGCCGAACTGATCTACGAATGCGGTCTGGCGATGCAGTTCGCCGAGAAAGAAGACATTCAACTGCCCGTTTCATCCAACCGTGCGATGGGCCATTTTGCCGAAGTGACACGGAATGATCCGAACCTTCGCAACGAGGCGGATCGGCAAGTTCGAGCCGTCTGGGACGGGATGAGAAAGAGCGACGGGCGCCCCGCGCTCGAGCGTTACGTCCTGTCCGTCGCACAGGACTGTTCCGACCTCTACGTCGAACTGGCAGAGCGCGACGCCGCAGCGGTAGAGGGCGAGCGCAATTCGCTGGGCACCCTGTCAGCCGCGGCGCTCCGGTCTTATGCGACACGAACGGGCGATCTCGGCGAAATCGCCAATTACCTCGTCTACAATTACCCATACGGCAAAGACCTGTTCAAGCCGAACGAGGATGGCGATCTGCTCGGCCAGCTGGTCGTGGAAGCGGGCGCGTCCGGGCTACGTCGATGGAGCGACGAAGCGATCTATGCGATCGCTAACAAGCATTACTGGCAGTATAATCCGCCCGCCACCCGCTTGGTCGATGCAGAGTATAGACGCCGCATGCGGATGATGCGCCAGACCCAATCGGAAGCGCAACGCTGGGCGCAGCGCGCGGCCGACGATCGCGCGGCGCAGGCGCGGCGGGCGAATGCGCCCTACGTCGGATCGCTTGGCAGCGGAAGTTCGAGCAGACCGAAACCGGGCAGCGGTGTCGTCGTCTGCACCACCTACAAGGGCACCGGCGGCGGGCGGGTCTGCAAGGAAGACTGAGGCGCCGGTGAAACCGTGCTTGCGCTTCCATCGAGGCAGTGCGCAGAACGTGAGGGGAAAAGTGAAATGTGTGCGCGACGTAGACTCTTGGGTAGCGGCGCTCTGGCGCTAGCCCTTTCGGCAGGCGTGTCCTTTCTGCCGAATATGGCGCTTGCTCAGCCGCAACAGGTCCTCCGGGACGGCGCGGAAAGCGCTGCCATGCACAATGCAGCCTATGATCGAGGATTGGCGGAGTCCTATACCTCGCCCGAAACAATCGGTGAGATGCTGCAATGCTCCGCGCTGTGGCAGCGTTGGTCCGATATCCTGGGGAGCTCCCAGGATTCGGCATTCGTTGCGAACCTGCGCGAAGAATTGTCAGCCGCTCGTGCGGGAATCCGCCATCGCTATTGGCAGCGTCAGGCACGTCGCGACATGCGGGAAGACAGCGATCTGAGCTATTTCGACAAAATGCACGCCAGGGCTGAAAGCTGGGCGGACAGCCAAGCCGCCGGCTACGCCACCGGTGCCGACAGTAAAATCAGTTCGATGATGAGCTGGCTGGCAACCTGCTAGAACCGCTTTGCGCGCAAGCTCCGGCGGGGGATCCTGTCGCCTGTTTCGGGACTGTCGACATAGCGGACGCGACATTTATCGACCGTCGATGAGCACCATGCTTGCCCACCGGGCAGGATTGGCGGATCCGCTGTCCGTTTCGCCCTCCAGCATCGACAATTGAGCAAGACGAAGAGCTTCCGCGTGGGCGTGCCCATCGCGCAGTCGCTTCACGAATTCCATGGTAAGCTGCGACGCGGCTTCGTCCTGGACCCGCCAATGCGAGAGCATCACGCGCTCGCTTCCCGACGCGAGAAAGGCATTTGCAAGACCCGTATAGGCAGGAGCAGCATGAGTGCGTCCCGCGGCGGTGTTGCATGCGGAGAGGATCGCGATCTGGGTCGAAAGGCCAAGCTCCGCAATTTCACCGGCAAGCAGGATGCCGTCGTCGGTCGTACCGCCCGTTCCCGATCCGGGCGTCAGGACGAGCGCCGGTTCCCGTAGACCGCCCAGTTCCCCTTCCATGAGACCGTGCGTGGCGAACAGGACTACACTGTATTCTGCTTCAGCCAGCAGCCGAAGCCGGGCTTCGGTTGCGTCCCCACCGACGAGGAGGATGCGCTCGCTGGCGCCGCTGACCTCCCCCGCAAGCAGGACCTCCTCGCGGCTCGCAGGCAGCGAGGGCAGCGATCGCAAATCCACGGCAGTTGCCACGACCGCCCGCGTTTCCCCAGTGAACGCTTCGTCCGAATTTGCGGCGGCGCCTATGCCGAGAAACCGCCCGGCACTACCCCCATCTTGTCTCGAGCCCAGTACAGCGGAAGGCGAAAGAACCGTCGCGAATGCGTGATGGCGGACCAGCCATTCCATCTCGCTGAAGTCCCGCACCTGTCGGTCGGGCACGGAAGACAGCAAAGCGGAAAATGGCAGACGCGAGAGAGCATCGCTCGTAACCAAGGATACCCGGGTCTTTCCATTGAGCGCCGCTGCGATTTCGGCCGACAGGACGAGGTCGTGCAACGCCTTCGCATCGTCGAATGGGAATGCGTCTGCACCTTCGCCCGCGTCGAGTGCCAAACGCAATCGTTCCACAAACGGCCGGATGGTTGCGCGCCCCCCCGGCCCCACTTTCATCACCGCCGTTTCGGAGGTCACGGCCATCAGGAGCATCCGCCGATTGGCAGGCATTGCGATCAGCAGGGCTTCGTCCGGCCGCAATCGGGCTTGGACGGTCTCGATTGATACATCGACCGGTCGCCGCGTCGTATCGAATTCGGGAAGCGCCGTGCGCAAGGCCGCTTCGGCATCGCTCACCGATCGCTCGAGGTCGGCGATTTCCCGCTCGACTTCGCCGATCGCCTCGGATCGCCCCGCGGCCAGCATCGCCGCCCGCTCGCGCGCGAGCAACCGAAGGCGCGCGGTCCCGCTGCGGAGCCTCTCGATATCGGCAGCAAGGTCGGGCCTGTCGAACTGGCCGTGACGCAGCTTGGCCAATTGGCGCGCACGGGCGTTGACGCCCCAACTGGCCAGTTCGAATGCATTGAGCGCATCATCGGCGCGGTCGGAAATGATCGCGGCTTCGGCGATCAGCAGGATCGAGTCGAAGTAATTTTCAAGATCCGCATCGAGTTCGAAGCTGGTCGCATCCTGGATCATCTTGTCGACGATCCGCGCGCGTGCCCTTGCTACGTGCTCCCAACCCTCATCCTGTCCTGCGCGAACCTGTGACAGTCCACGTTGAATAGCTGCATCGACAGGTAGCTCGCGCCCGCTGCTGTTCACGCGCATTTCGATTTCATCGAGGATGTCGAGCGCAGCCTCGGGTTGTCCGCTCTCATCGAGACGCTGCGACAACGTGAGGAGGCCGCGCAGCGCCTTGTCGTCGTCGGCCGGCAATTCTCGTGCCAGATCTGCAGCCTTGAACGCGAAATGCATGGCGTCGTCGTCACGGCCGGCTTCGATCGCGGCGTTTGATGCGGAGAGCAACGAGTTCACCGCTTCTGCCGGGCTGATCTCCATCAATCGCTCGTGCCGCGCCAGCATGAGTGCGATGCCTTCGTCATACTGCCCGAGGCGCATCTGGACCACGCCCAGATTGTGCAGTGCGACCAAGGTATTGCGATGTGTCGGGCCAAGCCTTTCGGTCATTATATCGAGTGCACTTCTAGCAGGTTGTTCGGCTTCCTCATATCGTCCCGCCTGCAGCAGGACCTTGGCCAAGGTTCCTTGCGCGAAACCGTGGAACGGGTGCTCCTCCGGGAGCAGCTCGTTCGCCATCGCGATCCCCTGCCTCGCAAGACGCAAGGCATCGACCTGGCGACCGGCATCGATGTAGATATTCGCTCCGGTCGAGAGCGCCACGAAGAGCGTGGTGTCGGTCATCCCGCCACGGATCAGGCCCTTGATAGCGGGATCGACATATTCCGCGGCGTCACCGAAGCGGTTCGCTTCGTACAGCGCGGCGGCGTAATTCAGATATCCCAGCCCGAGTGCCTTGGCGTCGGGAGGGGCAATCCCTTCGGGGTCCTGGCCATACAAGGCGGTCCGTATCTTAAGCGACCGCTCCTGCAGTGGGACGTTCTTCTCCGGCTGCCCTACCCCTGTGTAGAAGGTCGCGATGTTGGCCAATGTCCCCGCCATGGCTTCACCATCGGTCGCCCCTGCGGCGATCAGTCGCTTTTCCGCTTCGAGCGAGGATGCGAGCGCGCCGGCAATGTCCTGCTGGTAGTAGCGGCTGTCGCCGATGCGGTTTAGTGCGTGCGCCTGTTCCTCTGCGGGGCCGTTCTCAGCTTCCAGTGCTTCCAGATAGACAGACCACGCACCCTCCGATTTCGCCGCCTCGGCGAGCGGGTCGATCGCCTCTGCGGCCGCTTTCAGGGATGCGAGATCGGTTAGGCCCGCACCTTCGGAAACGGTCTGCACCTGCGGCAGTACTGGTGGAGCGAACGCGATAGCCTGGCCCATCGCGGCAATCGCAAAGATATGACGGTGCATGTCGACGTGTCCCCCTAGAAACAGCGAGGATGTGGCATCGCAGGACGATCAATCGATCACAAGCTGGTAGCGTGTCTTTTTCGTGTTGGGGTTACGCAAAGTAATCGTGTGCCGGTGGGTATAGAGCGGCACCCAGCGACATGTGACGCGTTCGGCGACCTTCCTGCACAGCGACTGATCGCTGCTGTCACGAACGGAAATCTCCAGCGGCCTTCCTTCGAGCGCGGACAAACTGATCGCGGCACCGCGCCCCGACAGGAACGTCTGCTCAAGCGCGCGTTCTTCCTTTGGTGCGAGTTCTCCCACCATGAACCCCGGACCGAGGATCCGCCCTCGGGTAATGGCAGGCTGATCTGCGGCCGCCCGCCACCGGGCAAGGATGTCGTTCGCTTCTTCGCCGACCGGATGAAGGCCGACGGCATCCAGCCGCGAAAGCGCGAGAGAGAGGGCGGCACGATCGCCATCCTCGTAAGCCGACTGCGCGCGATACAGGACCGCCACCGCGGTTCTATCCGTATCCGAACGGGCCGCCGAGTGGCCCGCGAGTGACGCGCTGCGAGGCTCACCCGCCGATCCGGTGCAGCTGCTGGTCAGCGCGCCGAGCAGCGCCATTGCCAGAAGCTTGTTCATGGCGTCTCTCTGCGGAGCTGGAACAGTGCACCGGTTGCACTCGGAAGGCATTCCAGGATCATCGAATGACGTTGTGCGATTGCGGATGCGAGGGCAAGGCCAAGTCCTGCGCCCGGGCGTTCTTCGTCTCCCTTGGCGTCCGGCCCCCGCTGGAAACGCTCGAATATCCGCGTCCGGTCGGCTTCGGCTATGCCAGGCCCATCATCCGCCACGACGAGGACGGGGCCATCACCGAGCGTGACGCGGATTGTCCCTCCGCGCGGGACGTATTTGAGGGCATTGTCGAGGAGGTTGGCCAGCAGGCGCCCGAGCTGTGCTTCGTCACCGTCCAAGACAACGCCGGGCTCCACCTCCCACTGCAGGACCAACCCGGCATCTTCCGCGCTATCGGCATAGAGTTCGCACAAATTAGTAACGAGGGCGGACATGTCGACGGGCGTTAGCATCGATCGATCACTGAGGCGGGCTTTGCTCCACGCGATATCAAGCAGCGATTCCAACATGCTAACCAGCCGCCGGATTTCGCTGCGGGCTTCCGTCAGCCGCCTGGTGACTTGCTCGTCCGGTTGCGTTTCGAGTGCTTTGACCAGCCTCGCATCGAGGTGAGTCAGGGGGGTGCGAATTTCGTGGGCGAGCCTGTCGGTCGTATCGCTGTGGGCTTCCAACAGGTTCCGTACCCGGAGGATCACTTGCGCGCTATTGGCTGCGAGTTCGTCGATTTCGTCGCGGGTTCGTCTGGGGAGCTCTGGCATGGACGCAAGCTCATCGGGGTGCGACAGGGTGCGGTTGATGCGCGCGATGCGGCGCTTCAACCTGTCGGCAGAAAATTTGCCAAGCATCGCCACGACCAAAATGAGAATGGCCCCGCCAACCAGAAACACGGTTCGCACTCCGGCCTTCAATGACCTGGCCGGATCGACCTCATGTGCGACCAGCAGCCATCTATCCGGAGCAAGCCGGGTCGAACGGGCATGCGCACTGGAACGATGGCCTATCGCGATCATGCCCCGCTCCGAGATCGCCGCATCGAGATCCGGCCAGGCTTCCAGATCACCGGCGAGGCGGACCCCGTCTGTGCGCATAAGCAGGTAGTGCGGCGCTCCCCCGTCGGCGGGCCGTAATGCCAGGCGATCCTCGATCCTCCGTACCAGATCCGCTTCCCCGCTGCTGGAATAGATATCGGCCAGGCCGGCAAGATCGACATCGACCGCCTCGCGCGCACTTTCTTTCAGCGCGGCATCTATCGTTCGCTCCGTCAGCAACCAGAGCCCCAGCACCGTCAGGGCCGCCAGCAAAGTGGCGGCGGCGACCAACCGGGAAAAAATGGAACGTGCCGGTGACACTTCTATTTGCCGTCCAGCAATCGAAAGCCCGTGCCCCAGACCGTTTCCAGCGCCGGAGCGGAGAAGCCGTCCTCGAGCTTGCGCCGCAAACGTCCGATATTGACGTCAACCACATTGGTTTGCGGGTCGAACGACATGTTCCAAACATCGCGCAGCAGCATTTCGCGCGTTACCACCTCCCCGGCGTTTTCCATGAAGTAATGGAAGAGCTCGAATTCCCTCGGGCTCAAAGCGAGATGCCGGTTCTCGCGAAAAGCCGTGCGCGCTTTCAGATGGCACTCGAAGGCACCGTACAGGATCACCGCGCTATGCACCCTGCCCGATGCACGCCGGTGGAGGGCGTTCACGCGGGCCATCAATTCGGCGGCTTCGAATGGCTTGCCAAGGTAATCATCGGCACCGGCGTCGAGCCCTTCGGCGCGGTCGCTGGTGCGCCCGAGTGCGCTCAGCATCAGGATCGGTGTGTCTACCCCGCTCTCGCGCAGGCGGGCCAGGATCTTGAGGCCATCGTCATCGCCCAGCATTCGATCGAGTATGATGACATCGAACCTGTCCCGCCCCGCTATCCGCAGGCCGGCGGCTCCATCGCTTTCCCAATGCAGATCGTCGCCGCGAGACAGGGCGAGTTCCTTCACCCGCGTCGCGGTGTGCGCATCGTCTTCGATATAGAGGATTTTCAGTCCATCCACGTTCAGCCCCCCGCGCCCGGTATCCGGCCGCCTTCGGATAGCGCGCCCAGACAATTCGAGTCACCCGTTATCGCGTCAGTTTTTCGCGGGGCGCGGCGCATTCGACCACGCCAAACCTTCCCTGACCGCCCCCAGGTTGATTTGCTGCACTCCGCTGCCCTTGCCCGGAGCGTCGAAAATCCGCCATTCCTCTCCAGCCTGCTTGAACGCAACCCGAACCGAAACGTCCGCCCCCTGATCCCTCAGGACGGTCAATCCGCTTTTGCCGAGTTCGAAGGTCGAAGTGCCCTCCATCCCTTCCTTCTCGCCGGCGACTTTCTCCATGGGCAAACTGATGCCGTTGTCGAGCCGGAGTTCGACCGCTTCGATGTTCCGGTTGATACCCGCGATCCACTTCCCCCCGGTGGTAAAGTACATGTGCCCCGCGACGCCGAAAAGACCCGGACTGGACAGCCTCGCAAAGCCGGTTTTCACGTCCCCGTCGTGGGCCATGCGGTAGAAGTCGGGTTCGGTAGTATAACCGCCCCCGGTCCATGAACGCTGCGACCGCCAAAGGCCGAGGTGTCGCGAGGTGAATGTGCGTTCGGACGATCCGAGCGAAGTAAAGGCCATCGCGTCGGGAGCAGCAAAGCTGCTGGCTTCTTCCATCAGGCGGAGTTTCTCGAAAGCAGGAATCAACATAACCGTCTGCTTTACCAACCCGCAGGCCTGGTCCGCGATACTCGCGAAATTCGTCCGCAATCCCTGATACATCGCCTCGAGCTGAGGGTCTTCGTACTCGACGAAATGCCCTTTCGGAACGAACTCCCATTCGCGCCGATGGAAGCGCCAGTGCGTTCCCTCAACCGCGCATTGCTGCTGGTCGGTCGTCATGGCTGCCGGGGGCGTCCTGCAAGGCCCTTGCCACTACCCTCGCACGCTCGATCGTGACCTTGGTGTCGTCCGGCATGGCGCAGCCCTTCGCCTGCCGCGTGCCACGTTCGGACTGGTCTATCGCTGCGACAACTTCGTCCCCGCCGACCCGCGCCAACTGCCTCCCGATCTGCCCCTTGAGGACCTGGAACGCGCGCAATTCGCCGACGTCGAACAGCTGGCAGCTTTCGTCCGCACCAGCCGCGAAGGTGGCAATTCCGAACACTTCCATCAGCGGTCGGGCCTGCTGGTTCCCGGCCAAGATCTGGAGCCGTTGCTCCACTGGAATGTCTTCCAGGCTCTGAGCGTGCAAGGGTGCCGCGAGCGCCACCGCCGCAGCCAACGTTCCCCAGATCACCGATCGCATCGCAGTCTTCATCAGATTTCCTTCACGCAAGAGGGCTTGTCGCCCAGCCGACATGCACGCCGGAGGGCCTCCATCGTGGAGACCCCCGCAACTTCACCTTCTTCACTTTCCCCTGCGATGCGCGCCAGAGTGGCGCAGGCTTTCGGACTTCCGATTTCGCAAGCATGCGCCACGAGCGATTGCGCACGGGTTTCATCGACCCGGCCGCCAATGCCCTTCTTGTGCATCACCCCGTATGCAAAGCATGCCTTGGCTACGTAGAGATCGCAGGCGCTGCGCATGTAGCGAAAGCCGATGCCCGGAAAATAAGCGTCCTTCGGCCCCTGCGTATAGTAAAGGCCGAGGTTTGCGCAGGCGATCCCCACCCAATCGTCGCACGCTGCCTTCAGGGCCTGCTTGAGATCATCGACTTCGCCTGGCGCCTCGCCCGTCATCAGCGGTTCCAGCAGCGCGTCGCACCCACCGGCCCAGCCCACATTGCACAGCAGGACATTGCGCGCGCGCGTCTCCGCAGCGTCGGGTTCTTCGGCAGGAAGCATCGCGGCGCTGATGCAGGCTGCGAATTGCTGGTCCTCGCAAGCCCTCACTGCGTAACCGCGAGCCGCCGCGATGTCCGCCCCGATCTCTTCAGTCGTGCCAAGCAGTTCTGCGGCGTCGACACAGGCCTGCGCACCGCCGTGACGGCACTCCTCGCCCATGGCCAGCAGCGCGAGCTTCATCAGCCCATCGGGTTCGGGCGAGTCTGCCTGCGAGAGCGGCCCCAAAGCCGTCCCCGTCCGCGTGCAGGCGAGGTCGTCTCCCGCGCGACAGGCAGCGGCGAACATGCGCGCCGCCCTGATGTGATCCTTGTTGTCGGATGCCGTTTCATGCTCGATTTGTCCGCCGAGGGTGCAGGCCGCGGCCAGCCCCATGTCGCAGGCCTGCCCGTACATCGACAGTGCGGCATAGGTATCCCCGTCGCGCTCATAGGCAAGTCCGCCGCGATGGATCTCCATTAGAGCCTCGTCGTCGAAAGGTCGTTCTTTCGCCTCTGCGAATGTGCTGGTGCTTGCTGCAGCGAGAAGTACGGGCGCGAAGATCCGCGCCGCTACCGCAGTCAGTGTCCCGCGCATCCTGTTACCCACACCACATGCCCCCGCTCGCCTTTGCTTGTGCAAAGCCCGACGAAAGAGATCAATCGCTTGCGGCATTTCTGCCCTCCCCAAATTCATGTCAGTCCTGACGGGCCGGTGCATCGACCATGGCGCAGGCGCTGGACTGGCCGAGATCGCACGCCTTTTGCCGCAGCGCGCGAGCGGTTTGCGCATCGCCCTCGACGCCTTCTCCCGCTCCCCGCATATCGGACGCGAGCAGGCAGGCCCGCGCGCTGTTCGCTTCGCAGCCGCGCACAGCGAGATCATGGGCGCGCACGAGATCGGTCGGCACGCCCCGGCCTTCGCGCAATTGCCGCGCCGCGTTGGAACACCCTGCACCGTCTCCGCCATCGCATGAGGCGATGAATACGAGCAGCGCCGGGTCGCGCCAGCGCTCGTCCCCGCTGCGATCGGACAGTTGCATCCACATGATGCCGAGATCATTGCAGGCGTTGGCGATCCCACCGTCGCATGCCATCCCGAAATAGTCTCGCGCGGACGCCCAGTCGGCGTCATGCGCCAGTCCGTCGCGTGCCATGACGGCGACATTGGCGCACGCCTGCCATTGCTCTGCCCGGCAGGCGCGCTCCAGTAAGTCGTAACCCTTGATGGGGTCAGCCGGCCCACCGGTGCCGGTTGCCAGTAGGGCACCGGCTTGCCCGCAAGCCTCCATCGAATCCAGATCACAGCCTTGCAGGTACAACTCGCGCGCGGCGATCAAATTCTCGTGGTCGATTTGCTGGTCCGATGCGGCCTGCCGCGAAAGGACATTCGCCTGCCAGCTGCAACCCTGTCCAGACCCGGCTTCGCACAGGATTTCTGCGACCTCAGCCGCCACATCGAGCAATTGCGCACCCCCACGCCCTTCGATCAGCATCGGTACCAGCAGATGGCACGCATCGGTGTTGCCGAGTTCGCAGCCCCGCGCGAACATATCGCGAGCCCTGATGGCGCGCGCTTCGCCAGAAAGCTGGACGAGGATCCTCCCTGCATTGAGACAAGCCGCGACCTCCCCCGCTTCGCAAGCGCTCTCGACGGCCGATTTTTCCGACGCCGCGCCCTGGTCCGCGGGCGAGGCGCTCGAGGGAACCGACCAGGCCGCAGCCAGCGCGAAAACCAGGCCCATGCTGAGTAGTTTCAGGGCGAACGCGCCAATTAGTCCCGCTGCAACGCTCACTGTCCCAGCGCCTCAGCCATGGCACAGCCGTCCTGGATGCCCAGTTTGCATCCATTGGTGAAATAGCGCTTCGCCCTGGCGTGATCGGGAGCGGCTCCGGTCCCGTCGCGGTACATCATGCCCGCATTCATGCATCCGCCGGCGGCCCCGTTGTTGCATGCCTGCGCGAACTGGTCGCGGGCTTCGGCGAATTGCCCGTTATCGTAATAGCCGACGCCGGATTCGATGCATCCTTCGGCATTGCCGCTTTCGCACGCGATGGAGAAAGCCTTGTTCGCTCCCGCGGTATCGACCGCACCGCCTTGACCGTCACGTTTCATTATCCCGAGCGCATAGCAGCCATCCGCCGCGTAGCCGGGGCAGGCCCCGGCGAATGCCGTTCGCGCTTCTTCGAAGCGGCGCTCACCGGCGTCGCCGAAATAGAGGATCTGGCCCTGATTGTAGCACGCGCCCGCTTCGCCCGCCTTGCAGGCGAGCCCCAGCGGGCCCAGCGCCTCGGCAGGATCGGCCGGTCCGCCAAGACCATCCTTGAGCAATGCGCCATACTGGCCGCAGGATTTGAACAGGCCGGCTTCGCATCCGCGCCGATAGGCATCGCGCGCCTGCACCGGGTCCTTCGCCCCGCCCTGCCCCCGCCACGCCATCGAACCGAGATTGTGGCATGCCTCATCCTTGCCATCGCTCATGCACGCTTTCCGGTAGAGTGCGCGAGCAGCCGGGAAGTCACCCGCATTGTAGCGCGTCTGCGCTTGCTCTGCATTGCTTTGCGCCGCGGCGGGGGGAACTGCAATTGATGTCACCGACAGGACGGTAGCCGCAAGAAAAGGACGAAGATTCATGGCTGCTTGCTCCACGTTCAATTGCAAAGATATCGGTTTGCGTTGTTGTTCATCGTGCAATGGGCTGTGCGATAACGATTGCGCGTCTCGCGGGAGATTTCCGCTGCACTTTTCATCCGGGCTGGCTGGAACGAGGACGCGGATGAGGAGGACGAACGCGATGCCGCCGTTCTACCCGCCCCTGCCGCCCAGCGACGGCTCGATGCACCGGGCATGTTGGTGCAGTTGTAGATTCCGCAGTCATCGCCCCGGCTGCGCCGTGCAATCTCCGCATTCACCGCGGCATTGAGCCTGCCCGACGGGAACCAGTAATCGAGAACATAGAGATGGTCCTTGTAGACACTGCCCAATGCGCCCGCCTGCAAGGTCGCTTCGAGCGCAGTCCGCGCATCTGCCAGCTGGCGGCTGTGATAGATCGCCGCATAGATCGCGCTGTCGTATTTGCCCTGCCCGAGGAAGGATTGGACGACTTGCGAAGCGCGCTCGCGTTCGGCTAGGCGACGGCGCTGCGCTTCATGTCGTTCGGTCAACGCCTGCTCGATTTCCTGGCGTCGCTGACGCAGGCTTGCGGCGAATTCGCATACCGACCGCTGCTCGGCATGTGGGGGATCGCACGCCTTGGCAGCCACCTGTTCCGCCGGTGCGAATTCCCCAAGATTGTAGTAAATGCGCGCGAGATCTTCGCACGAGCGCCATCCGCCCTGATCGCAATTCACGCGCCGGTAGCGCAGGGCTTTCTCCGCGTCGAATTGATCGGACGACGCCTCTGCAAAGACTGTCTCGGCGACTTCGCACGCTGTCTTATCGAACAGCGAACACCCCTTGATCGCAAACCGGCCTGCCGTGGCCCAATCGGCTTCGATATCTTCGGATCCCTCGAGGTAGACCAATGCAAGACGGCCACACGAAGCCGCGTGGTTACCGCGGCAGGCCTCTTGAAGAAATCTCAGGCTGAGGAAAATATCGTATTGGTCATTCGCCGGGTCGGAATAGGCGAGCCCGACCGTGCCGCATGCGACCGACACCTTTTGCTCGCAGTCAGCGATAGCCTGGGCGATTTCGGGGTCCTCGCTGGCCTTGGCCGCGCTGGAGCCAAAGGCGAGGCCAGCGACCAAGACGAAGTTGAGTAAGCGCGAACTCGCCCCATCCATCCTGCCCGACTGCACCAAGCTGAAGAACGTGCGAAAAATGTGACCTGCCCCCTGTTCGTGATCCACATCAAGGTGAACGAACGATGGCAAACGGCCAATTTACAAATGCTGTTAGGTCTCGATTGAACTCGCAATAGCCAGGCGCCGACGCCAAAAGGCACAAAACGGCTTTCCCATACAGTTGGCCGACGCTTCAGCCAGCATTTGGCGCCTTGACCGGAATGACTGCGGACGGCCAAAAAGCTGCCATTCAGTGCCCATAGCATTCCTGCCGGGCGAGTCCGGAAATCAGAGAAATCTGCGGATTTTCGTCAATGGTGCGCCCGACAGGATTCGAACCTGTGGCCCCCAGATTAGGAATATGATTTTGACGCTACGGATTCAGGGATTGTCTTGCCCCATGCTGCATCCGTGTTGCACTCAGGTGAGCAATTCCGCCTGCGCTTTCGCCATTAGCTCTGCATCGCGGGCAGGATCGACAATCANNTGGCCGTAAACGTCCAGCGTCAGTTCGATGCTGGAATGCCCTAGCCAGACCTGCAGCCGCTTTAGGTCGATACCCTGCGCAATCCATGCGCTCGCTGCAGCGTGCCGTANGGCGTGGATGCCATAGCGGGCCTTGTANGTGGCCTTGTCGCCCTTCCCCACCTTGTCGGACACGCCAGCCGCAATCTGNAGCGGATAGAACCGGCGGCGCANCAGGTGGCCGTAGTCCTGCACNTTGCCCGCCTTGTTCGGNAANACGAGATCNAGCTCGCTAACCGGACAGCGCAGNTTCCANGCCTTNAACTCGCTGACCACCTTAGGCGGCAANGGAACGCTCCTGCGCCCTGCCCTCGACTTNGGCGGGCCTATCACGCAGTATTTATCGGCGCGTTGCGTCACCGTTACCGTCGCGCCCTTCAGGTCGATGTCCTGCCAACGCAGCCCGCGAAGCTCGCTTGCCCTCAGTCCGGAGAATATCGCCAGCGTTACGAACGGGCGAAAGTCATCGTCGGCATGTTCGAGCAGCGCCTTCAGTTCGGCCTTAGAGGGTATCTCGACGCGCTCCCGCTCCCGGTCGCCCTTATCTACCTTCACGTCCCGCACGACATTCTGGGCCACGAGACCGCGCCGCTGACTATCGCCTAGAATCATGGACAGGCCACGTATGGCTTTTGTCGCCAGCGACCTTGAGCGCGTCTCTAGCAGCGTATCGCGGAACGCCTCGACTTTAGGCCGTGTCAGCCTGGACAGTTTTTCCCCGCCTATCAGCGGCGCGATATGCAGGCGAACCAGTGTTTCATACTGGTTGATGGTCGCACGCTCAAGCTTCTCAGCTTCGGCACGCTTTACCCATAGCTTGGCTGCGGCGGCCACCGTAACCGATTGGCTGTCTGGCGTATGCACCCCCCGCGCAACCTGCCAGCTTGTATCAGTTGCCCATTGCTCCGCATCCCTCTTGCGCGCGAATTGCTTGGACCGGCGCTTGCCTGCTTGATCGCGGTAATCAACCAGCCACGCCTGCTTCGGCGTCCCGTCCGGCGCTGCCCACGTGCGCTTAAGAATGGCCGTCATGCGGTGTGTCCTCGGTGGTCCATTCCTGTGAAAGCGTATCGTAAGCAAACTTTGAGGCATCGAACTTCGCCAAGAGCGGCGCGACGTTGTCTATTATCTTCGGCGGTCCTTCCGCATCATGCGCCTCTTCATCACGCTCTCGGCTCAGGCGTGCCCGCAGGTCGCGCTCCCAACCAGCGACCTCCGCCCGCAAACTATCTGCACCTACACCTAAATTGTTCGCATAAGCCCATAGCCGAAGAAGCATGGAGTCTATTTCCACGATTATCGTTCGAGCCATCGTGCTGCGAACCGCCAATTCGAAGGTGCGGCGCACCGCTATTTCTTCGGCAGTCCATTCCTGAACATCCTCGGGTCCGTAATCCGTGAGTGCGTCCTCTAGCCAATCACTGGTCAAAGGTTTGACCCAGAGGTGCTCATGCGAAGGCTCCGTCTCCTTCAAGTCAGTAAGGAAATCTAGGTTTATTAAGCAGTAATGCCAATGCTTCTCACGGTTTGCGAGGCATATCGTAGCCTCAACAATGGAGTCACGAAATGTATTCCACGCAAGTCTAACCACAATATGGGCACGTTCAGGCGTCAAACCTAGCTCAATTAGGAGTAAACACAGCGCTAATTGGTAAAGTTGGGTGGCACCGTATTGCGCCTTTCTTCCCCTTCCCGAATTGATTCCTTCCGGGAAGCCGGACTTCTGCCATTGCTTCAATCGCGCAACAAACGCGTTTCTTCTATCCGGGTGAATATTGGCAAAGCCAGCGAGCGTCGACTCTACTTGTTTGAAATCTAGGGACAATTAGCACTCCTGACGAAAACGGTGGAAAAGGATACTTATCCCTTGCCCGTACACCGCGTAAGGTATATGTATCCCTTGCCATCAAGGGTGGCAAGAAAGGAAAGGCCGTTAAATGTTGGGACATGATCTAATCAAGGGCGCTGCCAGCGCCGCGAGCTACATCGGCGTTACGCCTAGAGCCGTTTACCATATGTGCGAAACCGGATTGCTGCCGCACGTCAAAAAGGGGAAGCGCCTCTACTTCCGCAAGTCAGAACTCGAGGCGGCATTCCGCAGTCAGGGGGCCGCGTGATGGAGCCCCAAACAAAAAACCTCCACGCCACGGTGGGTGGCGCAGAGGCTTCCAGTGTTCTTGGTCGGAACAGCGAAGCTTCTAGCACTCCGGTAGAGCGGCGCGCAAGGCATCAATACGCTGAGAAACGGAAACTCCATGCACAGGCCGCAGCGGCACTAGACGCCTGTGTCGCGCGGGCTGACGATGATAGTCAGGCCTACGAAGATGAACTTGCCAAGCTTGCTTCGGACCATTCCGATGCACTCGATGATTTGATGCTCCTGCCAGCGCCGAACGTCCGCGCTTTGGTAGAGAAAATACAGATATTCCACCGTCACCGTCTGGCTGATGGCTGGTGGCGTGGGCAAGAGATCGTCGCGATCATGGCGTGTGATGCCGAACGCCTGCTCGCAGGGAGGGACGTCGCATGAGTGCCCCCCTACCCTTCCCACAGGTCGGGCAACTGCTCGACGCGGCAAGCGCGGCTAAGCTGGTCGAGGCGCTGGTAACTATCCAGCAACTCAGCGGCGAGGCTGCAGCCATCCTGATTGACCGCATGGACGCTATCGAAGGCGATCCCGATGCCGAGGATGCAATCGGCCTGGAGGATGATTTCTCCCTGCAGATTGCCCACCTGTTCGGCCCCGGCTGTCCTATCGCTGATCCCGGCGGCTGCGAGCATGATGGGCGCGAACCCGTCCATGAGTTTTGACCCATGGGCGGGTTTAAGACCGACAAGCAGCAAAAGGTCGATCACGGCGGCAACTTCTACATGATGCCGCGCCGTGTGACGGGTAGCGTGGCGTGGAGGCATTTGACCTTCCGCGCCCGCGCCATCCTCGACGCTTTCCTACATGCTTTCGATGGGCACAATAACGGCAGGCTGATCTTCTCGATCCATGCCATCGGCAAGGCCATCGGCAGCAAAAACCACGGCCTAAATTCGAAGGCTGTTGCCGAGCTTATCGAGTTGGGCTTCCTTGAATGTGTAAGCGATGCGAACCGCGCTCAATCGAAGGCGCGGGAGTATCGCATCACGTTCATCGCGACCCACCAAAGCAACGGTAACGGCGTCGAGATCGTACCGGCCACGCATGAGTATAACGACTGGCGACCCTTGCACGCGCGGAAATTTGGCGGTGGCAGGACAACAACTACGGAGGCTGAAAGTTCGTCTGTAACAACAACTACGGTGAAAGGTTGCGTTGGCGAAACAACAAGCGACGCGACGGAAAGCTGCGGGCTTGAGGGCCTTTCCTTAGTTGGCGAAACAACACCTCTTCTATGTACCATTCCCCCCGGCTCGGAAGACCTCTCAAAATCTCCTGAAATTATCCCTCAAATGCACGCGGGCGATTTCCGCACTGAATTGGGCACGCTCAGGGTTTGGGCGCGGAAGGTAGTCGCGGACATTGGCTACGGCGGCAATCGCACCTTGGCCGATGCGGCGGGAATATCCGAAGTGGCATTGTCGAGGTTCCGGTCGGGCAAGAACCTACCGGATCAATATCGCGCGCCCCTGCAGCACGCGTGCGCACGCCACATCCCCTTCAAAGAACTGGCAGCATAGCGGAGGCGCACATGCTCAATGAACTGCAACACAACTGGTCGGCGCGACACTGGCGCATCCCTCGACGCAGCCGATGGGCCGGGGGCTTCCAAGCCGGGGCGGCGCACCTCGGCCACCGCCAGCCCAGCACAATTCTCACTCCTGCAAAATTCGTCCGGAGATAACCAATGACGAGAGACACCCGCGAACCGTGGAAGCGGAAGCGCAACACCGCACATGAGCGAGGCTATGGCAGCGCATGGCGCAAGGTCCGGCAGCAGGCATTGGAGCGTGACAGGCACCTATGCCAGGACTGCTTGGACAAGGGCCGCACAACCGTTGCCGAGCAGGTCGATCACATCATTCCGAAGGCCAAGGGCGGAACGGATGACCTGAGCAACTGCAGGTCCCTTTGCCGACCCTGCCATGACGACAAGAGCGCGAGGGACTTGGGACACCGCGTGAAGAAGCGCTTTGGCGCTGATGGGTGGCCAGAATGAGCGGGGGGACGGTGGAAACTCTGGAGGGTGCGCCTTCCTACATCGCCCGAAATCTCGCTTTTAGCGCTATTGCAGGTTTTCGCCCGCGCGCACGCGCATGCGCGCAAGGCGGCAGGGAACAAATAGCGTACACGCCACAAATGGGGGCCGCGCTATGAGCAATCTATCAGGCCATGTCACCGCCCTCATCGAGCGGATGAACCCCGAAGAAAAACGCGGCGCGCTGGCGATCCTCGATGCCCTGTCCCGGCCTTTGCAGAGGCGGGAGATCGAGGGAGCCATGATCGGGCGCGGCGTCAGCAGATCACAACGAAAGATCCTCTCCGCTTGCATCGAGCGGCTGCACATCATCGCCCTAGTCGGGCCGGAAACTGAAGGACACGACCAATGACCAATCCATTCCCCATGCCCACCAAAGAACAGCAGGCCCGCTGTGAGCGCGTCCAGGCGGCTCTCATTGCAGAGTTGAACTTGGCAGAACGCGAGGGTGCGCAACCTGCCGAACTGTTGTCTGCGCTGGCAGCGGCGGCGGCGGATGCAATCACCTGCATCGCAGGCTCAGATAAGGTCGCGCCATGGTTCGAAAAGCAGGCCGAAACCGTCCGGCAACTGCAACGCGGGACTTGACAAAGTTCCCTTTTTGTTCTATAGCAGGCCCGTTCTCGCGTTGCTGTCAATGTCGAGACACCAATCCTTCCCGCGGCTGTCCGCGCAGATTGGCTGAGAACCGGGCTTTTGCTCGACAGCTGAGGTGCGTCTAATGGACTACGCGGGTTCCCCGTTTGAAATCAAATCTCTTAGCGATAGCGGCGCTATCGAAGGCCTTCTTGCGGGCTTCGATAACGTGGACTCGCATGGTGACAGGATTGCCCCTGTAGCCTTCAGGCGCACGTTGTCGGAGCGTGGCACGCGTCCGCTACCCATGCTGCTCCACCACGACCTGAAGCGCCCTATCGGCGCATGGAAGGAATGGGCGGAAAAGCCGGACGGGCTTTACGTGAAGGGATCCCTCACCCTCTCGACCCGCGATGCCCAGGAGGCGTATTCGCTGGCGAAGGAGGGGGCGCTTACGGGCCTCTCGATTGGCTTCCAAACCAGAACTGCGCGCCGCGACTACAAAACGGGCGACAATCACCTTCTCGACCTCGACCTGATTGAGGGCAGTCTGGTGACGGTTCCCAGCAATCCGAAAACCCATGTCTCGACGGTCAAAGCAATCGGAAGTGCTGCCGACATTGCCGAGCTGCTGCGAGAGGCTGGCGTATCGGGCCGCAAAGCGAAGGCGGTGGCCGGCTTCGCATGGAAAACCATCAACGAACAAGACGACGACGCGGCAGCCGAAGCTGAAATCCGCGCCATTCTAAACGCCAGTGCCGCACGGATCGCGGCCATGGGAGACAAAAAATGACCGCACTTACCAAAGACTTCACTGACGCCGTTGAAAAGCAGTTCGAAAGCCTGAGCGGCGATGTTCGCAAGGCTCTGGACGAAGCTGGAACGGCCAAGGGTATTATGATGGAGCTGGAGCAGAAAATGGCTCGCAGCGCCCACTATGGAGGCGGCAGAGCTGCCCCACTGACTTGGGGACGACAGGTAGCCGATAGCGATCAGGTGAAGGCCCTTGAGGCTGTTACCGGGTCGCAGCCTGGCCGCGTCAAGATCGAGGTCAAAGACATCACTACGGCCACCGACAGCGGCGGCGCGCTGGACAATGCCATGCGCGATCCGACCGTGAACGCGCTTCCCGGCCGCACGCCTCGCATTCGTAACCTGCTGACCACGCTGAATACCAACAGCGGTAACGTGGAATACGTGAACCAGACCACTCGTGACAATCAGGCTGCGCCGCAAGTCGAGGGCGCACTTAAGGCTGAATCGGATTACGCATGGGAGCTGACGAACCTTCCCATCCGCACGATCGCGCACTGGACGAAAGCCAGCGTGCAGGTGCTTGCCGACGCGCCGCAGCTGCAGTCCATTATCGACACTGAGCTTCGCTACGGGCTTGCGCTGGCAGAAGACAACCAGCTGCTCAACGGCGACGGTACGGGCGTGAACCTCAACGGCCTGATTACCAACGCGACAGCCTTCAGCGACCCGCTTTCGGTTAGCAGCCCGACCATGATCGACACGGTTGGCACCGGCATCCTTCAGGTGTCGCTGGCGGACTTCATGCCGAACGGGATCGTGATGCATCCTAGCGACTGGATGCGTATTCGCCTGCTCAAGAATGCTGATGGCGAGTATCTTCTGGGCGATCCGCAAAGCAACCCCAGCCCATTGCTGTTCGGCCTGCCGGTCGTTGCGACCACCGCGATGTCGGTCGATAAGTTCCTGATTGGCGACTTCCGCGCTGCGGCTACGCTCTACGACCGCGAGGGCGCGAACGTGGCTCTCTCGACCGAGGACGGCGATAATTTCGTTCGGAACCTCGTGACGGTAAGATGTGAATCGAGGCTGGGCCTTGCCATCAAGCAGGCGACGGCTCTGAGCTACGGCGATTTTGGCAACGTAGCGTGATGACGGGGGCGGGTTTCAAACTTGAAGCCCGCCCGCCCCACCATCGCCGTTGATCGGAAATTTTCGCATCCACAATTCAAAATATGGGGGGCGGCATGGCTCTTAATCAGGTAATCTCGCGCTTGGCCGTGTCGCTGTCACTTGAGACGGCAGCCTTCGAAAAGGGGGCAACCAAATCCGAAAAGCGCATGAATAAAATGCGCCGCAAGTTCTCGGACTTCGGCAAGTCGATTGCCATTGGCGCGGCGGGCATCGGGACGGCCATTGCTGGCATTAACAAGGTCTTTGGCGACCTCGCCCAAAAGTCGAAGGAAATGGGCAACGCGGCGCAGGTCGCGGGCGAAAGTTTCGAGGACTTCCAGCGCCAAGCCTACGGCGCACGGATGGTCGGCGTCGAGTTCGACAAACTGGGTGACATTTTCAAGGATGTTCGGGATCGCATCGGTGACTTCGCCCAGACGGGCGGCGGGCCAATGGCTGACTTCTTCGAGAACATCGCCCCCAAGGTCGGCGTAACGGCCAAGGCGTTTGAGGGCCTAGGTGGGCGGGAATCCCTCCAGCTTTACTACGACAGCTTGAAGAAGGCGAACGTCAGCCAGGAGGATATGGTCTTCTACCTGGAGGCTATGGCGTCGGACGCTACCAACCTGATCCCGCTGCTTGAGAACGGCGGCGCGGCTTGGGAAAAGTATGGCGACAAGGCCGCTGTTTTCACCGAGGACCAGCGGGCGCAGCTTCAGCGTTACGAAGAGTCCATGAACAAGCTGGATAACTCGCTCCAGCAACTCGCGCTAACGCTGGTCGATAGCGGCCTTATCGACAAGTTCGCTAATTTCGCTGAGCAGCTTTCGGCAGTGACCGAAGGGTTCAGCGGCGTGGCTGTGGCTGCGAATGCGACCGATGAAGAACTCAAGAAAACCGAGGGCGCGCGCAAGTTCGGGGAGGATCTGCGCGGCCTGAGTGATGGCATCGACCGTTTCGTCAGCGACTACGATTTGGCCATGAACCGTTGGGCCGATGAGAACGCCAAGGTCCGCCAGCAAATAGCTGGCTGGGCTACCAGCATAGGCAACTTCTTTTCAGGACTTAGTGCCCGCGCCAGCGAAGCAATGCGTAACCTCTATGTGGGCGTGAAAACGTGGCTGCAGGANAAGCTTGGGGCCGTNTTCTCNTGGGTGCAGGACAAGATCAAAGCGGTAGAGCGCACCTTCTACTGGCTTGGCGACCAAGTNGTCTTCAACTCGCATATTCCCGATATGGTNGAGCGCATNGGCCAGCATATGAGCAAGCTTCAGGCTCTTATGGTCGATCCAGCCACNAGGGCGGCGAAGGACACGGAAGCGGCNTTCCGTAACCTNTCCNGAGAGGTNGGCGGCATCCTCGACCGGCTGTTCCCGAANGTCGCTGCGCTCAAAGCCATGAAGGATGATATCTCNTCCATTGATGCGGGCGTTAAAGCGGGGGTTATCTCTGCGGACGTTGGCGAGGAAGCGCGAAGCCGTGCGCGGCGCGTCGGCGCGGGTCTTGACCTTGAAGGCCCCAGCGCAACAGTTAGCGACGATATCCTGAACGCGCCGAAGCTCACCGAGGGAATGGAGAGCCTCACTCAGAAATTGAAGGGCGTAGGCGACACTGGTGAGGCACAGACTATGCGCCTGACAAACGCGCTGCAGAACCTTGGCGGCACCTTTGGCGGCGTCGCTGGCACTATCGCCAACCTTGCGACCAGCATTATCAATCCGGCGATGCAGTCGAGCATCGATAAGGTTTCTCAGCTACAAGCCGCGATGCAGGGCGTAACCGGGTTCCTTCAGAAGATCTTCGGCAACAAGGTGGGCGGTATTCTCGGCGGTGTCCTGCAAATCGCGGGGACCGTCTTCGGCGGCGGTGGCGGCGGCATACCCGGCTTCGCCAATGGCACCAGCTTCGCCCCAGGCGGCCTCGCAATGGTGGGCGAACGCGGACCGGAGCTTGTCAATCTACCGCGCGGTTCGCAGGTTTTTAGCAACAGCGATAGCCAAGCGATGATGCAGGGACGCGGAGCGCCGCAAAGGATTGTAATCGAGGACACGACCGGCCTGTTCAAGTTCCGTGTCGATCAGCAGATTGGCGCAGCCGCACCCACAATCATCCAGACCAGCGCGCAAGTTTCACACCAGCAAAGCCGATTCGCAGCACACAGGAGATTGCCACGATGAGCCACAAACCGAACAGGGACGCTGTATGGCAGGCGCTTAACCTAGCCTTCTATGCTTTGACTGAGGAGCTAGAGCAGGCCGGGGTCTTGGATCAGGACAAGCTTGCCGACCAAATCCTGCGCTATCAGGATGAGAACAACCCCGTTCTGATGGCCAACCTGAACGGACTGGCGGAAACCCTGCGCACCCGCCCCTTTGGGCCGCTCCGGCTTGGCGTCATTGACGGCGGCAAAGATGAGTAGGCGGGGTTGGCAGGAACACTCCGCTAGGGAAGCGGCGCGACTTAAGCGGGAAGCGTGGATCATCGGCGGGCTGATGGCGCTAGGCTTTTTGCTGACCGGCCTCAGCTTCATCCCGCAAGGGTGAGACGATGGGCCAAGCAAGATGAAGTCTCGCATAGGGTCGCGGTCTATGGTCAGACCCACCGCCTCAGGGTCAGGATGAGGGGTATTACCGCAAAAGGAAAGCGTTCGGACCCATTCGAACACCGATTGACCCATGTTCCGCATCTGTTCCAATATGCGGCATGGTTCGACACAAGCTGGATTCGGTTAATGAGTGCGCGCGGCGAGGCTATAACCTCAGGATCATCTGCGGCGGCTGTGAGCGCGTTGTCGAAGCCAATGCGGTCCTGATGATGCAAACCCTTCGCGGACAGAGCATGGCGCTCCACAAGCTAGAGGAACGCGCTAAGTGCAGCGAGTGCGGGCACAGGGGCGCAACCGTCATGCCATGCGAGATAAATTTCTAAATCTTCATCAGTTTTCTTCGGTTATCCCGTACTTGCTTGCGAACAAGTTCGACGTAAGCTTGGGCAATGGATGGGGCACACGATCAAGCAACGCATAAGCTGCGCAACGTCGAGCAGCAGGTGCAATCACTGTTGAGCCTGTTGGCTAAAGCGGCGGATGACATCGACAGGTTGGCCGAGGCCGGTTGCAATGCTGAAGCAATCGCACATGCGCGCCAACGAGCTGCGCGATATCGGAAATTGGCCGGGCACCTTTAACCGGTTCCCGTATTAAACCCATGCTGCACGGCTGGGACAGTTTGAAACTCCCTAGAATTGCGATTGGTCTGACTGAGATTCGCCTTGCAAACCGAAAAGCCCCGGAACCAATATGCGTTGTCGGGCCAAATTCGGGAAATACGGACACTACTCGGCCAAGGTGTATCGCTCCACATGCTGAGGAGCCTGGCAGGTGCATCGATTGCGGGCACCGTGGCGCGCTCGTCAACCGTAAGAGGTAACGGGTTAGGGTTCAGCGGAGGATAGCAAGACCGACTTGCACTGCGGTGACAAAAGCCGAAACTATAGCAGCACCAGCTGCTAACTGAGTTGCTCGAACCGCTTGCTTCTGAAGATCACTGTTTTGCGACTGAAGTTCTGCAAGAAAGGTCTCTTGATCCTCACTCTGCTTCTTGGTGAAGCGCTTCATGTGAACCAAGTTATTCCCTAGTTGGTTGCCGTGCTGGACCACCGCTTCGATCAACCTGTCCGCCTGTTCGTCTCGCAATGAACTGCCTCCTAACGCCATTCCATGTTGCGTCCATGTTGCATGGACTCGCCGAGAGTGCGCGGAAAAGGACGGAAATACAAGGGATTAAGCGTGCAGCCCCGTGCAACATGAAAAGGCCGCCGCACCGAAGTACGAGGGCCGTTAAGTCACTGAAGATTCATGATAAATGCTGGTGCGCCCGGCGTGATTCGAACACGCGGCCCCCAGATTAGGAATCTGGTGCTCTATCCGACTGAGCTACGGGCGCCCGCCGCCGCATTTAGCAGACGATCGCGCGCAGGCAATCAGTTGAGTTCGTCGGGCGGCGCGACCGGCACGAGCAGGGGGGCGACGGCGATGCCTTCCGCGACCATGTCCTCGGCCTCGTCGCGCGTGGCGCGCCCGTGAATGGGTGCGTTTTCGCTTTCTCCATAGTGCATTTCGCGGGCCTTCTCGGCAAAGCGATCGCCGACCCAGGTGCTGCTCTCGAGCGCCTTGGCCTGAGCCTTCGCCAGCGCTTCGAACGCTTGTTTGACGGCCGGGGGCATGTCGCCCGTGCTTAGCTGCGTGTTCTCTCCCGCCGGGGCTGCGACGGCATTGGCCTTGGCCGGAACTGAGGGGGCCATCGGCGCCTTGCCCACATCTTCGCACCCGCAGGCGGGACACTGCAGCAAGCCTTGCGCTTTCTGGTCCGAGTAATCGCTCGAGGACGAAAACCAGCCCTCGAAGCGGTGGCCTTCGCTGCAGGAGAGGTCGTAGACGATCATGCGGCGGCCTATGAGGCGATATGCCTGCGGTTGGCAAGGCTGGGCACCTGTTTGCGCACCTCGGCCACCCGCTTCAGATCGATATCGACGAAACCCAGTCCGGCCTCCTCTCCGCCCATGTCGAGCAGCACTTCGCCCCACGGATCCACCACCAGGCTGTGACCATAGGTCCGGCGGCCGTCCTCGTGCTCGCCGACCTGCGCCGCGGCCACGACGAAAGCGCTCGCCTCGATGGCGCGGGCGCGCTGCAACACGTGCCAATGCGCGGCGCCGGTCGGTACGGTAAAAGCAGCGGGTATGGCGATGCAGTCGCAGCGCGCGCGCCCCAGCGCCTCGAACAAGGCAGGAAAGCGAATGTCGTAGCAGACGGTGAGGCCGAGCCGGCCGAGCGGCGTGCCCTCCACCAGCCCGACGCTGTCACCTGCACGATAGGCATTGGATTCGCGCCAGCTTTCACCGCTTGCCAGGTCGACATCGAACATGTGAATCTTGTCGTATCGCGCGGCAATCGTGCCGTCCGGCGCGATGACGAAAGCGCGGTTGACCCATTCGCCCCCGCCACCGCCATCGAGCGCGAGCGAGCCGAGCGATACCCACAGGCCGTGCTGGCGCGCAGCTTCACGGACACGGGCAAGGACGGGCGAAGCGTCTTCGCTGCAGATCGACCGGGAAGCGCGATCGCGATCGCGATCGAGCAGGCCCGACATTTCGGGCGTGAACAGCATGTCGGCGCCCCCGGCCGCAGCCTGTGCGACCGCGTCTTCGAGCGCTGCAACATTGGCCCCGGGATCGATGCCCGAAGTCATCTGCAGGACAGCGACGCGTGCCATTCAGCCCGCCAGCAACGCGTCGAGCTTGCCTTCGCGCTCGAGCGCGGCGAGTTCGTCCGAACCGCCGACATGCGTATCGCCGATGAAGATCTGCGGCACGGTCCGCGCGGTAGGCGCGCGTTCCAGCATCTCTTCGCGCTTCGGCCCGCCCATCGTGATGTCGTGTTCGCTATAGTCCACGCCCTTCTCGTCGAGCAGGCGCTTGGCTCGGACGCAGAATCCGCAACCGAATTTGGTGTAAATGTCGACCGGGTGGTGGCTCATTGATATTCCCTTGTTTTCCGCGGCGAAACTAGCGCGCGACAAGAAGTCTTGAAAGCGCAAAGGACGCGCCTATCTCGAAAATACCGTCACGGTGTTCGTGGCGGCGACGGGGCGCCGATACCGGGCCCCGCCATCATAGAATCGCTCACAAGAGGATTTGTTTCGATGAACCGTATGGACCTTACGCCTTTCCGCCGCTCCACCGTGGGCTTCGACCGTGTGTTCGACCTGATGGAACGTCAGGCTCGCAATGCCGGCGGCGACAATTACCCCCCCTTCAACATCGAACGCCGCGGCGATGACGAATATCGCATCACGCTGGCGGTCGCGGGCTTCCGCAAGCCGGATCTCGATATCGTTGCGCAGCAGAACCTGCTCGTCGTGACCGGCAAGAAGCGCGACGAACTCAACGACGGCGAAATGCTGCATATCGGGATTGCCAACCGCGGATTCGAACGCCGTTTCGAACTGGCCGACTATGTCCGCGTGGCCCATGCCGACCTGGCCGATGGCCTGCTGGTCATCGATCTCGTGCGCGAAGTGCCCGATGCGATGAAGCCGAAGAAGATCGCCATCGGCGAAACGCAGCCGCTCGAAGTCGTCAAGGACGATGAGCGCGACGGCGACACGACCAAGGCGGCCTGATCCCGCCTTCACCTGCACTGGTGAAATGAATAGGGGGCGGAACCAGGTTCCGCCCCCGCGACGTTGAACGCCGCCAAACCCCGAAATCGGCCGTCCGGGTCGCAGAAGACAACCGGCTTCGAAGCAAGCCCCGCCTCGTGCTGGCAAAGCATGTGTCTCCATGCGCCCACACCCGAGGTGTGGAACAGCCGTATTCTGGCCCAAACATAACAAAAGATAAACCGGTCTCGTGCCCGCGACATCATTTTGTCGCATAGCTACAAGCGTAATTTCGACGCCTCCAACGAAATCAGAGGCTTAAAATGCCGCCATCTCGGCGCTGGATCAGACCAGGCGTGCCTGTTCCAGCGCCGCGCCGACGAAACCGGCGAACAGCGGGTGCGGTTCGAAGGGCCGCGATTTCAGCTCGGGATGGAACTGCACGCCCACGAACCATGGGTGATCGGGGCGTTCGACGATTTCGGGAAGCAGGCCGTCGGGTGACATGCCCGAGAAGACCAGGCCCTGTTTCTCGAGCGGCTCGATATAGGCCCCGTTCACTTCGTAGCGGTGGCGGTGGCGTTCCGAGATGCTGGTCGCTCCGTGATAGACCTGCGACACGTGGCTGCCTTCCGCAAGCCTGGCATCATATGCACCCAGCCGCATGGTCCCGCCGAGATCGCCGCCGGCTTCGCGTTTCTGGAGACCCTCTTCGGTCATCCATTCGGTGATGATGCCCACCACCGGTTCTTCGGTCTCGCCGAATTCGGTCGACGAGGCGCGGGCAAAGCCGGCCTCGCGCGCGGCGTCGATGCACGCCATCTGCATGCCAAGGCAGATGCCGAAGAACGGCACCTTGCGTTCGCGGGCGAAACGGACTGCCGCGATCTTGCCCTCGCTGCCGCGCTCACCGAACCCGCCGGGCACGAGGATGGCATGCATGGGTTCGAGCTTGGCGGCAATGTCGGCATCGTCGCCTTCGAACACTTCGGCGTCGATCCACTTGATGTTGACCTTGACCCGGTGCGCCATGCCGCCGTGCACCAGCGCCTCGTTGAGCGATTTGTAAGCATCCTGCAGGCCGACATATTTGCCGATCACGCCGATGGTGACTTCGCCCTCGGGGTTGGAATGGCGATCCACGACGTCGTACCAGCGCGACAGGTCGGGATCCGGCGCATCGGTTATCCCGAAGGCGCGCAGCACTTCGGTATCGAGCCCCTCGCCGTGATACTGCAGCGGCACGGCATAGATCGACGGCGCGTCCAGCGCCGGAATGACCGCTTCCTGCCGCACGTTGCAGAACTGCGCGATCTTGCGGCGGTCGGATTCGGGGATCGGATGCTCGGCGCGGCACAGCAGCACATCGGGCTTGATCCCGAGACTGGCCAGTTCGCGCACCGAGTGCTGCGTCGGCTTGGTCTTCAACTCGCCCGCCGCGGCAATATAGGGGACCAGCGTGACGTGGACGCTCAGCGTCTGCCACGGCTCCAACTCGTTGCGCAGCTGGCGGATGGCCTCCATGAACGGCAGGCCTTCGATGTCGCCCACGGTTCCGCCGATCTCGCACAGCACGAAGTCATGGTCGTCCTGCCCGGCCAGCGCGAAGGCCTTGATCTCGTCGGTCACGTGCGGGACCACCTGGACGGTCGCGCCGAGGTAGTCGCCGCGGCGTTCCTTGGCGATGATGTCCTGGTAGATCCGGCCCGAGGTGATGTTGTCGCCCTGGTGAGCCGATACGCCGGTGAAACGCTCGTAATGGCCGAGATCGAGATCGGTCTCTGCCCCGTCGTCGGTCACATAGACCTCGCCGTGCTGATAGGGGGACATCGTCCCCGGATCGACGTTGAGATAGGGGTCGAATTTCCGGATACGGACCTTGTAGCCACGCGCTTGGAGGAGGGCAGCAAGCGATGCTGCCATGAGACCTTTGCCAAGCGAGGAGACCACGCCGCCGGTGATAAAGATATACCGCGCCATGGGGGTCGAGCCTTAAGCTGTGGGATTGAGTCGGGGCAAGCGCAAACGCACATGGATCGCGCCATTCGCACGGCGCAATCCACAGCTCTGCGATGGAATGGAGATTATTCGGTCGCGCCGGACAGCGGATCGCCGTCCGCAGGAGCGCCCANGGGATCGGCGGCAGGAGCNGCTTCGCCGGTCGTGGCCGCACCCAGCGGATCGGCCGGTGCAACCGTGCGATCGAGCGTCGATTCGATGGCGTCGCTGCCGGTCGTCTCGACTGCGACTGCAGCCAGCGCGATCGACAGGACGACGAACAGCACCGCGAGCCATTTGGTCGAACGGGTCAGGAAATCCGCGGCTCCGCGCGCGCTGAGCATGCCCGACGGGCTGCCACCGATACCAAGCCCGCCGCCTTCGGAGCGCTGCATCAGGATGACGCCGACAAGCGCGGCTGCGATGATCGCCTGGACGACGGTTAGGAACAGGAACATGCGAATACTCTTGGAAAGGCTTTAGCGGAGCTCAGGCGCATCTAGACGCGCCGGCGGCAAACGGCAAGGTCGGGTGCGATCAGGCCTCTTCGGCTTCGGAGGCGCCGACCACGATCCCGAGGAAGCTTTCCGCCGACAGGCTGGCACCGCCGACCAGCGCGCCGCCCACATCGGGGGTCGCGAGGATCTCGCGCGCATTGTCGGGCTTCACCGAACCGCCATAGAGGATGCGGACCTTGGCGGATTCCTCTTCGCCATAGGTTTCGTCGAGCAGCCGGCGGATCGCCCCGTGCATGGCTGCGATATCCTCGCCGGTTGCGGTGCGCCCGGTACCGATCGCCCAGATCGGTTCGTAAGCGATCGTCAGGCGTTCGGCGGGATCTTCGACCACCGTCAGAGCGGCCTTGATCTGGGCCAGCACGTATTCTTCGGCCTTGCCCGCGTCACGCGTATCGAGCGGTTCGCCGCAGCAGAGGATGATGCGCAGGCCCGACTCGATGGCCGATTCGATCTTGGCGTTGATCAGTTCGTTGCTTTCGCCGTGGCCCTGGCGCCGTTCGCTGTGGCCCAGGATCACGAACTTCGCGCCTGCATCGGCAACCATCGAGGAATTGATGTCCCCGGTATGCGCACCTTCCGCGCCCGGGTGGCAATCCTGCGCGCCGACGCCGATCTGTTCGGCTTCCTTATGGACCGCGTGAATCAGCGTGTAGGGAGGCGCCACGGCGACCTCGACCTTCATGTAACGCTGCGCGGCACGATCGATCGCGCGTGCTTCGGAAAGCATGGCGCGCGTGCCGTTCATTTTCCAGTTTCCGACGATGTAGGGCCGTTCGGCCATGTCTTGGTCCTGCGATTTATTGAAATGTGTGGCCCGCTATATGGGGCTTGGAATGCGCTCCGCTAGACAAGGTTTCTTCCCGCGTCAAAACCCTTTGCAACCTGTTGCCGCGAGGTCGCAGGGGGGATAAAGCGCCCCAACCCATCCAGGCTCCGCCTGAACAACAGCAGCCATCCAACCGGATCGTCCGTCTATCATGTTCCAATTCTTCCGCAATTTCTTCAAGACCAAGCTCGGGCTGGCAATCGCGCTCGCCTTCCTCGGTCTGATCGCCCTGGCGTTCGCCAGCGCGGATGTTTCGTCCACCGGGACTTTCGGCGGTATCGCGGGCGGTGACCGCGTGGCTGTCGTCGGGGATGAAAAGATATCCACCGCGGATCTGATCCAGGGCGCGAACAACGGGCTCGACCGGGTGCGGCAGGACCAGCCTACGGCCACCATGCAGGCCTTCCTACGCGGTGGGGGGCTCGATTCCGCGCTCGAAGCGCTGATCAGCCGCGCCGCGCTGAAGGAGTATGCCCAGCGCTACGGGCTCCGGGCGGGCGACAATCTGGTCAACAGCGAAATCCGGATGATTCCCGCGTTCCGCGGCCCAGACGGCAATTTCAGCGAGGATACCTATCGTCAGGCGCTGGCCCTGCAGCGGCTGAGCGATGCCGACGTGCGCGAGGACCTGGGGATCGGCCTGCTGTCGCAGCAGATGCTGCTTCCCGCGAGCTTCGGAGCGACCGTGCCCGACAAGCTTGCGTACCGTTATGCGCAATTGTTCAAGGAACGGCGCGAAGGTTCGATCGCGTTGCTCCCCGCAGCGACATACGCCCCGAGCGGCGCAGCCGACCCCAAGGTCTTGCGCGCCTATTACGATGCGAACCGTGATGCGTTCGTACGGCCGGAACGCCGGNCGATCCGCTATGCCACCTTCGACGCGGCAGCACTGGGCGACCGGGCGGAACCGACCGATGCCGAAATCGCCGCGCGCTATGAACGCGATGCCGAACAATACGCCGCTGCTGAAACCCGCGACGTCACCCAGCTGATCGTACCGACAGAAGCCGCCGCCAAGTCGATCCGTNACCGCGTTGCCGGTGGCGCGTCGTTCGAACAGGTCGCCCGCGAAGCGGGGCTGCGCGCTTCGCCCGTGGTCGATGTCGTTCGCGAAGGTCTCGCGAGCCAGGCGTCGCCTGCGGTCGCCGCAGCCTATTTCTCCGCCGAACGCGGCGCGATGACCACGCCCGCGCGCAGCCCGCTGGGCTGGCATGTCGCGCGGATCGACGCGGTCGAAACCACTCCTGCCCGCTCGCTGAGCCAGGTGCGCGGCGATATCACCGATACGCTGCGCGCGGAAAAGCGGGTGCGCGGCCTGGCCGATCTCGCAAGCGAGATCGAAGAGCAGCTCGGAAACGGCGCCACGCTCAGCGAAGTGGGCGAAGAACTGGGTCTCGAGCTGGAAACGGTCGGCCCGGTTCTCGCCAATGGCCAGCTGTTCGACGAGCCCCGCAGCACGGTCCCCGAGGTGCTCCAGCCCGCCCTTGCCACGCTGTTCCAGATGGAAGTCGAAGAACCCGAGATCGCCCCGATCGAGAGCGGGCAGACCTATCTGGTTTACGAAGTGGACGATATCACGCCCGCTGCCGTCGCCCCCTATGCACAGATCGCCGATGCGGTCGAAGCGCGCTGGCGTGCTACCGAGGGCATGAAAGCCGCGCAGGCCGCGGCCGACCGGGTGATCGCACGCGTGCGGTCGGGCAAGACGATGGCCGCCGCGCTCGCCGAGGAGGAGCGCCGCGTTCCCCCCGCGCAGAGCGTCGACATGACCCGCGAAGATCTCGCGCGCCAGCGCGAACAGCGCATCCCGCCCCCGATCGCCCTGCTGTTCAGCATGGCCGAGGGAACGACGAAGCGGCTCGAAGCGGGCAACAATGCCGGTTTCTTCGTGGTCGATGTCGATGATATCACCATGGGCGANATCGCCGGCGACGATCCCCTGATCGCGCAGGCCACCCGCCAGATGGGTCCGCTGCTGGGCGAAGAATACGCCGAACAGTTCAGCCGCGCGATGCGCGAAGAACTGGGCGTCTCGCGCAATGCCACGGCGATCGAAGCCGTGCGTGCCCAGCTCTCCGGCAACTGAGGTCCAGTTGGATAACGGCCTGAAAGGCGTCGACCGGGCGCGCACCGCACTGGCGCAGGGCACTCCCGCGCTGATCTGGCGCGAAATCGTGGCCGATACCGAAACCCCTGTCGGCGCGGCGCTCAAACTGTTCGAGGAAGGGCGCGGCGATTTCCTGCTCGAATCGGTCGAGGGCGGTGAAGTCCGCGGCCGTTACAGCCTCATCGGGCTCGATCCCGATCTGGTGTTTCGCGCGACGGGCGACAGCGCGGCGATCAACCGTCGCTGGCAGCACGACCGCGAGGCTTTCGAGCCCTGCGATGCCGGCACGCTCGACAGCTTGCGTGCACTGGTCGAAAGCTGCCATTGTGCTGTTCCCGGCGAACTGCCTCCCGCCCTCGCCTGCCTCGTCGGGCATTTCGGCTATGAGACCATCGGGCTGGTCGAAAAACTCCCGCGCCCGCCGCAGAGTGCGCTTGACGTACCCGACATGCTGTTCGTGCGGCCGACCGTGCTGCTGGTGTTCGACCGGCTCAGCGACGCGCTGTTTTGCATCGCCCCGGTATGGGCGGGCGGTTCGATCGAACGTTCGGGCGAACGCATCGACGAGGTGCTGCGCAGGCTCGCCCGGCCGGCGATCCCGTCGGAAACACGCGCCGCCGATCATCCCGAACCCGCTCTGACGCCGACGATGCCCGCCGCGGACTACGAGGCGATGGTGCTGCGTGCGAAGGACTATATCGAGGCCGGCGACATCTTCCAGGTCGTGCTGTCACAGCGCTTCGCCACCCCGTTCGAACTGCCGCCGATGGCGCTTTACCGCGCGCTCAGACGGGTCAATCCCTCGCCCTTCCTCTATTTCCTCGACATGCCCGGGTTTGCGATCGTGGGGTCGAGCCCGGAAATCCTGGTCCGCGTGCGCGAAGGCGAAGTGACCATCCGGCCCATCGCCGGCACTCGCCCGCGCGGCGCGACGCAGGCAGAGGATCGCGACGCCGAACGCTCGCTGCTGGCCGACCCGAAGGAACGCGCCGAACACCTCATGTTGCTCGACCTGGGCCGCAACGATGTCGGACGCGTGGCACAATCGGGCAGCGTGACCGTCACCGACAGTTTCATGGTCGAGCGCTACAGCCACGTGATGCATATCGTCAGCAATGTGACCGGCCAGCTCGATCCGGCGAAAGACGCGATCGATGCGCTGTTCGCCGGCTTCCCCGCGGGCACGGTCAGCGGTGCGCCCAAGGTGCGCGCCTGCGAAATCATCGCGGAACTCGAGCCGGCGACGCGCGGCCCCTATGCCGGCGGCGTGGGCTATTTCGCGCCCGATGGTTCGGTCGACAGCTGCATCGTGCTGCGCACTGCCGTGGTGAAGGACGGAACCATGCATGTGCAGGCCGGCGCGGGGATAGTCGCCGATAGCGAACCCGCGTATGAGCAGAGAGAATGCGAAGCGAAAGCGGGCGCCCTGCTCGCTGCGGCGAAGGAAGCCGTCCGCCTCGCGAAGGAACCCGGATTCGGCCAATGAGAACGACACTTGCCGCGCTGGCGCTGCTCGCGCTGACTGCATGCGAAGCCCAACCCGAGGGCGAACCGGTGGCCCGCGCGCGGATCGACGGACAGCCGCAGGATGCAGCCGGCGACACGCCCACTCCGGCGGCGACACTGGCGAGCCAGGTCGAAAGCGCCTGCCGCTCGATCATTTTCGAAGATACGCCGCTGACGCACTGCCTCGCGGTGCCCGAACGGCACCAGATCTCGACTGCGCTCGACCGGGGCGGATCGCGCTACGGCAGCCTCGCCAGATATGCCGATGCCAATGACGGCGACACCATCGCCTTCGCGATGAACGCGGGGATTTTCGGCGAAGGCGAACGCCCGGCGGGCTATTTCGTGGAAAATTCCGAACGATTGAGCGAACTAGACACCGGTTCGGGCTCGGGCAATTTCTACATGAAACCCAACGGGGTGTTCTACGGCAGCAGCGGCGACTGGCAGGTGCGCGAGACCGACTGGTTCCTCGCCAATGTCACCGACCGCCCGCAATTCGGCACGCAGTCGGGGCCGATGCTGATCGTCGACGGCAAGATCCATCCGCAGATCGTCCATGACGGCCCGTCGCGCAAGATCCGCAATGCGGTGGGCATCGATGGCGAAGGGCGCGCGCATTTCGTGATTTCGAACGCCCCGATTTCCTTCGGCAAGCTCGCCCGGTTCTACAAGAACGAGCTCGAGGCCGAGAACGCGCTGTTCCTCGACGATACCGTGTCGCTGCTGTGGAATCCGGCGACCGACCGGCTCGACACCGGTGCCGCCATCGGCCCGATCCTCGTGGTCAGAAAGAAAGCAAGCGAATGACCGATACCCGCCGCAAGCTCTATCCGGAGATCGAACCCTACGAGACCGGCATGCTCGATGTCGGCGAAGGCCATTCGCTGTATTACGAGCGCGTCGGCACACCGGGCGCCAAGCCGGCGGTTTTCCTGCATGGCGGGCCCGGCGGGGGCATGGCTCCCGATCATCGCCGCCAGTGGGACCCTGAACTCTACGACGTGTTGCTGTTCGACCAGCGCGGTTGCGGCAAGTCGCTGCCCTTTGCTGAAATAGAACACAATGACACATGGCGCATCGTCGAGGACATCGAGCGCTTGCGCGAGATGTGCGGACACCAAAAGTGGCAGGCGTTCGGCGGCAGCTGGGGTTCGACGCTCGCGCTTGCCTATGCGCAGAAATATCCCGACCGGGTGAGCGAGCTGGTGCTGCGCGGCGTGTTCCTCGCGCGGCAGCAGGAAAAGTCGTGGCTCTACGATTATGGCGCGAGCGAGATCATGGCGGAGCAGTGGGATGCGTTCACCGGTCTCATTCCCGAAGCCGAGCGCGGCGATCTCGTGCGCGCTTATTACAACCGCCTGACCAGCGAGGACGAGGCGACCCGGCTTGCCGCGGCGCGCGAATGGTCGCTGTGGGAAGGGCATGTCGCGACACTGCTGCCCAATGAAGACCTGCTCGAAGGCTTCGGCGATCCGGCCAAGGCGGTTCCGTTTGCACGCATCTGCGCCAAGTTCTTCCTCGAGAACTTCTTCCTCGAGGAAGGCGAGCTCCTGCGGAACGTGGATTCGCTGGCTGGAATACCCGGGATCATCGTTCAGGGCCGCCACGACATCTGCACCCCGCCGGGCGCGGCATGGGCGCTCAAGAAGGCCTGGCCCGAAGCCGACCTGTGGATCGTGCCCGATGCCGGTCACAGCGCCGGTGAACCTGGCATCGTCGATGGCCTCGTCCGCGCCACGGACAAGCTGGCCGGCAAGACCGCCTGATCGGCTGCGGGGCACGCGGTGCCGGCCGCGCTGGCCTGCAAACCTTTCCTTGCTTGAAAGCGCGTCGCCATCGCTTCAAGGACTGTATCGATGACCGACAGCCCATCCATTCTCGTAATCGACAATTACGACAGCTTCACCTTCAACCTAGTCCATTACCTGATGGAGATGGGCGCCCGCGTGGAGGTGGTGCGCAACGATGCCATATCGGCGGACGAGGCGATGGATGGCGGTCATGCGGGCTATCTGATTTCTCCCGGACCCTGCACTCCCAACGAAGCCGGCATCAGCCTCGATATCGTCGAGGCCTGCGCGGCAGCGGGCAAACCGCTGCTCGGCGTTTGCCTCGGCCACCAGGCGATCGGCCAGCATTTCGGCGGCCGCGTGGTGCGCGGCGGTCTGATGCACGGCAAGACCTCGCCCGTCACGCATGAAGGTGACGGGGTGTTTGCCGATCTGCCCTCGCCCTTCACCGCGACGCGCTACCATTCGCTGGTGGTCGAAGACATTCCCGATTGCCTGGCGATCAACGCGACCAGCGAGACCCCGGGCCTCGACGGCAGCAGCGTCATGGGGTTCCGCCACCGCGATCTTCCGCTCCACGGTGTCCAGTTCCACCCCGAAAGCATCGCCACCGAACACGGCCACGCCCTGCTGGCGAACTTCCTTGCCATCTGCGGCATCGCCGCCAAGGTGCCCGCATGAAACAGCTCCCCGATGCCACCCGGCACCTTGCCGAAGCCGAGGCCGAGGAAGTCTTCGGCTGGATCCTCGACGGCGAAGCCGATGACGACGCGATCGCCCGTTTCCTGGTCGACATGTCGGCGCGCAGTGAAACCTCCGAGGAAATCGCGGGCGCGGCGCGTGCCCTGCGTCACCGGATGATCCCCATCGCTGCGCCCGAGGGCACGGTCGATTGCTGCGGCACCGGGGGCGATGGCCACCATACGCTCAACGTATCCACCGCGGTCAGCCTGGTCGTGGCGGCCTGCGGCGTCCCAGTGGCCAAGCACGGCAACCGCGCTGCCAGCAGCAAGGCGGGCGCGGCCGATACACTCGAGGCGCTCGGACTCGACATGGAAGCGGCAGGCCGTAGCGCGGAGAAGACGCTCGCCGAACTGGGCATCTGTTTCCTGTTCGCCAAGAACCACCACCCGGCAATGGGCCGGATCCAGCCCATCCGCCAGAAGCTCGGGGTGCGCACGATCTTTAACCTGATGGGGCCGCTTTCCAATCCCGCCGGGGTCCGGCGCCAGCTGATCGGTATCGCCCGCCCCGCCTATGTGCCGATCTATGCCGCGGCCAAGGCCCGGCTCGGAACCGAGCGCAGCTTCATCGCCTCGGGCGACGAGGGCCTCGACGAACTCAGCCTCGCGGGCGGCAACGAACTGGCCGACGTGACGGGCAACAGCTTCGAAATGCGCCGCGTGCTGGCAGTGCAGGCCAATCTGCCGCACGCCCCGGTCGAAGCCATCCGCGGCGGCGATCCGGCGCACAACGCCCACGCGCTCGAGGCGCTGCTGGCAGGCACCCCCGGCCCCTATCGCGATGCGGTGCTGTTCAACGCATCCGCCACGCTGATCGTCGCCGGCCGGACCGACGATTGGACCGAAGGCGCCCAGATCGCTGCCGAGGCGCTCGATTCCGGCGCTGCCTTGACCCTCCTGCGCGACTGGATCGCACTGAGCGTTTGACATGAACAAGCTGGAAGAAATCTGCGCCACCAAGCGCGAAGAAGTGGCTGCCCGCAAGCAGGAACGCTCGCTGTCCGATCTCGAAACCGCGATCCGTGCGCAGACCCCGCCGCGCGGGTTTCAGGCTGCACTCGCCCGCGCGCAGGATGACGGCTTCGGACTTATTGCCGAGATCAAGAAAGCCTCGCCGTCGAAGGGCCTGATCCGCGCCGATTTCGAGCCTGCGGCGCATGCCAGGGCCTATGCCGCAGGGGGCGCGACATGCCTTTCCGTGCTGACCGATGCGCCCTATTTCCAAGGCCATGAGGATTACCTCATCGCCGCCCGCGAGGCCTGCGACCTGCCCGTCCTGCGCAAGGATTTCATGGTCGACCCGTGGCAGGTCGCCGAAGCACGCGCGCTCGGTGCCGATGCCATCCTGATCATCGTCGCGGCGCTCGATGACAGCGTCATGGCCGAGATCGAGGCGGCCGCGCTCGACCATTCGATGGATGTGCTGATCGAAGTCCACGACGCCGCCGAAATGGACCGCGCGGCGCGGCTTTCCTCGCGGCTCATCGGGGTGAACAACCGCGACCTGAAAACCTTCACCACCGATCTCGCAACGACCGAGCAGCTTGCCCCGCGGGCCCCGGCGGAAAGCCTGCTGGTGGGGGAGAGCGGCATCAGCTCGCATGCGGATTGTGCCCGTCTCGCAGGTTCGGGTGTGCGCAGCTTCCTCGTCGGCGAGAGCCTGATGCGGCAGGCCGATGTCGCTGCTGCGACCAGGACGCTGCTTCACGGCTGAACCGTCGCGTCCGGGGCAAAGCAGGAACAGCTGTTCTCGCCTCCATACCGTCAAACCGGCGCAATTGCTTGACTTGCCGATTCGGGTTGCCTACTTGTTCCGTATTCGTTCACAGCTTTGTGAACAGGCGATACGGGAGTTCGCACCATGCTGACCGCCAAGCAGCACGAATTGATCCGCTTTATCCAGCAACGCCTGGAAGACACCGGCATTTCCCCGAGTTTCGAGGAAATGAAGGAAGCCCTCGACCTCAAGAGCAAGTCGGGCGTTCACCGCCTGATCTCGGCGCTCGAGGAACGCGGTTTCATCCGCCGGCTGCCCAACCGTGCACGCGCACTGGAAGTGGTCAAGCTTCCCGAAGACGCTGTTACCGGGAGCGACAAGCCCAGTGCTGCGAACGACCTGGTCGGGGCGGCAATGCCGACCAAGACCGTGGCACCCGAACCCGCCAACGACATCATCGACGTGCCGCTGCACGGACGGATCGCCGCCGGCGCGCCGATCGAGGCGATCGAAGGCCAGTCGAGCATGCCGGTTCCCGCTGCCCTGCTCGGTCCCGGCGAACATTACGCGCTCGAGGTCTCGGGCGATTCGATGATCGAGGCCGGCATTTTCGATGGCGACTTCGCTCTCGTGAAACGGACCGACAGCGCGCGCGATGGCGAAATCGTGGTGGCGCTGGTCGACAACGAGGAAGCCACGCTCAAATATCTGCGCAAGGACGCGGGGCGCGTGATCCTCGATCCGGCCAATGGCGCCTATGACCCCCAAGTCTACGATGCGCACCGCGTTCAGGTACAGGGCAAGCTCGCCGGGCTCTTGCGCCGCTATCACTGATGGTGCGGGCACCGCGCCCTATCGGCGCGGGGCCGGCCACCAGCCATGCGCACCCTGGTCCTGCGCGACCGTATCGATGCGTTCGCGATCGAGATAAACCGCGACGCCGCCTTCGCGTTGCAGATAGCCCCGATCGGCCTTGAGCCAACGCGGCCGGCAGCTGCGCGGCAGGAAGCGGTCGGCCACGACGATATCGGCCTTCCCGCAGGCTGCGGCCAGCGCACGCTCGGCGATCAAGTCGCGATTGCGGGCCACGAGCACGCTCCATGTCTTCCCGCTTCTCTCGACGGGGAGCACGCAGAACTCGGGGCTGCACCGGCTCTGCGGCCACGCCGCGATGGTCATGGGCTCGCGGTCGGTTCCGGCCAGTTCGAGCAGGTTCTGCTGCGCATAGCCCCCGGCACTGTCGCGGAGGACGAGCAGGCGGTCGGCCTGGCTGGCAATACCCAGATCGCGCCCGTCACGGGTGATCAGCAGGTCGGGAACCGGGGCTGTCACGATCAGGATCATGGACAGCGCGATCGGCACCGCGCCCCACAGTCTTGCCCTGCCCTGCCACAACGCCAGCCACAGTGCACCGCCGATATAGAGCGCCATCGTGCCCATGCCGATGCGGGGCGAGAGTTTGACCGAACCGGGTTGCTCGGCGAAGAAATGCGCGATCGCCAGCAGCACGTCGAGTGACTGGCCGACCAGCCACCAGGCCGGCGCCCCCGCCCCCACCAGATCGAGAAAGAGCGCGAGCGCAACCAGCGGCATCGACACGAAGGTTACCAGCGGGATCGCGATCAGATTGGCCGCCGCGCCGTAGAGCCCAGCACGGTGGAAATGGAACAACACGATCGGGATCAGCGTGAATTCGATGACCAGCCCGGTCAGGAACAGCATCGCTGCACGCCGTGCCAGGCGCGATAGCCAGCTTTCCTCGCGCGGCGCCAGGAAGCTGCGGACCCAAGCGGCATTGTGGAGCGAGACAATGGCGATGACCGCGGCAAAGCTCATCTGGAAACTCGGCCCGACCAGCGATTCCGGCCAGAGTGCAAGCACCACGCCGGCGGCGATCGCGACCATCCGCAGCGACAGGGGTTCACGCCCCAGGGCCAGCGCGACGAGCACGAGCAAGGCGCCGATGCAGCTGCGTACGGTCGGCACCTGCGCGCCAGTGAGCAGCGTGTAGCCGATGCCTGCAAGCGCGGCTGCACCCGCCGCCACCAACGGCAACCGCACGCGCAGCGCCAGCCAGGGCCAGGCTGCCAGCAGTCTCAGCACCACCAGGTAGGTCGCGGCGATAATCGCGCTGACATGCAGGCCGCTGATCGAAAGCAGATGGGTGAGCCCGGCATCGCGCATGGCCTCTTCGTCGGCCTCGGGGATCGCACCGCGGTCGCCGCTTGCCAGCGTGGCAGCGATGGCGCCCGCCGTCCCGTCGAGATTGCGCCGCACATGCGCCGACAGGCGGCGCTGGATCACGGCGATCGACACAAGCGTCTCCGCGGGCGGTTCGACGAGTTCGACGTCACCGACCACCGATCCGGTGGCGGACAGGCCATCGAACCATGCCCGGCGCGCGAAATTGTAAGCACCCGGGACGATCGGCGGCGATGGCGGCATCAACCGCGCGCTCAGACGGATCCGTGCCCCTTCGCGCAGCTGCGGCCCGTCGGCTTCCAGCGGCAGATTGACGCGGTAGGCGACCGCCCGGGCTGTCTCGGGGTCGCGTGCCGCCAGCACCAGCCTTACCCGTCCTTCCGCCGGCTGTTCCTCGCGCGCAAGGATGCGTCCATCGACCCGTTCCAACCGCGGATAGGGGATCGGCTCGGCACCCACTGTCGCCGACCGCGCCCAGACCAGCGCGGTGCCCGCCGATATGGCGAGGGCAATCGAAAGCAGCGCAGCAAGCGCATAACTGCGGTTCTCGCGGCCGCGCCATGCGGCGATGGCTGCGAAGGCGACGACCAGCGAACCGGCGATCACGGCGAGCCATTGCCACGGCCCAGCAAGGAGGAACCACAGCCCGATGCCGCAGCCGAAGGCGACCGCCAGCCATGGACCGCGATCGAATTCGGCGCCCGCGAGAAATGCCTCGAACCGGGCTGCCAAACTGGACATTGCGCCGCGCATGCGCCAAGGGCGCGGCACTGTTTCGCGGGCGGTTTCGCCCGCTTCTCCCATCGGTATCGAAGGCGTCCCCCGTGTCGCCATGTGAATGTTTGAAAGGAAGCGAGTGACAATGGCAAGCGATAGTGACAGCGAGACCCCTCCGGTCGTCACCCGCTTCGCTCCCTCGCCCACCGGCTATCTGCATATCGGCGGGGCGCGGACCGCGCTGTTCAACTGGCTCTATGCGCGCCATCACGGCGGCCGCGCGCTGCTGCGGATCGAGGATACCGACAAGAAACGCAGCACGCAGGACGCGATCGACAAGATCATCGACGGGCTTGGCTGGCTCGGCCTCGATTTCGACGATGCGCCGGTGTTCCAGTCTGACCGCGCCGAGCGCCACGCCGAAGTGGCGCACAAGCTGCTCGAGGCGGGCCATGCCTACAAGTGCTTCGCCACGCCCGAGGAACTCGAGGCGATGCGCGCCGAGCAACGCGCCAACAAGCAGCCGATGCGCTACGACCGCCGCTGGCGCGATCGCGATGCGAGCGAAGCTCCCGCGGGCGCGCCCTATGTGATCCGGCTCAAGGTCCCGACCGAGGGCGAAACCACGATCCACGACCAGGTCCAGGGCAAGGTCACGGTGAAGAATGCCGAGATCGACGATTACGTGCTGCTGCGCGCGGACGGCACGCCGACCTATATGCTGGCGGTGGTGGTCGACGATCACGACATGGGCGTCACGCACATCATTCGCGGCGACGATCACCTCAACAACGCCTTCCGCCAGCTGCCGGTGATCCGCGCGATGGATGCGATCGAGGGCGGCTGGCCCGATCCGGTCTATGCGCATGTCCCGCTGATCCACGGACCCGACGGGGCGAAGATGTCGAAGCGCCACGGCGCGGTCGGCGTCGAAGCCTATCGCGACGAGGAAGGCGTGCTGCCCGAAGCGCTGTTCAATTACCTGCTGCGGCTCGGCTGGGGTCACGGCGATCGCGAGGAAATCAGCCGCGACGAAGCGATCGAACTGTTCGACCTCGATGGCGTCGGCAAGGGCCCGGCGCGTTTCGACATCAAGAAACTGCAGAACCTCAACGGCCATTACATCCGCGAGGCGGATGATGAACGGCTGGCCGACATCGTCGCCGACAGGATCGGTGAAAACGCCGACCGCGCGCTGCTTGCCGAAGCCATGCCGGTGCTCAAGACGCGTGCAAGGTCCATGAATGAACTTGCTGAGGGTGCAGGATTTCTTTTCGCCACGCGCCCCTTGCAGATGACCGACAAGGCGGCGGGGTTGCTCGATGATGAAGCGCGGGCGCGGCTCGCCGGTTTGTCCGAAATGCTGCATGTGCAAAATGACTGGACAATCGAGGCTCTGGAAGCCACTACGAAGGCCTATGCCGAGCAGCTCGAACTGGGTCTCGGCAAGCTCGCGCAGCCCATGCGCGCAGCACTGACGGGGACGACGACGTCACCCGGCATTTTCGATGTGTTGGTCCTGTTGGGCAAGGAAGAGTCGCTCTTGCGTATCGATGCGCAGGCCGCCTCGCCCGCAGGCACCGAAGAGAACGAGTGAGGAGACACGCGTGGCCGACAAGCAGGCAACCCTCGATCTGGGTGGTCAGACCCAGGAATTCCCCGTGCTGCAGGGCAGCGTTGGCCCCGACGTGGTCGACATCCGCAAGCTGTACGGCACCACCGGCAAGTTCACCTACGACCCGGGCTACAAGTCGACTGCCAGCTGCGAAAGCGCGCTGACCTATATCGACGGCGAAGAAGGCATCCTGCTGCACCGCGGCTATCCGATCGGCCAGCTGGCGGAAAATTCGTCGTTCATGGAAGTCGCCTACCTGCTGCTCAACGGCGAACTGCCGCAGCAGACCGAGCTCGACGATTTCACCTACACGATCACGCGGCATACCATGCTGCATGACCAGCTGCGCCAGTTCTACCAGGGTTTCCGCCGCGACGCGCACCCCATGGCGATCATGTGCGGCGTGGTCGGCGCGCTGTCGGCCTTCTATCACGACAGCACCGACATCTCGGATCCCGAGCAGCGCAAGATCGCCAGCCACCGGCTGATCGCGAAAATGCCGACCATCGCCGCCATGGCGTATAAGTATTCGGTCGGGCAGCCGATGATGCAGCCCGACAACTCGCTGAGCTACACGGGCAATTTCCTGCGCATGACCTTCGGCGTGCCGGCCGAGGAATATGAAATCCACCCCGCCATCGAGCGTGCAATGGATCGCATCTTCATCCTCCATGCCGACCACGAACAGAACGCCTCGACCTCGACCGTGCGATTGGCCGGTTCTTCGGGCGCGAACCCCTTCGCCTGTATCGCGGCCGGCATTGCCTGCCTGTGGGGTCCGGCGCACGGCGGCGCCAACGAGGCGGCGCTCAACATGCTGCAGGAAATCGGCTCGCCCGATCGCATCCCGCACTATATCGAGCGCGCCAAGGACAAGAACGACCCGTTCCGCCTGATGGGCTTCGGCCACCGCGTGTACAAGAACTACGATCCGCGCGCGACCGTGATGCAGCAGACGCTGCGTGAAGTGTTCGAAGCGCTGAACGTCAACGACCCGGTGTTCGAGACCGCGCTCAAGCTTGAAGAGCTCGCGCTCAACGACGACTACTTCAAGGAAAAGAAGCTTTTCCCGAACGTCGACTTCTACTCGGGCATCATCCTCAACGCGATCGGTTTCCCGACGACCATGTTCACCGCGCTGTTCGCACTCGCCCGCACCGTGGGCTGGGTCGCGCAGTGGAACGAAATGATCTCGGATCCCGCTCAGGTGATCGGCCGTCCGCGCCAGCTTTACACCGGCCCGACCGAACGCGATTACGTCCAGATCGGCCAGCGTTAAGGCTCACGCCAGGTAACACGAACGGGCCTTGCGAGGCGGCTTCCCGCCCCTCGCAAGGCCCGTTTTTCGTTGGGGATGCTACTGCCGCTGCGCGCGGGCGCGGCAACGGCAAGGCTTCAGCGCGGTGTCTGGCGCAAATCCTCTGCGGCCGGGACCGACAGCGTGAAGCGCGCGCCCTGCCCCGGCGCGCTTTCGACGGTCAGGTCGCCGTCCATCGCACGCGCGATGCGGCGCGAAATGTAGAGTCCGAGACCAGACCCGCCATCACCGCTGCGGCCGAGCCGTTCGAACTTCTCGAAGATCCGTTCCTGCTGGTCTTCGCCGAGGCCATGCCCCTGGTCGGCGACGGTGATCAGTGCGCGGCTGCCGATCCGGTCGAGCCGGATCCATACCTGGCTGTCATCGGGCGAATAACGGATCGCATTGCCGACGAGATTGAGCAGGATCTGCAACACGCGCCGGAATTCGGCGATTGCCAGCTGGCTTTCCCCTTCGGGCGGCGCGACGAGCGTGATGCCCTTCTCGCGCGCGCGCACGCCCAGGATACCGCAGGCGCGCCGGGCCACATCCGCCAGTTCGATCCGGTCGGGCGCGGTCACGAAATCCTCGGATTCGACGACTTCGAGATCGGACAGATCATCGATCAGCGCGAGCAGGTGCTGCGCGGCGGTGGCGATATCGGCGGCGTAGGAACTGTATTCGTCGGCCAGCGGGCCCGCCAGCTTGGTCCGGATCGTTTCGGCGTTGGCGATGATCCGGTTGATCGGCTGGCGCAGGACGGGAGTGAGGTCGCGGCCGAACGAAGGCCCTTCCGCGCCCTCGTCCTCGTCCTCGGCATCGCCCTTGGCCAGCGGCCGGTCGGCGGTCAGATAGAGCACGAAACCCGCGCTGCCGGGCTGCGACTGTCCCAGCGGTTCGAGATGCGCGGTCCAGTTGCGGTGCGACCCCGCGATGCTGCAACTCGCACCGTCGAGCAGGCGCCAGTGTAGCGGCTGCTGGTGGCTGGTGCCGGGCAGGTCGACCAGCTCGGTCCACGGCTTGCCGACCTTTGCCCGTGCTTGCTCGGAAAACTCGGCAAGGTCGGAAGCTTCGGTTTCGAGCGACAGGAGCCGCTGCTGCGAATCGAGCCGCGCGGTGCAGTCGGCCGTATGGCGGTTGATCTCGACGCGGCGCCGGGCCGCTTCGATATCGTTCTCGGGCGGCAGTTCCTCGCTGTGCCAGCTGACCACGTCGATCGCGCAGCCATCGGATTCGCCCGCCTCGTTTGTCGCCGGCGCGATTTCGACCCAGGCGGTGACCCGGTTCTCGCCGTCGATGGCTTCGAACTGGCGCGCGAGGCGCAGGCCATAACGCTGGGCCTTCTCGACCAGCGCAAGCAGTTCGGGAATGGCGATACGCGTACCCAGCGAACCGCCGCAGGCATGCTGGAGGCGCGCGACGATTTCGTCCGCTTCGACCAGTCGCGCCTCGGCATCGGCGCGGGCCCGGGCGATATAATGGGTTCCAACAGTCGTCGCCATGGTCAGTCTACCTCGGTGAGCGGTGTATCGGCGATCAGCCGGCGGGCATCGTCGGGATCGATGGTAACGGCCTCGGCGGGCGGTTCGGCCTGCGGATTGATCCGCAGGACCTGTCGTTCGGCCTCCTCGTCCGACAGCCCTGCGGCGCGCAGGCCCAGCGCAAGGCGCGCAGTCTGGCGGTTGTTGGTCG